>Ga0075522_10000656_pt1 | contig 25411 bp, 17 predicted proteins | sample NGEPerA_FD_74796 | JGI IMG/M metagenome (GOLD analysis project Ga0075522, IMG submission 74796) | Arctic peat soil microbial communities from the Barrow Environmental Observatory site, Barrow, Alaska, USA - NGEE PermafrostL2-A | ecosystem: Environmental > Terrestrial > Soil > Wetlands > Peat ...
GTCCGTGCTGGGAATCCTCAAGCTCATCCGCACCGCGCCGGTTTTTTTGCTGGCGCTGGGATTTTTGCCGTTCGTGTTAGCGCGGCGGAAACAGATTTTTTCCGCGACCGAACCGTGGCTGTTTCTGGTCGGCGGAATTTTTGCCATGGGCTGGGTGCTGCTCGTGGCGGACATGACTTTGCTTTCGGCGAATTACGTCGGCTACGTCATGTTCACGCAGATCATCCTTGCCGCCGGGCTGCTGGCGCTGGGCGAAAAACATTTTTCCGAACACCTTTGCCGGCTGCGCGGGCTGATTATGGGCTGCGTGATTTTAATTTCCGTCCGCGCCGTGGGCATGACGACCTGGGGCGCGGCCTGCGCGTGGAAAAACAGTTATCCGCGCACGCACGAAACTTTGCGCGCGGAGTTCGCGCCGTTCACCACCAATGACGCGCCGGTCATCGTGTCGTCCGCGTTTTTATACAGCGCGCTGGAGTTCAATGTGAAAAATCCCGTCCACTCCGACTGGTATTTTGACCGCGCGAACTGGCCGAAAAACGCCGACCTCGACGGCCTCATCCGCCTCAAGCCGCAAAAGCTGGTGCTGGTGCAGTTTGATTATTACCGCGCCTTCCTGCCGCTGCTGGAACGGCTGCGGCAGCGTCCCGGTCTGGTGAAAATCCGCGTGCGCGATTTCGCGGCGGTGCGGACGCCGGACTCGGTTCCGTCGCTGCAACGCGTCGTGCAGCACATTTCCTGGGCGCCGGTGGTCGTGGATTTGGACTGGGAAAATCCGGCTGCGCCTTGAACGCGCATTGTTGAAGCAAAGATTTTCACAATGCGCAAAAAAGCGCGCCGGGATGATTTCTCATTCCGGCGCGTTGCGAACTGCGGCTTTTGTTTCTGATCAAACCGCCATTTGCGAAACCGGCTCGCTCCAGTCGCTGGGGCCGGCCGAGCCGACGGCATTGGCCTGGACCACATAGACCACGCCGGGCGTCAGGCCGTCGAAACTGTTGCTGGCCGCCGTGGTTTGCGCCGTTTGCAGAACCGCCGTGGGCGCGCCGGCCGCCGCCAGTTGCCAGTTGTAGATGGCCGCGCCGGGAACCGGGGCCACGCCGGCATCCAGTTCGCCGGTGCGCGCGCCAAAGGTGACGGTAAGATAGGCGGGCGCAGGCAGGACGCCGACGGGGTTGCGCTGCGGTTTTTGAATGGGAAAGCCGCTGCTCAAAAGCACCGTCAGGTCGCCGTTGCAGGCAACCTGGACATAACTTGCCAGTTGGCGCAGCAATGCCGCCAGCGCGGCGCGCTTGTCATTTTTGATCGAGGTCAGGGTTACTCCGCCGCCGGCGGCGTTGGCGCAGGCGGTGGCGAAATCATCCAATGCGGACTTGACCGCCGCCAGCGCCGGGATGGGTGCCGGGTAACTAAGATTGCCCGTCATGTCGGTCAGGATGGTGTTGGTGTCGGTGTTCAATTGCGGATCACCGTCATAGGTTAGGAATGAGATGGATGGTTTTACGATCATATTAGTTGTATGTTAGTTTGTTGTTGTTATTGTTTGTTTGAGGGACGCTGCGGACATAGCAGGTCTGCTGCCAACCTGTTTCGAAGGTTGCTGGCTGCTTCAATCAGGCCAGGGTTGGACGGGGGAAACCACTTTTTGCCGGCAATTGCAAGGTTGCCGGCCATTTCCCAATGTCATGCAGGCTTTTCCCAGTATTTGGCAGGCGCTTTGTGGCATTGTGAAATTTTTTCCCAATATTGAAAAATTTCGGATCAAGGTTAAGCCATCGCTTTTCAAATTTGATGAATTATTTTTCAAGTTTAATAAATAACTGATTAAGTGTGGAATGGCTGGACAAGGTTGAGCCAGTTTTTCACAAACTTGGCAACGGATTTCTCAAGGTTAAGTTATTTTTCAGTAATATTGTTAAATCCACGATCAATAGCTAAAATTTTTTGCCTGATATTTTGAAATGCCTGCATGATATTAACCAGGCCTTCCTTGTTATTAAGAAATGACGGCTTAAGTTTTTGAAAGGATGGCTGAAGGAACAGCGCGGCTGATTTCAAGACAACTGGCGGGCCAGTGCCGTCAAGAAACAAGACAATCACCTGACCCGGAAATCAAGTGATGAACAAAATGGCTTGACAAGTCACGAGTAAATTCATAAGAATGTTACAACTCCCCGGGGAAAGACTCTCCGGGGAAAGACTCTCCAGGGAAAGACTCTCCAGGGAAAGACTCTCCAGGGAAAGACTCTCCAGGGAAAGACTCTCCGGGGAAAGACTCTCCGGGGAAAGACTCTCCGGGGAATGACTCTCCGGGGAATGACTCTCCGGGGAAAGCGAACTAGGAAGGCAAAATATGAGATACACCCGCATTTTGCTGTTGCCGGCAGTTATTTTCGCCGTCCTCACCACTCCTGACTTTACACGCGCACAAGGTTCCGGCTATGCCGTCACGGAGCGCGGGGCGGATTACCAGGTGTGGCAAACGACCACCGTGGAAAACGGCGTCAACCGCGTCCATGGCTACATGGAGCTGGCGACGGGTCTGAATTACACCAACACCAGCGGCCAGTGGGTGCCCTCGCGCGAGCAGATCACCGTGCTGGCGCAGGGCGGGGCCGTGGCCGTGCAGGGACAACATCAGGTTTATTTTCCGGCCGACATCTACAACGGCGTCATTGACGTGATCACGCCCGATGGCCGGGAACTGCGCAGCCGTCCGTTGGGCGTGAGCTACGATGACGGCACCAATACGGTGTTCATCGGCACTTTGACAAACTCCATTGGCTGGCTAGTGAGTTCCAATCAAGTCGTCTATACCAATGCCTTCAGCGGCCTCAAGGCGGACCTGGTCTGCACCTACCGGCGGAGCGGGTTTGAATGTGACCTGGTGTTCCGGCAGCAGCCGCCCAAGCCGGTTCGCTACGGTTTGAGCAACGCCCGCAGCACGCTGCAACTGGTGACGGAATTTTTCAACACGGCGGATCCGCAGACCCTGCCGGGGCAGACGAATGCGGAGTTTGGTTTGCAGGACAGCACGTTGCAGTTTGGCCGGATGACGATGACCCAGGGCAAGGCGTTTGCCGTGGGTGGCGGCGGCGGCCAGACGAACTTGTTGAGCCGGCTGAAAACGGGGATGACGAGTGTGTATAAGCGGTGGGTGCATGCGGGCGGGCGGACGTTTTTGATTGAAGAAGTGCCGCTGGTGCGCCTGACCAATGACCTGGCGGCGTTGCCGTTGACGGCCAGCGCCGCCGTGCCGGGCGGGCAACGGCTGATGGCTTCCGGCCACCGGGAATTTCCCGCCGCGCACGGTTTGCTGGCGGACACGAATCAAATCCTGCTGGCCGCGGCGGAATCCAGCCGTCAACCGGGCGTGGTGCTGGACTATGTGACGGTGAACTCCGGGGGCGATTACACCTTTCAGGGCAACACCACCTATTATGTGTCCGGGCCGTGCTATTTTGGCAATGTCACTTTTAACGGCGGGGCGGTGATGAAATACCCCAACTACTATTCTACGACGGCATTCATTTCGGTAAGCGGAGCGCTGACCTGCAATACGTCCAGCGGTTCCCCGGCCATCTTCACCGCCTACGATGACAACACCGTAGGGGAAAGCTTGACATCTTATGGTTATCCCTCCGGCAATTATTACGCCAATCCGGCGATCTATGCGCCCGGGCCCGGCGCAAACATCAGTTTGAGCAATGTGCGCATCAGCTATGCGGAGGAGGCGGTCGGGGTGGGGGATGACAGCAGCATCACCTTGTCCGACGCGCAGGTGAATGATTGTCAAATCATGGCGAGGCTGGGCCTGGGCGACGGCTCCGGCAATCCCCTGACTTTGACCTGTAACAACTGCCTTTACAACGCCCCTTACTACGGGATTTTGGTGTATGATGGTGGCAATGGCGGCGACCGTTACAACCTGACCAACTGCACGCTCAACAATGTGTATTACATGGTCATTGCCCCATCGTATTACTATCCCGACCAGATCAACGCGGTCAACTGCATCTTTGCGAGCAGTTCCTTGACCGTGGAGGGCTACTGCACCTGGTCGGGCGGTTACAACGGATTTTATTACGCGGGCACCACGTTCGGTTCTCCGGCAACCACCACCACGTCCAATCCGTTCCAGACCTCGGGCAGTGACGGCTTTTATCTGGCCAGCGGCAGCACGTTCCGCAACGCGGGCACGACGGGCATCAGTTCCACATTGCTGGCCGACCTCCAGACGCTGACCACCAGCGCGCCGTCGGCCGGCGGCTGGCCCGACAATGATGGAATGCCCGATCTCGGCTACCATTATCCCCTGCAAGACAGCGACGGCGACGGCCTGCCCGATTGGTGGGAGATGTATTGGTTTGGCACGCTGGTGGAAACCGGCTCCAGTCTGGACGCCAACGGCAACACGCTGGCAACGGATTATCAAAATTATCTCAACGGCACGCCCACCGACCCGGACATCATTGCGTTCACCATTGCGACAACGAATAATTATGTCAATCACACGAACGCGTCCGTGCAGTTGAACATCACGGGCGGTTTCCCGGCCAAATACGCGGTGTCGGTGGATGACACGAATTATGCGGCGGATGCCAGTTGGCACACTTACATGGGAACCAACCTCACCGTGAACCTTGGCACGACGCAAGGCTGGCATAACATTTGGATTGCGTTGAAGGGGCCGGCGACGAATGCGACGGTGACGTGGGCATGGACGCGGTTAAAACTGGACTTGACGCCGCCGCAACTGACCATCACCAGCCCGACCAACAGCACGGTGACCGTGCCGCTGATTCAACTGGCCGGATTTTGCCCGGAACCGTTGGACAGCATCAGTTATGACCTCACAAACGCCCTGGGTTTGGTTACCAATCAGGATGCTGGAATAACCAGCCAGCATTACGACACCAACACCTGGGATTTTACCACCAATTATTTTGAGGCGCTGGACATACCGCTGACCAATGGCGTCAACACCATCATTTTGCACGCGACGGATCTGGCGGGCAACATGACGACGTTGACCACCAATTTCACGCTGGATTACACGACGGCGACGAACCCGGTGGTGAACCTGTATTGGCCGCAAAATGGGACCTTGGTTTGCAACGGCAATTACACCTGGCGCGGCTGGGTGGACGATCCGACGGCGACGGTGACGGCTTCCATCACCGATACGAATGGCAATACGAACATATTTTACGGTCTCGTGGAACGCAACGGTGATTTTTGGGTGGAGAACCTGCCAATGACTGGCACGAGTTATCTGACGCTGACCGTCACCAATGCGGCGGGGCATGTGAGCGCAACGAACATCACGGTGTTTCCGGGCGCGGTGGGCATGACGATCACCATGCCTTCCGCCGACCAGTTGTGGAATCAGGGGCTGACGGTGAACGGGACGATCACCGATTCGAGCGATTACACGGTATGGGTGAATGGCGAGAAGGCGTCCTACACGGATGGCACGGACTGGACGGCGACGAACGTGTATTTGCTCACGGGCGGCACGGCGTTGATCCAGGCGCGGGCGATCCCCAATACGAGCAACGGCGGCAACGGGACGGGCGGGAGCGGGGGCGGGCCGGTGACTTATGACAATCTGGGCAACCCCGATCCGCTGCAGGACAATGACGCGGAAAGCCAGGTGGACAAGCAGCCGAGGCTGTATATGGAAAGTTATGCTGAAAGTGACGGCTCAACCGCGGCAGGGACATTTCCCGCTGCTCCGCCGCATCCCGACACGTGTTTCTGGAGCTTTAATTTCACCGGTGTCAACTCTTTTAGCTGGACGGACAATGTCGGAGGCGCGGGTTCATCTGCGGATCATTATGATTACACCAACATTGACTGCAGCGGCGGCTACAATTATTATTCGGTTGCGGCGTCGAATTCAAGCCCGGCCTCGCCGTGGGAAAGCATTGCAGCGGGGATTGCCGATATAACCAGTGAGGACAATTACAGTTATTCTGGATATTCCGGCGATCCAATTGATCATTACACCGGCGACTGGATGCCGCCGGTGCTGTGGGAAGATTGCCATGTGCAAATGCCGGTCGGGGCTGATTCGGGAGGCTGGCCGTATCAATGGGAGGAAGGTATCTATAATGATTCGGGGGAATACCACCGGACGGCGGACGCGGTGTTGAAATTGAAGACGGGCGGCAAGGGATTGTCCCGGCGGCAGAACCTGTTCCAACTGACGTGTTCGGCGACGGAGATTTTGGACCAGCGGGCGTATGCAGAGAGTTATCAAAGCCTGTTTCCAGACCCGGTGGCCGCCGAGAGCATCGAGTCGCAGGACATTGAGGTTGACAGCCGGCCCGTGGGCAGCGACGGCAACCAATGGCGCGCCTACGCCGACAACGACACCCGCGACGTGACCCCGCGCGTCAAGAATGTGAATTTTTACACGTTCTGGCTCACACAGCAGAAGTATGAACCATACATTACGGCTAATGACATCCCGCTTGACCCCGACTCGATTCAAGTGACGAATTGTGTAGGGCAGAAAATTATTTTCAAGCTAAGATTTGACCCAGACCTGCCTAGCGGAATTCTGGTCACGAACCAAAATAATTGGTGGTTACCGCCGGATTATAAGAATGCCTATGTATGGTTCCAGCCAGACGACCCTGATCTCAACCCGGACAACGGGACTTACTATCTTACCACGTGCGACCCGGGCAGCACGAATTATTATGCAATGGGCTATGGAGTGGAATTGCCAGCTTGCACGACCTATTCGCAATCAAGCTGGCCGCTGACGCAGCCGGAGACGGGCGCATGGTGGATTTCCAGTGGACTAAAGGCGGTGACTTGCTTTCCTACCTTGACGCTCACAAACGGCCAGAATATTTCGCTGGGTTCGGTGCAGGGGAATTTTTATATGTATCGGCCGAATTTGATTAATTTTACAAATAATAATCCGCAATTCCAAAATACGGTGCGCAGTTTCCTGTGGGACGGCACCACTTTATCCTACGGCAACATCGGGAACAACGAACATGGTCTATACTGGTCTGTAGATGTAAACTCAACCATGTTTGACGGCCAAATAGCTGTGGTGCAACTGGCCAATCTTTATTATATGCAAAACTATCCAACTGGGCCTACCGGCTTTTCCTTGCCAGACACCGGAGGAGATTTTTGGCTTGATGGGAATACGGTGGATTATTCAGAACAAAATTATTTTGTGGCCTATCCTCAAACTCATACTATCTTATTGTATGATGATCCGAATGCGGCTCTAAACACGCTTTTCCCTTACAACATCTACATGACTGGGCAGTTCAAGGACTATGTGCAATTTCAGCCGTCTGGTTCCGGCAGCATACCTGTGACCTTGGGAGCAAACAGTTGGTCAATGACAGGAGAGGCGACGCTTACCAGCGGTATTATTACCAACAGCACCCCTGCGCCAACGGCCCCGAAGGACAGCGATGAGTTTCCAGTTTGGACACAAGTTCAACATGAATAAATTCAAAGGAAATTACGTGATCAAAAACTTATTTACAATAACTGGATGTTCTCTACTGCTTTCATTTCAAGCGCTGGCGCAGTTGACAAACCATGTTGAAATTAAACCGGGTTTCTATTTTGAAGTAGTGAACTCGTCTGGGGCACCAAGTGATCATTTTGAATCTGGACAAACAATTAGATATATCCTCAGCACTACTAATCATGAAGCACTTTTGGGAAGGAATTTGTCTCCATCTCAATCATTTGTGTTCAACCTGCATGATGCAGCAGGACATTCAATTCCTAAAACCAATCTTGGCTTTGAGAATAGTGAGTTGATTGGCAGCAACAAGCCTGTCCTATATTCAAGATTTGCAATAACATCTTACTCATGGCCAGGGCGAATAATGTTTAGGCCTGACGAGTATTTTGTCATGACCAACAACGGGATTTATACGCTCGAAGCACAGTTGCGAATTTGGATGCTGACAACAAACCGACAGAATGGCGTTGTAATAATTTCGCCGCTAGTCCGGGTTCAGGTGGAAAAAAGATAGCAATTGCCTATGCCAAAAGACAGTGTTGCGGGACGGGAAGAAATTGAACTCGACACGCCAACCATGGCACCAGTAATGCCAAAGAATTTATAGACGCCGGAACAGGTGAGGCTTCCCAAGCCCGCCACAAGATGATGCCCCAAATTATGTTGTTCACTTTGCGAATCGTGGTCTCGGTTACGAACGCAGTCAAAGCTCGCCTACATCGGACTGATCCACCTCCGCTGTGCTTCGGCGCGACAAGACGCCTTGCCCGCCTCCGCCTTCGCGCGAAGCTCGGCGCGACGAGTCGTGGCGTTGTCCCGGTCAACCAAGGGCTGTGCATGAGGCTCTTTCACTCGCAACACCCGGCTCGTTTTCGGTCATGGCGGCGACTGTTCCACCTATGTGAACTTTAGACTGGCAGTTTTTGGATTCTCCTTCAAGAATGACTGACGTGACGATTGGAATTCTTTTGCGCGACCGTTGTTCGCTTGGCAAATGCCTGCCATTTGTCCTCGCGGCGTTGGCCTTGGTGGTGACGGGTTGTCCGCACGACCAGTTCATTGTGGAACTCAAGCCGCAAGGCAATCACATCGAGCGGACGCTGGTTTTTTACCGTGAGGACGGCGTGAGCACGAACGGCGTTCCCAATTACCAGGGCTTTGATGCGGCGGAACTGGCGGCGATCACCGCGCTGTATCCGGCGAACAGTTTGGCCAATGACGGTGAGCGTCATACTGTCCGGGGCGAGTTTTCCAGCGCCATGCCGGATGATGTCGGCGGCGCGGGCGCCTATACCAATCTCGCCACCAGCCTGGGAACGGCGGGATTTTATGTGGAACGGTTTTGCGGCAATGACGATCTGTCCGGCATGACGGAACAACGCTTCAAGTCGGCTGACCGACTGGCGGATTTGTTCGTCGGCTGGAGCAAGATGGAACTGGGCCGGGAACGCGGTTACGGCCAGTTGCATAAATTTCTGGATGTGGATTTCCGGCGCGATCTCAAAAACCTCACCGCGTATTGGTGGGAGGGTGAACTGGTCAGCAACTACAAGACCAATGCGAACGAGGAATTCATCGCAAGGTTTGGCCAGTATCTGCTCGAACGCGGCTATTTCACGGTTGGAGAAATTCCGAAACTGGTCGGAGACGTGTCGGGAAATGACACGCAGGATTTATTGCGCCGGATTCAACGGCTGGTGGCGCGCAAAATGGGCGTGCCGGACACCGAACCCGTGCCGGCATCGCTCGCCTTCCTTGCCGACGAGGCCACGGTGGAAAAGTCGCTCGACAAATATCTCACCGGCACGGATCTCTACCGCGCCAAACTCAAGCAATGGGAGAAAGACAAAAAACTGAAGCCCGACGCCAAAAAACCGGAGCCAGAGGACGTGATGGCCGATGTGGCCGGAAATCTGATTGATTTCCAGTTGTTCGGACCAACGCCCGATCATCTGGCCGTCCGGTTGTCGCTGCCGGTGTCGCCCGTTCACAGCAATGGCCGGTGGGATGAATCGCTCAAGCAGGAAGTTTGGGAATCCGACATTGCGGAGCGGACGAACTCGACCCATTTTCCATTTTCCTGTTTTGCCATTTGGGTGCAGCCCGATTCGGATTTTCAAAAAGAGCATTTTGGCAGGGTGGCTTTGACCGGCGATGAACTGACGCAATACTGCCTCTGGCGCAGCGCCCAGAACCAGCCGACGGGCGACGCATGGGACGCCTTCATCGCCAGTTTGCAGCCCGGCAGCGATCTGGCGGCGAAGCTGGACGCCTTCCGTTTTCCGGGCGAACCGGATCAGGCGGGGACAAACAACATTCCCACACCCTCCGCCGTTCCGCGCGAACTGCTCAAGACCGCGTTGAAATAAAAATCATCAGTGGACGCATCCGCGCGCGGGCAGTTCAGCCGCCCAGCGCGCGGCCAATTAAATTTTTTTCGCGTTCGCCGTAGTTTAACTTCAACGCCTCGGCGCGGGCGGATTCGGTCATTTTTTCCCACGACTTGCGGACGGCGTTGATCATTTTCTCATCGTCGCTTTTCGCGGCGAGCGCGGCGAATTGAAATTCCAGGAACACGAGGCACAGCGCGTCCTCCAGCACGCGGACTTCGGGGTCGGCGGGAAAATTCTTTTTCAGGTTCAAATCCTGCACGCGGCGGATGGTTTCCTCGTCATAACCGGCCGCCTGCAAAATTTCACCGGACTTTTGCGCGTGGAATTTTTTCAGGTCCGCGCGCCATTTCAAATAGCCGGCGCGGGTCATGGGATAATTTTCGCGCGGGCTTTGCCAGCGGCAGATGTGCTGGCAGCGCGCGGCGAGCCGCAGCGGTTCGGACGCAGCGGGGCAAAGTTTGAGAACCCAGCCGGTCAGCCGCTGCGCGTAAAGCAGTTCGCGCGGCTGCGAGTTTTCGCGGTGCGGGTCGCGGGAATTCTCCCCGTCGAAACGGCGGATGGCGTCGGCAAATTTTTCATTCACGCGCCGATTTTTTCCGAAGCCGGAAAAATTGCAAGCGGCATAAGACAAAAACGCGCGGCGGGTTTTCCCCCGCAGCGCGTGACGGACAGGGTTTTTTCAATGGTGGCAGCCACAGCCGTGGCCGCAGGAACCTTCCGACAAATCCGCCGCCAAGGGAATGCGTCCGAGTTCAATCGTCTTGGCGACGGTTTTTTGCACGGATTGCTGCAGGTCGTGCATTTCTTCCTGCGCGTCGAGAAAGCCGGACGCGACCGGGTTTTTCAACAGCGCGTCGCGGTCTTTTTCAAACGCGGAAATTTCCGCCGGGTCGGGCGTCTGTCCGTGATGCTGTTTTTCCTGGAGCGCGTGGCCCTTGCTCATCAGCGATTCATACTGGCCGCGCGCCGTGGAGTCGCCCAAGAAAGTGTCAATGCGTTTGCGGATGCCGTTCGACTGGAGTTGTTCAAGGATGGCTTCGCACAGTTCGTTCGTTTTCGCTTCAATTTTTGTAGGCATAAATTTTGCGGCCAGAATAAAGCACATCCGGCGGCCAAAAGCAACCGGCAATGCCGTGGACAATTTTCTCCGCCAATGGATTTGACACCGCCCGCGAAAATCGCTAAAACCCTCCGCACACCTTATGGAACCCATCCATCTCCACAAAATTGACTACACCATTCTGCTCGCCTACGTCGCGTTTGTCATCGGCATCGGCTGGACGCTGGCGCGTTACATGAAGACGTCGGCGGACTTTCTCACGTCCGCGCGCTCGATCCCGACTTGGGTCACCGGCCTGGCTTTCATGGCGGCAAATCTCGGCGCGCTTGAACTCGTCGGCATGGCCGCCAGCGGCGCGAAATACGGCATCATCCAGGCGAACTTTTACTGGGTCGGCGCGATTCCGGCGATGATTTTTCTCGCCGTGTTCATGATGCCGTTTTACTACGGCTCAAAAGCGCGTTCCGTTCCTGAATATCTTAAAATGCGTTTTGACGAACGCGTCCGCGCCTTGAACTCCGTCGCGTTTGCCGTGATGACCATTTTCGCTTCGGGAATTTCCATGAACGCGCTGGCGAAATTGTTGAACCAGTTGCTCGGATGGGATTACAACTTTGCCCTGTTGATCTGCTCCGGTGTAGTTTTGCTTTATGTTTTGAAAGGCGGACTGACCTCGGCGATTTACACCGAGGTGCTGCAATTCTTCATGATCGTTCTCGGCTTCGCCCCGGTCGTTTATCTCGGTTTGAAAGACGTCGGCGGCTGGCACGCGATGAATCATTCGTTGCAAGCCGTCGCTGTGAATCCTTCTGCACTCTATCTCAAGGACGCCGGAATCAGTTACGCGCCCGACGCCTGGACCAGCGCGTGGCAGCCGGTGCTCGCCGGTCCCGCGCACAATACGATGGGGATAGATGTGTTCGCCCTTGTGTTTGGTCTCGGCTTCGTGCTCTCGTTCGGTTACTGGTGCACGAACTTCCTCGTCGTCCAGCGCGCGATGGCGGCGAAGAACATGACCGCCGCCCGCAACACGCCGCTCATCGCCGCCGTTCCAAAAATGTTTTTCCCGTTCCTCGTCATCGTTCCCGGCATGATCGCCGTCGCGTTGGCCTCGACTCCGGACAAGAACTACCGCCTCCCGCTGCCGGTTATCGCGCAGGCGAATTACGATCAGGCCGTTGCCGCCGTGAAAAGCGCAAACCCGGCTGATCCCGGTGCCTCCGTGAAAGCCGTCGGCGAAGCGCTCGGCAAAAAAGACGCCCCGATAAAAGTCGCGCCGGACAAAATCGCCTCGCTGGTTGCCGCCAATGCCGCAAACAAATTGTCCGACGATCAAATCAAGCTGGGTCTTAATAACAGCATCGCGGAAAATTATTACGACGGCGTCATCCTTTCGCTCGTGAAAAGATACTGTCCGCCCGGTCTGTTCGGCCTCGCGCTGACCGCGCTGCTGGCGTCCTTCATGTCCGGCATGGCCGGCAACGTGACGGCGTTCAACACCGTCTTCACCTATGATTTGTATCAGGCATACTTCGTGAAGGGCAAGAGCGACCACCATTATTTTATCACCGGCAAGGTGATCACCGTGGTCGGCATCATATTGAGCATGGGCGCGGCGTATTTCGCCTCGATGTATGACAACGCCATGGACATCATCCAGCTCGTCTTCGCTTTTGTGAACGCACCGCTCTTCGCCACGTTCCTGCTCGGCATGTTCTGGAAGCGCACCACCGGCACCGGCGCGTTCCTGGGTTTGTTCGGCGGCATCGCCGGCTCGACGGTCTTCCACGCGCTGACCATTGCGACGGGCAACGTGCCGGGTGTAAAAGGCGCTTATCTTTGGAACATCCTTGGCCATGAAGTTCCTGCAAGCTGTAAATTCCCCAGCGAAATGGCGCAGAATTTCTGGCTCGCCTCGTTCGCCTTCATCGTCTGCTTCACGCTCACGGTGGTGATTTCGCTCGCGACCGCGCGCACCAAATCCGACGCGGAATTGAAAGGCCTCGTCTATTCGCTCACGCCGAAAATCGTGGACAACAACATCCCGATTTATCAGAAGCCCGCCGTCGTCGGCATCGTGCTGCTGATCGTCTGCGTCATCTTGAACTTCATTTTCTGGTGAACCAACCTCAACCTCAACTGAAAGAATAAATTTATGGGACTCGATATTCGCTGGCCGATTGGCCTCATGTTTTCGCTCATTGGCGCGCTGCTTGTGGTTTTCGGACTTGCTAAAGCCGACCAGTCTGTCGTGCTCGGCAGGAACATCAACCTGATCTGGGGCATTGTGCTTCTCGTGTTTGGCGTGCTGATGCTGCTCGGCGCGATGCGCGGTGGAAAAAATCCTCCGTCCGCCTGAACTGGTGAATTGCTTTCACTGCGCCGGAGAATTATTTTCTCCGGCGCAATTTCATTTTTATGACGCTCCAAGAACTCGCCGCCCACGTCGCCGCTGAATTTCAAAAACATTACGGCCGTCCGCCGCGCTGGATTGTCGCCGCGCCGGGCCGCGTCAACGTCATCGGCGAGCACACCGATTACAACGACGGCTTTGTTTTGCCGATGGCCATTGAGCGCTACGCCGTCATGGCCGCCGACGCTTCCACGACGCCCGGAAAAATTTCCATCTACGACACGCAGTTCAAGGAAAGCGCGACGATTGACGTTTCGACGCCCGTCACCAAGGGTTCGCCGAAATGGTCGAACTACATCCGCGGCGTGCTCGCCGGTTTTCAAAATCGCGGCGTGAAAATTCCCGCGCTCGATGTCGCCTTGATGTCCACCGTGCCGCTCGGCGGCGGCTTGAGCAGCAGCGCCGCGCTCGAAGTCTGCACCGCAACTTTGATCGAAGCCGCGACCGGCAAAAAAATTGACCCGATAGAAAAGGCGTTGCTCGCGCAAAAGGCCGAATACGAATTCGCCGGCGTGCCGTGCGGCATCATGGATCAATTTATTTCCGCGCTCGGCCGCGAAGGAAATTTATTGTTGCTCGACTGCCGCACGCGCCAGACCGAACTTGTGCCGATGAACGACCCGTCCGTCGCGCTGCTCATCGTCAACACCAACGTGAAGCACGAACTCGGCTCCGGCGAATACGCCAAACGCCGCGCCGAATGTGAAGCCGCCGCGAAAATTCTCGGAGTGGCCTCCTTGCGCGACGCGACGCCCGGCCAGCTCGAAAAAGCGAAAAGCAAGATGAGCGAAGTCGTTTATCGCCGCGCGCGGCACGTGATCGGCGAGATTGAGCGCACCGTTCACGCCGCCGAAGGCATCCGCGCTTCAAACTGGCCGGGCGTGGGCAATCTCATGTATGCCAGCCACGCCTCGCTGCGCGATGATTACGAAGTGAGCTGCGCGGAACTGGACGTGGTCGTGGAAATCGCCGAGGACATCGGTGTCAAAGGCGGCGTCTATGGCTGCCGCATGACCGGCGGCGGTTTTGGCGGCTGCTGCGTGGCGCTGGTGAAAGCCGGTGACGTTGACGCCATCACAAAAAAGATTGCGGCGGATTACAAAACGAAAATTGGAATTGAAGCGACGATTTTCAGTTCGCGTCCGGCGGCAGGCGCGACGATCATCAAGGGTTGAGTATCCGAGTCGAGATAAAGAAGTTTTAATCAGAACGACTTGGTCATGGTCAAATTAATCAAATTGCCTTGGGGGTGATCCATAGCCGTGAATTCGTAGTCATATCGCAGCGAGGCCGACAATCCCGATTTCGGAAATGCTACACTGACCTCCGGGCCGATGCCTGCCACATGATTTTTTTCATTTTTCCAAGTTGGCCCATTCAAAGTTGGCCCTTCGGTGTCGGTGACTTGCTGCTGATAGTATCCTGCAATGCCAACATCTACGCCCTTGACGACGGTTTTGCTGATAGCCCATTCAAGAGTATAAATGTCGCCCAGAGTCGTATCTTCGGAAGCCTCTGCCAAAGGATGAGCAGGCGAAACCGGCACAACGACTAATGTGCTGTATTGCTTTGTGTTTATATCGTAATGATTAAGTAAAGAGACCGCCCAAGTTTTCTCGCTGTCGAGATACCATGTCATTCCAAATTCGATGGAATGTGTGAAGTAGCCTTGTCCAAAGTTGTCAAAAATATAATTGTTGTGATTCCAGTCGCCAGTCGGAATCCAAAGCGAATAACTTGCAACAAAATCAAATCGCTTCAAATGCCAAGCAAGGATAAGCGGCTCAACTTGAATGTCCGATAAACCAAACTGACTGTCAGTGACGGTTTTGTGATTGTAAGTGGGAAATGGGAAGGTGCTGATTGGCGGACCATAAGGAACGCTGTGGGTGTATAACCGCTCTACAAGAGGGATTCTCACCGCAGCACCAAAATCAGTATCCAAAATATGCCATGGTGTTATCCACATTAAACGTGGTGTTTGAGTGTAAGAAAATTGCTCAAATCCACTTTGACCTTGTCCGCCAAAGCCCGGCACTTTGTCATAAATATAAAACGAATTGTAATCCTCGAAGTAAAAGCCACGCGGCGGCAATGAAGCCCCTTTGATACCTTCACTTCCAGCGGGATAATGCTGCGCTTCGGCTGGAATTACTAAACAGAATATGCAACCAGTTAAAATCAGTTGAAAAATTGTGTAGCGAGATTCCATTTTTTAATTTAATCCCCTAGACAAGTTCCCACCCGCCGCGCAGTGTCAATCCATTGATGGTCGGGCGGGACGGCTTTGCGTTTGCCGGCGACTTTTTCCAGCGGCACGGGTTCGGTGCCGTCGCCGCGCGCCGCCACCATCACGCCGAAAACGCCTTCGTTGATGAGGTCGCCGCACGCGCTGCCGAGCCGCGTGGCGAGCAGCCGGTCGGCGGCGGACGGCGTGCCGCCGCGCTGGACGTAGCCGAGAATCGTCACGCGCGATTCCAGATGCGTCAGCTCTTCCAGATGCTTCGCCAGCCGCATGGTGTTGCCAGTGTGCCGCACTTCGAGCGCGGCGAGTTCAATCTTGGCCTCTTTTTTGTCGTGCAGATTTTTTGCGCGTTCGAGCTTGTTCTCGGCGGCCAGCAGCGCGCGGGCGTCGTCGCGGCTCATCGCGCCTTCGGCCACGGCGACGATGCTGAAATTCGTTCCGCTCCGGTTGCGACGTTTGATGGCTTCGGAAATTTTTTCAACGTCGTAGGGAATTTCCGGAATCAAAATCACGTCCGCGCCGCCGGCAATGCCCGAGCCAAGCGTGAGCCAGCCCGCGCGGTGGCCCATGATTTCGGCGACGATGATGCGGTGATGGCTGTGCGCGGTGCTGTGCAGGCGGTCAATGGTTTCAGTGGCAATGTCCATCGCGGTGGCAAAACCAAAAGACGCATCGGTCATGGCCACGTCGTTGTCAATCGTCTTGGGCAGCGTGATGATGTTGAGGCCGGCCTGGTGCAGGCGCAGGGCGTTTTTTTGCGTGCCGCCGCCGCCGAGGCAGACGATGCAGTCGAGTCCCCATTTGTCGTAATTTTCCACGATGGTCTCGGTCATATCGCGCGTGTGACCGTCAATGACCATGCGGTGCGGCTTGTCGCGGCTGGTGCCGAGGATGGTGCCGCCGACGGTGAGGATGCCGGCGAGCGTGGAGCGGTCGAGCTTGATGCGGCGGTTTTCGACGAGACCGCGAAAGCCGTCGCGGAAGCCGAAAATTTCCATGCCGTAATGCGTGAGGCAGGTTTTGCCGACGCCGCGGATGGCGGCGTTGAGGCCGGGGCTGTCGCCGCCAGCGGTGAGGATGCCGATGCGTTTGGGTTTCGGAGTTTTCGCCATGCCGTGAATGATTTGAAACTGCCGGGAAAATTTTGTCGAGCAGAAGTTTGAAAATTTTTTACGGCTTGCGGCGCAAAATTAAGAGCGCGGACAAACTGGCAATCCAGCCGATGCTGGAAATAGCCGCGCCAATTTCAAATGCGCAATCCCGATAATAGAAATGAATCGCGTGCCTGCCCGCCGGAACCTGCACGGCCTGAAACGCGACGTTCGCACAAAGCAATGACGCTGGCCGTCCGTCAATCTGCGCGTGCCAACCGTGATAATATGTTTGCGCCACGACGACGAGCGACGGTTCGTTGGCCTCGACTTCCACTTCCACGGTTTGATTTCCGAATTTTGAATCAAGAACTTTTGCGGAAGTCTGATTGGAAACAGTGACCAATGGTTTTTCGTCCGGCGGCAGGAAAACAATTTTGCCACCGTCAAAATCATTTCGCATGAAAGCCCAGAGCGTGTTGGTGTCGTCGAGGAAAATCGGTTTTTGTCCGGCGGTCACCAGCGGCAGAAAGTTTGTGCGCGTCTGCCAGTGGAAAATTTCGTCGGGCGCAGTTATTTGCGAGACGCCCATGAAATCTTCGAGACGCGGATAACTGGCGTTCGTCGTGGTGTAAAAGAGCGACAGCATCTCGTCGCTTTCGCACGGCGTGAGCGAGAAGAAGCCGTCCACTTTCGGCACGGCGTCGAGCAGGTTGACGTCGGCGCAATAGCCGGTGCGCTTGGCGAGAAAATTATTTTTCGGGTCGCGCACCGTGATGTGAATGAGTTCAATCGCCGCCATCGGCGAGACCATCGCGCGCGAGCCGCCAAGTTCCGGCTGCGGATTCAGCGCCAGCTTCATGCGCGACAGGCCGGGCTGATAAATCCACGGCGGCACGGTGGGATTTTGCGTCGGCTCGTGTGTGAACACGTCCAGCCACGCGGTCAAAACCAAAACCAGCGGCGCGGCCTGGAGCAGCCTGGATTTCGTTTTGCGGGCGAGGCCAAAAAGAATTGCGCCGGTCAAAAGCAGAAACAGGGCGCGGGAAATTCCGTTCAACAAGGTCGCGTGGCTGTCATCGTCCGGCATCGGTGCGAGCTGCGTCCAAAATAAAATTGCAACGAGCAGCAAGAACAGAACTGCGCCGAGCGGCAGCAGCCGTTTTTGAACTTTCTGAAAATTGGCCAGCGCAAACGCGGCGAGCAGCGGCGCGGCGAAGACGACGACGGAAACGTATTTGACCGGATAAGTGATGAAGCTCAACTGCGGGATGATTTTCCGCAGCGCGGGAAAAACCGGCGTGTTTTCGCCGAGCGCGAAGATCAATCCGGCAACCGCGATTCCGCCCAGAAGCCAGACCCGTCGCTCGCGAATGCAGACTAGCGCCATCACAGCCAGCCAGAGCGCACCGAGGCCGAGATAATACGACGATGTCCAGTATTGGCCGTGCTGGAAAAAGATGCCTTCGGTGCCGGTCGAGCCGAACGCCATCGGCACGAGAAAATTGGCGAGGCCGAAGCCGGGCATGGACCAGCGCAAATCAGCAAAGCCCGTCTCGCGTTGCGCGTGCGCGACGAGGTCGAGAAACGGCAGCAGTTGCGCGGCGCTCAACGCAATGACGAGCGCGATGACGAACGGAAAGCGCCAGAACATGGCGGCGCGCGGCGAATCGCTTTTTATGAACTGTTGCAGCCACAACGCCGCGACGATGAGCCATGTCAGGAAAATTATTTCCGGCCCGCCGGCGAGCATTTGGAACGCACCGGCGATGGCCGCCAGAAATATTTTCCGTCCGCCCTCGCGCCACGCGAGTTCGGTAGCGAGCACGACCCACGGCATCCAACTGAAGGTGGCAATATGGCTCGGCCAGATGAGCAGGCCGAGCGCGAAGCCGTTGAAGGAGAAAACTGTTCCGGCGAACGCGGCGGCGAAATTATTTCCCGCTTGCGCAGCCGTAGCGTCACCGCGAAGGCTCGTCCAGCGGCGCGCGAGAAAAAACATTCCCATTCCGGCGAACCATAAATGCAGCAGACAGAAAAAGCTTAATGACCATTCGAGCGGCAGCGTCAGGTAAATCAGCGACGGCGGGTAGAGCGGCATGGTGTTCCATTGCGCGAGGAACGGCACGCCGCACTGGTTGTAAGGATCCCAAAAGGGAATTTCACCGCGCCAGAAACAGTCGCGCTGGAAATGCGCGAGCGGATACGCAAAAAATCCGTAGTCGCGCGCGACAAAAGTTTCCAGGCCGAGAATGACCTGCGGGAACGCGGCGAAAATCAGCAGCGCGAGCAGAATTCCAAAGCGGAAAGGCGTGAACCAGTCCGTCGCCCGGTTTTCGTTTGATTCGGTCATGAACTCGCGCGGATTCTATTCACGAATTGAAACTGGCGGCAAGTATTCCCCGACGAGCTCGCGCTTCCACCACGCGCCGGTCGCGCGGCGCTCGGCGATGGTTGTAAATTCATATTTGTAAAATTCGGCGCGGATGAAGCGCGGCGGATGTTTGGGAAAAGGATTTTTTTCCAGCAATGCCAGAACGTCCGGCGAGCCTTGCAGCAGCCGTTCGCAAAAATTTCCGAACCACGGATTCTGCTGAACATTTCCCAACGCAGCGAACCACATCTGCCAGTCGAGTCGCGGCTGGAACGGCTCGATGAAGCCGGGCCGCCGGTTCACGTCGCCGGGTTTGTATTTGAATTCGTAAGGCAGCCAGTTCGTGCCGTCGTCGCTGCCTTCGACGATGATTTCGTCGCGCGTGGTGGTCATCACCATAAACAGGCCGTAGCCGTTGACCATGCGCAGCGGCGCGAGCCATTTATCCGCGACGGCCACGGGAATCAATAAACTGCTTTGCCTGCCAAACATTGAAATCATTTGAAAAAGAGAAACGGACAAAATGACGACGGCGAGCGGAATCGTAATCGCGCGCGGCCAGCGGTGTTGGCTGATGGTTGATGGCTGATGGTTCATGGATAAAAGGCCAAACCATTTTCGCGGCAAAAATTTTTGGAACGTAAAATCGTCGAGCAGCAACAGGCAGAGCGCCATGGTCAAAAAATTGAAGAACGTGTAATTGCCGGTCAGCAAAATCAGAATTTGCAAAAATACAATCGCGCCGCAGCCAAAGAATCGGATTCGTCGCGGCGCAAAAATAAGACATGACGCGCCGAGTTCGATGGCGAACATTGCGGCGCAGGAAAACTTTTGAAACCCCAAGGGCAATTGACTTGCATACCAGCCGAGCCACGTCGGCAGCGGCTGGGTTTGATAATGAAACGTAAGCGCGGTGAGGTTTCGCCAGTTTGGATCGCCGCTCAAAAGTTTCACGCAGCCGGAGGAAAAAATCAGCTTGAACAACAGCAGCCACAGCAGCCAGAGAACGATTCTTGATGGCGGCGTTTCGCGCGACGGTCGTGGTAAAATCTGCAGCGGTGCAAAAAAGATTGCGAGGAAGCCGGCTTCGAGCAGCAAGTTGTCCCATTGGAATCCGAGAAAATCGCGGCCAACCGTGGCGAGCGAAAGATAAATCAGCCAGAGCAACGCAAGGCACGGCGCAGGCGCAATTCCAACAATCAGCAGAATCGCCAGAACGGTTCCAGCGGCGCATTGGAAATTTAGAAAACTGTCGGATGAATCGAACCAGCACAATGTCGGCAGCAGGCGAAACCGCTCCAAGCCAATTCCCTGCGCGTCACATTGCTGTTTGACGGCGGACATGAATTGATCCGCCGGCAAGATGCCGTTGTGGCCGACGAGTCCGCTGATTTGCATCCAGAGCGAAACGAAGGCGACGAGATAGATCAGGCCAAGCGCGCGCAGAAAAATCCAGCGCGTCAGAAAATAATCCGGCAGTTCGACGTGCTTGCCCCAGCACCAGCGCGTGAGCCGGGAGAAAAAAGTCCGGTGGCCGGCGACGAAAGCGTAGGCGGATTCCGTGATTCGAGCGATGGCCGGAGACTTTTCATAAACGGCCAAAGGCGACTGCCAGTTTGGATTTTTTGCCAGCGCGCGGAAGACGCCTTCCGCGCCGGCATAAACCGCGCCGTTGGTTTCAAACAATTGGACTGCGGTTTCAAAACTTTCGCGCGGAATTTCCGGGAACTGTTTTGCAACGCTCGGGTCTTGTGACGGCAGATAATCCACGGCGTCGCCGGTGATCTGCTGCCAGCGGCGGATCCAGAGCGTGCAAAAATTACAGTCGCCGTCGAAGACCATCAGGGGTTTCGGCGGTGGCGAGGCGACGCGGAGGTTCTCGGTCACGGTTTGACTTTATATCCGAAACCCTGGGCGTGGCAACCAGCGGAAGCGTCTGATTTTGCCCAAGGTTTCCTGTTCAACGGGCGGTGGCGTCCTCGGCAGTGATGGTGAAATCGTGCTGGCCGCGCAAGCGCCCGGTTTCGATTAGGATACGATAGGCGACACCCGGCTCCAGCGGCGCGGGTCGCGCACCTGACACATATGGGGTCATGCCTGCCGGCGCGTTGCCGTAGACCAGCGAGCGGGTCGGTGCTGACTTGCCCACGAGATGCCAGAGCGGAAGCCCCTGTTTGTTGTCCTGCAAATCCCCCGCCCGGAAGACCTCAATGGACGTAAGCGGATATTCGCGGTCGAACGCGATGCTGGTTACATAAACCGTCCGGGGTTTGGCACCGGGGTCGCCGGGCGTAACGAACTGGACGGCCGGACGCACGGAATGTTCGATGCGCATGGGCTGGGTGCGGAAACAACTGGTTCCATAAAACACATACAGGCCGAGCAGGACGGCAAACGCCAACACCATGACCACTTCCTTGCGGGAGGCGTTGAAAACAATTTTGGGTGCCATAAATGCCGGAAACAGTCATAACAATAGATTTGACCGCGACGGAACAAAAGCATAAAAATGTGTTGATACAGGAAACAGGCACCGGTATGAATCTAATGATATCTGGCAAACAGACACGGGCTGCCTTCACGCTCATCGAGCTGTTGGTCGTCATCGGCATCATCGCCATCCTCGCCGCCATGTTGCTGCCGGCCGTTTCCAAGTCCAAGCAGCAAGCCACGAAAATCTCCTGCGTGAACAACCTGGCGCAGTTGAACCTGTCGTTTCGGATGTATCTGGACGAGAACCAGGACGCGGTGCCGCCGCGGGTCGGGCAGAATTTCTGGACCAGCCGCATTTACGATGGCTACAAGAACGTCAAACTGCTGGTCTGCCCCAATGACGGGCCGAACCCGGCGACGTGGGGCGCACTCAATCCGCAGTTCCCCGCCGACGGACAGCCACGCAGTTACTTCATGAACGGGTGGGACGATTATCTGCAGGGAACCTTGAGCGCCGCCGACCTCGCCAAGTTCTTCAACAATGACTATTCCGGCCCGATGATGAAAACCACCGTCATCAACCAGCCGTCTGACACGGTGTTCATCGGGGAAAAGATCACCGACAAGATTGATTACTACATGGACTTGCTGGAGCAGGAAGCTTCTGGGGCTGTGGGCAACGACCTGTTTCGCATGGAACGCAGCCGGCACGGCGGCTCGGGCCAGCACTCCAGTTCCGGCGGTTCCAACTATGCCATGGCGGACGGCAGTGTGCGGTTTGTCAAATTCGACCAGGTTCTCTGGCCGGAAAACCTCTGGGCCATTACCGCCGCTGGGCGCACCCAGTTCGCGGTTCACCCCTGACGGCTGGGTTCAAGCTGCAAAATCCTTTCGTTACCAGCGGGCGCGTTCCAAGTCAAAATTGACGCTGGCTGGACGACGCCGTAAGCTGAAGCCGAATTATGAGCCAACTGCAAGACTCCCTCGTCGAACTTATCCGCCGCACGTCCGCCGAAATTCCTGACGACGTGCATCAATCCATCTTGAATTCGCTCGAACAGGAAAAGCAGGGGACGCTGGCCGAGAGCGCGATGAAGATCATTGATAAAAACATCGCCATCGCCAAAAACAAATCGCAGCCGATTTGCCAGGACACCGGCAGCATTTTGTTTTATGTGAATTGTCCGGTCGGCTTTGACCAGATCACGTTCGAGGAAACGGCGAAGGAAGCCGTTAAGCTGGCAACGAAGAAAGGTTTTCTCCGGCAGAACTCGGTGGATTCGCTCACCGGCAAGAACGACGGCACGAATTGCGGGCCGGGCGCGCCAGCGTTTCATTTTCATCAGCATCGCGCGCCGGAAATTTCCGTGCGGCTGGTTTTGAAAGGCGGCGGCTGCGAAAACGTCGGCGCGCAATACTCGTTGCCGAACGAGAAGCTCAACGCGAACCGCGACCTCGACGGCTGCCGCAAGGCGATCCTCGACGCGGTGTTGCAGGCGCAGGGCAAAGGCTGCGGGCCGGGCATTCTCGGCGTGTGCATCGGCGGCGACCGCGCCACGGGCTACGAGTTGAGCAAGACGCAATTCCTGCGGCTGATTCCCGACCGCAATCCCATCCCAGAACTCGACGCGCTGGAGCAGGACATTTTGAAGACGGCGAACGAACTCGGCATCGGCCCGATGGGATTCGGCGGCAAGACGACGCTGCTGGGCGTGAAGATTTGCGCGGCGAACCGCCTGCCTGCGTCGTATTTCGTGAGCATCAGCTATATGTGCTGGGCGTATCGGCGTCAGGGTGTGACGTTGGATGCGGAGGGGAAGATTGGGAAGTGGTTGTATTGATATTGATTAACTAAGGAGGAAATGGAACTTTTCTCCAAGTGGACGACATCAACAATCGCGTGCAAAAAATCAAATTTTGAATAAGCTGCTACCGCCAAATGAAAGTCGTTGACCGCATATTGAACAAACTAGCTGAATTGATTCAGCAGGGGCGTTTTGAGGAACTGGAGACGGAAGGCTTGGAAATTAAGAACGTGCCAGCGGAAGGCGGCGAGTGGAAGGAGCGCCACAAAAGCATAAACGCTTTTCTCAACACACGCGGTGGCATCGTTATCCTTGGGGTGAAAGAGGAAGGAACTGGCCCGGCTCGTAAGTATGTGTTAACCGGCTGGCGCGATCACGCCGAATCGAACTTGAAACAGATTCCAAAACTTTTTACAGATCGCAAAGGCTCACCGCAGGATTTATCGGATTGCTTTCCTCCGATGGAGTTGCGCGACTTTCTTGGTAGCCGCGTTGCAGTGTTATATGTGGATGAACTTGCATCTGACCGAAAGTATGTTTTTTTCAACGGAACGGCATACAAACGAATACTGACTGGTGATCACAAGATTTCTGAAACGGAAGCTGACGCCCAAGAAGAGTTCAAGGAGGAGGCCGTTCATGCCAGAGAATTACAACCTGTGCCGGGGTTGACGGCCAACGACTTTGATTTGGACAAGCTCAACGAATACATCACTCATCTAAATCGGCCAGTAAAAGTTGAAACGATCAAAGCCGATTTGGCTGGAGCGATGCCGTTTCTTGAGCGGAAATGCTTTATCAAAGATGCTCAAGTTACAACCTTGGGCGCTTTGGTTTGTGGCAAACATCCAGTAGACAATCTTGGCTTTCGTTGTCAGATGCATGGCTATGTGGACGTGCCCCAAGAAATTGCACGGGATAAACAGGATTTAGCCAACAATATTTTGCCACTGATGGAGAGCAGTCTCGCTTATATTTTGCGCAATATTCAAGTGGGCGTCAGTGCCCAGCAGGGAGGACAGAACATGCCTCAATATCCGGAACAATTATTGCGCGAGACGGTAAATAACGCTTTGGCGCACCGGGATTATTCGGTGAACAAGCAGGCGATCATTGCAATCAAACCGGGCGCACACATCGCTATCCGAAACCCGGGTGCGTTTCGTAGTCATTTGCTTATAGAATCGCCAAATCACGTTATCCCGCTGCGTCGCATTCTTCCGGAAGCCAAGCCGCGTAATCCAAAGTTAGCTGACGTGCTTCGAGTTTATCGAAAATGGGAAGGGCGTGGTATTGGCATGGCGACGTTGGTTAACTTGTGCCTAGAGAACCAAATTGATCTGCCGTATTATCGTTTGTTTTCAGAGGAAGTCTCTCTACACATTTGCGCCGGTAGATTACTGGACGAGCGGATGGAACGATTATTCCAATCTTTTGACGGTCATCTGGAAAACAAATTGCAGGGTAATGAATTGAACGAGGAACAAAAACTCGTGCTGTCTTATTTGATTAAATCGGAATGGGCGAATGAGCAACTCGGCTACACCATTTTATTAACACCGGACAACAACCACTTTAGCGCTTTAATCGCCTTGGAGAAATCTGGACTGATTCAAAAACACCCGTTAAGCACTACGACCTATCCTGTTTATGTGGTAGATCGTGTGCTTATGACAAAGAACTATCTTGCAGAACTGCGTGTTTTGTTTGGTCCGGGTTTTGATGCGCTCGACGGACTCCTGAAGGATGTTCTTGGAGTAATTTATCGGTTTAACCTTTTCTCAAAGGCAAAGATGGTGAGTGCCAAACAAGCGAGTTTTGCATTATGGTTTGAAGCTGGTAACGCCAGCGATGACATTAAAGAATTTGATGCGTTTTACCGCAAAGTTCGGCGTGCTTTTAATAAATTAGACGATGGGGGATTTATCGCAAAGAAGGCTGAGACGCGAGGCTACTTATTGAAAAGTGATTTTCTCGCGAGTCATTTAGTGTGAGGAACAATCCGGCAGTTCTCGATTGCTAGTTGCCCGTGGTTTGCAATCCGCTGCAATTGATGGGAGAAATAGAATATGAAGACTGACTCA
>Ga0075522_10000657_pt1 | contig 25401 bp, 21 predicted proteins | sample NGEPerA_FD_74796 | JGI IMG/M metagenome (GOLD analysis project Ga0075522, IMG submission 74796) | Arctic peat soil microbial communities from the Barrow Environmental Observatory site, Barrow, Alaska, USA - NGEE PermafrostL2-A | ecosystem: Environmental > Terrestrial > Soil > Wetlands > Peat ...
CGTGGCGGCGCCGCCACGAAACCGCGGATCGGAGCCGGCCGTGAGCACCAACGCGCCGGCGAGCGACAGCAACAGGAGCGTGTCGTTGTGTGCGCCGCCGACTGCGAGCACGAGCAGCACCGGGTTCAGACCCATGAAGGCGGCGGCGAAGCGCGGCGAGTGGCCCTGCTTGTCGGCCGCGCGTGCCACCAGCGCGATCGCGGCGAGGCTCGCGGCGACCGTGATCGTCTTCATTGCCCACAACCCGCCGGCGAGGCCCAGCGGCGCGATCGCGTAGCTCCCGAGCGTGAACAGCGGGCCGTAGGGAGAGTGCTGGAAGGGCCAGCCCACGAACAGGTAGGCGGCGTCGGTCGGCACCTGGGCGGCGACGTGCGTATAGGGGTCGAGTCCGTGCAGGGCGCCCAGCCGGGCGAAATCGAGATAGCCGAACACGTCCTGGGAGATCAGCGGTGGGCCGAGCAGCAGCACCAGGTGTGTGGCGAGGATCGTCACCCACAGGGTGGGCCCCGATAAGGTGCGGGCGGCCAGCAGCACCGCCACGTAGCTCGCGGCCATGATCAGCGTGAGCGTCTGGAAGCGATCCGGGGTGAGGCCCAGGTTGAGGCCCTCCAGGGGCCCTGCCAGCCAGCCCGGCCAGCCGCCGATGCGCGCGGGAACGTACTGCGAAGGCCTGCTCGCCGCGCCCGCGGTTATGAGGAAGACGCTCGTGAGCACGCCGAGCAGCCCGAGGGCGCCGAGTGTCCGCAGCGCGCGCGCCGAGACCTGCGACTGCCGCTGCTCGGCGGCCGCGCGCCGGCCGCGCGCCGGCCGCACGCGGGGCGCGGTGCCCGCCGGTGGGGTGATGCTCTGCACGCGCAACATTGTTACGTCTACTCAACCTGCAAGGCTTTGGTGTGCTCAGTACCCTGTAAATGCTGTCGCGTCCGCCGGCGCACCTGGCTATGGGCGTGCATTCGAGCCGCCTCACCGGCTCGACGGACGAGGCTTGACCGATATGCGACGTCGCTACCGCAAACCCACACACCTGGTTTCGGATCCCGCCCGCCCGCGCCGTGTCCTGATTCTGTCCGCTGACGTGGGCGAGGGACACGCCGCTGCCGCGCGGGCACTCGCCGAACAGATCGAGGACTCGCCCGAGCAGGCGGAGGTCACCATCATCGATGGTCTCGCGGCGATGGGACGGGTGCTGCGCCCCGTCGTGGAGGACGGCTATCGCGTGCAGCTGCGCCTGATGCCGTGGACCTACACGCTTGTCTACTGGCTGCTCGAGCGCGTGGCGCCGATCCGCTGGATGGCCCGCCGGCTGCTGTACCGCCTGGGCTCGCGCCCGTTGGCCCGGCGCATCGCCGAGTACCACCCCGACGTGATCGTCTCGACCTACCCGGCCGTGACGGTCGTGCTGGCGCGGCTGCGGCGCACGAAAGTGGTGGATTGCCCCACGGTGGCGACGATCACCGACCTCACGGGCCTGTTCTTCTGGGCGCAGCCGGGGATCGACATGCACCTGGTGATGTACGGCGAGTCGCTGTCCTCGGTCGAGCGGATCGCCGGGGAGGGCAGCGTGCGTCTGGTGCGTCCCCTGATCTCGGCCGATTTCCTCGGCCCGCGCTGTCCGCTCCAGGCCCGTCGCACCCTGGGCCTGCCCGAGGAGGGCCGCATGGTGGTTGTCTCCGGCGGAGGCTGGGGGGTAGGGGATATCGAGGGCGCCGTGCGCGAGCTCAGCGGGTTGGAGGAGGTGAGCAGCATCGTCTGCCTGGCGGGGCGCAACGAGGAGCTCGCGGAGAAGCTGCGGAGCGCTTTCGCGGAGGAGCCGGATGTGCGGGTGCTCGGGTTCACCGACAAGATGCCCCAGCTGCTGGCGGCCGCCGACGTGCTGGTGCACTCCACCGGCGGCGTCACCTGCCTGGAGGCGAAGGCCGCGGGGACCCCGGTAGTCTCCTACGGACTCCCCGTCGGTCACGCGCGCTTGAACACGCGGGCGATGGCGACGCTCGACCTGCTGCGGCTGGCCAACGACACCGATGAGCTGCGCCAGCACGTGCGGGCGAGCTTCGCCGAGGCCGACGCCATCGGCTCACGGGGCGCCGCGGAGAGCTCACTGGAGGATCTCCTGGTGAGCGACAGCCGCAATCCGCGCGCTCGAACTACAGGCAAGCCGGCGGTCGGACTGGCGACGATCGCCATTCATCCCGAGCCCCTGGCCGAGCCCCCGGCAGGGGCGGCCCACGAGGAGCCCACCGCGGTCGATCTCGTGCTCGGCGCTCCGCGGCGCGTACGCTCGATCCCCCTGTGGCGGTTGCGGCTGGTGGCGTTCGCCACCCCGTTCGTGCTGCTGCTGAGCGTCGGCGCATGGACGCTCTCTACCGACGAGGTAGCCGCGCTGGCGAGCGTGCTGCTGCATGACCATCCGCTCACCCACGTGAGCACCGATCAGCCCGACGTGGGCGTCATCGTGCATGCGCCCGCGAACGATCTGACGCTCGTGGCGAGCGAGCTGGCCGGCCGTGGCATCCACGCCTCCTTTACGGATGACGGCAGCGTGCCTCCGCATGCGACGATCGTCAGGCTGCGCGCGCTCGGCGATCAGCTGCTGCCGGAAGTCGTGCCCGGCTCCGCCCTGTTTCGCTGGTTGCTCACCCGTCACACCCTGCGCTCGCAGGCACGCGCGTTGGGGTTGCGTCACAAGTTCTACTTCCTCCAGCCCAAGGGGGGGCTGTCGGTCGGGCAGCTGGTGCTGGCACGCACCGCGGGCGCGATTCCCGTGAAGGGGTCGCTGCGCCTGAACGCCACCGGCGCTCTACCTCAGCGCCGGACGCGGGCGGGCGACGTCTTGGTGGTGACGGTCGACGGGTCGTCCTCCTCGGTGCTCGGACTGGAGCGAATCGTCTCCTCACTCGGTTCGGATCGGTTGGGCGTCGAGCCGCTCGGGTGGCTGACAAACTCGCCCTCCATCAAGGCCACCAGGAGTGGGGAACGCGCCAACAGTGCGGCCCCCGCTATGAGCAGTGCCAACGAAAGGCCCAGTGGGACGCCGCCCAGCAGGGTCTCGCTGAAGCGCTCGCCGAACAGCACCGGCGCGAGCGCCACCGGCACGACCGTCTGAGTCACGAACACCACCGGGGCCACCTGGATCGCCGGGCGCGACTGCAGCGCGCTCGCCTCGCTGAGCAGGCCGACGGCCGACGCCGCCCCCGTGGCCAGACCCCATGCGGCGGCCGCGGCGAGGCGTCCCTGGGAGAGGTCGTCGGCGGCGAGCTTGGTGGCCACCCCGCCCCAGCCGAAGGCGCACCCCGCGCCAATCATCGTCATCGCCGCGGGGGAGTGGTGACCGAGGGCGCGCAGGATGTAGGGCAGCAGGGCGACTGCGGCCAGTCCGGCGAGCACGGCCGCGATCAGGAGGTCTCCGGCGGTGTGCGTCGTGTTCGGAGGGGCCGTCAGGCCCGCGCCGATCACCCCGAGCACGATCGCGCTCATCGCCAGGTACTCGTAGCGCCCGGCGTGCTCGCCGAGCATCCGCTGGGCGAGGAACATCAGCACCAGCAGACCCGCGGCGAGCGCCGGCTGCACCACCACGAGCGGGGCCAGCAGCAGCGCCACCACCTGTAGCGGCCAGCCGAGGATCGAGAGGGCGGTGCCGAGCAGCCAACGCGTACGCCTGATCAGGTTCCTGGCCAGCGCCAGGCGCAGATGCTCCTCGTGGGGCGCCTCCTTGGCGTCCATCGCCTGGAGGGCGATCCCTAGGCTGTAGAGGGTTGACGCACCCACCGCCGCCCCGATTCCCAGCACCAGATCGACCATGTCCATCCACGATCATCGCACTCCTGGCCCTCCGACACCCGGCCCTTCGGCACCTGTCGCGCTGGGCGCGCTGGGCGCGGTGGCGATGGCCAGCTACCTGCTACCCGGGCTCGCCGGTGCCTGGCCCGCGCTGCGCGGCCCCCTCGGCGTCGAGGATCGCACGGCCGGAGGGCGCGGCTATGCGCTCACCTTCGACGACGGTCCCCACGCCCAGGGAACCCCCGCGGTGCTGGAGATCCTCGCCGGAGCCGATGGGGGCTCAGGCATCGGCGTCGGCGTGCGGGCGACCTTCTTTCTGGTCGGGGAGCAGGTGCGGCGCAACCCCGCGCTCGCCCGTGAGATTCTCGCCGCCGGTCACGGGATCGGCCTGCACTGCGACCGCCATCGCAACCTGTTGCGCCTGGCGCCGTGGCAGGTGCGCGAGGACATCGCACGGGCGCTCGCGAGCATCGAGGACGCTACGGGCCACTCGCCGGGCCTCTACCGGCCGCCGTACGGTGTGCTGAACGCCTCCGCACTGCGGCTGGCACGCGCCCATGGCTGGCGGACCCTGCTGTGGAGCCAGTGGGGGCGGGACTGGGAGGCGCGCGCCACGCCCGCCTCGATCGCGGCGCGCGTCACCGACGGCGTGGGGGAGGGCTCTGTGTTGCTGCTCCACGACGCCGACGACTACAGCTCCTCCGGCTCGTGGCGGCGAACCGCGGCGGCGCTGCCGTCGGTCTTGGAGACCCTCGCCGGGCGCGGGCTTCGGCCGGTGGCGCCCTGACGGCACATGTCCTTGTTCCGATGCGAGAGGTTGCGTATAGCGATGGCGCACGCGTCGAGGAAGCACTCATCGTTTTTGCGATGTGTATAACTATAGTACGACGGACCCCTTAATCGAATACATCATCCGTGCCCGCCGGCGCCTGGGCCAGGGGATAACATCGACTGCTTGCAAACCGCGGTTTCAACCGACACAAAAGGCCCTGAGACAGTGACGCCCGGCCCCGCGGCGGCGACGCTCGGCCCCGCGGCGGCGACGCCCTGTCCCGCGGCGGCGGAGCTCAACGGCGCCGTCGAAGCCACCGGTGTCGCCGCTGCCGCCCAGCCGCAGGTGAGGCGCTCGCCGTGGTGGGTCGAGGTGGGCGTGATCGTGTGGCTGTGCTGGGTGTATGACGCGATCACGAACTTCGCTCCGCTGCGGCTGAGCGCCGCCCTGGCCCACGCCCGAGGCGTGCTGCACCTGGAGCGCGCGCTGCACCTGGATCCCGAGCTGAGCCTCGATCGCTGGCTCGCCGGGCACCACACGCTCGGCTTGCTCCTGTCCGACTATTACGACAACGCCCACTTCATCGCCACGCTGGGGCTGCTGGGCTACCTCTGGTGGCGGCGCCCGGATATATACAGGCCTCTGCGAAACGCGCTGGTGCTCGTGAACGTGCTCGGGTTCATCGTGTTCTGGCGCTACCCGGTCGCCCCGCCACGGATGCTCGAGGGGTTCACCGACGTTGTCGCCTCCACCGGCGCCTTCGGCTCGTGGCATACAGGGACGCTGGCCTCGCACGCCAACCAGCTCGCGGCGATGCCCTCACTGCACATGGCGTGGGCGGGGTGGTGCACGCTGGCCCTGTGGCGGATCTCCTCACGTCGCTGGGTACGCGCGGTCGCGATCCTCTACCCGTGTGTGACGGCGCTGGCGGTGCTCGCCACGGGCAACCACTTCCTGCTCGACGTCTTGGCGGGTCTGCTGACGTTGGCGGTCTCGGTGGCGATCGTGCGGATCGCTACGGCCTGGTGGGATGCGTCACGCGGGCGGAGCGGCCGCGGCCGGTCGTTCTTTGCGCAGTCCGGCCAAGGCGCGTAGCGAGTGTCACAAACTTGTTACGAAGTCCGCGATCGAGTAGACTAAGCTCGTTGTCGCCGGCGGTTGAGGAGCGCCGCGACAGGTTCGCCGTGATCTAGCGCGCGAATTTTTCCGTCTATAGGGTGGGCTTTACACATGCCAAGTTTCGACGCCAACGAGGGGTACATCGATCGCCGCGCCCACCGCGTGGAGGAGATGCTGCCGGCCCGACGCAGGAGCGCCTCGCGGCGTGCCTGCCCCGATACGGGACGGCTCTTCGTGCTGGGTAACCCCCCGCGTCATCGCCGGCGTCTGTGGACGCAGTGCCACGGACGGCTCCCGGGATCCCCAAGCTGACGTGGCCGGACTCCTCCGTTACCTCGACCTGCTGCTGGTCGGCCTAGCCCTGCCTGTGTTCCTGGCTGCCGGCCTGCCGCTTGCCGGCTGGGCCGTCGGGGGCGGCGCATGGATTGCGCAGCGGGGCCTGCAGTACTACCTCGAACGTCGCGCCGAGGCCTCGCAAGACCCGCGCACCGTCGTCGGCCTGCTCGCCGGCTCGATGATCGCCCGCGGCTGGTTCGTCGCGGTCGCGGTGTTCCTCGTCGGCTTGAGTGACAACGAAGCAGGACTGGCCGCCGCGGTGCTTGTCGTCGCCCTGTTCACCGTGTACTTCACGATGCGGATGATCACGCGTCCCTTTGAAATCGAGGCCCCGCCGGCCGGCGGCGGCGGGGGCGGCACGCAATGAGCCGCCGCGCGAAGGTGTGGGTCGGCGTCGCGCTCGGTTTGGCGCTGCTGGTGGCGCTCGCGGCCCTGTTCGGCTCGCATGGGATGAACACCGAGTATCAGCCGCAGAACGAGTTCAAGCTCGACGACTGGGTCAAGCTGAAGATCGGTCCGATCGACATGTCGATCAACAAGGCGGTGCTCTACCTGTTCCTGGCGGCCGTGTTGACCGTCGGCACGATGATCTACATCGCCCGGCGCATGACCCAGCGCCCCAACCGCGTGCAGACCGCGGTCGAGGCGATCTACGGGTTGATGCGCGACAACATCACCGGCCCGAACAACCTCGATCGGAAGATGGCACTCAAATGGTTCCCCTTCATCGGGGCGCTGTTCCTGTTCATCTGGTACTCCAACCTGCTCGGCTACATCCCGCTGCCGGTCAACACCGAGGAGACTTTCAACGTCTTCGGGGTCAACGTCCCGGCCTTTCAGATCTATGCGGCGACGGCAAACATCTCGGTGACGCTGATGTTGACCCTGATGGTGTGGTTCAGCTACCACGTGGAAGGCATTCGCAGGAAGGGGTTTGTCGGGTATCTCAAGAGCTGGTTGCCGGGGGGCCTGGAGAACGTGCCCGCCCGCTTCATCCTGATTCCCGGCATCTTCGCGATCGAGGTGATCTCGCAGTTCGTGCGCGTGATCTCGCTGTCGGTGCGACTGTTTGCCAACATCCTCGCCGGCCACCTGCTTATCCTGTTCATGGGTGGTGGGCTGGTCGTGCTGCTGGGGATCGCCGCGTTGGGCGTCGTCACGCTGCCGATCGCCGTCATCTTCTTCCTGTTCGAGGTGGTGCTGATCGCCACCCTGCAGGCGTTCATCTTTGCCACCCTCACAGCCATCTACCTCGGCGGCGCGGTCGCCGAGTCCCACTGATCCAACAAGGAGCGTTTGTGCATCTCGTAATCGCAGCAACAACCGCAGCCGGCAACGCCGAAATGGCCAAGGCAATCAAGGCCATCGCCCTCGGAGTTGGCGCCGGCCTGGGGACCATCGGTCCCGGCGTGGGCGTCGGCTACATCTTCGGCAAGGTCATCGAGGCGATCACCCGTCAACCGGAGATGCGTGACGAGATCACCTCGATCCAGTGGCTGGGATTTGCTCTCACCGAGGCGATCGTGTTCTACGCGTTCATCTTCGGTCTGATCGCGTTCTTCCTCGGTTAGAGCGATGGCGCTGTCGACCCTGGCCGCCTCGAGCAGCGGCAACTTCCTCGTCTCACCCAACCTGGGCGTGATGATCTGGACGCTGATCGCATTCCTGATTGCCGTGTACCTGCTGTCGAAGCTCGCCTTCCCGCGCATCACCGAGGCTCTGGACAAGCGCCAGAAGACGATCGAAGACTCGATCGACTCCGCCGAGCAGACGCGCGAGGAGGCCCAGCAGCTGCTCGCCGAGTATCGCCAGCGCCTGCAGGAGGCGCGCGCGCAGTCCGAGGAGATCGTCCAGCACGCGCGTCAGACCGCGGAGAGGCACGAGCGCGAGGCGAAGGAGGGCGCGCGCGAGATCGCCGCGGAGGCGGCACGGCGCGCGCAGCGCGACATCGAGGCGGCCACCCAGCGGGCACTCGGGGAGCTCCGCAAGGAGGTCGCCGACCTGACGATCATGGCGACCGAGAAGGTCACACGGAAGAGCCTCGACGACACCGATCAGAAGCGCCTGGTCGAGGAGGCGCTGGGCGAGCTCGACTTCTCGGGCCTGTCATCGGGCGCTGCCAACAACTGATGGAGGAGCTCGCCCGCGTATACGGACGCTCGCTGTTCGAGGTCGCATCCGAGCAGGACAAGCTCGACGTGCTGCGCGAGCAGCTCGCTCAGTTCGCCGAGGCGCTGGAGCAGAGCAACGAGCTGCGGGTGTTCTTCTTCTCGCCGTACTTCTCCTCCAGCGAGAAGCAGGACGCACTCGGCGGATTGCTGGAGGGCGCCGACGAGCAGCTCGTGAACTTCCTGAAGCTGCTGATCGAAAACCACCGCATGCCCGTGATCTTCCGCGTCCGGGGCGAGTATGAGCGGCTGTGGGAGCAGGAGAACCGGATGCTGGCGGTCGAGATCACGAGCGCGATCGAGCTCGACTCTTCCACCACCGAGCACTTGGGCAAGCGCATCGGCGAGCGCGCCGGACGGAAGGTGACGCTGACGGCGCGCGTGAACCCCGACATCCTCGGCGGCATCGTGCTGCGGGTCGGAAACTCGATTTTGGACGCCTCTATTCGCAACCGACTGGAGCAGCTGCGCAGGCAAGTTGCCCAAGGAGCTTCTTAGTAGACATGCAGATCAACCCAGACGAGATCACAAGCATCCTGAAGAGCCGCATCGAGGGACTCGACGCCGGGCAGGCCGAGCTGACCGAGGTCGGCACCGTGCTGTCGGTGGCCGACGGCATCGCGCGGTTGCACGGCTTGGAGAACTGCATGTCCTTCGAGGTGCTCGAGCTGCCCCACGGGGTCACCGGGCTCGCGCTGAACCTCGAGTCCGACAACGTCGGGGCCGTGCTGTTCGGCGAGTGGGAGCACATCGTCGAGGGCGACACCGTGAAGCGCACCGGCCGTCTGCTGGACATCCCCGTGGGCGAGGAGCTGCTCGGGCGGATCGTCGACCCGCTCGGCCGTCCATTGGACGGGAAGGGCGAGATCGCCACCACCGAGACCCGTCCGGCCGAGTTCAAGGCGCCCGGCGTGGTGCAGCGCCAGCCCGTGACCGAACCGATGCAGACCGGGCTGAAGGCGATCGACGCGATGATCCCGATCGGCCGCGGTCAGCGAGAGCTGATCATCGGCGACCGGCAGACGGGTAAGACCGCGATCGCGATCGACACGATCATCAACAACCGCGACAACGGCGTCGTCTCGGTGTACGTGGCGATCGGGCAGCGGATGTCCACCGTCGTGGCGCTCGCGCAGACCCTGGACGACAACAACGCCCTGAAGAACACGATCATCGTCGCCGCGCCGGCCGATGAGGCGGCGCCGATCAAGTTCATGGCGCCGTATGCGGGCTGCGCGATGGCCGAGCACTTCCTCTACAAAGGCGGCCACGCGCTGTGCGTGTACGACGATCTGACGAAGCACGCGTATGCCTACCGGCAGATGTCGCTGCTGCTGCGCCGCCCGCCCGGCCGCGAGGCGTATCCGGGCGACGTGTTCTACCTGCACTCGCGCCTCTTGGAGCGCTCGGTCAAGCTGAACGACGATCTCGGCGGGGGCTCGCTGACGGCGCTGCCGATCATCGAGACGCAGGCCGGTGACGTCTCCGCGTACATCCCGACGAACGTGATCTCGATCACCGACGGGCAGATCTTCTTGGAGCCGAAGCTGTTCAACTCGGGCGTGCGGCCGGCGATCAACGTCGGCATCTCGGTCTCACGGGTCGGCGGCAACGCGCAGATCGGCCCGATGAAGAAGGTCGCCGGGCGGATCAAGCTCGAGCTCTCGCAGTTCCGCGACCTGGAGGCCTTCTCCCAATTCGGCTCGGACCTCGACGCCGACACCCAGAAGACGCTGGCGCGCGGCGAGCGCCTGGTGAAGACGCTCAACCAGAACGAGCGCGCGCCGCTGGCGGTGGAGGATCAGACGGTGCAGATCTACGCCGCCACGAACGGCTTCCTCGACCGCCTGAACGTCGACCGCGTGCCCGAGCTCCTGACGGGATTGATCGAACGGATGCATTCCAATCACGGCGAGCTGCGCGCGAAGATCTCCGCCGGCGACTGGGCGAAGGAGACCCAGCGGGAAGTGCACGACGCCGTCGACTCGTTCGCCAAGGACTTCGGCTATGACCTCGACGAGGAGGGCCTGCCGCTGGAGGACGACGTGCCCGCCCCGCAGGCGCAGAAGGCGCAGGCCGCTGCCTAGCAAGGCACGCCGCGAATCGCCATGGCCCAATCACAACGCGACGTCAAGAACCGAATCGGATCGGTGAAGAACATCCAGAAGATCACCCGGGCGATGGAGATGGTCGCGGCCGCGCGGCTGCGCCGGGCCGAGCAGCGGATCGCCGCGCTGCGGCCCTACGCGGAGGCGATCCGGCGGATGACTCGCCAGGCCGCGCTGGCCGCGGGCGCCGAGACCGCGCGGCTGGAGCTGCTGCGCGAGCGCGAGCAGACCGAGAACGTCGCGCTGCTGCTCGTCACCGGCGATCGCGGGCTCGCGGGGGGGTTCAACTCGCAGATCATCCGCGCCGGGATCAAGGTCGCCGCCGAGCTCCAGGAGGAGGGGCCGCGGACGGTTTGGTACGCGGCCGGGCGACGCGGCGTGTCGTCGTTGACCTTCAGAGGGCGCGAGCTGAGTGGGAGCTACAGCGGCTTTGCCGACCGCCCCGCCTATGCCGATGCGCGCGGGATCGCCGACGATCTGATCGCGGCCTACGTGGACGGCAAGTGCGACCGCGTGGACATCGTCTACAACGCCTACGTCTCACCGCTAACGCAGGAGGTGACACGCGAGACGTTGCTGCCGCTGTCGCGGGCGACGTTGACCGCAGGTGAGGGGGAAGACTCCACAGGATCTGCCGCTGAGGCCGACGGCGCGAAAACGCCAAGCGCCCTCGTCGAGTACGAGCCCGGCCCGGAGGAGATCCTCAAGCGCTTGGTACCGGACTACGTCGAGATCTCGATCTACCGTGCGCTGATCGAGTCGACCGCGGGCTTCTTCGGCGCGCAGATGACCGCGATGCGCAGCGCCTCGGAGAACGCGGGGGAGATCATCACCGATTTGACGCTCGCAATGAACCGTGCGAGGCAGGCCGAGATCACACAGGAGATCATGGAGGTAGTAGCGGGCGCCGAGGGACTGAATTGATTTTGAAGCTTCAACAGATAGACAGGAGATTCGAGAACTAATGCCAGCCAGCACCGTCACCGAGCCGACTTCTGAGAATGGCGCCCCCGCCGAGCGGAACGTGGGGCGCATCGAGGAGGTTCAGGGCGTCGTGATCGAGGCCGTCTTCCCTGGGAAGCTGCCCGAGATCAACCATGCGATCACCGTCGCGCGTCCCGCGGCCGCCGCCGAGGAGGAGGCCGTCGGCGTGAGCCCCGGGGCGGGCGAGAGCGTGCTCGTGTGCGAGGTTCAGCAGCACCTCGGCGATGACCGGGTGCGCGCCGTGGCGATGGACACGACCGACGGGCTGGCGCGCGGCGCCGAGGTGATCGACACCGGTGGGCCGATCACGGTGCCGGTCGGCGAGGCCACGCTGGGGCGGATCTTCAACCTGCTGGGCGAGACGATCGACCTCGGCGAGGAACTGCCGAAGGACACCAAGCGCCGGGGGATCCACCAGGAGGCCCCGCGCGCGGAGGATCTGACGCCGACGACGGAGATGTTCGAGACGGGCATCAAGGTGATCGATCTGCTCGCCCCCTACGCGAAGGGCGGCAAGGTCGGGCTGTTCGGCGGGGCGGGAGTCGGCAAGACGGTGCTGATCCAGGAGCTGATTCACAACCTCGCCAAGGAGCACGGCGGCCTGTCCGCCTTCTGCGGTGTCGGCGAGCGCTCGCGCGAGGGCAACGACCTGTGGCTGGAGATGAAGGAGTCCGGGGTTCTGGACAAGACGATGCTGGTCTTCGGCCAGATGAACGAGCCGCCCGGAGCCCGCATGCGCGTGGCGCTGTCGGGCCTGACGATGGCCGAACACTTCCGCGACGAGGGTCAGGACGTGCTGCTGTTCATCGACAACATCTTCCGCTTCGTCCAGGCCGGCTCCGAGGTCTCGGCGCTGCTCGGTCGGATGCCCTCCCAGGTCGGCTACCAGCCGACGCTCGAGACCGAGATGGGTCAGCTGCAGGAGCGCATCACCTCGACCAAGCGTGGCTCGGTCACCTCCGTGCAGGCGATCTACGTGCCTGCCGACGACTACACCGACCCGGCCCCGGCGTCGGTGTTCGCCCACCTCAACGCGACCACGGCGCTCTCCCGGGCGATCTCCGAAAAAGGGATCTACCCGGCGGTCGACCCGCTGGACTCCACCTCGACGATCCTCAAGGCGGACATCCTCGGCGAGGACCACTTCCGGGTGGCCAACCGCGTCAAGGAGATCCTGCAGCGCTACAAGGAGCTCCAGGACATCATCGCGATCCTCGGCATCGACGAGCTCTCCGACGAGGACAAGCTCACGGTGCAGCGGGCCCGCAAGATCGAGCGCTTCCTCTCCCAGCCGTTCTTCGTCGCCGAACAGTTCACCGGTACCGCCGGCGCCTATGTGCCGATCGCCGAGACGATCCGCGGCTTCGAGGAGATCATGGAAGGAAAGCACGACGAGGTGCCCGAGAACGCCTTCTTCCTGAAGGGCACGATCGACGAAGTCGTCGAGGCGGCCAAGAAGGACTAAGGGGCGAGGCTCGTGGCCAGAGGAAAGTTCCCGGTCGAAGTGTTGACCCCCGAGGGCGAGGTATTCGCCGAGGAGATCGAGATGCTCTCGACGCGTACCTCCGTGGGCTCGATCGGCATCTTTGCCAATCATCAGCCGCTGCTGGCGATGCTCGAACCGACGGAGCTGCGGCTGTACCGCTCGGAGTCGGAGATCGTGCGCTTCGCCCAGGCCGAGGGCTACCTGCAGTTCTCCGAGAACCGCGCGCTGGTGCTCGTCGAGGAGGCGATCACGCCGGAGACGCTCGACCGCCAAGCGTTTGAGTCCAAGCTCGCCGACGCCCGCTCAGCGGCCGAGCGGGCCGAGGACGGCAGCGAGGAAGAGGCCCGCGCGCGGCGCGATGTCAAGCGCTACGAGGCATTCCTCGCGGTAGGGCAGTAGAGCGGTCGCTCTTGCTGGTGTGACGAGTAGCCTCTCTCCGATGGAGACCGACAGCCCCGCCACAGCTCATTTCGAGCGCAAGCGCCCCGGCTGGTTCACGACGCACGTCTTCAATCGCTTGATCTCGATCTTGACCGGCCGTGGCGTCAGCGTGCTCGGCTCGCGCGTACTCGAGGTCAAGGGGCGCAGCTCCGGACAGCCGCGTCGTACACCCGTGAACCTGCTCGAGTTCGAGGGAGAGCGCTACCTCGTCGCTCCGCGCGGCGAGACGCAGTGGGCGCGCAACCTGCGGGCCGGCGGGGAGGGGCGGCTGTTGGTCGGGAAACGCAGCGAGAGCTTCACCGCCACGGAGCTCGCCGACGACGAGAAGGCGCCCGTGCTGCGCGCGTACTTGAAGCGCTGGAAGTTCGAGGTAGGTGTGTTCTTCGACGGCGTCGGTCCCGATTCCTCGGACGAGGAGTTGCGCGGCGCGGCGCCGAAGCACCCGGTGTTCCGGCTGGGCCGAAGCGCCGCTTGACTGGGGTTGGGCGAAGCCTGCCTTGCCCGAGACCGGTGGGGAGATTCGGGTTGGACACATCGCCGCTATGGCCCAGCGGCTAGCCTTCCCCGCCTGATGAGCACTGAACGCGCACCGATCGGGGTGATCGGCACCGGCTACGTCGGCCTCGTGACCGCGGCGGGCTTTGCCGAGCTGGGCAGCGAGGTCTGGTGCGTGGACATAGACGCCGAGAAGATCGAGCGCCTGGGCCGCGGCGAGGTGCCGATCTACGAGCCCGGTCTGGAGGAGCTGCTTGCGCAGAATCGGGATCGACTGCACTTCTCCACCGACCTCAGCGAGGCGCTGGAGCACGCGCGGCTGCTGTTCGTGGCCGTCGGAACCCCGCCGACGCACTCTGGGGACGCCGACCTGTCCGCCGTGCACGAGGTCGTCGCTGCGATGCCCGCCTCCGAGGAGCACGCGCTGGTGATGAAGTCCACGGTGCCGTGTGGCACGGGCTCGAGCATCAAGCGGATCTTTCGCGATCAGGGCAAGTCGGGGTTCAGCTATGTCTCCTGCCCCGAGTTCCTCAAGGAGGGGTCGGCGGTCAAGGACTTCCTGCACCCCGATCGAGTTGTGATCGGGGACGACGGCGATTGGGCTGGGGAGGCTGTGGCAGGCTTGTATGAGCTGTTTGGCGCGCCGCTTGTGCGTACCGATATCGCCAGCGCTGAGATGATCAAGCTGGCCGCGAATGCCTTCCTGGCGACGAAGATCTCATTCATCAATGAGATCGCCAACGTCTGTGAGGAGGTGGGCGCCGACGTCGTGGAGGTTGCGCTGGGGATGGGATTGGACGCGCGGATCGGCCCCAAGTTCCTGCAGGCCGGCCTGGGTTATGGGGGAAGCTGCTTCACCAAGGATGTGAGCGCGCTGAAGCTGTTGGCGGGCAACTCCGGCTATCACTTTCAGCTGCTCAACGCTGTGATCGAGGTCAACGAGCTGCAGAAGCGCCGTGTCGTCTCCAAGCTGCAGCGCCATCTCGGATCACTGGTCGGCAAGCGAATCGGGTTGCTCGGACTGGCGTTCAAGCCAAACACCGACGACATGCGGGGGGCATCGTCGCTGGTGCTCGCCGCGCGTCTGCAAGCCGAGGGTGCGCAGGTGCGTGCGTTCGATCCGATCGCTGAGGAGGAGGCCCGTAAGCTGATGGGGCAGCTCGACTATGCCTCCGGCGCCTTGGACGCCATCGCTGACGCCGACGCCGTAGTCTTGGTCACCGAGTGGCCAGAATTCATCAATTTGGACTGGAAGCTGGTCGCGCAGGCGATGCGGGGGACGCTCGTGATCGACGGGCGCAACGCCTTGGACGCCGGCGCCGTACGTGGCGCGGGACTCACCTACGAGGGAATCGGTAGGCGCTGATGCAGGCGGTGATCCTCGTCGGCGGGGAGGGGACGCGGCTGCGCCCGTTGACCTCGACGGTGCCCAAGCCGGTCGTGCCGCTGGTCGATCGGCCGTTCATCTCGTTCATGCTCGAGTGGCTGAAGGGCCACGGGATCGACGACGTGATCATGTCCTGCGGGTTTCTCGCGACGAGCGTGAGGAATGTGCTCGGCGACGGCTCGGGGCTGGGGATCAGGCTGCGCTTCGTGGAGGAGCCCGACCCGAGGGGCACGGCGGGCGCGCTGAAGTTCGCGGAATCGATGCTGGACGAGCGTTTCCTGATGCTGAACGGTGACGTGCTGACCGATATCGACCTGACCGCGCAGATCGCCCAACACGAGCGCACGGGGGCACGGGCCACGCTCGCGCTCGTCCCCGTCGAGGACCCGACCGCCTACGGGCTGGTGCATCTGGAGGAGGACCACTCGGTGCGGGACTTCCTGGAGAAGCCGAGCCCCGACCACATAGAGGGTGGCGCAGCCGGCCGGAGGCCGGCGAGCCGGGCCCCTCTTCTTCAGTCGTACACGAACCTGATCAGCGCGGGCGCGTACGTGCTGGAGCGCGAGATCCTCGACCTGGTGCCGCCGGACTGCAACGTCTCGATCGAGCGCGAGGTGTGGCCGCGGCTGATCGGCGACGGCCTCTATGGATCCCCTTCGGAGAGCTATTGGCTGGACATCGGCACGCCGGAGCGCTACCTGCAGGGCACCTTCGACATCATCGAGGGAAATGTCGCGACGGCCGTGCAGGAGCGCCTCGGGAGCGACTATCTGGCGGTTGACGAGGGCGCCGAGGTGCAGGGACGGGTGATTCCCCCGGCGGTGATCGAGCGCGGCGTGAGCATCGCGGAGGGCGCGCACGTCGGCAGCCTGGTGGTGCTCGGGCAGGACGTGTCGATCGGGGAGGGCAGCACCGTGGAGCGCGCGGTGATCATGAACGGCGCGGAGATCGGCGCCGGATGTACGCTGCGCGACTGCATCGTCGCCGCCGGCGCCCGCGTCGGCGCCGGCACCCGAATCACGGGCGGGGCGGTGCTCGGCGAGGGCGTGACCGTCGGGGCGGACAACGTGATCGCGCATGGGGCGCGTATCTTCCCTGGTGTCACGCTGCCCGACGGCGCGATCAAGTTCTAGACCCGACCAGGCTTCAGTGCAGTCCGAGAGGAGGCGAGCAGCGAGATGAGTGACGACGGTAACAGCGGTTCGATCACTGCCACACCCAGCACCGGCGCGCTCTCGCGCGAGGCGATTGCGCTCGTCGACCCCTCCGACCAGCTGGGTGATGTGCTGGCGCTGCCCGAACATCTGCGCGACGCGCTGTGGCGCGTGGAGTCGGCGATCATGCAGGACTGGGACACCTCCGCGGGGTTGGTCGTGGCGGGGATGGGCGGTTCGGCGATCGGCGGCGCCCTGGCGCGCGCCGCGCTGGGTGACCACGCCTCGCGGCCGATCTTCGTGACCCGCGCCTATGGCCTGCCGCCGTGGACGACCCCGGACACGATGGTGCTGTGTGCGAGCTACTCGGGTGAAACCGAGGAGACGCTTGCCTGCTACGAGTCGGCGGGGGCGCTCGGCGCCCGGCGCACGGTGGTGACGACCGGCGGACGCCTGGCGGAGATGGCCCGGGCGGACGGCGTGCCCGTGATTCCGCTGCCCGGCGGTTTCCAGCCGCGCGCCGCCGTGGCCTACATGACGGTCACCGCGCTCGAGGTGGCGGCGCTCTGTGGCGCCGGGCCGCGGTTGACCTCCGAGATCGACGTGGCCGCCTCCCACACCGAGCAGCTGGTGGCCGAGTGGGGCCCGGACGCGCCCGAGGACTCGCTCGCGAAGACGCTTGCCCGCGGCCTGAGCGGCACGATCCCGGTCGTGGTCGGCGCCGGCCTGACGTCGCCGATCGCCTATCGCTGGAAGACGCAGATCAACGAGAACGCAAAGCAGCCCTGCTTCTCGCACGAGCTCCCCGAGCTCGACCATAACGAGCTCGTCGGCTGGGAGGGTGCCCGCGACCTCGGCTCCTTCTCGGCCGTGTTCCTCGACGATTCCGACGCCCACCCGCGCGTGAAGGAGCGGATGGCGCTCACCGAGCGCCTGATCGCGCCGAACGCCGCGGCGAGCTTCCATCTGGAGACGCGCGGGCAGACGACAATCGAGCGCGTGATCTCGCTGGTGCTGCTCGGCGACCTCGTCTCGATCTACCTCGCTACGCTGCGTGGTGTGGATCCTGGGCCGGTGCAGCTGATCGAGCGGCTGAAGGCCGAACTCGCCGAAGGCTGAAGTGCCGCCGCGGTGGGCTCCAGGGTCATGCGCCGAGCTGGGCCAGGTTCTCGTGATCTGGCTGACACAATGAAGATGGAGACCGACTGATGAACGCAACCGCCACGCTGACCGAGACTGACACCGACTTCAAGGTCGCCGACCTCGCGCTGGCCGGCTTCGGGCGCAAGGAGATCACGCTCGCCGAGCACGAGATGCCCGGCCTGATGGCGATCCGTCGCGAGTTCGCGGCCGAGCAGCCGCTGAAGGGCGCGCGGATCATGGGCTCGCTGCACATGACGATCCAGACGGCCGTGCTGATCGAGACGCTCACCGCGCTCGGCGCCGAGGTTCGCTGGTGCAGCTGCAACATCTTCTCCACCCAGGATCATGCCGCCGCCGCGGTTGCGGTCGGCCCCGAGGGCACGCCCGAGGACCCCCAAGGCATCCCCGTGTTCGCCTGGAAGGGCGAGACGCTCGAGGAGTACTGGTGGTGCACCGAGCAGGCAATCCTCTGGCCGGGTGAGGATGGCCCCAACATGATCTTGGACGACGGCGGCGACGCGACTCTGCTCGTGCACAAGGGCACCGAGTACGAGGCGGCCGGCGTGGTTCCGGATCCGGCGAGCGGGGAGGCGGGCGGGGTTCCCTACTCCGAGGAGTTCCAGGTGATCCTCTCGCTGTTGACCCGCTCGCTGACGGAGGACCCGCAGCGCTGGACGAAGCTCGGCCGGAGCGTGAAAGGCGTGACCGAGGAGACGACGACGGGAGTGCACCGGCTCTACCAGATGGTCGAGTCAGGCGAGCTGCTGTTCCCGGGGATCAACGTGAACGACTCGGTCACGAAGTCGAAGTTCGACAACCTCTACGGCTGCCGGCACTCGCTGATCGACGGCATCAACCGCGCGACCGACGTGATGATCGGCGGCAAGGTCGCCGTGATCTGCGGCTTCGGCGACGTCGGCAAGGGCTGCGCGGAATCGCTGCGCGGCCAGGGCGCGCGCGTGGTGATCACCGAGATCGACCCGATCTGCGCATTGCAGGCGGCGATGCAGGGCTACGAGGTGAAAACGCTGGAGGAAGTCATCTCGAGCGCCGACATCTTCATCACGACGACGGGCAACAAGGACATCATCACCGCCGCCGACATGGCGCGGATGAAGCACCAGGCGATCGTCGGGAACATCGGGCACTTCGACAACGAGATCGACATCGCTGGCCTCACGCAGACCCCCGGGATCGAGCGCGTGAACATCAAGCCGCAGGTCGACAAGTGGGTCTTCCCCGACGGCCACGCGATCATCATGCTGTCCGAGGGGCGCCTCTTGAACCTGGGCAACGCCACGGGCCACCCGAGCTTCGTGATGAGCAACTCATTCACCAACCAGACGATCGCCCAGATCGAGCTGTTCACGAAGAACGACGAGTACGAGAAGAAGGTCTACGTGCTGCCGAAGCACCTCGACGAGAAGGTCGCCCATCTGCACCTGGACGCGCTCGGCGTGAAGCTGACGAAGCTGACCGACGAGCAGGCCGCCTACATCGGCGTGCCGGTAGACGGCCCCTACAAGGCCGACCACTACCGCTACTAAGCGAGACCGACACCGCACGCCGATGAGAGCGATGGTCCTCGCAGCCGGTCTCGGCACGAGGCTGCGCCCGTTGACGTATGAGATCACGAAGCCGATGGTGCCGGTGCTCGACCGGCCGGTGATGGCGCACATCCTCGACCTGCTCGACCGGCACGGCTTCGAGCAGGTGATCGCCAACCTGCACTACTTCCCGGAGACGATCCGCGAGCACTTCGGCGATCGCCTGGAGTACCGCTACGAGCCCGAGCTGCTCGGCACCGCGGGGGGCGTGCGCGCGTGCGCGGGCTTCTTCGGCGACGAGGCATTCCTCGTGATCTCCGGCGACGCGCTGACCGACATCGACCTGGGGGCTTTCGTCTCGAGGCACCGCGCGAGCGGCGGGATCGCGACGCTGGCGGTCAAGCGGGTGGCGGACACGCGCGAGTTCGGCGTCGTGCTGCACGACCGCGAGGGGCGGATCACGGGCTTTCAGGAGAAGCCGAGCCCCGAGGAGGCGCTGTCGGATCTGGGCAACTGCGGCATCTACATCTTCGAGCCGCGGATCTTCGACTACTTCCCCCACCCAGCCGTCCCGGCTGTGTGCCCGCCATTCGCCGACTGGGCGCAGGACGTGTTCCCGGCGCTGCTGGAGAACGACGTCCCGTTCCACATCCACGAGCTGGGCGAGTACTGGAACGACGTGGGCTCACTGGGCGAGCTGCGCCAGGGCACGTTCGACGCGCTGAACGGCGAGCTGCGCCTGGAGATGGCGGGTGAGGAGGTCTCCCCCGGCGTGATCCTCGCCGGCGCGGAGCCGCTGCCCGCGGACCTCGAGATCGACGGGGCGGCGTGGATCGGTCAGGACGTGAGCATCGGCGCGGGCGTACGCCTGATGGGGCCGGTCGTGCTCGGCGACGGCGCGCGGGTCGGCGACCGCGTGCAGCTGCGCGAAAGCATCGTGTTCCCCGGCACCGAGGTCGCGGACGAGTCGATCCTGATCGGCGCGATCGCCGGGCACAGCGGCATCCTTCAGAGCCTGCGCCCACGGGGCGAGTAAACGGAAGGCCCGCGCAGCGGGCCTTCCGGAGCACCACTCCGACGATAGCCATCTTAACGAGGGAGGGCCCGCCGAAGCGGGCCCTCCCAAAGTGCTGTTGCTGTGGAGCCGACAGCACTTGGCAGTCGGTCCAACTCAGCGACCACACCCATCGCAGTTCGGATAATTATACAGCACCCCCGGACGGGGAATGACGCCCCCGCCAGGATTCGAACCCGGGACCTCAACCCTGCGATGGGTGTGCTCTATCCACTGAGCTACGGGGGCAACCGCCCCCAGAGGGAGCCCGCCGAGCCTACTCAGCGCTTAGGCCGGGACGCGCATTTGGAGGTCGAACATGCAGAACCCATGCCCAACTGAAGAACCGATGGACATCCGCCTCCCTCAGGCGTAGGATCGGAGGCATCTCCTAAACAGCCGACGAAGGGAGCCGTGATGCAGATTGACATCAAGGGTCGCAACGTTCCGGTCACCGACGAGATCCGCGTCCACGCGGAGCGTCGCTTGGACAAGGTCGCGCGCCAGGTCTCGGACCTGGCCCGCCTGGAGATTGAGATTTTCGAGGAGCGGAACCCCTCGATCCCGGAGCGTGAGGTCGTGGAGGCGACGCTGTACCTGAAGGGCGTGACGCTGCGCGCACACGACGCCTCGCGCGAGATGGTCCACTCGCTGAACCTCGTTGTCGACGAGCTGGCGCGCCAGGTCAAGCGCCACCGCGACAAGCGCCGCAAGCGTCGTGAGGCGCACGCGGCCGCGACTCAGCTGAAGTCGGCCCGCGCGATGCCGTAGACGCAGGTTCTGAATCGCTAATCTGAGGGGGGTGTCCCCTTCGATTCTCGATCGCGCGCTGAACGTCGGCGAGGCGAAGAAGTTCAAGTCCTACCAGAAGCGCGTCGCGCTGATCAACGCCTTCGAGGGAGAGCTGGAACACGACTCGGACGCGGAGCTGCGCGAGCGGATGGACGCGCTGCGTGTCCGCGCGGCCGAGGGCGAGTCGCTCGACGCCCTGCTGCCGGAGTGCTTCGCCGTGGTGCGGGAGACGGGCAAGCGGATCATGGGGATGCGCCACTTCGATGTTCAGCTGATCGGCGGGATGGTGCTGAACGACGGCTGTATCGCCGAGATGAAGACGGGCGAGGGTAAGACGCTGACGGCGACGCTCGCGGTCGTGTTGAACTCATTGGCGGTGAGGGAGCCCGCCGGGGGCCGTAAGCAGGACGCCGCCGCCCCGGAGTTCGCCGACTACCCCGACCTCGTCGACCCGGACTCCGCGATCGATCCCGACGCCGTCGAAGCAGAGCTCAGCAACGGCTCGGGCTCCGCCGGCCCTGACTCCGCGGGCGCGGACGCTCCGGTCGAACGGAAGGGCGTGCATGTGGTGACGGTCAACGACTACCTGGCCCGCCGCGACGCGGAATGGATGAAACCGATCTATGACGCGCTCGGCGTGACGGTGGGCGTGCTGCAGAACATGCAGCCCTACGACGAGAAGCAGAGCGCGTACGCGTGCGACGTGATCTACGGGACGAACTCCGAGCTGGGCTTCGACTATCTGCGGGACAACATGGCGAAGGACCTCTCGGAAAAGGTCCAGCGCGGGCACTCCTTCGCGGTGGTGGACGAGGTCGACAACATCCTGATCGACGAGGCGCGTACGCCTTTGATCATCTCCGGCGCCCCCGAACAGGCGGCCGATTTCTACGTGAAGTTTGCGCGCCTGGCGCCGCGGATGACCGCGGGGAAGACGCCGGAAGGCATGGACCCGCGCACGAAGAAGGGCTTTCTGGCGGACTTCGACTTCGAGATCGAGGAGAAGCATAAGACGGTCTCGATCACCGAGCAGGGCGTGGCGAAGGCCGAGAAATTCCTCGGCATCGACCACCTGTACCGCGCCGAGAACGGCCATCTGGTCAACCATCTGATCCAGTCGCTGCGATCCGAGGCGCTGTACAAGCGCGACGTCGACTACGCGGTGATCGACGGCGAGGTGAAGATCATCGACGAGTTCACGGGGCGGATCCTCGACGGGCGGCGCTGGTCGGAGGGGTTGCATCAGGCGATCGAGGCGAAGGAGGGTGTGTCGGTCCAGGAGGAGAACCAGACGCTGGCGACGATCACCTACCAGAACTACTTCCGCCTCTACGACAAGCTCGCGGGGATGACGGGGACGGCGCTGACGGAGGCGACGGAGTTCATGAAGATCTACAAGCTGCCGGTCGTGCAGGTCCCGACGAACATGCCGATGGTGAGGGCGGACCAGAACGACCAGGTGTATAAGACGAAGGAGGGCAAGTGGAGCGCGGTCGCCCGGGAGATCGCCGCGCGCCACGAGAACGGCCAGCCGGTGCTGGTGGGGACGATCTCCGTGGAGGTCTCCGAGCTGCTCGGCGAGCGGTTGAAGGGCATGGGGATCAAGCACACGGTGCTGAACGCCAAGCCCGAGCACGCGGCGCGCGAGGCGGAGACCGTCGCCGAGGCCGGTCAGCCGGGCGCGGTGACGATCGCGACGAACATGGCCGGGCGTGGTGTGGACATCAAGCTCGGCGGCAACCCCGAGCACCTCGCCCGCCTGGATCTGGCGAAGGAGGGGGTCGGGCCCGAGCACGAGGACCATGAGCGCCGCATGCGCGAGCTGCTGCCCGAGATCGAGGGACGCGTGGCCGAGGCCCGCGAGCACGTGACGGCGGCCGGCGGCCTGTTCATCTGCGGCACCGAGCGCCACGAGTCCCGCCGCATCGACAACCAGCTGCGCGGGCGCTCCGGCCGCCAGGGCGACCCGGGCGAGAGCCGCTTCTTCCTGTCGGCCGAGGATGACCTCGTGCGGTTGTTCGCGGGCGATCGCATCTACCGGATCCTCGACAAACTGGGTGGGGTCGACGAGGAGGGTAACGAGGAACCGATCGAGGCGGGGATGCTCTCGAAACAGATCGAGAAAGCGCAGAAGAAGGTCGAGGAGCAGAACTTCCTGATCAGAAAACGCGTGCTCGAGTACGACGACGTGATGAACGAGCAGCGCCGCGTGATCTACGCCTACCGCGACGAGATCCTGGAGGGCAAGCCGATCGGCGAGGAGGCGCGTCAGGAGGTCGCGAACACGATCGAGCGCACGATCGAGCAGTACACGCCCGGGGACTTCATGGAGGACTGGGATCTCGACGGCCTGTTCACGGCGCTCGGGCAGTTCTTCCCGCTCGACCTCGGCGACGAGGATCTGAACCCGGAGACGGTCGATCGGATCTCGTTGACGGACCGCGTGACCGAGCTGGCGATCGAGCGCTACAACGCACGCGAGGGTGAGCTGGGCGAGGAGCTGATGGGGGCGCTCGAGCGCTTCCTGCTGCTGCAGATCATCGACGAGCGCTGGCGGGAGCACCTGTACGACATGGACTACCTGCGCGAGGGCATCCACCTGCGCGGCTTCGCCCAGATCGACCCGCTGGTGGCATATAAGAACGAAGCCTTCACCCTGTTCGGCGATCTGATGAGCAGCGTCTGGACCGACTACACGCGGATGATCTTCAACGTGCAGGTGAACGTCGAGCAACAGAACGGCGGCGGCGGCGGTGGTGGTGGGCAGCCCGCGGTTCCCGCGTTCGCCCCCGGTGGCAGCTCCACGCGCGCGGGCCGCGTCTCATACTCCGGCGGTCGCTCCGCCGCCGGCGCGGGAGCGATCGCGGCGGCCGCCGCGGCGGGCGGGATCCAGGGCGCCCAGGGCTACGCTGAAGACGGCGGCGAGGGCGAGGCCGAGATGCTGCCGGTGGTCGAGCAGCGCGTTGTCGATCACGAGCACGAGGTTGGCCGCAACGACCCCTGCTGGTGCGGCTCGGGTAAGAAGTTTAAGAAGTGCCACGGCGCCTGATGACATTGATCGACGCCCCAGGGGGGTCGTGGATCAAGCGGGGCAAGGACGCACCCTTCCGGGCACAGGCAGTTCGCGTGGCGTGCTACGCACGCGAGCGACCGAGGACGTAGCATCCGCGAAGTGTCCACGGCCCCCCTGGAATCGACGCCGCAGCGCCTTGCGGCTATCCGTGAGCAGTTGAAGCTGCTCGCGGATTATCTTTGACCCGCAAGAGCTGAGGGACCGAACAGAAGCGCTCGAAGGGCAGATGGGCGCGCCGGGCTTCTGGGATGACGCGGATGGCGCCGCGCAGGTAGGGGCGGAGCACGCCCGGGCGGCGCGGCGGCTGGAGACGTTTACGGCGCTGGAGAGCGACGTGGAGGATCTGGACGGCCTCGTGGAGATGGCCGCCGAGGACGCATCGCTGGGGGGGGAAATCGACGAGCAGTTTGCCTCGGTCGAGGAGCGCCTGGCGGCGCTGGAGGAGCAGCGGCTGTTCGCGGGGCGCTACGACGCGGGCGATGCGCTCGTGAGCGTGAACGCGGGCGCGGGGGGAACGGACGCGCAGGACTGGGCGGAGATGGTGTTGCGGATGGAGATGCGCTGGGCGGAGCGGCGCGGGTTCGAGGCCGAGCTGCTGGAGGCGAGCGCGGGTGAGGAAGCGGGCATCAAGTCGGCGACGTTCCAGGTGAAGGGCGAGAACGCCTACGGCCTGTTCGGCGCCGAGCGCGGCGTGCACCGCCTCGTGAGGCTGTCGCCGTTCGACTCCGCCCATCGCCGCCAGACGAGCTTCGCGGGCGTCGAGGTGGCGCCCGTGGTGAAAGACACCGGCGAGATCGAGATCAATGAGGACGACCTGCAGGTGGACACCTACCGGGCCTCGGGCGCGGGTGGGCAGCACGTGAACAAGACCGACTCCGCGGTGCGCATCACCCACCGCCCGACGGGGATCGTCGTGCAGTGTCAGAACGAGCGCTCGCAGACCTCCAACCGCGCGACCGCGATGGTCGTGCTGAGGGCGAAGCTGCTGGAGCGGAAGGAGCGCGAACGCCGGGAGGAGATCGCGCGCGAGAAGGGGGAGGCCCAGGACGTCAACTTCGGCTCCCAGATCCGCTCGTATGTCCTGCACCCGTACACGATGGTCAAAGATCACCGCACGGGGCACGAGATGGGCGACGTTCAGCGCGCTTTGGACGGAGATTTAGATGACTTCGTGCGTGCTTTCTTGCTGAGACGGCCGTGAGCACGGCGCGGATGCGGCGTCCTCGGTCGCTCGCGTGCTGGCCGATCTGTGATCGGTCGCACGCCACGCGGGGCGGGTGGGCCTTTTCATTCTTGCCCCGCTTGACTCACGGCCGTCTCCGTGGCGTCGTCAGGCGAATAGCGGTGGACGGTTTCACCGGGTTTGGAAGAAAGTTGGTTCTGCGCCCACGTTCGGCGAACAGGCGGTGTCGGAAAAAGTGATGAGTTATGACCTGACGGAGCTCGTGCGTAACGCGCTGTTGGACGACGTGGGCTCGGGCGACGTGACGACAGACGCCACGGTCGATCCGGAGGCGCGGGCGCGGGCGACGATCACGCAGAAGGCCCCGGGGACGATCTATGGG
>Ga0075522_10000658_pt1 | contig 25399 bp, 24 predicted proteins | sample NGEPerA_FD_74796 | JGI IMG/M metagenome (GOLD analysis project Ga0075522, IMG submission 74796) | Arctic peat soil microbial communities from the Barrow Environmental Observatory site, Barrow, Alaska, USA - NGEE PermafrostL2-A | ecosystem: Environmental > Terrestrial > Soil > Wetlands > Peat ...
GGATAGGTGAGATCCACGCCCACGCCGATATTGGCGATCTTCAGAGGACTCGCCAGCCATGCCTTGCGAATGCGCGCATTCAGCACCGGCGCGTCCCAGCGCGGATTGGCGCCCACCAGAAGAATGGCGTCGGCCGCTTCCACGCCCGCGATGGTGGAGTTGAACAAATACGTCTGGCGCGGGCCGCCTCCGATCTTGGCGCCGTCCTGGCGGCAATCCAGATTCTGCACATTCAGCGCAATCATCAGGTCCTTGAGCGCCTTGATCTCTTCGGCGGCGGCGAGATCGCCCACCACCGCAGCCATCTTGGCTTGTGTGGTGGTGCGGATTTTGGCGGCGATGGCGGCAAAGGCTTCGGCCCAGCTCACCGGCTTCAACTTGCCGTTCACCCGCACATAAGGACGGTCCAGGCGCTGCCGGTTCAGGCCGTCACAGGCATGGCGCGCCTTGTCGGAAATCCATTCTTCGTTGACTTCTTCATTGAGGCGCGGGAGTACCCGCATCACCTGCGGCCCGCGCGTGTCGACGCGGATATTGCAGCCCTGTGCATCCATTACATCGACGGATTCGGTCTTGCGCAATTCCCAGGGCCGCGCGTTGAACGCGTAAGGCTTGGAGGTGAGCGCACCCACCGGGCAAAGGTCCACCACATTGCCGGAAAGTTCGCTGGCGAACGCCTTCTCAAGATAGGTAGTGATCTCCATGTCCTCGCCGCGGCCGGTGGCGCCCAGATCGGGCACGCCTGCCACTTCGGTGGCGAAGCGTATGCAGCGCGTGCACTGGATGCAACGGGTCATGATGGTCGCAACCAGCGGCCCCATATATTTGTCTTCCACCGCCCGCTTGTTCTCGTTGAAGCGATGGAAGGCGGCGCGGCCATAGCCCATCGCCTGGTCCTGCAGATCGCATTCACCGCCCTGGTCGCAGATCGGGCAATCCAGTGGATGATTGATCAGCAGGAATTCCATTACCCCTTCTCGCGCCTTGCGGGCATAAGGCGAGGTGGTATTGATCTTGGCCGGCGTACCGTCCTTGTTGGGAAAGATATCCTTCACCTGCAGCGCACAGGACGCCTGCGGCTTGGGCGCGCCCACCCATTCGACCAGGCACATGCGGCAATTGCCCGCCACCGACAGACGCTCGTGATAGCAGAAGCGGGGAATCTCCGCGCCGGCCTGCTCGCAGGCCTGCAGCAGGGTGATGTTCTCCTCGGCCTCGATCTCTTTGCCGTCGACGATCAGCTTGCGGGTCGCCATCAAGCGCACCTTTTCTCTTGCCACAGCCGAGCCGCGGGCGCGGTTTCCCAGCCGAAAGCCTGTTCGCTGGCGCCACGTTCGGTCAGATGGTCCAGCCGTTCCTTCGCTTCCGCCAGAGTCGGGATATGGCCCGCTTCGATCCACCACATCACGAAATGCGGTGCCGTCGGCTTCTCGAAGAACTCAGCCTTGCGGTTGTAGATTTTCGTGTGCGCGGTCTGCCAGACGAATTTCTCAAGCGCCTCGATGCTCTCCCATACGCTGAGATTCACCGCCATCGTGGGGTCTCCCACCCAGGGGATGTTGGTGGCATTGCCGCTGTCGTCTTTCAGCCGCCAGATGAAACCCGGCATGCGCTCGGCAGCATCATTGATGCGATCGAGATTGTCGAAAAAACCGGCCATGGCGGGGTCGTCCTTGCCGCCCTTGAGCCTGCCGATATTCAGTTGCGCCAGGTGCCGCGTCATTCCGCAGCCTCCCTGTGACCGGCGCGTTCGGCGATGCGCCGCTCCATCTCGGGTCGGAAATGACGGATCAGGCCCTGGATCGGCCACGCCGCGGCATCGCCCAAGGCGCAGATGGTGTGGCCCTCGATCTCCTTGGATACTTCCTGCAAAAGGTCGATTTCTGCCACTTTCGCGTCGCCTTTGACCATGCGGGTCATGACGCGCCACATCCAGCCGGTGCCTTCGCGGCAGGGCGTGCACTGGCCGCAGCTTTCATGCTTGTAGAAATAAGCCAGCCGCTGGATCGCCTTCACCACATCGGTGGACTTGTCCATCACGATCACAGCCGCGGTGCCAAGACCGGTCTGCTGTGCTTTGAGGCTGTCGAAATCCATCAGCACCGTGTCGCAGATGGATTTGGGAATCAGGGGCACCGAAGCACCGCCCGGAATCACCGCCAGAAGATTGTCCCAGCCACCGCGCACGCCGCCGGCGTGCTTCTCGATCAGTTCGCGCAGCGGAATGCCCATCTCGTCTTCCACATTGCAGGGCTTGTTCACATGGCCCGAAATGCAGAAGACCTTGGTGCCGGTATTGTTGGGCCGGCCAATGCCGGCAAACCAATCAGCGCCGCGGCGCAGGATGGTGGGCGCGACCGCGATGCTTTCCACATTATTGACAGTGGTGGGGCAGCCATAGAGGCCCACATTGGCGGGGAATGGCGGCTTCAGCCGCGGCTGGCCCTTTTTGCCTTCCAGCGATTCCAGCAGCGCGGTCTCTTCACCACAGATATAGGCACCGGCGCCGTGATGGACATAGAGATCGAAATCCCAGCCATTGATGTTGTTCTTGCCGATCAGCTTCTCGGCATAGGCTTCGTCGACCGCGCGCTGCAAGGCTTCGCGCTCGCGGATGAATTCGCCCCGTACATAAATGTAACAGGCGTGTGCGCGCATCGCGAAGCTGGCGATCAGGCAGCCTTCCACCAGCGTGTGGGGATCGTTGCGCATGATGTCGCGATCCTTGCAGGTGCCTGGCTCGCTTTCGTCGGCATTCACCACCAGATAATGCGGCCGCTCCTTCACTTCCTTGGGCATGAAGGACCATTTGAGGCCGGTGGGAAAACCCGCGCCACCGCGACCACGCAGGCCGGATTTCTTCATTTCATCGACGATGGCTTCCGGACCACGTTCGATGATCGCCTTGGTGCCGTCCCAGGCACCGCGCTGGCGCGCCCCTTTCAGCCCCGGATCGTGGAGGCCGTAGAGATTGGTGAAGATGCGGTCGCGATCGGCAAGCATCACTTGGCATCCTTGTCGGCCGGAGCCTGGGCAGGCCCACGCGCCTGACGGCCGATCATGGAGCCGTCATAGAGCGCTTTGTCGGTGAGTGTGGTGGCGCCGCCCGCGGGCTCGGAGCTAAAGCGCGCATCCTGCGGTCCCGGCTTGATGGGGCGGCCGGCGCGCAAATCCTCCAGCAGCTTCTCGGTGATGGGACCGTCGAGGTCTTCGTAGAAATCCTTGCCGATCTGCAGCATGGGCGCATTCACGCAAGCGCCCAGGCATTCCACTTCCATCCAGGTGAATTTCCCATCCTTGGAATTGGTGTGCGGATTGGGATGGATGTGCTTCTTACAGGCTTCAACCACCGCGTCAGAACCCGCCAGCCAGCAGGGCGTGGTGGTGCAGACCTGGACCAGATATGTGCCCACCGGCACCAGATTGAACATGGTGTAGAAGGTCGCCACCTCCAGCACCCGGATAAAGGGCATCGAAAGCATCTTCGCCACGCTTTCGATCATGGGATGGGTGACCCAGCCTTCCTGCTCCTGGCCGCGCCAAAGCAGCGAGATCACCGCCGAGGCCTGGCGGCCTTGCGGATATTTGGCGATCTCGTTCTTCGCCCATTCCGCATTCTCGGGCGAAAAGGCGAAGCTGGCGGGCTGCATCTCGGGCGGGGCCAAACGGCGCACACTCACCGGTCCACCTCCCCGAACACGATGTCGAGCGAACCCAGAATCGCCGAAACGTCGGCCAGCATATGGCCCTTGCACATGTAGTCCATCGCCTGCAGATGCACGAAGCTGGGTGCGCGGATCTTGCAGCGCTGCGGCTTGTTGGTGCCGTCGGCCACCAGATAGACGCCGAACTCGCCCTTGGGCGCTTCGACCGCGGCATAGGTCTCACCGGCCGGCACATGGAAGCCTTCGGTATAGAGCTTGAAATGATGGATCAGGGCTTCCATCGAGGTCTTCATTTCGGCGCGGCGCGGCGGAGTGACTTTGTGGTCCTGCGTCACCACGGCTCCAGGGGTCATCTTGTCCAGGCACTGCTTCATGATTTTGGTGGCTTCGCGCATTTCTTCCATCCGCATCACATAGCGGTCGTAATTGTCGCCGTTCTTGCCGATCGGAATCTTGAAGTCGAGTTCGCTGTAGCACTCATAGGGCTGGCTGCGGCGCAGGTCCCATTTCACGCCGGTCGAACGCAGCATCACGCCCGACATGCCCCACATCTCGGCTTCGGCGCGGCTCACCACGCCGATATCCACATTACGCTGCTTGAAGATGCGGTTCTCTGTGAGAAGAGTCTCGATATCGTCCAGCACCTTGGGGAAATGCTCGCAGAATTTATAGATGTCGGCGGCAAGCCCCGGCGGCATGTCCTGGTGTACGCCACCGGGACGGAAGTAGGCGGCATGCATGCGCGAGCCCGAAATGCGCTCATAGAACACCATCAACTTCTCGCGTTCCTCAAAGCCCCAGAGCGGCGGCGTGAGCGCGCCCACATCCAGGGCCTGGGTGGTGACGTTGAGAAGGTGATTGAGAAGCCGGCCGATCTCGCAATAAAGCACGCGGATATATTGACCGCGCTTGGGCACATCCAGGCCCAGCAACTTCTCGATCACCAAGCAGAAGGCATGCTCCTGATTCATCGGCGCGACATAGTCGAGCCGGTCGAAATAGGGAATCGCCTGCAGATAAGTTTTGTGCTCGATCAGCTTTTCGGTGCCCCGATGCAAGAGCCCGATATGCGGATCAACACGGGTGACGATCTCACCGTCCAGGTCCAGGATCAGGCGCAGCACGCCATGCGCCGCCGGATGCTGCGGTCCGAAATTGATGGTGAGCTGCGGCTCCTCGGCGGGACCGTTGCTGGTTTCGGTTGGAATGGTTTCGAGTGTGACTTGATTCATTGTTGAAGTGGGGGTCACGGCTTCTTCCCCGGATCGCCCGAAGTGGCATTGGGCGCCATCGCCGCCTTTTCGTCACCCGGCAGGATGTGAGGGGCGCCTTCCCAGGGGCTCATGAAATCGAAATCGCGGAATTCCTGCACCAGTTGGACGGGCTGATAGACCACCCGCTTCAGTTCTTCGTCATAGCGCAGCTCGACATAGCCGGTGAGCGGGAAATCCTTGCGCAGCGGATAGCCGGAAAAACCATAATCGGTGAGAATGCGCCGCAGATCGGGATTGCCTCCGAAGGCAATGCCGTACATGTCGAAAGCTTCGCGCTCGAACCAGCCGGCGGCGGGATAAAGCGATACGCAAGACGGAATGGTTTCGCCCTCGCCTAAGCTCGCCTTGATGCGGACGCGCTGGTTCCGGGTCAGCGACAGGAAGTGATAAACCACGTCGAAGCGCTTGGCGCGCATCGGCCAGTCATTGCCGCAAATGTCTACCAGGATCTTGAAATCGCAATCAGGATCGTCACGCAGATGCTTGAGGACATCCAGGATGCGGGCGGGCTCCACGGTCACGGTGAGTTCGCCCACCACGAGCTTGGTCTCGGTCAGCGCGGAGCCAAGCGCGCGCGAGAGATTTTCGGCGAGTTGGTTCAGGTCTGACATTAGCGCTCAATCGTTCCGGTGCGGCGGATTTTCCGCTGCAGCAAGAGAACCCCATAGACCAAGGCCTCGGCGGTGGGCGGACAGCCCGGCACATAGATGTCCACGGGCACGATGCGGTCGCAGCCCCGCACCACCGCGTAGCTGTAATGATAATAGCCGCCGCCATTGGCGCAGGACCCCATCGAGATCACATAGCGCGGTTCGGGCATCTGATCGTAAACCTTGCGCAGCGCGGGCGCCATTTTGTTGGTGAGCGTCCCGGCCACGATCATCACGTCGGACTGGCGCGGTGAGGCGCGGGGCGCGAAGCCGAACCGCTCCAAATCGTAGCGCGGCATCGAGGCCTGCATCATCTCGACGGCGCAACAAGCCAAGCCGAACGTCATCCACATCAGGGAGCCGGAGCGAGCCCAGTTGATCAGGCTCTCGGCGCTGGTGACCAGGAAGCCCTTGTCGGCCATCTCCTGCTGGAGCGCCTTGAAGTACGGGTCATTGTCACCGATGTTGGCGCCGCCCTCGACCCCAGCACGCCCGGCGGTTCCGGCGGGAACTGGCGAAGTGATCACTCCCATTCGAGCGCTCCCTTCTTCCATTCATAGATGAACCCCACTGTGAGGACCCCCAGGAAAGCCATCATGGACCAAAAGGCGAAGACGCCGGTGGCGCCCAACGTAATGGCCCAGGGAAACAGGAAGGCGACTTCCAGGTCGAAGATGATGAACAGGATCGAAACCAGATAGAAGCGGACATCGAATTTCATGCGCGAGTCGCCGAAGGCGGGAAAACCGCATTCATAGGCGGAGAGTTTTTCGGGATCGGGCTTGGACGGGGCGACCACCAAAGGCAGCAGGATCAGGGCGCCGCCGAGGGCGACGGCGATCCCCAGAAAGAGCAGGATCGGAAGATATTCCAGCAGAAGCTTTTCCATGCCGTCCCAAACGCCTTCGCACGGGAACGGCAGGCGTGCGCCGCCACCAAGCCGGACCCTGTTCGTTTTCGCGGGCGCAGTATAGGCAGGCACTGTCGCCGCGCAACGCGGGTGTAGCGGAAGATTCGTCGCGGAAGAACAGGAATTTTCTGGCAAATTGTGGAGGGTTGCAGAGTCATTCCAGTGACGACGCAAAGCCCCAAAATTCAGCGCCATTCCCGAGCGTGAGGCGCCGTAGTTGCGAGTCATTCCTATCTGGAAAGCGCCAAAATCCGACATGCGGATGCGCGTATGTGGCTTCAGATAAGAAGCCATTCAGAAAAGCCATTCTCGGTGAGAAAATGGCGGGAGCGACGGGGCTCGAACCCGCGACCTTCGGCGTGACAGGCCGACACTCTAACCAACTGAGCTACGCCCCCGCATCGTCCGCCCAGAGGGCGGCGCGCGAAGGGGGCCGATGTAGGGCCCCCACCCCATCAAGTCAAGCCAAGCCGGGGGTGCTTATCGGAACGGCAACAGAGATGGCGGCGGCGCCGAGCCGGCACCATTGCCGTCGAGGTTACCGCGCCGACCGCGGCCAGCCTGGGGCTGAGTCGGGATGCCATTGGCGCCGGGACGAGCGAGGGGATTGAATTCCTGCGGCGTCACCTTGCCGTCGCCATTGCGGTCCAGCTGGTCAAACAGCGAATAGGCGGCGGCGGAAAATTCGCGGTAATCCACGCAACCATCCTGGTTCCAATCCTGCAGCGGCGTGGCGGCGGATTGGTCGGCGGCAATGCGTTCCTGGTTGATCTCGGTCACCTGGTCCGGCGTAAGGCATCCGGTGTGATGAGTGTCGAGCCCCGCGAATTCGGCCTTCAGCCCGGCAATCAATTCATCACGCGTGACCGTGCCGTCGTGGTTGGCATCATATTTGAGCAGCATGGCGTTGGCACCGCCGTGATAATTCTCATCGCGCGGCGGCGGGGTGGGAAAGGGACTCCAGCGCGGGCCCGCTGGGGACGCGCCGCATGCGGCAAGACCCAAGGCGCAAAACGCCAATGCGGAAAGCGAGGAAGCAGATAAATGCAAGATTTAAGCCCTATTATTCCATAAATCATATCTGGCATGCCGGGAAATGACGAATGCATTCGCGGCAATGTCGGGAACCGGATGCTATAAGCCGCCGGGGCTGTCCCCAAAAGCATTGCAGGAGAAATTATGACTCATAGCGGAAGCTGTTTTTGCGGCGCTGTCGAGCTGGAAGTCACCGGCTCGCCCGAAGCAATGGGTTACTGCCATTGCCGATCCTGCCGCTCCTGGTCCGGCGGACCGGTCAACGCCTTCAGCCTGTGGAAGGCGGACGCGGTCAAGGTGACCAAGGGCGCCGAACATATCGCGACGTTCCAGAAAACTCCGATGAGCCAGCGCCAATATTGCGCCAAATGCGGCGGCCATCTGATGGCCAACCATCCGCCCCTGGGTCTGGTTGATGTCTTCGCCGCGACGATCCCCAGCCTCGCCTTCACGCCGGGCGTGCATGTGAATTACGGCGAGACGGTGCTGAGGATCAAAGACGGGCTTCCCAAATTGAAGGATTTCCCCGCCGAGTTCGGTGGCTCCGGCGAAATGGTGGCGGAATAGATCGTGACGGCTGGACAGGTTGGTCCCGCCAAGTGCTAAAAGCCCCTGCCCCTTGCTATAAGCGGGGCACGGGCGGTTAGCTCAGTTGGTAGAGCATATCGTTTACACCGATAGGGTCGGCGGTTCGAGCCCGTCACCGCCCACCATTCATCGCCCGTTCCGGGCGATGAATGACAAGCCGCGGCGAGCGTCAGCGTAGCAGCGGCGGCGCGCCAGTGCCCGATTTCAGTCACTACTCAGCACAAACTGATTGCCCTCGCTGTCTTTCATGATGGCGAACGTACCCCAGGGTTGTTTCGCGGGTGGTGACGTGAATTCCACGCCCCGTTCCGACAATTGCCGATATGTCGCTTCAACATCGTCGCAGGCGAGCGCACAATTTATCCGCGTGCCGACGCGGCCTTCCTCGCCATCCATGGTGAACAGCACCAGCCGGCTTTCCGCCTTGCCCAGGCGAAGTTCGATCCAGCGCCGGCCGGGGCCCATTTCCTGGTCGGTGGAAACCTTGAAGCCCAGCTTCTCGGTATAGAATTTCAGCGCCCGGTCCTGGTCGGCCACCGGAATGCTCATGAATTTGAGATGGGTGATCATCAACTTCCCCTTTTTCATCCAGTGTGAGGAACAGCGTTGCCCTCGCAAGCATCCCAATGCTTACTATAGCAATGGTTCGTATTGCGCCGCTGGATCCTTATGTGATGGAGACGCTGTTGCCCGATCTGGTCGGGCATGACCGCGCGCCATCCGCCTTTCTCGTCTATCTGAAATTGTGGCACGGGTCCGGCGGTCCCGGCCGCAAGGTGGAGATCAGCCTTTCCAGCCTGGCGGTGGAGACGGGACTTTCGAAATCCTCGGTCCAGGCGGCACTCAGGCGCCTCGCCAAGCGCGGGTTGGTGTCGAGCCGGCGCGCCAGCCCGACCGCCATCCCGCTTTACCTCGTCCATGCCCCGTGGCGGAGCCGCTGATCAGTTGAGAGAGTCTTTGAGCTGCTTGCCGGCGCGGAAGCGCGGCTGCTTGGACGGCTTGATGGTGATCTCTTCGCCGGTCTGGGGATTGCGTCCCTTGCCGCCGGCGCGCGTCGCCACCACAAAGACGCCGAAACCGGTGAGCCGGACTTCCTCGCCCGACTTCAGCGAGGCCGCGATCAAATCGAACACGCCATCCACGGCTTTCGCCGCGTCATTCTTGGGCAGCCCCGTATGGTCGGTTAGCTTCTGGATCAGATCGTTTTTGTTCACGAGTTGCTCCTTTTCGGCGAGTCGTGCCGTACCGGGGGACTCTAGGGGTCCGCCCCAAGCCTTGCCAAGGCGAAAAGTCGCGGAATCAGAGGGGTTGTACCCTCCACGAAGGCTTTTTTACGGGTCGCGCGGCCGGACGGAAAACCGCTCGCCTATGTTGGGCTCCCACTTTTCCTGGCCGACGCTCCCAAGAAAAAGGGCCCAAACCGGAGTTTGAGCCCTGGAACTGAGAGCAAGCTGGAGCCATCTTGACCCACTGCGCCGGAGGGATTTTGTGGCGTGGGCAGGAGAAGGGCACAGCCCATAGCGGGACTACGGGCAAGCCATTCGACGAACCCACGACGCAAAAGACCCCGGCCCTACGGGTTGCGCTGCGGCGGACGCCCGCGGCGTCGCCGCGCTTGACCGTATTGCCGATACGCTCTTCGCGCGGCTCCTAGCGGATCACCTCGCCGCAACGCAACGCAGTCGAGTCAAGATGGCCCCAACTTGAGCTATACCTAATGGGTGATTAGGGGATCGGGATCGCCCTCGTCCAAGGCCACCCGCGGAACCACAGGCTCCTCGGGCTCGCTCCAATCGATGGCCTGGGGCTCGCGCACCAACGCCACCTTGAGCACCTCGCTCATGCTGGCGACGGGAACGATCTTCAGGCCCGCCTTCACATTGTCGGGCACCTCGGCCAGATCCTTTTCATTCTCCTTGGGGATGATCACGGTGGTGATCCCCGCCCGCAGAGCCGCGAGAAGTTTTTCCTTCAAGCCGCCGATCGGCAGCGCGCGGCCTCTAAGCGTGACCTCGCCGGTCATCGCCACATCGCGGCGTATCGCAATGCCGGTCAGCACCGAGATGATCGAGGTGGCCATTGCCAGACCCGCCGACGGACCATCCTTGGGCGTGGCGCCTTCCGGCACATGGACATGGATATCCACCTTGTCGAAGGTGGGCGGCTTGATGCCGAAGGTGGTCGCCTTGGAGCGGACATAGGACCTGGCCGCGTCGATCGACTCCTTCATCACATCGCCCAGCTTGCCGGTGGCCTGGAAGCGGCCCTTGCCGGGCAGCATCACGGATTCGATGGTGAGCGTTTCGCCGCCCACCTCGGTCCATGCTAGGCCGGTGACGACGCCGACTTGATCTTCGCCTTCCACCTCGCCATAGCGGTATTTGCGCACGCCGGCATAGGTTTCCAGATTCTCCGGCGTCACCTCGACCGACTTGGCCTTGGAGGACATGATCTCCTTCACCGCCTTGCGGGACAGATTGGCGATCTCGCGCTCGAGATTGCGCACGCCCGCCTCGCGCGAATGATAGCGGATCAAGTCGCGCAGACCCGCATCGGTGATCTTCCACTCATCATCTTTCAGGCCATGGGCCGCCATTTCCTTGGGAATCAAATGGCGCTTGGCGATCTCGACCTTTTCGTCCTCGGTGTAGCCGGGGATGCGGATGATCTCCATGCGGTCCATCAAAGGCCCGGGCATGCGCAACGAGTTGGCCGTGGTGACGAACATCACGTCGGACAAGTCGAAATCGACTTCCAGATAGTGATCGTTGAAGGTCGAGTTCTGTTCCGGATCCAGCACTTCCAGCAATGCCGAAGACGGGTCGCCGCGATAATCCGCGCCCAGCTTGTCGATCTCGTCGAGCAGGAACAGCGGATTGGCGGTCTTGGCCTTCTTCATCGACTGGATGATCTTGCCGGGCATCGAACCAATGTAAGTGCGCCGGTGGCCGCGGATTTCCGCTTCGTCGCGCATGCCGCCCAGCGACATCCGCACGAATTCGCGTCCCGTGGCCTTGGCGATGGATTTGCCCAGCGAGGTCTTGCCCACGCCCGGCGGACCCACCAGGCAAAGGATCGGACCCTTGATCTTGCCGACGCGGCTTTGCACCGCGAGATATTCCAGAATCCGCTCCTTGACCTTCTCCAGGCCGTAATGGTCGTCGTTAAGCACCTTCTCGGAGGCGGCGATGTCGCGCTTGACCTTGGACTTCTTGCCCCAGGGCAGCGACAGCAGCCAATCGAGATAGTTGCGCACCACGGTCGCTTCCGCGCTCATCGGCGACATCGAGCGCAGCTTCTTGACTTCGCTCGTGGCCTTTTCGCGCGCTTCCTTCGACAGCTTGGTCTTGCGGATGCGCTCTTCCAGCTCGTTCATCTCGTCGCGGCCTTCCTCGCCTTCGCCGAGTTCTTTCTGGATCGCCTTGAGCTGCTCGTTGAGATAATATTCGCGCTGGGTCTTCTCCATCTGGCGCTTGACGCGCGAGCGGATCTTGCGCTCGACCTGAAGCACGCCGATCTCGGCTTCGATCAGGGCCAACACCTTCTCAAGCCTTTCGGTGGTGGAAAGCGTCTCGAGCAGCGCCTGGCGGTCGGAAATCTTCACCGACAGATGCGCGGCGACGGAGTCGGCCAGGCGCGCCGGATCGTCGATGGCGGCAACCGCCGCCAATGTCTCGGACGGAATCTTCTTGTTGAGCTTGATGTACTGCTCGAAATTGGTCTTGACCGTGCGCAGCAATGCCTCGCTTTCGCGCGGGGGCGGGCTGTCTTCCGGAATCTTCTCGATCGTGGCCTGGAAGAAATCGGTGCGTCCGGTGAAACCGGTGACGCGGGCACGGCTCTTGCCTTCGACCAGCACGCGTACGGTCTGATCGGGCAACTTCAAAAGCTGCAGCACGGTCGCCAAGGTCCCGACGTTGTGCAAGCCATCGGGCGCGGGATCGTCTTCCGCGGCCACTTTCTGAGTGAGAAGCAGAATCTGCTTCTCGTCATTCATCACTTCTTCCAGGGCGCGCACGGATTTCTCGCGGCCGACGAAGAGCGGCACGATCATGTGGGGAAACACAACGATATCGCGCAGAGGCAACACCGGCGCGCTTAGCACGACGGTTTCTTCATTCTTCTTCACGTCTTCGGTCTTCTTCACGGCGTCGTCCGCCATCTCTTACTCCTGCCGGCCAGCCCGCCGGCTTCACTGAACCGCCCCGGGGATGGGCGCGGTTACCACAAAGGAATCGCCCGCAAGGGCCGGTCCCTGCAGTCTAAAGTGGGCTCGTTGATATGCGGTTTCAAGGCAAAGAAAAAAGTGGACTGCGGTCAAGTTCCTGGCGCCGAACGAAAAAACGGTGGGAACTCGCCTTTTGCCGTTGGGAGTCACCCAAAAAACGTCGCCAAAGGCTGAAAAGACGCTTCGGCGAGCAGATTTTGGTCATCCGGGCAGGAGCGAGGAGCGTCCATACGGTGTCGCTATGGACGGGCAAGACGCCCATGAGTGACGAGCGAGACGAACCCGGGGATCAAAAGATGCCGCCAACGTTATGACGCCGTCTGCTCGCGGGCCTGACCCTTGTCCGAATAGGTGTAGAGCGGACGCGCCTTGCCATCGACCACATCGGCGGTGATCACCACTTCCTGGACCCCGTTCAGGGTGGGAAGCTCGAACATGGTTTCGAGCAGGATGCCCTCCAGGATGGAGCGCAGGCCACGCGCGCCGGTCTTGCGCAGGATTGCCCGCTTGGCGATGGAGTGCAGCGCCTCTTCCTGGAAGCGTAGCTTGACGCCTTCCATCTCGAACATGCGCATATATTGCTTGGCCAGCGCGTTCTTGGGCCGGGTGAGAATTTCGATCAGCGCCGATTCCGCCAGATCGCCCAAGGTGGCGAGCACCGGCAGGCGGCCGATGAATTCCGGGATCAAGCCGAATTTGAGCAGATCCTCCGGCTCGATCTCGCGCAGGATCTCGCCCGTGCCGCGCTCGTCGGGGCTGCGCACATTGGCGCCGAAGCCCATCGAGGTGCCGGAGGTGCGCGCCGAGATGATCCTGTCCAGGCCGGCAAAGGCGCCGCCGCAGATGAAGAGGATATTGGTGGTGTCCACCTGCAGGAATTCCTGCTGGGGATGCTTGCGGCCGCCCTGGGGCGGAACGCTGGCCACGGTGCCTTCCATGATCTTGAGCAAGGCCTGCTGCACGCCCTCACCCGACACGTCGCGCGTGATGGAGGGGTTGTCGGACTTGCGGGAAATCTTGTCGACCTCGTCGATATAGACGATGCCGCGCTGGGCGCGCTCGACGTTATAGTCAGCCGCCTGCAACAGCTTGAGGATGATGTTCTCCACGTCCTCGCCCACATAGCCCGCTTCGGTGAGCGTGGTGGCGTCCGCCATGGTGAAGGGCACATCCAGGATGCGCGCCAAGGTCTGGGCCAACAATGTCTTGCCGCAGCCGGTGGGACCGATCAGCATGATATTGGACTTGGCCAGCTCGACATCACCGTTCTTGCCGGTCGAGTTGATGCGCTTGTAGTGGTTGTGGACCGCGACCGAGAGCACCTTCTTGGCGTGGCTCTGGCCCACCACGTAATCGTCCAGGACCTTGAAAATTTCCTGGGGCGTGGGAACGCCCTCCTTGGATTTCATGAAGGAAGTTTTGTTCTCTTCCCGGATGATCTCCATGCAGAGTTCGACGCATTCATCGCAGATGAACACGGTCGGGCCGGCGATGAGCTTGCGCACCTCGTGCTGGCTCTTGCCGCAGAAAGAGCAGTAAAGCGTGTTCTTGGACTCGCCGCCGCTGGCCTTGCTCATCTCACTTCCGGTCCTTCCACCGGGGGCTCAACGCCCGCCTCGCAGCCTGGAGAAACCCCAATGCTGCTTTGCACTCTGCGGGAGGAGCCGAAGCACCCCCATATCCCAACATTCGACCACGTTAGCGCCGACGGGATCAAGATTTCTTTAAATCAGCTCAAGTGCCCGGAAACCCTGGAACTTTCGCGTCCCAGATCGGGTCAGGAGCTGGTTTCTGGTTCCGGGCGGCGCGACATCACCTGGTCCAACAGCCCGAAATTCTTGGCTTCTTCCGCAGTCATATAGGTATCGCGGTCGAGCTGCTTTTCAATGGCCTCGACCGTTTGGCCCGTATGTTTGGCGTAAATCTCGTTCAGGCGCCGTTTCAGCTTCACAATTTCCTGTGCATGGCGGGCGATGTCGGCGGCCTGGCCGTAAAAGGAAGCTGAGGGCTGGTGAACCATGATGCGGGCGTTGGGAAGGGCGAACCGGTCCCCCTTCTTGCCAGCGCAAAGCAGCAGCGAGGCGGCCGAAGCGGCCTGGCCGATGCAGAAGGTCTGAACCGGGGGCCGCACATATTGCATCGTGTCGTAGATTGCCAATCCCGCCGTCACCAACCCGCCCGGCGAGTTGATGTACATATGTACTTCTTTCTTGGGGTTTTCGGCCTCAAGAAACAGAAGCTGAGCGGTGATCAGGCTGGCGCCGTAATCCTCGATCGGACCGGTGATGAAGATCACCCGCTCCTTCAAGAGGCGCGAATAGATGTCGAAGGCGCGCTCGCCCCGGGCGGTCTGCTCGACCACCATCGGCACCAGCGTATTGTTGTAGAATTCGGTGGGATTGGTCATGAGCGCTCTTCCGATAGGGATGCGCCGGCAAAAGGCCAGCACACCTAATATAGTCTCTGATTCCCCGAATTATCAGGCCTTGCGAATGCTTTCGGGAAGATCGTCGGGATCCTTGAACAGGGTCTCGCGGTCGACATTCTTGGTCGTGACCTCGGCCAACTCGGCGATGAAATCCACCACCTTGTCCTCGAACAGAGGCGCGCGTATCTCGGCCTGAGCCTGGGGATTGCTGGCGTAATACTGGAACACTTGCTGCTCCTGACCGGGGAATTGGCGGGCCCGCGCCATCACGGCGCGATTGACCTCGTCACCGGTGATGGTGATGCCGTTCTGCTCGCCCAGCTTGCCCAGGACCAGACCCAGCCGCACCCGCCGCTCGGCGATGGCGCGATATTCGGCTTTGAGTTCGTCCTCGGTCTGGCCTTCGTCCTCAACAGTCTTGCCCTCACGTTTCAGCTCGGCCTCGACCTGGGCCCAGATGGAAGCGAATTCCGCTTCCACCATGGCCGGCGGCAGCGGGAAATCATGCGCGGTATCCAGCGCGTCCAGGATGCGGCGCTTGAGATGCAGCCGGCTGGCGGCATTGAAATCGGCTTTCACCTGATCGCGCACCCGGTCCTTGAGCGTCGCCAAATCTTCCAGCCCCATCTTCTTGGCCAGCTCGTCGTCGATCTTGGCGTCTTCCGGCGCCTTGATCTCCTTCACGGTGACGGCGAACGCGGCTTTTTTGCCGGCCAGATCGGCGGCCTGATAGTCGGCGGGGAACGTCACTTTGACATCGCGCTGCTCGCCGGCCTTGGCACCGATCAGTTGATCCTCGAAACCGGGAATGAACTGGCCTGAGCCCAAAGTGAGATTGAAATCTTCGCCTTTGCCGCCGGGAAACTCCACGCCATCGACGCTGCCCACGAAATCGATCTTGGCGATGTCATCCTTCTGGGCGGCTTCGCCTTCGGGCCTGTCGGCATACCCGCGGCTCTGCTTGGCCAGGGTCTGCAACGCTTCATCCAGATCAGCGTCGGTCACCTCGGCGGTGATCTTCTCCACCTTGAGCTTGGCGACATCGGTGGTCTGGAATTCCGGCATCAGATCCACCGTCACGGTGAATTGCAGATCGGCTTTGCCGTTGACGACTTCGCTGACATCGCCCACCGGCTCGATGCGGGGCTGCAGCGCCGGCTTCAGCTGATTGTCGCTGATCGCTTTCTGACTGCCTTCATTGACGGCCTGCTCGACCACCTCGCCCATCACGGACTTGCCGAACTGCCTCTTGAGGAAGGAGACAGGCGCTTTGCCGGGACGGAAGCCTTTGAGATTGACGCGCGGCTTCATTTCTTCCAGCCGCTTGGTGACTTTGGCGTCGAGCTCGCTGGCGAGGATCGTCACCGTGTATTGGCGGCGAAGCTCCTCGGAAACCGTCTGGGTGATCTGCATGTCTATAAGTCCTTAAATCTTTAATTCCTTGGCCTTTGGCCGGGACCTGGTGCGGGCAGAGGGACTTGAACCCCCACGACTTTCGTCACTGGAACCTAAATCCAGCGCGTCTACCAGTTCCGCCATGTCCGCGTATTAGGGTCGGCCCCTATATCAAGTGTTGCGGGGGGTTACCAGCCGATCCTTAAGGGAAATCAGGCTTTCCGGCAGGATTTCAGGCAGGTCCTCGGCGATCAGGCCCGGACCGAAGCGTCCGGCCGCATCCCCATGTAGCCAGGCCCCCGCGCAGGCGGCCTCGAACGCGGGCATCCCTTGGGCCAAAAGCCCGGCGATGAAACCGGTGAGCACGTCTCCTGCTCCCGCCGTCGCCAGGGTGGGCGGGGCGTTGGTGTTGATGGCTGCGGTTCCGTCCGGCGCGGCGATCACCGTGTCATTGCCCTTGAGCAGCACCACGGCATGGGCGCGGGCAGCGGCCAGGCGTGCGGCTTCGATCTTGCTTTTGGCTTTGCGCAACAGTCCGGGAAAAATCCGCTCGAACTCTCCCGCGTGCGGGGTCATCACAGCGGGGTGCTTGATCTTGGCGAACAGAGCTTCGGGCTCGTCTTGGAAAGACGTGAGCGCATCGGCATCCAGCACCATGGCCGCGCCGCTTTTGAGCGCCGCTATCACCAGGCTTCGGGTTGGCTTGCCCACGCCCAGACCAGGGCCGATCGCCACTGCATTGAGACGCTTGTCGGACAGAAGTTTGGCGAGGCCCTCGCCGCCTTTGAAAGACTTGACCATGATGGCGGTGAGATGGGCGGCGTTTGCCGCGACCGCATCGCCTTGCGCGGCGACACTGACAAGACCCGCGCCGATCCTGAGCGCGCCGCGCGCCGCCATCCGGGCGGCGCCCGTGGCGTGCGCGGGCCCCGACACCACGACGCAATGGCCGCGCGCATATTTGTTCGCATTGGCCTCAGGCCAATGAAACTTCCCGCCCCAGAGCATGGGTGTGTTCTCGAACAGCTTGCTGCGCGATGCGGCTTCTTCCGGAATGCCGATATCCACCAACAAAGTCTCGCCGCACAATTCGCGGCCCGGCAACAACAGGTGCCCCGGTTTCAGCCGGAAAAAAGTAACCGTGAGGGAGGCCTTCACCGCCGGCCCAAGAATTTTCCCGCTGTCGCCATCCAGTCCGCTGGGCACATCCACGGCGATCACCGGGACATGGGCCTGGTTCGCCGCTTCCGCCAAGGCGCGATAGGATTTTTCCAGAGGCCGGGAGAGACCCGCGCCGAACAGCGCATCCACGATCAGGGCCGCGCTATCCAGCGCCACCGATGACAGCGCAACTCGCGCGCCCTGCCACTGCGCTGCCATCGCGGCGGCATCGCCTTTGTGCCCCTCGCCTGCCGCGACCGTCACATCGAAGCCGTGCGCGGCCAGGAGCCGGGCTGCCACGAAACCATCGCCGCCATTGTTGCCGGGACCGCACAGCACAGTGACACGGCTGGGCGGAAAGCGCGCGGCGATGGCATCGGCCACCGCCCGTCCGGCCTTCTCCATCAAGGTGAGCGAGGACGTGCCCGCCATGACGGCGGCGGCGTCGGCGCGCCGCATCTCGTCATTGGTGAGGATCTCGCCTGCCATGCGACCTCAGCCGAAACCCGGCGGAATATCGTCCGTATGCGGATCGATTCCTTCGTACGCCTTGGCAGCCTGCAGCACGCTCCAATCGTCGAACGGCCGGCCCACAATCTGCAGCCCCACCGGCAAGCCATCGACATAGCCGCAAGGCACGCTGGCTGCCGGCTGCTGGGTGAGATTGAACGGCACGCTGAACGGCGTCCAGCTGGGCCAGGAGCCATTGCCTTCATACGGCGTCACCTTGCCCACCTCGAATGCCGTCACTGCAAGCGACGGCGTAAGCAGAAGATCGTATTTCTCCATGAAGACGCGCATTTTGCTGGCATAGGCGCCGCGCGTCACATTGGCGGCGATATAATCATAGAGGGGAATGGCCGCGCCCTCTTCGGCCATCGCCAGAAGGCCGGGATCGAGCACAGCCTTCTTCTCCGGGCTGGCATGCCCGAACAGATACCCCGCGCCGCCCCACCACAAAGTGCGGAAAATCGAAACAGGATCGCCGCCCGGCGGGTCCACTTCTTCCACATGCGCCCCAAGATCGGAAAAACGCCTGGCGGCGGCGGCGACCAGCGCCGCCACTTCAGGCACCACATTCTTGGCGAAGCCCATCGCCGAGCTGAAAGCGATGCGCTTGCCGCGCACGCCCTGCTCCAATCCGTCGCTGAAATTCTTAGGTGTGGGCGGCAACCCCTGCCAGTCCCGCGGATCGGGCCGGGCAATGATGTCCAGCAGCATCGCACTGCCTTCGACATCGCGGCTCATGGGACCGATATGGGCGAGCGTGCCGAATGGCGATGGCGGCCAAGCCGCCACACGCCCGAATTGCGGCTTGATGCCGAAGACGCCGGAAAAGCTGGCCGGAATGCGGATCGAGCCGCCGCCATCGGTGCCCAGCGCCAAAGGCGCCAGCCGTGCCGCCAGCGCCGCCGACGAGCCGCCGGACGAGCCGCCGGGAGTCTTATCCAGATTCCAGGGATTGCGGGTGAGGCCGGTAAGCGGCGAATCCGTGACGCCCTTCCAGCCATGATCGGGTGTGGTGACTTTGCCCAAGAGCACCGCGCCCGCTTCCTTGAGCCGGGCAATCACCGGCGCGTCATCGGTCCAGGGTTGGTTGGGATCGATGGTGCGCGAGCCGCGCAAGGTGGGCCAGCCGCGGGTGAGAAACAGATCTTTCACCGCCACAGGCACGCCATCCAAAGGCGAGAAAGGCGCGTTCCTTGCCCAGCGCGCTTCGGCAGCGCGCGCCTGCTCCAGGGTCGCGGGTTCGTCGATCAGGCAAAAGGCATTGGTCTTCTGGTCGAGCTTGGCGATACGCGCCAGAAGCGCGCGCGCAACTTCGACGGGCGATGTCTCATGCGCGGCAAAGGCTTTCGAGAGTCGCGGCGCGTTCCATTGCCAAAGCTCAGTCATGCTTGAAATGCCTTTTGAGACGCGCCAGCGCTTCCTCGATCACGTTGCGCTGTTTGCAGAAGGCAAAACGCACATAAATGTCGGGGCGGCCAGGACCGGAAAAAAATTCGCTGAGCGGGATCAGCGCCACGCCCGCTTCCCGCACCAACCGCTCGCAAAAGGCGCGATCTTTCTCATTGGTGAGATTCTGGATGCCGGCGGTGAGAAAATAAGTGCCTTCGCTGGGGAGGATAGCAAAGCCCAACTCCTTCAAGCCGGACGTGAGAAGATCACGATTGTCCTGAAGCCGCCGGGCAAGGGCGATGGCGGATTCCATTTCGTGCCTAAGGCCATGAGCAATGCCAAGCTGCAACGCTGGCGACGTGGTGAAGGTGAGGAACTGATGTGCCTTGGCGATCACCGAGATCAGGGCGCGCGGCCCGGTGAGCCAGCCCACCTTCCAGCCCGTAAGCGAGAATATCTTTCCCGCCGAGCCTATTCTGACCGTGCGCTCGCGCATGCCCGGAAGCGTGGCGAGCGGAATATGCGGGCGCCCGTCATAGGTGAGATGCTCATAGACTTCGTCACAGATCGCCACCGCGTTGCTGTTCGCTAGTACGCGCGCGATCGCCGCCATCTCATGGGCGTCGAACACCCGGCCGATGGGATTGAGCGGTGAGTTGATCATCACCGCCTTGGTCTTGGGCGTGAAAGCCGCCGCAAGCGCCTCCTCAGTCAGCCGCCACGCGGGCGGCGACAAGGTCACGATCTTCGCCAACCCGCCCACCGCTTCAACAATCGGACGGTAGGAATCATAGGCCGGCTCGATCAGCACCACTTCGTCGCCCGGCCCGACCAGGCCCATGATCGCCGCGGTGAGCGCCTCGGTGCCGCCCGAAGTCACCAGCACCTCGTCGCTCCAGTCGTAATCGAGCTTGTAGAAATGCCTGGCGTGGCCCGACAGCGCGCGGCGCAGATCCGGCACGCCTTGCATGGGCGGATATTGATTGGGGCCTTCCATCAGCACTTGGGCGGCGGCGGCGCGGATCGCTTCCGGCCCATCCAGGTCAGGAAAGCCCTGTCCCAGATTGACGGCCTTGTGCTCGGTGGCCAGCGCCGACATCACGGTGAAAATGGTGGTCCCCTGTTTGGCAAAAACAGGGTTGAAGGCGGGCGAAAAAGTCATAGCGGATCACTTTTGCAGAGTGGAACTGAGCTGACAAATGCCGAGGCTGAATATCAGGGCGGACCGCTTCAAACACAGGCAATCTGCCTCGAATCTAGGCAAGGCTGACCCCCTAGCCTGTGGGCAACCCTCACAAATCCTTGAAAACCAAGGGAATTGCGGCAAAAAAGCCCAGCATAAGTCCTGCAATTTCGCTAGAACCGCGTTCCTCACCACGGGCGAATATGCGCATGAAAAAGATCGAAGCCATCATCAAGCCCTTCAAGCTCGACGAAGTGAAGGAGGCGCTGCAGGAAGTCGGCGTGCAAGGCATCACCGTGACCGAGGCCAAGGGCTTCGGCCGCCAGAAAGGCCACACCGAGCTTTACCGGGGCGCCGAATATGTCGTGGACTTCCTGCCCAAGGTGAAGATCGAGATCGTGGTGCCAGAATCCCGTCTGGAGGCCTCGATTGAGGCGATCCAGAAGGCTGCGCGCACCGGGCGCATTGGCGACGGCAAGATTTTCGTCCTCAATGTCGAGGAAGTCATCCGCATCCGCACCGGCGAGACCGGCCCGGACGCGATATAGAACGACGCCATATGATTAAAGCACCCCGTTCGCGGGTGCCGGGTATTGGGCAATTATCGGAGGGAAGAAACATTCATGGCTGAGAAGAAAACGAGCGCGGGCGACATCCTCAAGCTCATCAAGGACAAAGAAGTCAAATTCGTCGACATCCGCTTCACCGACCCGCGCGGCAAGTGGCAGCATGTCACCTTCGATCTTTCGATGGTCGATGACGATTTTCTCAATCACGGCACCATGTTCGACGGCTCCTCGATCGCCGGCTGGAAGGCGATCAACGAGTCCGACATGCTTCTGATCCCCGATCTCGACACCGCGGTGATCGATCCCTTCTTCGCGCAGACTACCCTGATCCTGGTCTGTGACGTGCACGAGCCCACCACTGGCCAGCGTTACAACCGCTGCCCGCGCTCCATCGCCAAGGCGGCCGAGGCCTATGTGAATTCTTCGGGCGTGGGCGACACCACCTATTTCGGGCCGGAAGCGGAATTCTTCGTGTTCGACGATGTCCGCTTCGATGTGGGCATGAACAAGGGCTTCTATTACGTCGACTCCAAGGAAGGCGCCTACAATAGCGGCACCGAATATGAGCAGGGCAATCTGGGTCACCGTCCCGGCGTCAAGGGCGGCTATTTCCCCGTGCCGCCGGTCGATTCCGAGCAGGATATGCGCAGCGAGATGTTGGCCATCATGGGCGACATGGGCATCGAGCCGGAAAAACATCACCACGAAGTCGCCACCGCCCAGCACGAACTTGGCTTCAAGTTCAACACGCTGACCAAATGCGGCGACTATATGCAGATCTACAAATACGTGATCCATCAGGTCGCCCAGTCCTACGGCAAGTCGGCGACCTTCATGCCCAAGCCGATCTATGGCGACAATGGCTCGGGCATGCATGTGCATCAGTCGATCTGGAAGGGCGGCAAGCCGCTTTTCGCCGGCTCGGGCTATGCCGATCTCTCGGACACCTGCCTCTATTACATCGGCGGCATCATCAAGCACGCCAAGGCGCTCAACGCCTTCACCAATCCGCTGACCAATTCCTACAAGCGGCTGATCCCCGGCTTTGAAGCGCCGGTGCTGTTGGCTTATTCCTCGCGCAACCGGTCAGCCTCTTGCCGCATCCCCTTCTCGCCCTCGCCCAAGGGCAAGCGGGTGGAAGTGCGCTTCCCCGATCCGGGCGCCAATCCGTATCTGGCTTATGCCGCGATGCTGATGGCGGGCCTGGACGGGATTGAGAACAAGATTCATCCCGGCGGCCCAATGGACAAGGATCTTTATGCACTTCCGCCGGAAGAATTGGCGAAGGTGCCCCAGGTCTGCGGCAGCCTGCGCGAAGCGCTGGAAAATCTCGACAAGAATCGCGCCTTCCTCAAGAAGGGCGGCGTCTTCAGCGACGATTTCATCGACAGCTATATCGAGCTCAAGATGAACGAGGTCTATGCCTTCGAGCACACGCCTCATCCGGTCGAGTTCAAGATGTATTACTCGGTCTGATCGCGAGATCGGGCGAAGCAAAGGGCGCGGCGTTTGCCGCGCCCTTTTTGCTTCGCCGTCCCGGCCTCGTGTTGCGCTAAACGCGCAACACTGCGGCGTTCGCCGGGCCGAAGGTCCACCGGACCTTCGGTTGTTCCCGGCTCACCCTCGCGCCTTTTTCGTTTCAGGCGGCCACAGCCGGGCGCGGCGTTTTGCAGGGCAGCGCCACGAACGCGGCGCAGCCGTGATTCATTTCGCTTTCGATCCAGGCGCGGCCGCCATGAAGCTCGGCCAGGCCTTTCACCAGCGCCAAGCCCAATCCAGTGCCGCCCGCCTGGCGGTCGAAGTGATTGTCCACCTGGCTGAAGGGCAAGAAGATCGTGTCCAGCTTCGCGCGGGGAATGCCCGGACCGTCGTCGCGCACCGCAAGGCGGAAGAAGCCGTCGGGAGCGCGATCGGCGATGACTTCGATGCGGCCGCCCTGGGGCGTGAATTTCACGGCGTTGGAGACGAGATTGATCAGGATCTGCTTGAGCGCCCGCTCGTCCGCATAGAGCGCGGGACAGGAGGGTTCGACCCGCACGATGAGGGCTTGGCGTTTCTCGGCTGCCTTGGTGATGACCAGCTTGAGGGCGGCGTCCAGCATGCCGCGCGCATCCAGCGGGCCGGGCAGGATCTCCATGCGGCCGGCCTCGATCTTGGCGATATCGAGCAGGTCGTTGATCAGCGACAGAAGATGCGCGCCCGAGGCATGGATGTCGCGGGCATAGTCCTTGTACTGGGGATTTCCCACCCGGCCGAAACATTCCTCGGCGATGATCTCGGAGAAACCCAGGATGGCGTTCAGCGGCGTGCGCAATTCGTGGCTCATATTGGCAAGGAAGGCGGTCTTGGAGGCGTTGGCGGTTTCGGCTTCGAAGCGTTTCGCCAGCGCCTCATCGCGCGTCTCTTCCAACTCGCGCGCCAGATCCTGCACCTGGAAGCGCAGCCGAGCATCCTCGTGCATCTGCAGCACCAGGGGCCGTCCCGCCCACCACATGTGGAAGGCAAAAACCGGCGTGGCAAAGGCAATCACATGGTCGAGCGTGGAATGGCCCATGCCGAAGCGGATCGCCGTCATCACCGAGATCGGCACCAGGCCGGTGACGAACATCGCCATGTTGCTGCCTCGCGCCAAAGCCAGCGCCGAGACCACGGCGAGGGCGCAGGCGGCGAGGAAGATATGGTTCACGGAATTGGCGCGCTCCCACAGGATCCAGGGCATGGCGCCCCATGCCGCGCTTATCAGGAGTTGCATCACGCAATGAAGCCGGGCCCAGCGGCGGAGAGCGTCAGGATCGTGCGCCGTATCATGCTGATAGATCGCGGTGGCCGCGGCGGCGGCGACGGATGCAACCAGCACGATCATGGGAAGGAAAAGCGTCTGGCTGAGCGGACGATGGCCGAAAATACCCAGCGGATTGGAGCAGAGAAACGCCACTGCCAGCGCCCACAGAGGCGCGGTCAGACGCGTCGCACGGACCGACTGGGCGGTAAGGTCAAGCTGGGCTTTCAGCACGCGGGGATCGCCGCTGTCCTGCCCTTTGCCGGTGAAAATGCCAAACACGTTATTGATTCCGCAACCGAGTGGGGACGAACCTAGGCGCAGTGTCTTAACGAAAACCTGCGGCGCGGGAACCTTTACGGCATACGACCAAGCGTTGACGAAGGTGAATCGCCGCTTTGATGGCCACGGAAATCCCGCCGGGCCGTTGTTTCGCCGGGCGCTGCCGTTGTTTAACGTCTTTTCAAATTTGATGATTCGTGGATCATGCCCAAGGACCCAGCAGACCTGTTTTCAGCCGCCGCTCCATCCGGCAAGGCGTACACCGCCAAGGACATCGAAGTCCTGGAAGGGCTGGAACCCGTCCGCCGCCGCCCCGGCATGTATATCGGCGGCACCGATGTCCACTCCATGCATCATCTGGCGGCGGAGATTCTGGACAATGCGATGGACGAAGCGGTGGCAGGGCACGCCAGCCGCATCGAGATCGAGCTTCAAGCCGGCAACGAACTCACCATCCGCGACAATGGCCGGGGCATTCCGGTCGACCCGCATCCCAAATTCAAGAACAAGTCGGCGTTGGAAGTGATCATGACCACGCTCCATGCCGGCGGCAAATTCGACGGCAAGGTTTATGAGACCTCGGGCGGCCTGCATGGCGTGGGCGCGTCGGTGGTCAACGCTCTGTCGGAATGGATGGAAGTGGATGTGGCGCGCGACAAGCGCGGCCATAAGATGCGCTTCGAGCGCGGCCAGCCCAAGGGAAAGCTCAAGGAGCTTGGCGCGGTCAATCGGCGAGGCACCATCGTCACCTTCAAACCCGATCCCAAGATTTTCGGCGACGCGCAATTCTCTCCTGCCCTTCTCTATCGCATGGCCAAGTCCAAGGCCTATCTGTTCCGGGGCGTGGAGATACGCTGGAGCTGCGATCCCGCCCTGATCAAGGACGAGACGCCGAAGGAAGAGGTCCTGAAATTCCCCGGCGGCCTGCTCGATTTCCTCAAGAGCGAGATCGGCGCGTCGACCACGGTGAACAATCGCGATTTCGCCGGCCGCACCGAAAATCGCGACGGCAGTGGCGCGGTGGAATGGGCGGTGGCTTGGACGCCTGCCATCGATCCTTTCGTCCGCTCCTATTGCAACACCATTCCCACGCCTCAAGGCGGCACGCACGAACAGGGCCTGCGCAATGCGCTCACCAAGGCGTTGCGCGCCCATGGCGAGCGCGCCAACAACCGCAAGACCAGTCTGATCACCACCGACGATGTGATGATGGGCGCCTGCGGGGTGCTGTCGATCTTCATCCGCGAGCCGGAATTCCAGGGTCAGACCAAGGACAAACTCTCCAGCCCCGACGCCCAGCGCCTGGTCGAAAGCGTGGTGCGCGATCATTTCGATCACTGGCTGGCGGACAGT
>Ga0075522_10000659_pt1 | contig 25393 bp, 29 predicted proteins | sample NGEPerA_FD_74796 | JGI IMG/M metagenome (GOLD analysis project Ga0075522, IMG submission 74796) | Arctic peat soil microbial communities from the Barrow Environmental Observatory site, Barrow, Alaska, USA - NGEE PermafrostL2-A | ecosystem: Environmental > Terrestrial > Soil > Wetlands > Peat ...
CTCAACAAGGACGACATTCCCTGCGGCCCGATCCTGTCGATGAAGGAACTGGCGGAAGACAAGTCGCTGCGCGCCAGCGGCACCGTGGTCGAGGTCGATCACCCCACCCGCGGCAAGTATTTGTCGGTCGGCAACCCGATCAAGCTGTCGGACAGCCCGACCGAGGCGAAGCGTTCGCCTTTGCTCGGCGAACATACCGACGAAATCCTGCGCCAGGTACTCGGCTTCAGCGATCATCAGGTCGCCGAGATCCACGACTCCGGCGCGCTCGATCCGCCGCGCCCCGTGGTGGTTCAGGTGACGGCGCCAGCCTATGCGAGGTTCGAACATTAACCTGGTATTTGGGATACCAAGCCGCAATTAAGACGTCTGTTTAGGCAGTCCGCATGTCGGACTTCGACTTTACCAAATCTCGCAACTTTCGCGCCGTTGCGCCCTCGAACTTTCGGTTCTCCCCTGACTTGGCCCCGGTTTTCCGGGGCTTTTTTCTTTTGTAAAAACATTCCGAACGGAAGCAGGGGAGCGGCAAGACCTAATTTTTTTTCAGGCCGCTCAAAATAATAACTTGCCTTTCTGGCATACTGCATACCAGAATAGACAAAAGCGGGCAGCTAAACCAAACGCCGCTGCCAAACAATGTCTGGGAGGACACAATGTCAGTCGCTACTGAACCATCCGCGCAAACGGTGACCGAAGGCGCTTATTTCCGCTGGCTGCAACTGGCGATGGGTCTCGTCTGCATGGCGATGATCGCCAACCTGCAATACGGCTGGACACTGTTCGTCGATCCGATCGACGCGAAATTTCACTGGGGCCGCGCCGCGATCCAACTGGCGTTTACGTTTTTCGTGGTGACCGAGACCTGGCTGGTCCCGATCGAAGCCTGGTTCGTGGACAAATACGGTCCGAGCATCGTCGTCAGGTTTGGCGCTGTCATGATCGCCATCGCCTGGGTATTGAATTCATACGCCGACTCGCTGGTGCTGCTTTATATCGGCGCGATCTGCGGCGGAATCGGCGCCGGCTCCGTTTACGGCACCTGCGTCGGCAATGCGCTGAAATGGTTTCCGGATCACCGTGGCCTCGCCGCGGGCGCGACCGCGGCCGGCTTCGGCGCAGGTGCTGCGATCACCGTGGTACCGATTGCGCACATGATTTCGGCGAGCGGTTATCAGCACGCGTTTTTCACCTTCGGCATCGGCCAAGGCGTGATCGTTTTCATTGTTGCATTTTTTCTCCGCAAGCCCTCCCGTGCGATACCGGCGAAAAAGAAACAGCTCAACCTGCCGCAAACCAAGATCGACTTCACCCCGCCGCAGGTGCTGCGCAGCCCGATCTTCTGGGTGATGTATCTGGTGTTCGTAATGGTCGCCGCCGGCGGCTTGATGGCCGCGGCGCAGATCGCACCGATCGCGCACGACTTCGAGATCGCCAATGAACCGGTGAGCCTGTTCGGCTTTCAGATGGCCGCATTGACCTTCGCCATTTCCCTCGACCGCATTTTCGATGGTTTCGGCCGCCCGTTCTTCGGATTCGTTTCCGACAGGATCGGGCGCGAATACACCATGTTCATCGCGTTCGGGACCGCGGCGCTGATGCTGCTGACGCTGTCGATGTACGGTCATATCCCGGTCGTCTTCGTGCTGTCGACCGCGGTGTATTTCGGCGTGTTCGGCGAAATCTACAGCCTGTTCCCGGCTACCTCCGGCGACACCTTCGGCGCCAAGTATGCGACCACCAACAACGGGATGCTTTACACCGCCAAAGGGACCGCGGCGCTGCTGGTGCCGATGGCGAGCATCGTCGCTGCAAACTACGGCTGGCAAGCTGTCTTCGTGATGGCCGTCGGCCTGAACGCCACTGCGGCATTGCTTGCGTTGTTCGTCATCAAGCCGATGCGGCGCGCTTTCATTCTCGGCAATGAAACCGTTCGGCCCGACGCCCGCGCGCAAACAGTCAACATCGCCTGAGCGCCTGTTCGAAGATGAAAGGGACGATCATGCCCAATGAACCACGCAGCCCCCGACCAATCGTCCTGGAGAACGGCATGAAGATCTGTATCTACGGCGCCGGGGCGATCGGCGGCTATCTTGGCGTGCAGCTGGCGCTGGCCGGAGCGGATGTCAGCCTGGTTGCGCGCGGCGCTCACCTCGCCGCGATGCGCGCCAACGGCCTCAAACTGCTGATTGGTGATGAAGAGCGCGTCGTGCATCCCCGCTGCACCGACAATCCGGCGGAACTGGGACCGCAGGATTTCGTCATCATTTGCCTGAAGGCGCATTCGATCACCGGCGTCATCGAAGCGATCCAGCCGCTGCTGGGCCCGCAGACCCGGATTGTCACGGCAGTCAACGGGATTCCTTACTGGTACTTCTACAAGCACGGCAATGAGTGCGAAGGATCGACGCTTGAAAGTATCGACCCGGGCGGAAGGCAATGGCGCGAACTGGGTCCCGAGCGCGCCATCGGGTGTATCGTCTTTCCAGCGACCGAGATCGAAGCGCCCGGAATCATCCGCCATATCTATGGCGACCGCTTTCCGCTCGGCGAAGCCTCCGGAGAAAGGAGCGCAGATGTCGAACGGCTCGCCGCGCTGTTCGTCAAGGCCGGCTTGCAGGCGCCTGTGCTCGATCGGATTCGTGATGAAATATGGCTCAAATTGTGGGGCAATGTCTGCTTCAATCCGATCAGCGCGCTGACCCATGCAACGCTCGACAAGATCTGTACCGACCCGGCAACGCGCGCTTTGTCGAAAGCCATGATGCTGGAGACCCAGAGCATCGCCGAGACGTTTGGGGTGAAATTCCGCGTCGACGTCGAGCGGCGGATCGAAGGTGCGCGCAAGGTCGGCGCCCACAAGACCTCGATGCTGCAGGATCTTGAGCGCGGACGTCCAATGGAGATCGATCCGCTGGTCACCGTAGTCCAGGAAATGGGACGTCTCACCCAGATCCCGACACCGACGATCGACGCGGTTCTGGCGCTGGTCAGCCAACGCGCCAGAACCGCAGGACTCTACTAAACGCTTCTTTATCGATCGCTTCCCGATTGAACGCGGCTCTCGACCGGGGCCCGCGGAATTCATCATCGGCGCGGCGGCCTTTGTTCTTCAACTCTGGAGATTTCATTGTGACTTACTGGATACGCTTTCGCCACCGCGGCACCATCGGCTTCGGAACGATTTCGGACTCCGAAATCAGCGTCCACGACGGCGAGATGTTTGGAAAATCATCCCACAGCGGCCTGCGCCTCGCTCTGTCCGATGTCGAGCTGATGGCGCCAACCGAGCCATCCAAGATCATCGCGCTATGGAATAATTTCCACGCCCTTGCTGCCATGAATTCCAGGGAACCCGACGAGCCGCTCTACCTGCTAAAGGCTCCGACGACGGTCGCCGCGCCGAACGCCGTCGTCAAACGCCCGGCATCCTATGACGGCAAGGTGGTGTACGAAGGCGAACTCGCCATCGTCATCGGCCGGCCATGCAGCAGCGTCTCGGCCGAACAGGCCGACGCCTTTATTCATGGTTACACCTGCGTCAACGACATCACGGCCGTCGACATCATCAACCGGGATCCGACGTTCGCGCAATGGGCCCGCGCCAAGGGTTTCGACGGTTTCTGCCCGTTCGGGCCCGTCATTGCATCCGGGATCGACCCTGCAAAGCTCGCGGTTCGGACCATGCTGAACGGCAAGGAGCGCCAATCCTATCCGATCTCCGACATGATCTTCAGCGCGCAACAGCTGGTCAGCAAAATCTCGCACGACATGACGTTGCTGCCCGGCGACCTGATCTGCTGCGGCACGTCGCTCGGCGTCGGATCGATGAGGGATCCGATCAACACAGTCACCGTCGCAATCGACGGCATCGGCGAACTGACCAACGAATTCAGGCAGTGACCCCGGCCGCATCGAAGCTCGAACAGAGAGCACAAATTTAGACCGCAGTTCAGACCGCGGCTGGCGCGCTTATTTGTCGTGGTATATTGCGCTCGCGAATGTCTGTTGCATCAGCGTCGGGATATTTCTCCTCGATGCGCAGATAAGGCCCGCCGGCACGGGATGCTGACGCTGGCGCAGCGGACCCTCACGTAAATGGCTGGCGGCGGCCGATCACCGATGATTTAGCATCCGCTTCCAATTGCAGCAAAACCTTGCGCCGGTGCCGGTCAGAACTTAAGCGTGGTTCGTGGATATTGGAGAGTACCATGGCGAACAGCATGATCGTGACCCCGCAACCCGAGGCCACTGAAGCGGGAATAGACATTCTGGCCGCCGGTGGCAATGCCATCGACGCCGCCGTTGCGACGGCGCTGGTGCAGACCGTCGTCGACCCGCTGATGTGCGGCATCGCCGGTTTCGGCAGCGTTGCCGTCTATCTCCCGTCCAAAAAGATCCACACCTATTACGACTTCCATGCTCCGGCGCCGGGCGCCGTACGTCCCGACATGTGGGAGTCCCTGATCGAAGGCGAGGCACGCGACGGCTATGGGTTTACCCTCAAGGGCAAGGTGAACGACATCGGTTATCAATCGATATGCGTGCCGGCATCACTCAAGGCCTATGCGGAAGCCCATCATGATCATGGAAAACTGCCGTGGGCCGAATTGTTCGGCCCTGCCATCGCCTACGCTGAAGGCGGCTGGGACGTTCGACCCCACGTCTATACGTTCTGGTCCGAAGAAGGGACGATGGGACGCGTCGGAAACGCCGAACGCATCGCGTTCACTCCCGCAGCCGGGGAGCTCTATTGCAGGCGCGATGGATCCCCGAAGCGGGTGGGTGACAGAGTGACGAACCGCAATTACGGCGCAGTGCTGAGAGCCATCGCCAAAAGCGGCGCGCAGGCGTTCTACCAGGGCGAGATTGCGGATGCGATCGATGCCGACATGCGAGCAAATGGAGGCCTTTTGCGTCGATCCGATCTCGAAACTTATCGGATCGTCCGCAACGCGCCGCTGTCGCGGAACTATCGCAATTTCCGCGTCACGTCCAACCAGGCGCCCGGCGGCGGCATCATGCTGCTCGAGATGCTCGGCGCCCTCGAAAATTTCAATCTGCGCTCTCTCGGTCACAACAGTGTCGAATACGTTCGCATTGTCGCCGAGGCGATGAAGGCGGCTACGCGCGACAAGGATCAGTTCATCGGCGATCCGTCCTTCGTGGACGTCCCGACGGAATGGCTGATTTCAAAAGACCATTGCGCTGAGATCGCCGACGCCATCAAGGGTGGCCACAAGGCCGACGTCGCCCGGTTCAATCCCGGCTTGCCGAGCAAGGAGACGACCCAGGTGTCGATCCGCGATGCCGAAGGAAACTGCGTCTCCATGACTCATTCGCTCGGCATGCCGTCGGGCGTGATCACCCCTGGTCTGGGCTTTATGTACAATGGCTGCATGGGAGTGTTCGACCCGAGGCCTGGCCGCGCCGGATCGTTGGCGGCTGGCAAGGCGAGGTTCTCCTCGATTTGTCCGTCCATCGTCTTCGAAGGCGACGAACCGGTGTTGGTGATTGGCGCGCCCGGCGCGACGCAGATTGCGATGGGCGTGCTTCAGGTGACACTCAATGTTCTCGATTTCGAAATGACCATGCTCGAGGCGGTCTCATCTCCCCGATTTTCGGCGACCAGCAACGTCATCGATCTTTCGAACCGCATCCCCCGGTCCGTCGAGCGTGAACTCTCCGGTCTTGGATATCAGACGGTACGATCGCCACTCAGCCATACCTTCGCCTGGGTGCATGGCATCAAGATCACACCCGACGGGCTCGAAGGTGGCGCCGACCCAGCGACCGATGGCATGGCCCTTTCAATCTGAAGCCAGATCTCCGAAAGAAATGCAGCTTGACGGTTCGCGCGAAAAGCCCGGCCTGAGCCGCAGGGCTAAGTGCTGGCTGGGGCGGGAGGATACTCAGCTAGACTGCCTCAACCATCAACCAGTTGAAAACGCTACAAAACTTGGCGCGACACGCTGGATGTGTATCAGATGTGTGCTGCATATGGCAAGTATCGAAAAACTGATCGACGCCAAGTGGCAGAGTGTGAAGAAGTGCGTGGATCGCGCAAGATCTTCACCATCATTCCCGCTCGTTCGGTTTAGGTACTTGCTCAGTTTGGGTGTCGAGTGTGCTTGTCCAACATAGGAGGCACCCATGGACCTTTTGAATGAAGACGAAGAGATGGACCTGATCCGCGCGCTGGAGCATAGTCGGCAAAGTCAGCAACAGAAGAAGCTCCGCGAAAAGCACGCCAACGCGCAGGCGAAGTACCGTCGGCGCTTGGTTCAAAAGATGGCGCCTACGCGGACGGACTTTTCCGTCGTTGTGCTTGCGACTGCCCTGCGTGCGATCAATGCAGCCCCCGAACAGAAACTTGTTCGGCGTTTCCGCGAAGCGATCGAAGCAGAACTCCTTGCGGCTAATTTTGACCAGGATCAGATCCGTATTCGCCTCGGCCGAATGCTCGAAGATTGCGACAAGGACCTCAAGAACTGGCGCCGAGCGCGCGAATGGCGCCGGGAACACGCGACACGCGTTGCGAGGGCGATGGAGCACGATGGCAAGGATGACTAGGTCGCAACCAAATCCCCAACAGGACGTGCGGCGGCGCTTTTCCTTCTCTCGCGTGGCTCTGTTCGAACCACGTGAGCGGAGAGCGGCCGAGGAATCCACGCATCTCTTGAGGTCGGCGCGAGGAGGCCAAATATCACTTAGTGATATGATGTAACGTGGGGTGGACGACCAAAATGAAATCACGCGGTGATCAAATTGTGCGTTACCGGACTGGGACGAGCTCAAGGGGCGCGGGTGGAGCCCGGATGCGGATCGCAGGCGCGGCCGATCCGGCAATGGTCTCGGCGATCATCAAGACGCTGGGCAGAGACGCGGGACGGCGATGATCTCGGTCCCGAGCGGCGTGCAGGTCTGGCTGGCCACCGACCATACCGACATGCGCAAGGGTTTTGACGGGCTGGCGCTGCTGGTGCAGGAGACGCTGCATCGCAATCCACAACGGCAACCTCTTCGTGTTCCGCGGGCGGCGCGGCTCGCTGATCAAGGTGTTGTGGCACGACGGCCAGGGCATGTGCCTCTACGCCAAGCGGCTAGAGCACGGCCGCTTCGTCTGGCCTGGAATGACTACTCCCGGTACTTTCGGCCCTCAGCCGCTTCATCGAATGTCAGCTTTGCGCCACAAGCGGCCAGTCGAGATTTACGTTTTTCGGCCAAGGCGCTGAGCGTCATTTAAATGATTGCTCGTGCCACCCGTGTGATTGCGCGTGCCACCCGTGGCTGCGAACTTGGTTCCCGACGGGTGGAGGTGTTTACGCCGCCAACGCCATCGCCAACATGTCTGTCAGCTACCTGGCGAAATGCGTTACGCCGGCCGCTCGCCAAGTCGCGGCGCTTCACCACCGGCCTGTTACGACCTGCCGCAGACTGTCAAGCAACGCGGTTCCTTCCGCGGCCACGGCGTGCCAGCCACGAGTCTGATCTGGTCGCTGAATTTGGCGCGGCCGGCCGCACATGATCGACCCTGGAGTCGATATCGACACGATCGGTATCCAAGGCCGGCAGTTGCCGCGCGCCACATGATCTGGGGTGCGATGGAGGGCATGCGGCGCACGGTATCGCGCGGCGTGGCGACGCGATCAATTCCGTCGAAAAAATTGACAGTACCCTCGCAGCGTTCCGCTGTCGCCCTCAAGAGGCTTCGCGCTACGGAAGAGAGAGACTCTGTTGGGGCCTCGCGGTGAACCCTAGGCGGTATGACCGGGATCGACATTCTTCGGAGTTTTCTTGTCCCGCTGAGGTGTCATCTTCACCGGATCAGGGTCACCCGGAACTCCGCGCGGGCCAAACTTCTCGCGCTGCAGGTCGTCTTCTGACTTAGCCGGTTCAACGCCGTTGAGTTCAACGTTATCGACCATTGCTCACTTCTCCCGCCGCGACCGCTTTCTGACCCCGCCATTGCGCGCATGGTCATCGACGGGCTTGTTGATTGCCATGCCCCTTTTCAGTGCGTATTAGTCTTATGCCATTTTTCGAGATCGGGTGGCGGTCCGCTGCGCTCTTGCTCTTTCTCTACCGATCCTTTCCACGGCTGGTCGGTTTGCTTGGTGTTATTCGAATCGTTGCGGGATTTGTCATCGGGCGTTTGCTTGCTCATTTTTAATGCTCCTCTAAAATATCAACACCGGCGCCGACCACCGGTTCCAAACTGGTGGAGCGACTCGGTCCGACGCAAGTTGGACCCCGTTTCTGCTGCCTTGGAGGCTGGTATGCGTTCCCGTTCCTGACTTATCCCTTTGTCCCAAGTTACGGAGTTCATCCATGAGCAACGCCGGCCCCAAACCATCCGTTCCCTATTGGCATTTGCACGTGGATCAGGAGGGCATCAGCAGACAGACGAATTGCGCGCTCACGAATTTCGAGCTGAAGGGTGTCGGCCCCGCTGATCCGCAATGGAACGACAAGATGAAACGCGGGGAGGCGACCGTCGTCTTCACCGTTCAACCGGTCGGCTGGGTAGGCGATTGGCACGAGAACCCTGCCCCTCAGTGGATCGCCGTTTTATCCGGGCGATGGTGGATTGAAAGCATGGACGGTACACGCATCGAGCAAGGCGCCGGTGAATTTTCATTCGGGGAGGATCAGGGCTGCACCAGGACCAGTGGCAAGAAAGGCCATCGGTCCGGCACGATCGGCTCCGAGCCCTGCTGCCTGATGACCGTCCAACTCCATGTCGACCCAAATCGGCGACCATGTCACCTGACGTAGTGATCAGGGCGAATCGAGGGCATCGGTCTGCTCGGACCTCGGCGGGTTGGCGGTCTTCTACAAAGCGAACCGCAATGTACTCGTTTGCGATTCGCTGGCATCTCCCGCCTATCCGATCAGGTCAATCGCCAGCAGATAGTTTGTTGCGGCGATGAACAGCCGTCGTCCGTCGGCGCCGCCGAAGGTGCAGTTCGACGCAACCGCCGGAGTGGGAATAAAGCCGAGCTTGCGGCGATCGGCGGACCAAATGTGCACGCCGTCTGCCGCCGTCGTCCAAACCCAACCGCGCGCATCGACCGAGAAACCGTCAGGGTAGCCGTGATCGGTGTGGCAGAATAAGCGTCGGTTGGACAGTGTTCCGCCGTCGCCGACATCAAATGCGATGATTTCGTGCTTGGACCCCGCATCATAGCCGGGGACCTCTCCCAAGGAGATCGATGTGTCTGATACGTAAAGAGTGCGCCCGTCGGCTGTGAAGGCGAGGCCATTCGGCTCGTCGAAATCAGCCATTCGGGCTAGATCGCCGCTGGCTGGATCGAAGCGGTAGACGCTGCGATGATCGAGTTCAGGCTCGACGATTGCGCCTTGGTTTGGCATGATGATTCCAAACGTCGGGTCGGTGAACCAGATCGTCCCGTCGGATGCCACGGCGAGATCGTTGGGCGAATTGATCCGCTTGCCCAGATAATGCGTGACGATCGGTTCCGGTTGCATGCGATAGTCGCCCCCCGCCTCGTGGCAAACGGCCTGTAGCGATTCACCTTCGCTACCTGTTCCTATCACCGCCCAATGGGGCGTTAGAAAATATGCCGATCAACTTGGCGAAGAAATGTATCGTCGAAGGTTACGCTACAATCGAATTAACTGGGGATACGCTCGCGACGAGTGGGAACGTCGAACGTTAGATGAGCTGTTCGAAAAGAACGAATCTCAGGCCGAGCTTCTTGAAGGAGACGCCTTCGTTCTAAGAGGACTTCAAAGACATTTTTGCATCCGGCCCAGATTGAACTGACCGTCATCTGGCCCCAAGAGGAGCGGATCGGCGTAGCCCTTCGACTAATCCCCGGCGTTCGCGTGCACACTAAACGTTAGACAGCGAGTCTCGGCATCGTCGCCCTGAATCAAATGTCTTCCTCCGGCGAGCGGCCACCTTGTCGGATTAGGCCAAGTGGTGCGTAACAGTCCTTCTGGACATACGCATCGACGCACAGGCGCGACGGCGGAAATCGAGCCCGTTCTAAGTTGATCATGAGCTGCGCCCTCCAAAACACAATTGGGCTGCAATCGCCGCCGCGCTAGCCAGCCAAGCAAGGCGTCGTCAAGGGTAATGATTGCGAGTCGATTTCCGCGCGCCGGCTAAGCTGCCCTCAGCTCGGAAGTAAAGCTACGGAATCATTCGTTAGCTGCGATGCTCTCGATCAGCGAAACAAACTGGCGCTGCACCACTTGGCTCTTCACAGAGGCGTAGGCCCGCAACAGTCGTAGGCTGAATGAACTATCTAAAAACAACAAGCTCTCGACCTCACGCTTGCCATCGCTCGCGCGTTTTCCTTGACCGTCATCGTCAAAGAAAAACGTCACAGGGATATCGAGCGCCGTGGCGATCTGCCGCAAACGAGAAGCGCCAACCCGGTTGATGCCCCTTTCATATTTCTGCACTTGTTGAAAACTAACGCCAAGCTTGTCGGCAAGCTCCACTTGCGAGATATTAATCTCGACCCGGCGCAGCCGAATGCGCTTACCGAGTTTAATGTCGTACTTGCCGGTCGAGCGTTGATTTTTGAGGCCGCGCTTCGATTTTATTTTTACGTTGCTGATAATGCTCAGTGTGGTTTTCCTTGTCATAGTCCTGGCCTCTCACTTCCCTTAGCTGATTGGACAAACCAACGGGCATATTGCACCGATTTCAACTTGTTAGACAATGGACTCGTGATCGCGTCCGCCTTTTAGGCAGCAATCGTCCAGCGACGGAGGTTAGTCGGAGATCGGCAGAGCCAAGGTGACGCAGTAGCCAAGGCTTAGAAGCATTTGCGCAAACACGACGCGGCAGAATGGCAGGCCTGCGATGGAATTCCATGCGGCTCAGTTTTTTCGGAGACCACGTTGTTGCAAACGTAGCAGCGAAAGACCCCTGATCGGTTCGCGCCTTTGAAAGGCCGGAAGGTCGGCCAAATGCGTCATTTCGTTGCGCGTCATCCTCGGATTCGGGAAGAAACGCTAATCTGCCGACGCCGGCTTTCACGTTGGTTTGGCGCGACTGATCCAGTGCTTCCGAGGGGTTTGAAGCAATGATAAACAAGGCGCACCACAAGGCCCTCCTCGGCCGCATTTTGACAACATCATTCATGGTGCTCGTCTTCGGCACGAACTCGCACTCCCATGTTATTCTCGCCGAGGACGACTTGGATCGCCAGCGATGGAAGATTTATTTTTCACCTTCCGGGGTTAATCCAATCACCGGCGTCGTCACGCGGTAGGCGCGCGCCAAATCGCGACGTCCTCATGCACTGTCCGCCCGGCAAGCTTAGAAATACTTAGAAACGGAGTCTTGCGCGCACCGGGCGCGGTTCGGCCCACGGCTTCGCATCCGATCAGCCCACCTTGCTCATTTGGGCCACGGCATGACCGTTCAATGTTGCTCATGCTGAGCTTGGATCAACGGTTATGTAACCGGAAATTGAGCGTTGATGTTCTCGACATCGACCATTGCCGCAAAAGGGACACTGCTGCGAGTTGTCCCTGCATTCCCCGTAGGTCATCGCCTTGGGTGCAGTGCGGTGAGAGACTGACTTGCACCAAGCCTTCACGGGCGGCTTTCGCGCCTCCAGAAAGTAGAAAGAGCCGCTACAGACGGCGGCCTTGTAAACAATCGGATGCCAGTCAACGCAACACCAATCATCGTCTCAGTGTCGATTTCAACAACATGCCCAAGGGCACGCGCATCGCATACAGCGGCGAGGCTGGCTGGTTCAAGGAAGTGAAATTGAATCGCGGTCGTTCGATGCCTTCGGCAAGTCAGGACGCCTGATTGGACCGGGGATCGCAGCCCTCCCAAGCCTGACAAACGTCCAGTTATCGGGTGCCGGAATCGGCAGTGCAACTTTCGTGTTCAATAAGTGGCCAATTTATCGGTGCTGTGTTCATTAGTGTACCGATCTATTGGCGGAATCGCATTAGTCAGATTGTTTTCCAAGCGGAGGTTTGAATTGGAATGGCTCTTGAAGGAACCGGGCAAGTTTCAGGGCGAGGGAGCGCTATTGGCGGAGCGCATAAAAGTCCTCGAACGGCGATTGTTAATCCTAAAGGTGGGGCAGCTCCCCAACCGCAACGCAGGCCACGATGCTCACGTGACCAGCGCCAACGCACTGGCGGGCCGTCCCGCTGATCCTGTAAGCGGGTATCGGTCCTAACAATATAAATTCCAATGGCAGCGCGGTCTGATACACTACGCGCGCTGTATGAGGTCGGGCCTTGGAAACAGGATCTTTTTTCGGAGCCTGATTTTGATGGACCGTTCGTCTTTAGGAAATTACATCTAACCTGGAATTCGTCAGCTCCGGATTGTCGTTGCGTATTTCCACGAGGCCCATCGCGATCAATTTCTCTAAATGCGAGGGATTGATCGGAGACAATACCCAGCGTTTTGCCTTGATGTCGCGGAGCGTCCATCGCAGGTCAATCGATTGTTGAAGGTCGAGATCGGAAAATGCGTTTTGTTTGTCCGTCATATGAGTCCGGCCTCGACGCCCCGCACGGAAAGAGGTAGAGACTAACGAAGAACCTCGCCAATTCTACGGGCTGATTGTGTTTGCGCTATCTGATAGCAACTGAGGCGGCCATTCAAATGAAAAAACCCCGCGCGAGGATGCCGGAGAAACTTTGTGTGGATTGCAATGGCACTGGACGGCAAGCGGAGGCGAAACCAGCCGAGCCGACGCTGAGAATTTATCCAGCACGGTGCAAGCAATGCCTTGGTAAGGGGCGAATCTCGGTCTTGGACAACGGTGGCGGTCCTATTCGTCCTCCCAAATCAAGAATAAGATAATTGCTCACTGCATGCACATGTCGACGAATGCGCCGCACACCAAGGCGATTTTTCCTAATGATCGGCCTCGTTTCTGCGATGCCGTCAGGCGGCCGTGACAATATAAATAAATCGAGACGGCAGCGCGGTCGGATGTACACCGCGAGCCGCTAAGGGAATCGGGCCGGGAGCAAGTTCCGGCCGGATTTTTTTTGAAAAATAGGCCCGCGATCAACGCTCAGTCAGTCAATAATTGTGGCGGCGCCATTCGCTTTTTTCTCCCCCATTCGGAACGTTTTCTGAGTTTATTGAATTCTCGATCAGGTAGTAAGTCAATCCCGTGCTCTCCTCGTTCCGGGTCAAAGCCGATCAGGGCTTTCATTCCGCCCGTTGACACCCCCGGCATACGACGCAAAACTTGCGGCCTCAATCAGAACCGGAGGTCGCCATGCCAGCAGCAGCAAAGCCGAAAACGAAGCGCAGCGCCAAGGTGGTATAATCTCGTGCCCGACCAGGCTTGATTCCTTACCGCATTCCAAAAGGCTATTAGGCCGAACATGGTGCGGGTCGTTTCTACGCCGGTAGGCAACATCTGGCCGCAGCCATCGATCCGGCTCTTGATCGCCCGGAGTTGGACGAGACCTCAAAGCAACTGCTCGCCGAAACGCGCCTGCCGATTCCGATGAAACCGGGACGTCCGCCCCGTTGTGATTACGAGTACGAGCGCAATGGGACCGCCAATCTCTTCATGATGTTTGCGCCGCTCAAAGGCTGGCGCCACGTCAAAGTCACCGATGGTCATACCGCCGTGGACTACGCTCACGTCCTGAAAGACTTGGCCGATGTCCACTTCGCAAGCGCCAAGACCATTGTTCTGGTCCAGGACAATCTCAACATCCACAGCAAGGCGTCACTTTATGAAGCTTTCCCGGCTGCGGAAGCCAGGCGCCTGGTCGAGCGCTTCGAATGGCACTGCACCCCAAAGCACGGCAGTTGGCTCGATCTGGCGGAATCCGAACTCGGCGTCCTGTCGTCCCAGTGCCTCGACCGCCGGATTCCCGACAAGCAGACCCTCGTCGAGGAGGTCGTTGCATGGCAGTTCGATCGCAATGCCAACCACTCCAAGGCCAATTGGCAGTTCACGGCCCAAAATGCCCGTATCAAACTCAAGCACCTCTACCCCTCAATCTGAATGAATCGGGCGACTAGAGCATATCCCGCTCACGTTTAGCCATACCCCGCATGCCCAAAGAAATTTGCACATTCTTGGGTATTGAAGGAGCGGGAAATCAAACCGATTCTGCGACAGAGTCCTTTGATTGTTCGCTCGGCAGCCTTGCGCAGATGCGATTTCACTTTGCTGAAGCCCTGTTCGATCGGATTGAAGTCCGGCGAATACTGCGGCAGATATGGCTGGCTTGAGGTCCAATGCCATCGCTGCCGGACCCGCGCCAGCATCCCTCTCGATGCCATCCGCCGGCCGCGCGATACGCCGATCTGGAAGCGTGAGGCAGCCTTGAAATGCCGATCATGCAAGAACGGCCGATATGCGCCGCCCGTGCACATGATCCAGCTCATTCAACAGCGTGAGATCACGCCTTCCGTTTGGGTGCATCCTGACGATGATGACCGACGGTAACACCGAGGTCACGGCAGCGTCGCCCATGACTTAGATCACCATGGCCGCTACCTCCGTAGCGGAGGACTTCGCGGGCACCACCGGGCAGCGCTAGGCACAGCTCAACCCCATGTTGCGCGATCCGAAATCTGCTATAGTGCCAGGCGGTTGAGATTCCGGTGTTTTACGTGCGCCGATGCAGGATCGGAATCATTGCTTAATGTTTCGCTGATACCTTGCGGACGGGTCGCGGAGCTGTTTCGCGTACCGCGACCTTTGGTAAGATCATGCAGACAATCGAAACGACCGATCCAAAAGAAGCGAGACGCTGCCGATACGCCCAATACCGAGGCGAAAAAGCGACATTGACGTTAATGGGTTCCACCATCACGGGGATGGTCCGCTCCGTGATGGAAGATAGGTCCAGAGGCCCCACGCGTTGGATTGTCACGGTCGTTGGAATGCAGGGTAGCGCAGCCTGACCCATAGGATTTGGCGGCCGCAGGCGCGCTAGCATTCACTCGAATGCGACACCAATGCTGTTTGCGCTTATCCAAACGATCCGGCAATTTCGGATCACACGATCCCTTTTGATCATCAACTGAAACCGATCTGGAACGTAGGAAGCGCTCGGAACTTCGATTGCGGCCCCTTCGGCAGAGATGTTTAGTACCCGACAGCTCGTGCTCGATCCGCCGGCTGAAATATACGCCGGTTCGTCAACCTCTGTACGCAAATGTTGACGCTTCTCGTCCATCCGGGCGTTGTACACCATTCGTCTCAAGCAAGCGTAAAGCCGTATCTCAACGAAAACCCCGCCCGATGGGATCAAAGGGCGGGGCCAGTCAGAAGCCGGCGTCCTTGCCGGGAACGCCTCAGGGAAAATTCTATCATCGGATTCGCTGGGAACAATCCTCGGTTTTGGAGTTTACGAAAACGAGCTGATGCCCTCGGCTCATGTGTGTCGGACTAGAGCGGCCTCAGCGTTCCCGAGACGCTGGGGGCCGTTTCTTTAGCGTGCAGCGCGTGGCCGTTCGCCCTCTGCAGCGTGAAAGCGGAGGATTTGCAAGCAATAAGGATTGACTATGGCGTGCGGCCCGCGCTGAGTGAACAGCGGTCGGAGAATGCGCCATGCAGTTCCAAAACCTTAGCCTTCTGACAGCATTTGCCATCGGCCTTGCTTCCTGTTCGCAAGAACCTGAGTACACCGATCAGCAGCGTGCTTGCATCGCCCAGCGATACAAGGATTATGATTCAAAAAAGCTTAGCCAGTGCGTTGATGTCTGCGTTTCATGCATGCATGGTAACGTCGTTACCTGCAACACGTCATGTAAGCTCAGAGGCGCAGGCTAGCTACCGCAGCGAGCCCCGCGCCAGCCTCGCTCATGGCTTGGATCACTGTGGCCGCCGCCGCCGTAGCGGCTGATCACTACACGCGGACTCCGACAATCGACCCAACCTGAATAAGCGCATCCGCAAGGACGTCGGAATACCCGCTCCTCTTCTCGAAGCTCGGCTGCAGAACACCCGGAGCGGATCCTCGGCGCCAGCAGCCAACCCATGAGGCTCGTCGCCAAGTGTTTCGGGTCGTTGGGGGAGATATGTTGAATTACAGTCCTAAATCTGGATTTTAGGTGCCGGATATTTATTGCTGCAACAACACAAGCACAACACCAAAAACCACAATCAGTGTGAGTCCTCCTAAGAGTTCTAATGTCTCTTGATCAATCATGGTCTATCTCCATAAGCACTTGGCTGTGCCAGCAAGCATATCACAACTTCAATGCCGATGATACTAGAGCGTTTTTCAGTTGATATGGGTCACGCGTATCCAGCGTGTCGAAGGTAGTTCGCGCATTGCTCGGGTGCAAATGTTTTGATGAGCTTGCCGACCAGCTTCGTCAGCGCCTTCACGGTGCGTGCCGCGCCCTTGCGTAGCGCGGCCTTCAGTTTCGAGAATGCCATTTCGATTGGGTTGAGGTCCGGCGAGTAGGCCGGCAAATAGCGCACTTTGGCGGCGGCTGCTTCGATCCGCTGGCGAACGCCGTCGATCTTGTGGGTGCGCAGATTATCCATGAAGACGATATCGCCTTTGCGCAGCGTCGGCGCGAGAATCTGCTCAACGTAAGCAAGGAACGATGGCCCATCCATCGCACCGTCAATGACGTAAGGCGCCGTCAAGCCATTGATGCGTAGCCCGGCAATGAGCGCAGCGTCTTCCAGTGACCGTGCGGCACGCTTGCAACGAGACGCTCGCCCCGTGGTGAGCGGCCGCGATGCCCATCTTGGTCGTAACCGCCGTCTCGTCGATGAAGACAAGGCGCGGTGCCTCAAGCTTGGATTGCTCAGTCTTCAGTTCGGCACGCGCCGCAGCTACATCAGGACGGTCCTGTTCAGCGGCGTACAAAGTTTTTTTGAACGTGATGTCATGGCGTTCATAGAAGCGCCAGACCGATGTCGTCCCGGTTTTCAGCCGCTTCTCGGACTTGAGCCGCGCGCGAATCTCTTCGAGTGTCAAGTCCGGCTCCGCTGCGACCAGATCAAGCAGCCATTGGCGATGCGCCCCGAGCGGCGAGCGACTGTGGCCCGTGCCGGGCGATGCCGCTACACTGCCCGTTGTCGCCCAGCGTTCGATCCAACGAATTGCGGTCGAGGCGCCGAGACCGAGAATCCGCGCCGCTTCTCGTCTGCTCTCGCCGTCCTCGACAAGCGCGACCGCTCGCGTCCTGAGATCATTCGAGTATCCCTTCGCTATCGTCAGACCTCGCCGTTGCTGTCAAAGCAACCCGAATCTGATTTGCGCCCCTTTGGTAACCCTTTAATGTTCCGATTCACATCAACCGAAAACCGCTCTAGCGGCACGCGGGGATTCATGAAGGCAGCGCGCGGTCTTTTCCATCACCGCGTAGTCGATCGAGATCGCCTTGGCGCTTGCGAACGATTCCGGATCGAGCTTCACAAAGCCAAGGTCTTGCCCTGCCTTGCTGACGGCGTCGCTGACCGCCTGCACGCTGTCGGCATCGACGTTGCGGTATTCTTCGAGCAGAACGGAAGCGCGGAACATGAAGTTGCCGCTGTTCCACAGATAGCCCGCCTTGATAAAGCCGGCGGCGGTTGCCGGATCCGGCTTCTCGACGAATTTTGCGACGCTGCGAACCTCTCCGGAAATGACGTCGCCCAGGTTGATATAGCCGTATTCGGTGGCCGCACGCTCAGGTTTGACGCCGAAGGTCACGATGCGTCCCGCCTCGGCCGCGACCAGCCCCTACCGGCACGCGGTGACAAAGGCATCGGTGTCGCGCACCACATGATCGGCGGCAGCGCCAGAACGATCGCCTCGCTGTCGCGCGACTGCGCGAACACCGCGCCGGCCGATATCGGAGGCCCTGAATCCCGCCGCATCGGCTCCAGCAGCACATCGGCCTTGAGCCCGATCTCGGCCAATTGCTCGAGCACCATGAACCGATATGCCGTGTTGGTGATGACGATCGGACGCTCGAACAGCGTCGCATCCGATACCCGCAGCAGGGTATCCTGAAAAGTCGAGCGCACCCCGAACAACGACAGGAACTGTTTCGGGCGGACCTCGCGCGAGGCCGGCTACAGCCGCGTTCCCGCGCCGCCGCACATGATCAGTGGGATTATGCGTCTGTCCATCGACGCCTCAAGGTTTGAAAAAGCCGTTTCTAAAAGTCGGCGTCCGCCGACTCCGAACCTGAATTACCTTCGGGTCGAGTTCACCTTCCGGCACCTATTGCCATTGGATACACGGGGTCGCTATTTTTTGCGAAGCGCTTGCTTCGATACTACACAAGAGGCGCCCACCGTCTCCAATGACGCTCCCACCGCACGCGCCTTTCCAACGGGGCAAACTCGGACGGTGAACTCATCCTTGGGCTGCGGCCGGTCCCCCCCAAAAATATAGCCTGTTAAACCGAGATTTACCCCGGCAAGCAAAGTTTCGACGCTGAATGCCCAGCAGATATCGACGACAAGGTAAAGGGATGCGGCGCGACTGCGGCCGCAACCGCCGCAGAAGCCACCCGCTTTTTTGCAGGGTTTAGGACCGCCGAACCCGTCAGCACATCATCGGTGTAGAACTAACAAAATGCAGAGGGGGCACCGACAGCAGCGTGCTCGATGGAGGCTTTCAAATTGAGCGGCATTCCAAGCTGGTTTGCGTCTGCAGATTGGACACCGATGCAGAGCGCCGCCGCGGCGGCTACCCAGGCGGAACTCTTCGTTTTCATTGCTTTGCTCCCCGTTTTCCTGAGGACCAGAATAAAGCGAACGAATTTCGTTCTTGCCCTGCATTCGGATCAAATGCCTGTTATACCGCGTCCGATCTGTCAGCCGTGGCTCACCCCTGCCCGGCCCCTTGGGCTGATGCAGTTTGCGACAAGGCGAGGATTGGCAGGCCGGTCATTTCGGCCGGTGGCGTTCGCGGCAAGAGGATGGGATTGGTCACCTGGCAGAAATCCGGAAGCCCGCGAAAGGCACAAGAACACCTTGAAAAACGCTCGACACTGATGGCGCAGCTCTTAAAATCAACTGGGATCATTGAGATCAATCTTTCGCATGCATTGATATGAAACTGATGATTGCGAGATTGGCGGCCTTTGTCGTGCTTACGATAGGTACGATCTATCCCGCTGTCGCCGCTGAAATTGAATATCCTCAAATGATCAAGACGCACTATGAAGCCGTTGATCAGAAAACAGGCGGTAGCCTTGTCATCTTTTCCGAACGCGAGAGTATCGTCTACGGTCTGGACACCAAGATTTTCCCGGGGACGCGTTTTGTCGAGGCGACCAAAATAACGCCGATGGCCGAATCAATTACCCTGACATTCGTCGCGATCAGAACCGTGGCAAGCCCTGTGTCCGACTATATCCATCTCACAGGCAATGACCGGTTTCCCATCACCGGCACGGTGCTCAATCCAGCAATTTCCCACCAGGGTCGGTATGATCCGTGAGCGACTAGACTAACATATAGGCTCTGTAAGGGAGGCGAAATGATCTTGGTGACAGGGGGCGCTGGATATATAGGCTCACATATTTGCGTTGAACTCTTAAACGCCGGCGAAGATGTGGTCGTTCTTGACAATTTTTGCAACAGTAATCCGACGTCGCTGGATCGGGTTCAAAAGATTTGTGGCAGGTCGCTGATCGTCGTCGAAGGTGATATCCGCGATCAAGCGGCAATCGAAAGCGTTCTGATCGAGCACGGCTGCACGGCCGTCCTGCATTTTGCCGGCCTGAAGTCGGTCCAGGATTCGGTCGCCAGACCGCTGGAATATTACGATTACAACGTGATCGGTTCACACCGTCTTCTGCGCGCGATGCAAAATTCCGGCGTGTATAAGCTCATCTTCAGTTCGTCTGCCACGGTCTACGGAACCCCGCAATTTCTGCCATATACCGAGGATCATCCGCTCGGTGCGACGACCCCCTATGGCCAAACAAAGCTCGTCGTTGAGGACATGCTTCGCGGTCTATCCGTAAGCGATCCCGAGTGGAGTATCGGAATCCTTCGTTATTTCAATCCAGCCGGCGCACATGAAAGCGGACTGATTGGCGAAGATCCAAAAGGCATTCCTAACAACCTCGTCCCTTTTGTTGCCCAGGTCGCCATGGGCCGCCGCGAGCGGCTTAACATATGGGGCGCCGACTACGATACGCCCGACGGCACCGGCATCCGGGATTATATCCACGTGATGGACTTGGCCGCAGGACACCTGGCGGCGCTTCGGTTGCTGGATAATCCGAAATGCTTCGCTGTCAATCTGGGCACGGGCACTGGTAGTAGCGTTCTTGAGGTCGTCAAGGCATTTGAAAAGGCGAGCGGAACCAGCATTCCCTACGACGTCAAACCACGTCGAGCCGGTGACATCGACTCCTATTATGCGGCCACGGCCTGCGCATCGGAGTTGATGGGTTGGAAAGCAACAAGGTCACTCGAGAAGATGTGCGTCGACCACTGGCGATGGCAGAGCAACAACCCACACGGTTACAATGATCAGGAGGCGTTGGATCGGAGCTCCCATCGTGTCGTGAGGTCCGAACGGGGTCGCTAAAGCCGCATGTTTGCGCGGCGCTACGAAAGTACCAAGCTCCCCGGAGCAACCGTTCAATGGGCGAATGAGGTGGGGATGTCTGTCAACCACAGCCAGTGAAAGGCCAATTTTTCTTTAACACGTCGCTCAAGTTAGCGGACCTACTAGACGTCCACGGTGACGACCGAACTTCCGTGAATGCGCGTTGACGCCTCGACAATCATAATTTTGAACGAATCCGATCCGGCGTCGGGATCGGCCGGGTAGCGAAATGACGGCCCCTGCAGAATAAGTTGTCCAACTTTCGGCTGCTCCAGGACTGAAACGCTTTCAAGCACCATCGTTCGGCCTCGAAGCCCCTAAACGCACTCGCCGCTGCGACCGACCACCATCGACCACTGCACCATATCGGCCTGCAGCAGGAAGGGCTCGGGACGAGACAGGCAATTGCCCGCGAGGGCCATCGTCGGCGTCAACGCCCAGACATCAGCGCGACAATCAAGATGGGAATCATCGCGGTAGGGACGCCCGTTGCCGAGCGCGCCCCGCACAGATCCACGCGAGCGGCTTTCCCGCACGTGGCTCCTACCTTGGGTGTTTGACGGCGAAGCGAACACTTGGCCATGGATGGAGATTGCGGGACTTGGGGAGATAATCGTAGGCTAACTTCACGATGCGCGCCCATGTCCCATCGTCCTTTTGGCCGCGCCGCCGAAGCCATCGCCGCCAAAGGCCGATCACCTGATATCTGAACGCCGTGAGCGCTCGGATATTCGTCGGCACCGCGAAGTAGGCGAAGTGGCCGCCTACGATCTGCCTCAGTCATTTCCCCTGTTCGGAGATTGGCCAGTGCATCCGCCGTCGCAACTCGATCTTGATGTCCTGGAGCTTCTTGCGCATGCGGTCGCCACGGGTCTTCCGTTGAAGCTGGAAATGCCCGCGACGCGATTTTCCGCAGATGAACGTGAACCCCAGAAAAGTAAAGGTCTCCGGTTTTCCTAACCCACGATTCTTTCGATTGACCGCCGCGAGGCGACCAAACTCAATCAGGCGGGTCTTGTCCGGGTGAAGCGACAGCGTGAACTCCTCCAACCTTGCGCGCATCGCATCGAGGAAACGATGGGCGTCGTCCTCGCGCTCGAAGCCAACGATGACATCCTATGTGCTGATCTGCGCGCTGCGGCGCATCGGCCTGGCCAACACCGTCTTTGCGAATGCCACCTGCGGCACCATCAGGCTCAAGCTCCTCAAGATCGGGGCGCTGGTGCGCATCTCCGTGCGCCGCATCCGGATCGCCATGGCCGCGGCCTGTCCCGCCGCTGAACAATGGGCTGGCGCCGCCCGACGCCTCGACAGCGCTGCCAGGGCTCGCGCCGCGCCCATCTGAAACGCGTCGTCGCGGCGCCTCGATCGCGCGGCATCACCCACTGGCCCACGGAGACCGGAGAAATATCACACCGCTCGCAGCGCATTTGGCGCCACCATCCCGCTTGACCAACCTTTGCCGTCCCGAAAAATACCAGAGCACTTCGCAAAAGCATTCAGTAGTGTGAGAAATGCGGGCTATAGCTAGGCCAACTTGCCGCAAAGCAGCGCCATCGCCACCTGCATGAATGGTAGGATCGTAAGGTCTCGATTTCCGGACCTCGTCAGTTAGCCGGTGCCTTGTAATCCGGAAACCGGCTCAGCATGGCCGCCTTCAAGAACCTGAAATGCGTGATTGTGGTAGCGAGTTGCTTGAGGCGTCTTTGCCCGTTGGAAATTTCGGTACCGAACAGGTTCTGATGATGACTGTCGAGCGCCTCACGTTCGAGGTATTCGTCGGTGCCATTGCCGAAGGTCACGGCGGCGCGGGCCAGGACATCGTCGACCCGGCGGTTAAGGCCCGACTGTTCCAGCTCCGCCGCATGCAGCGCGGCTTCGACTGCCTGCAAAATCGAACTCACGCGAGACCGGTCGGTTTCGACGTCCCGTTCCGCTGAACGCGCCTTGAAGACCTGACCGCCGGCTCCGGCCTTGAACAAGTTGTGCGCACGGGCCCGCAAAAACAGCTGAAACATCTATCTATGTCCGGTCCAAAGCCGCGCTCGCCGGGAGCAAGATACTTCAAATCACTCTATCTTGGTTAATAAATGCTAAATTGCAGCTCCGGTCGGCGCAGGTTTCGATCATCCATTGTCTCCACGCGCTGTCGTGCTTGCCATAGAGCTCTAGCCAGCGTTTCTCCCTCGTGGTGGTAGGGACGCCATTTTCATCCCAGGCAACGTGCTCTCCGCTCTCGTCGAGCGCCGGCACGCTATCGAGAGTTTCGAATTCGAACGTCTCCTCGGGAGTCAGACCGATTAGGACGCGGCGCCCGTCCGTATCGACAAAATACCGCCGCGGTGAATGGTCCCCAAAGTCAGTCATGCCGCGAGGTTTCGTTGGTAATCCAGGGACCCGTTAAAGCATCAAGGCGCCGGCGGAAGGCCCAGGTAAAGACGGGAACGCTGACCACAATCAAAAGCAAAATTACAAACCAGCCCATCAGAATGCTCCAAGGGTTCGCCGATTTAACCAATATTCCTAAGTGGAAAAAACTAGGCGCGCTCCAATTTGGAGCCTCGGCATCATAGCGCGATATCTCGATCCCACAAATGGAATCGCCGTTTAACCTGATTGATCAACGTTACCGGAATTCCCGGCCCCGCGTTAACCCATGGGACCGGCGGAATGGCCTATGATGCTGCATGCAGGCCTACGCCCTGTTTTCGAGCCGCCTGAGGAGCCGTCGCTATCGACCGGCTTGCTTACTAACCTTCTTGCTGATGGTTCATTTTAATATGCGAATAACAATGGTGGGTACAGGTTACGTTGGCGTTGTCTCCGGGGCATGCTTTGCTGACCTCGGACATCAGGTTACCTGCGTGGACAAGGATGCCGGCAAATAGCCGCCCTTCAGCGCGGCGAAATCAAAGCTTAGGCTGAGCGATTTTTTTCCCCTTATTCTGGCGATGCTGTTCGCGCAGTCAAAATCGCTGCCCTATCTGAAAAAACCGTTCTTCACGGACGACGGAATATGATCGCCTGATGGATTTGCCACGGTTCGACCGTACGGAAAAAATATTCTGCGGCAGGGGCCGTATCCGCCCTGCATGAAACCACAACGGAAGTCATGCCTTAACCTAACACCTTACGTTGCTCGGTCGCCGGGTAGCTAATCCTGCGGAAGGTTCTTCATAGCCGACACGATCTTGATCGCGAAGTGGATATCTGGCGGCTTTGAGATTTCGGGCCGCATCACGGACTTGGGCAGACCGCTTCTCATGCGCGCTTCAAAAATATCCAAATGCAGCGCGAACATCGTCAGCGCTGCTCTAAGATTATCCAACTCCTGAGTGCGCGGATCCCGAGAGGTCATCGAGCGGCACCAAAATACTCTGCCAGAAGCGCGGTTATTCTTGGCGTCTCGTCGCGAGTTGGTCAAGCCAAGAAGTTCGGCGCAAACAAAAAAGTCCAAGAAGGCGATCCGAGGATCCATCTGACGCACGAGGTCGCCAGGCTGGAGGCCAAACAGGACATCCTAAAAAGCCGCGGCCTACTTCGCGAAGAAATCGACATGAAGTTGGTTTTAATTGCGAAGCGCCCGGGGATTTGGCCAGCGGAGCGGTGGCGCGGGGTGCTCGGTGTCTCGCGAGGTGGATTCTATGCCTGCTGACGGACCTCACAGTCCGCGCAGCTGGAGCGATGAGAGTGCCGGAGCGAAGGTTCGTGCATGCTTTCTGGCGAGCATCGAACCTGCGGCGCCAGGCGGGTCTGGCACGATCTGCTCACCGACGGGGGGTATCTTGCCGACCGCAGTGGATCGAACAATTGATGCTGTTACAACCGTCGCCTGCCACCGGATGGGCGTTTGCTCGGCAAGGTTGGGCCTTTGGATTAGGTGCCTAGGGCGTATGATTGGAACCCTGCGATTGGAACCCGTGGTGGATGCGTCGATCCGCTGCAGAGATGACGAACAGGCCCCGGAAAACCGCTGCCCCGCCACCCAGAAGAAAATTTTTCGTGAGAACTCCAAGCTACTAACTAGAACGGTGCATGCTTTCGCTTAACTACTAGGTTTCGGACCTCTTGACCATTGAAGCGGCCCCGCGAGCGCATAAATAAGCTGAGGTGGCGACGAATTGAAAGGGAGTGCCTATTGGTCCCGCGAGTCGTTGTTGCAGCACTTGGCATCGATGCGATGGTCACCACCATAGTTGGAAACTTGGCGTTCGGCGGAGGACCCGTTCAGCTCCACGAAGGAGATAAATCATTCGAGTTGGGAAGAAAATGAAAGACCGTGATCTAAACTCAATGTCGGTTGATGAGCTCTGGGCTCTTCACGAAAGGAACGTCGCAGCCTTAGTTCGTAAAATAGCCGCGGAAAAAGCCCGGCTCGAGCAACGATTGCGTGAACTTGGCCAGAATACCGCTGACAGCTCTAAAAACCCGGACCGCGCGCGGCGCCCTTATCCACCGGTGCTCCCCAAGTATCGAAATCCCGCCGAACCCGCAGAGACCTGGGCCGGTCGCGGAAAGCAACCCCGATGGCTTATTGCGCAGCTCAGGTCCGGGAAAGAACTCGGCGATTTCCGGATCCGACCGCCATCTCAGCGCGCGCGGCGCCGTGCTCGATAGCTTCGCGTCAACGAAAGCACCGCGGGAAGGCGGTCGCTGGGTACGGTGCCATGGGGCAAAGTCAAAAAAGGGCCTGCAGCAAGCACGCGCGATCGAACTAGTACCGTTCCACAGAGATTATGACTCCTTGACAGGATAAGCTTTGCGGAGTTTTTCACGAGCCTTCTCGGTAGTGAACATCCACTGGATCTGAGCGCCTTCGGCGTTGCGCCTCTGTTGCCAAGCGGCGACCTCGGCGATGATCGTTTCCTTGTCGTCG
>Ga0075522_10000663_pt1 | contig 25238 bp, 23 predicted proteins | sample NGEPerA_FD_74796 | JGI IMG/M metagenome (GOLD analysis project Ga0075522, IMG submission 74796) | Arctic peat soil microbial communities from the Barrow Environmental Observatory site, Barrow, Alaska, USA - NGEE PermafrostL2-A | ecosystem: Environmental > Terrestrial > Soil > Wetlands > Peat ...
TTCTGCAAGAGCGAAGGCGTGATGGCCCGACGTGACGGACCGGGCGCCCGGGCCGTCCACCGGCGCCGCGGTCAGCAACGTTTTGACGTTCGGCAAGGCCGACGTGACGTAATCGCGCACCTTTGGCGCCGTGTCATGCGTGAGGCTTACCGCGACGGCGATGTCGTTGCCGGCATCAACGAAGCTCTCGGCTCCGAATACCCATCCGGGTTCTTGATCAGATGCCGGCCGATCATCGGGGGCCCAAATCACCTTGCCGAGCACACGCTGTTCGATTTCAACCACCCGGCCCGACTTGATGTTGAGCACCGCGCCTGCGGCGAAGGACAAGGTCAAGTGTGCGTCCAGTACAAGCCGGATACGGTCACCTGTTTTCGCAGCATCAAGCAGAAAGACTTTAAGCGCCGGATAGAGCGTGTCGCCCCAATCGGCTTCGGGACGGATCTGGCGCTCGAGGAAATGCGGCACGAGGTTCAGCACCCGGGTGCAGCGATCTTCCAGCTTGTCACTCGAATGCTCGAACGACTTAACGCCAAACACCATGGGCCCCGGTTCGGCGCGCTCCGCCAAAAGCCCTTCCTTATCGCAGGCTTGACGAAGGGTGGCGGCGTCAAATTCGACCCGTCCCTGAGCCATCCAGTGAAAGATCACGTCATCGTAGACAAATGAGCTTTCGTGCGGCGGCGGCCGCTTTAAGCCAGCGATCCGAAGCAAAGGATCAAGCGCATGACGTGTGTCATCGAGGGAGTCGGTGGCTTCAGAAATCGCAAGCGTATGAAGCATCGCCCGCAATTCGCTTTCGTCGAGGCCGAGATGATCCATCCACAGTTTGCGAATGGCGCCCATCGCGCTCCGCTCGGTCGCCGTCGAATATAAAAGGTCGAGCCGAAGGGTATGCGAACGCTGATGCACGAGCTGACGCAAAGGATCGCTCGGGCTGATACGCCAGTTCGACAGCAACCGGTAGCGCGCACCGTTGTCGTTTCCGGCGAACCCGCTCCGGGCTTTTCGCAGCCGCTGCAACAACGAAACGGCATTGGCGTTGATGAATTCGGGATCGACGAGCTCGGCATAGCCATAGGTGTTCGGCGCCACGTGCCATTTGCACTGGATATGCTCGCGCAAGAGTGGCGACCCGTTTTGATCCTGAATCCCGCGCGCGGGCTCGTAGTCGACCCAGATGTCGTCGAAACCCTTCGGGCCGCCCTCGAAGCCGACACGCACAACCGGGCTCTCGGGGTCGAGCAGGCAGCACGCCTTGCGCCAGAACTGACGGCTCTGGAATGTATCACCGTCGCGGCGTGCAAGGATCGCCTGGGCCATCAGGTCCCATCCTTGAACGGCGGCGTCGCCTTCATCGATGACACGAGCTGCACCGCGCGCTCGAAGGTAATCGCCCGATCAGGATAGGCGTCGAGAACAAGCGTCGGCAGAAGCCGCTGGGTCAGGTCCGAGAACGTAAAACCCACAGGATTGGCGGGCGCTTCGCCCGTCATGGCGACAATCTTGTCGATCTGACTTGACGAAAAACCCGCCTCACCGAGCGGACCTTCCAAGACCAGTTTCCGTTGCGGTGCGGTCGGGCGCTTGAAGATAAACACATCGGCGGCACGGCGCTGAACGGCGGGATCGATCGCACTCAGGCGGTTGGTGCAGAGAATGATAGCCGCGGGCAGACGATCTTCGGCCAGCCGATCGACACCGCGAATGAATGCGTTCACGCCGGCGCGATCCTCATGATGCATCTGCCCGGCTTCACGGCTTTGCGTGATCGCGTCCGCCTCATCGACGAGCAAGATGATCGCGCCGGTCGCCTTGGCGCCATCGGGGCGTTTCAGGCGCCGCGCGGCCTGGGCGGTCACGTCGAAGGCCGCCGACAGCAGCTTGGTCATCTCGCCAACCTTGCCGCTGCCCCGCGTCGCGAGGCTGATCGGAAACAAGGTCAAGGAAATGTCTTCCTGCCGCGCAACACCATCACCCACCGTTTCGGCCAATTCGGTCTTCCCGGTGCCGACGTCACCCGCGAGGATAACCAGCGGGGGCCGCCGCTCGACGTACTCGAGAAGCGTTTGTGCGTCGCGATGATGCTTCTTCGCCCATGCGCGCGGGCCGGCCGGATTCACCAGCACGCCGAGAATTTTCGTCAGCCGTGACTTTGCCTCGTCAACGCCGACCAGCCTTGTAAAGCGCTTGCGCGCCGAAAGGTCAGGGTAATCAAGCCGACGGTCGAACAGATCATCAATCGTGGGTTTGTCCGTCATCCGAACCTCCGTGCCGTCGCCCGGCCCAACCCGCGGCCACCTGCCGTGTAGTTGAGGTCGTTCACCCAATAGCCATTTTCGAGTGGCGGCTCGGACCCGGTGCCGCGCGTGAAGGGCCGTTGCGCAGCGATTGCCGCGCGTTCGGCTTGGGACTTGTTGGACCAGTTGGCATTGTAATCAAGGAACGACGTAAAGAGCGCGCCGGCGATATCGAGATTGGGCCGGATCTTGCCCGGGTCGTCGTTGGCCACCAGCGTGCCGCCTGGCAACGCGGTGTAGCGCACGGCTGCCTGCGTCCATTTTCCATTGCGCTGGAAGCCGTATTCGACCCAGGCCAGAACATCGTGGTTCAGAAGAACCGCAAGCTCTTCCTCGTAATCATCGATGCTCTTGTCGGAGGGAAACCCATAAAAGCTCTGAAACCGCAGCAAATCGGTCGCCACCCGCGACGCAATGCGCCGGGCGTGGATGATGGAAAAGGTCTCGCTCTCGTTCGTCGTGTAACTCATGCTCATCGAGCACCTCATGCACTGAAGCTGGATCCGAAAACCTTCTGCCAAAACCGCACGGCTTCACCTTTGGTGATGGCCCGCCGGGCCGAATCAACTGCGTCGCCGGCATCAAGGGCTGCCTGAACAATCTTGTCTTTGTTAGACGCCGTGTAGAGGTTGGCGACGTTGTTCTCGCAATTCACCGGGTCCCAAATCCGCACGGGATCGTTGGTGACCTTGCAGGTTTTCGGGTCGTAGTAATCGTTGAAGGCGATGGTGGTCCGAAATTCATCGGACGCCAGGAACGCGAAGATCGCCGCCAGCGCCCGCGGGTAGTCGCCGAGCGGGGTGCCGCGGTCGGCGAGATGGGCGACGATCAACTCGACCATGAACGACTTGAAGCGGAATCCGTCGTCAGCAACCTTCTGCAACTTGCACCAGAACTTCGTAAGGCGAACGAGCTGGGCAAAGTGCTTGTCGTTCGCGTTCTTGCGCTTGCGGATAAACTCCAGATGCATGGGGACGCTCGTCATGAGCTTTTCCCCGGTGTCCTGCGACACGAGGTAACCGCGCCACTTCGGGTCGCCGTCATACAGGATCGGGACGATATCGACCTCGTTACCGGTCGAGATGAAGTTCACCGCAACCGAATATTCCTTCGGCTTCACCTGTTCGGGCTTGAAGTTGGGGAACGCAGTGCGGAGCTTCTTGGCGAGCCAGTCCACAAGGTCAGAGATTTTTTCCGGCGCCGATTCGGACGAGACGTAGCAGCCGACGTCGATGTCGCTGATTGATTTCAGTGCCGTTCCCTTCGCCAGGCTGCCCGACAGCAGCATCTTGCGGAGCTCGAAGTCCGGATGCTCTTCGAGGTAGTTTTCGAGCTTCTCGCGAAGGCGGTTTGCCTGCTCGCGGAGTTCCTTGGCATCGTCCCGCTTCAGGTTCACGCGCTCATCCGCGAACCTGACAATGTCATCATGCGTCACCGGGGGCGTGCCCATGTCGGTCCTCGAGGCTAGGCTTGCTATTGGCGAGTTCGCCATGTCATATATGGCTACTATAGCGAATCGCACAACCCGTCAAGTTCCACATGTCGAAAGCGCCATGAGCTCACAGAAACCGTCGGAAATCTTCCAAATCCGCCTCCGTACTGCCCGGGAAGGGCTGCGGAAATGGAGCCAAAGCAAGCTCGCCGAACAGGCCAAACTACCCCCCAGCTCCATTGCGCACTTCGAAACGGGGACCCGAAAACCCTCCTTTGACACCCTGCGGCGGCTCGCCAACGCGCTGGAGGTCTCGACCGACTACCTGCTTGGCCGCGTCGAGTTGCCGGGCATGGCCGAGGCCGGCGATCCGCTCTATCGCGATGTGGGCAAGCTGACCGGGCATGACCGCGAGATCGCCAAGGATTTCCTCAAAATGCTTGCGGCCAAGAATCAGGCGAAGAAGGAATGAGACAGAACCTCGCCTTCCGACTGAAGATGGCAAAGCAAAAGGGCGAGCTTTGCGCGCGCGAGCACGGGTTCACGGCCCTCGCCGTCGATCCGTTCGTGATCGCCGCCAAGCATGAAATCGAAGTAGGCGCGAAGGCGGACGTTTCCCAGGGCGTGTCGGGAATGCTGCTACGCCATGGCAACGCGTTCGGCATTCTCTATTCGACCTTTATCACCAGCGAGGGGTTTCAGCGCTTCAGCGTGGCCCATGAGCTCGCCCATTATTTTTTGGAAGGCCATGTCGATCATGTGCTCCCCGAGGACGGGATGCATGTATCGGAAGCTGGATTTACATCCGGAAATCCGTACGAGATGGAAGCCGATCAATTCGCGGCCGGGCTCTTGATGCCGAGCGAACTCTTCAAGCCCGCGCTGCGGCGGCGCCCCGCCGGCTTCGCCACAATCGAGGCGCTGTCATCGCTCGCCCATACATCGTTGACGGCCGCCGCCATCCGGTGTGCCGAGCTGTCCGACGATTCGCTGGCGGCAATAATCAGCACGGGCCCCACGGTCGACTTCTGCTTTCTTTCGGATGCCATGAAATCCTTGCCTCAGCTAACCTGGATTCGAAAGGGTACCCCCGTTCCGGCGGACACGATCACAGCGCGCTTCAATGCGTCGCGGCAACGCGTGCTTTCTGCGGAACGCGATGTTGATGACATCGACGTCACGACCTGGCTGGGCGGCAACCGCCACGTCAAAGTCACTGAAGAAGTCATCGGCCTTGGAAGCTACGGGAAAACACTCACGCTGCTTTATTCCGAAACCATCGGCCAGACCGGCGCCGACCCGTCGGACGAAGACGAGGAGCAGGATCTCGTGGAAAAGTGGACGCCGCGCTTTCGTCGCTGAATCTAAATCGGTGCGCTTCCGATGCGCAGACTACGGAAGAGGTGCGTCATCTTTAATAAACGCACCATGATCATCAAACAGGAATGTTGCGCGGCCCCCGGTGACCATCGCCTCAAATTCTGCGTCGCTCCACTTGTACGACTTTAGCTTGCCGAACATACCGCGAAATACGTAGTGCATGAACTTGCCCCTAACGGCGTAGTCCAGCTCATTCAATTCGGGCTGAACGAACGTTCCTTTCATTTCGTGCCGCTCGAGTTGCAAATCGAAATGAGATTCGAGGTTCGGATGATCCTTGAGATGCTCGTTGAGGAAGGCAAGTTCGGTTGCGAGCTCCCGAAGTTGAATATCGGATACGGCACCCGTTATCCGCTCGAGTTTCTGCTTGAGGAACAAGCCCGCATTGCCGCCATCGTTAAAGCAAGCAATGAATGCCGCGTCGCCGAGCCGTAGCATCGCCGACTGCGTCTGATAGAGATCGCCGTAGTCGAACCCTTGCCCGGATGCGTCCTCCCGAACTTTGATTATAAAGAATGATCCGAGCGCATCGGGATATATGCCTGCACCCGTGGCGAAGCAGCGCACGAGCGTATGAAGGTAGTGCAGACCACGCCAATCGTACTGCAACTCTTCGGCAAGGGGCGCGTCACCTTTTCGAGCATCGAGATGCGCCCGAAGCAGCCGATCCTTAAGGTGCGTTTTTAAAAAAAGGAGACCAACCCAAACATATAGATTCAGAAGTCCATGCTGCTCGCACCACGCCTGGACTGCATCGTAGCCGCCCTCGGTCAACGCGCTGATGGGCTGCTCGATAGCGCGTCCCATCAAGTCATTGCAGGCCACACAGCAGGGAACTGTATAGCGGTCGTAGCGCGTGGAAGCCCCATTAGGCAGGGTCAGGACGCGGTCGAAAAGGGCAAAGCGCCGGAGAATCCATTCGGGAATAACGTGCTCGTTGTTGAAAGGCACATCGGCGGGGCTTGCGCCACAGACAAAGCAGCAATCGCCTAAAGCGATGTCCCGAACGAACCTTTCAAGGCTGAAATAAATCACCTTTCCGGCCTCGTCGAGGACCGAGTCGTCTTCGGTGCGCCGCCACATAGCTCGCGTCCTCTATTCTCTGTCGCATCGAAGGAGGCTGCCGAATTCACGAAGGGCGGGATTACGCGTCCGGAAGTTCGACTTGTGCGTCGGAAGCCTGAAGCAGCTCGCCTTCGGCCGGCTTGATCAGATAGGCGTGCACATGATTCAAAAGCAGGCGCTCAACGACACCCGATTTGCCGGCGTCTGGACCTGATCTAACAGAGACGCGGGCTCCAACCCGAAAGCGCAATTTCGATAGTGCAGCCTCGTTGCGCGTGTGCTCCCACTCGGCCTTGATCCGCAGCGTTTCCTCATGGGTGAGGCCCAACATCCGGTCGGAAAAAACAAAAGCCTTCCGCATGGGCTCGACCGCCTCGACCGGCTTGCCGCCTGCCAAAAGCGCCTTCCCCAGTTCAAGTTGCTCAATCCTGATCTTTTCGAGCATGGCGTCATCGAATGGATAGCTGAACCTTACCCATTCGGAAGTCTGGCCCTCCGGGTTGCGCACCTGAAACTCATAGTCACGATAGGAAAGTGGGCTCTCTATAGGGTCGTCCGACGAGGCAACTTCGAGATAGTCCCCATAGTAGATGTTGGGAAGCATCCAGGGGTGAGGTTGTCCCGGCTCCCGCACGGCTTCCAATCCGCAGCGCCGCGTTGTCCACGTCACGCCTGGCACAAACTCGCTGCCGTGGAAGATAGTGCCGGCATAATAACCACGACGGAGGCCTCTCTCGACATGAGCGAGTTTTTCCCACGTCACTTTCGACAAGACCGGCGTCACCCGGCGGCCCGGCGATGCGTGATAGCCGCGTAAGGCGACTTCGAGTGAATTATGAAACGGCGCGCGGCCAGGCTGCTTTGGCATGAGCGTGCTGCGAACATGCTCCAGCCAGACGGCATCTTTGGCGGCGGAACGCGCAAGCAGATTCTGCAAAAATCCGAACTGCTGGGAGATTTCCGAGAGCCGCATCTCCGCGGCGAGCTTCGCCTGTTCGAGATTGAGAATCCTTTCGTCCGAGGCCCCGGCAACGCGCTCGGCTTCGATCGCTGCCAGTTGTGCCTTCAAGGCATCGCGCGAGGCCACGAGGTCAGAGTTTAGGGCCTCGGCAATACCCTGGCGAACTTCTGGCGGTGCCTCATCGAGCTTGCCAAGGAGATATTGCTGCAAATCAGCCGTTGCCTTTTCGCGCTCGCGCAGCTGTTGATAGAGCTGGTTGATGATTTCGCTCTTGAGCGATGCAACCACGGACGACGCATTGGAGTAACGGCTAAGCCACGGCGCCGGGCTTCGCGTCTTCAATTCGTGAAACATCTCTAACGTTCGCGCGTCCAGGCCATGGGGAGCACCTTTTGCGAACGCGTCGGGGTTCCGCCGCCAGACCTCATAGAAGTCCCATGTGCTCTCGTGCACATAAATCAGAGCACGTTTTCCCGTATTCAACGCATGACGCAGCTCCGCATGGGTGGGAGCCAACCCCTTGTATTGCGGGAACGGTCCCCAATCGTCGAACGGGGTGCCGTATTGCCGCTCGATGACACCGATCACCATGGCGCATTCGTCCATGGTTTTGAGGCAACTGGCGTAAGGCGGCAAACCGTCCGTGTGCGGGAACCCGTCCACCTCGCTCAGGATGGGATTGAAGCCCATCCCGGACAACCACTCCTGCAATCGCGCCCGCAGGTCGCGGAGCTCATAGCAAGACGAACTGACAAAGACGTTAGGTGCAAAACCCATGAGCTGAAGCAGTACGGTTAGGGTTGATCCTGATGCCGGCGCATCACAGCGCCTTTATCACTTTCGAGCATTCGCGCGCTTCTCCAAATCGGCGCAACGAGCGACAAGCTCGGCGAATGGCTCGGCATCATCCAACAAGATTCCGTCGTCCGCCATTTTCTTGTAATCCGCTTCCAGCACCTTCAGCGCCTCCGCGTCCGGCACGAGCTGCAGATGCCCGGATACGGCAGCAACGTAGTCGACCGGATTGCCCCCGTTGTCCTTTGTGCGGAAGAACTTGCCTTTGAATTCCGCGACTTCCTTTGCCAGAACCGCGTCGGCAAACGCGGCATCGGCGTAATCGGCATCGTCCAGACGCACCAGATCATGCCAGTGACGTGAATAGCGGTCGCCTTGGTTGCCACGCACGCAATAGACGTGGACGGCCGTGGCTTTTTCCCAGAACGTCCGCTTGGGCAGCATCACGTTGGGCGAGGCCACTGGAAACTCGAGCTCGGCAAGATGTGCGGCTGCGTCGCAGACGACCGCGCGCTTTTCGGCAGGCTCACCGGTGGACCGCGCGCCGAATTCCAGCTTCACGCGCGGCGGAACATAGCCAGTCCCCGCAGCGAGCGGATCGTAGTCGATATAGATGTTTGTGCCGTCCACCGTGACCGTCACATCGACGCCCGTGGCCTCGACGTGCTTCTGGATAACAGGAAGCGCTTGCTCCTTCACCCATGCCGCGAGCTTCTCGTTGATGGTCCGCGTCCATTTGTCGGCCTGGCTATTCGTCGCCGGGATAGACGCGCCCGCGCCGACCAGCTCCGGGATGATTTCCCGGACGTCGTAAGTGAGATCGACATCTTCAGAGAACCGACGAATGACCTCGTAGCCTTTTGAGAGCGACGTACCGCCCTTAAAGACGAGATGCTCGCCGAGCGGTGATGCGAACAGACCATCCAGCGCCCAAACAACCCAGATGTCCTTCTCAAGTAGATGAACAGGCCGTCCCGAGGCGGTCGCGGCAACGCCCAAGGCTTCAAGCCGTTCCTCGTGCGACAGGGTGAGATAACGTTCAGCCATGGGACACGAGGGTTTGGCTTATGGACTTCGACAACCATCCGGGCAGCGCGGGGCGAAGCGCAATCAGCTCCTCGACCGTGGTCCTGGGCAATTTTTTCTTGAGCGTCTCCAACGCTTGGGGCGCACCACGCTGCCCGATCCAGGCAAGCGCGCGAACGGCTTCGCCGGCCGCCCGTTGCGAGGGAAGCAGCATCCATTGCGGCGCATGTTTCATTTCAACGACTTGCGCGCCCAACGTAAGACGCCGGCTTTTGCCTGAGGTCAGATAAACGAGCTTCGTCGGTACCTGCGTCGTGAGGCCAAGAGAATTTGCTGCCGCCGCGCCATGCGCGACAACGGTTTCGGCCCTGGTGGCCGCGATGCCTTCAATGACCTTTTCGGCGGACGGCGCGCGCATGCCAAAACGCGTCTTGACCGGCCGGACATAAACCCCGCGGACAAGGCGCATCAGTTCGTTACGCGCTTCAAGACGCTTCAACGCCTGATCGACCGCCGCGCGGCTCCCAAGATGCAGCAATTCCTTGGCGCTTATCAAAGCACCTTCTGGAAAGCTCTTGGCTTGGCCCAGTATCTTTTCGGCAATCGTCTTCATGGCGTTTCTCGGCTGTCAGAAAATATAGCGTGTTTTCTGACAGCCTGCAAGACACATCACATTTTGTCTAACGTTTTCATAAGATTACAGCCTTATCCTAACGCCTTTGTTCGGTTTGAAAGGTCCGTATAGCGGTCTGCGATACTATTCAAAGCCGCTCCGGCGGGCGTGCCGCCAATGATCTGGTTGGTTGCGACGCAAACGCCCATCGCGGCCATGCACAAGAACTCAAGCGTCTGAACCAACTCGTGCTCCGAAACCACCGGCTCAACGTCGATCCCGCCGCCATCCGGGTGGGAGTCCGGCACCACGTACCGATTCAAGGCCGTCACCGAGGGATGGGCCGCGTCGGAGGAAAGCTGACCATAAAAAATATGGGTCTTCTCGAAATCAGACCGGATCGATGCCACCTGTTTCGGCGCAAGCGTCCTCGCCTTGTCAATCTTCGCGCTCAATCCCTTGAGATACGCCCGCAGCCGTTCGGACACCCCGGACTCAAGATCGACGCCCCCGCTGAAAATATCCTGCCCCCGGTTTCGGCTGTGGCTCAGATCATCGTCGCGCATCTTCCGGACAAAAGCCTCACCTTCCTCCGCAAGGCCCACCACCCAATACAGGTTTTCCAGAACGCAACGCGTTATCGTTCGCGCCTCGATGATGCGCTTGGCCTCGACAAGCAAAATCGTGGCTTTTACATTCGACACCGTGCGCGCCAGCAGCGTCACCGCCAAGACTTTCTCGTCGGCAAAGCCCGTTTCCGTTCGAGGGATATCCGCCGTTCCAAAGATATTTAGACCCGCGTCACGGATCGCGCCGGCCAAGCTTTTCCATTCCTCCAGTAACGACATCGGAACTCCCGTCGGCTTCCTATGGAAACGACGCCAAGCCGCCCACGCGGTAATGCTCAAACCCAAGAACAACAGCAAAGCCGAACCGGCGGCAACGCCCGGCGACCATGCCGGTAGAGACGATAAAGGCATCTACGTCTCGGCTTTCGCTGCCGGGAATAACTCGCGGATCAGGAGATCGTGGATACCGATGGACGCTTCCATCAGAAAGTCGTTCCGCTCGATTTTCGGACCGTAGTCAGAGAACGCGATGAAGTTATGGAGCGAGCGCATGCGGTCCGGGCATTCGCGCGAATAGTCGGCCAGGAGATTTGCAAGACTGAAGTTGTCAATCGACTTCTCGAGGTTCTCCAAATCCTGAATTGTCATGACCGTCAGCGGCGCCACCTGCTTGCCCTGCGGGACGGGCCCCAGCAACGCCCGGAACTCGTTCTCAAGGAAATGACCTAGGGCCGGCGCATCAAGCCGGGTATCGTGCGCGACCAGCACCGGGTAAATCATCGGCAAGTCTGCAAACTCGCCGTGTTCGCCAGTCCATTCGCCGCACACAATCGCGCCGATGCTCCGCGCAAGCTGCGCAACGCCCTTATCGCGCTCTTTATCCTTACGAGACGCACCATAGCTTTTGCGAAGCGCCGCGACGAAATCCTCGGGATTTTCGCTCATGATGGCGTCTTCACGCAGAAACACCGCCTTAGTCTCGATCAGAACCGCATCTGAAACGCCGAACTGAGTGGCGTCAATCTCAAACCGCTTGCCTTGCGCATCGCAACCCTTGGCATTGAACAGGAGCTGATCCACAAGGCCAGTCCGGCGCGGATACATCCGACGCAACGTGTCGGCCACATATTCTTCGAAGGCGTCGCCGAACGCCGAAAAGATACGCAAACTTTCTGCGCGCGACCTGCCCTTGACGACGTGAAACAGCGCGCCGACCGAAATACGCTCGATGAAGAACGTGGGATCGAGGATCATCGCTCGCCCGTCGGCCGTCACCATGATGGGCCGCTCGCGCAGAACCTTGTACCCGACCTTGTCGAAATCCCGCCAGAAGGACGTTGCCAGCTGCTCCGGGCTCTGCGATTCCAACGCGAACAACGTCGGATAAATATCCTTATATGCGGTCACCGCGGCTACGGTGTGGGTGATGAATAGCGGCCCATCCTTGTGGCGCTGCTGAGTATAGATGCACAAAGCGGTCACACAGCCGAGATACTGACCGACCGAAAGACCGGTCGCGGCGCGAAACTGGTCCTCAAATTCCGGAAGGTGGCGCGGCAAGTAGTCAGTGAACAGCTTAAGCCCGCGCCCGATCGCAATTCCGAGATGGGGCGCAAGGTTTCCTTCCTCGGCGCCCTTTCGCAGCGCGCCGAGCGCCTTCAACCGTGCCTCATCGACCGGCGCGTCCGCCGTCAACTTCCCGCGATAGACCCGCTGCCCCCACAAGCTCCCGGCGATCAACGCCGCCTTGAAAAAGTGTTCGCGGCACTCGGGCGACACGTAGGTCGCGCCGTCGCCCCTCAAGCATTTGGCATGCCGCACCGTCCACCGCATCAACTCAAGCAACTGTCCCCGGAAGAAAACGGCGGGAACGCCCGCAGCCTTGTGGCGGCGAGCAAAGGCGTTGACGCGATCGATCTGCGCTGTTGAACACATGGTGGAGAGTGCCTGCTGCTGGCGCGGCTGCACATCGAAATCTCCCGGTCCGGAGATGATGGTGTTAAGGCGGGCAGCCATGAATAACGTATCGTCCCGGTCGAGGGTCTCCAGGATCGAAACAAGGGTACGCTCGTCCGCCGTCGTGCCGGGAAACACTTCCTCGACCGGCACAAACAACCCGACCTCACTTCTTGGGGCCGGCAGGCGGTCACGCCCGAAGAACGGCCCCCCTATAATGGCCATGCTTTTCTCGAATGATGCGCTGTGATAGCCCCACCGGGCGGCGCCCTTTGCTGGCAGCATCTTACCACAACCGCGGCATGACAGGCTGGATTATCCAGCAAGGTTTTGCCACCGGCCGGCGACGCGGAGAAGGAGGCCTCCCGATGGACAAACACTGCCCGAGGATGGCTTATCCACACCGTTCAGCAGGGTGAAACCCGGACATGTCGAAAAAATGGATCATGGTCTTTCAGACCCGTAGCCCGATCCGGCGACATCATGCCCAACGGGAAACACTTATCGGGCTGGGGCTCAATAGCATCAGGCGCGGAAGGGTCTTGCCGGATACGCCGGAAATCCGCGGCATGATCCGAAAGGTCAGCCACCTGGTGCAAGTGCTCGAAGGCCCGCTCATGGGCAAGCTGACGCAAGCCAAGAAAAACGATCTCCAGGCGCTCCTGCGATTCAACCGACGCGTCACACGCACGGAGCAACGCGCTTTCTGGAGACGCTACGCGGACCAAATTCCGAACGCTATCTCGCGCATGGAGAACATGCGGCTTGAAAAGACCGGCCCCGCAAATTTCGTGATGGAAGGCGTCATCCATTCGTTCCTCGAGGATTTCGATGCGGACGAGATTGCGGCCTTCGTTCTCGACTACCGGCAATACACCCAGAACAATGACCCCATCTCGATCGCCTCCCTCGCACGCATCTATAAGCAGCCATGGATGCACCCCGGCGCGCGGAAGAATTTCGAGGAAATACGCGGGCAATTCAATCGAGCCCTCGACGCATCATCCTCCCTGATCTTCGGCCAATACGACATGAGCGTGCGCGAGCTAGTGGACATCGTGGTCTATGGGGGCCTCGCGCACTCTAATCCGAAGAAAGCGGAAATCTTTGAGGCTTGGGAGAAGTCCGGCATCATGGGCTTCGTCTGGGCCGTGTTCTTTGCCGCCATGCGCGACTTGATGCGCACACTCAAACAGCTTCGCACCTTGAACGAACAGGTGCTGGCCTTCGCACCACCGCTTGAAGAATAATCGAGCGCGGACGGACTTCTTCGTCATCCTTTGTCGTCCACACGAAATCCGCAAGCCGTCTAAGCATAATCCGGATCCGGATAACGCACTTCGATGACGTACCGCATCACGTTCCACCAAACGTTCTCGATTGTGTAGTCCACCAGCTTTACCTTCCGCGGCGCCCAATCGCTTACGTCGCGCGCCATTCGGACTTTTCCGGGGGCCTTTATTTCAGCATCTTTCTCTCCGACCTTGCAGGACGTGACCGACAGCTGTTTGATCGCGAGATTGGCAGGATCGTATTCAAGGTAAGCCTGTAGAAAGTCTCCCACCGACAGAGCATTGCTCGCGACGTGATTAGATAGCGCTTCCCGCAGTTTTTCGCCCATGAGCATGTAGGGTTCAAGAAGGCCGTCGGCTTGCAGGTTTTGACGCCAACGATCATGCGTGTCGAGGGCGCCCGAGAAGTCGTCCCAGTAGAAATCGGTTCCGCGTCCAAACGGTATGTTTCCATATCCATCGACATGGAGCCGCAAGTCGTGCAAGAGGTCGACCGCCTTTCGTGGGTCTTTTTCCGTCAGAATTACGTCGATGGTTCCCAACACTTCTTCCATCTCAAAAACGATCTTCCTTAGCGTTTCCTTTTGGTCCACGAACATTTTTGGAATCTGAGCGACAGGGTTGGGAAGTGGCAAGGTCCAGGGAAAGTCGATATCGTCTTCGGTGAAGCGCCGGAAGGGAATGTTCAGCCGGTCAAAGAATGCGGCGCTCTGGACATAGGTCTGGCTCTTCAGACTATGCTCGATTTGATCGAGCGCGAGCTTGCGCGACTTGATACGCAAGGCGTCGTCGAGCGCCGCAGCGCCGACGATGTAACTTTCAGGCGAACGAGTGCTGCTGAGGGAAAGCGTAGCGACGATCCGGCTCGCCGAAAGAAGATACATCTCGCCCTGATCTTCCTTGCCTACGTGAAGAAGCGCGAAGAAGCCTTCGAGCGGATTTCCGTCGGCGTCGACGACATAATTCTTGGGTATGTAGTGCGTGGTGCGCCGGTCTTGGAAAAACTTCGCTTGGACCACGCCAACCCGGGGCGGCACCTTGTCCGTGAAGCGTTGCGTCGTCGTGCGGCGCTGAATGAGAAAATCAGCCCCGTCGGTATCAACACTCCTTTCAAGGACCCAGAAGCGGTCGATCAGGAAGGAGCGCGTACGCGCTTCACCCACAGAACCATTTTCCATCACCTTGAGCCATGTCGGCCAACTCTCTTCCACGACTTCCACCTATCGTACACCTGATGTGATTGGCAAAACCTTGCACGCGCAATCAAGAGTTGCCAAGCCCTAGTCTCTCAGTCCTTCGGAGAGGATTTGGCGAACCCCAGGGCTTGCCGTGGCTATTAGCCTCCCGCTCATAATGGTCTGGTTGCGGGTTCGAGATTTTGCCGCGTTCCCCAAGTCAATCGTTTATCGACGCTCCGGACATTCGGTGAGCCCGATGCTGGTATGGTCTCACTCTCGCAGAGCCTCTTTCAATCGCCAGAACTGGCCATTGCCGAGCGGCAAAAGATCGTTGATCAGCTTTCGCGTCGGCTCCGTCGTCACCGGATCGCTGTAGAGACTCTTGAAAATCTCGACCAGATCATCATCGACGTATACCCACCGTCGATCAGCCGGATTGTTCACGCGACCGACAAGCAGATGAAGTCGCAACGACTCCAGCACAGCCTCGGGCGAGACGGAAGCTAAGGACCGTAGCGATTCCATCATGCCGTGCTCCCACTCTATGACCCCCTTCGTCTTTTCGAGCGTTCGGCGAATTTGATTCGCGAGCCATTCGTTTTCGAAGAGCCCGGCGTCGGCCTTCATCCAATAGCCAAAGGCGGCGAGGACGTTCGCGTCCGCGCAGCGATCTAGCGCCCAATCCCAAAACTCCTGGAGCCTGCTAACGCCAACGGTGCTTGTCGCCGTCCAGCCCTCGTCCTCCATGCGCAAGATGCAGTGGCGTCCGATGAACTCCACAAACTTCTGGTGCCTCTCGGGGTTCTCGATTTCCCAAAACAACTTCAAGAGATCGGAATTGAGGTCGACCTCGGGAGCATAGACGAACGCAAGGGCAAGATGCGTGGCGATGCCCTCGTCTAGTTCGGTGTGATAGCTTCTCTTCGTGTACTGCGACGGTTCGATCTTTAAGGCACGTTCGTAGTAGTCAGCCAGACGGAGGAGCAATTCACCGAACGGCTCTCGGGTGAGATATCCTTCCCACGTGGCAAGGTACAGATCGTGGTTTGCCAAACCGGCAGGAAAGATTCGGGAGAAGAGCGTGGCCGCCCATTCTCGGTCGTAGATGTAGACGGGCACAAACTGGTGACCGAAGAGGAACATTACCGACAGCGTGTGTTCTGCCTTGAGCGTCCGCTCGTACAGTTCTTTGACGTCCGCCGCGACGCGTGACTTCTCGTCGGCAGGAAACGCCGACGCCTCCCGGTGCATGAGCCAAATGAGCGCCTGAAGGCCGTCTCCCCGAATTGAGTTGATCGCGTTCGTGAATGGGTCGCTCGTGCTTTTTGTCTCGGTTTCCGGCTCCGGGTCGGGATGGACGAGTAATTCGGAGATGACGGCGAAGAGCTCCTTCCTGTACCGCTTCACGTCGATGATAGGCTGGTCGCCATGACCCTTCAGGAGTTCTTCGACGAGGTCTGCGAGAGCGCGGTAGACTGCGTTCCATCCAGCAAGCCAGGAAAGACCTGAATCGCCCCCGTCGTTCGATCGATCGAACGTGTCTGCCCGGCCGGACGCGACGATTCCGCCTATAAGCTGAATCAGGCCGCTCCAATCGGCGTTCGCTGGGTATTTCTGCGCCCTGATTGCCTCCGTTACTCCGCTGATAAATGCGTAAGTATAGTGGGGATGGAGGGAGTCCCGATCGAAGAACAATTCGGCGTCATTGAGGTAGAGTTGCGCTCGTTGCGGAAAATCCGCCTTCAGCAGGCGACCCATCCCCTCGGCATTCATCGGATTCAGGAACTCCTGAATGGTGTCTTGCTCGCGCAGCCGCGCTGGAGACCAGTCCGCCTTTAGGTTTCCGGCGACTTGGGGAACGGGGATTGCGGTGAGCGCCTCCAGCGTGACGGGCGCTTTCGGGCTCACCCATCCGCCTTTCCCCCTCTCGATTGCCGGACTAGGCGCAAAGGATGGGTCCAGCGGCCTTCCAAAGACCTCGCTTGCGCGACCTAGCTGCGCCTCGGTGAGGCCCGTATACGCGCTAGACAGAAGCTTCCATCCAATATTCTTGGTCCATACTTCCGCGTTTTCGGCGGCAAATAGTACGAGTACCCGTGAGAAGTAGTCAGCACGATCTTCTTCATCCAGCGTTGTGAACCCCGCCTTCAGAGCTCGGTGATACTCTGCGCCTGCCGTCAGCAAGGTGGGCTGCTCGCAATCGAATATTCGGAAGATTGCTTCATTCAGCTCTTCGCGGAACACGTGCGGACACAGGCTCATCGCGAGCAGCTTTAAGCACCACATTGACCGGCTGTCAGGTAATGGAACGAGATATTCCTGATACAGGCGCCTTGCTTCCTTCGGCGCGGCGCACGCTCGTCCGATCGTCCTTCGAATGAACAGCGTGGCGAGAGCTGCAAGATCTCCGATGTTTTCCCGAGGAGAGTGCCGTTCGCTCTCATTGACTTCGATCTCGAAAAGATCCTTGTTCAGAAGCGAAAATGGCTCGTTGAACGCGAAGGGCGGCTGTTCCGCGTGTTCTCCGAGTTGGACAATGCCGCTCAGAACGCTCGTCGTGAGCGCAAGGGCGCGTTCCGCGTGCTCGTCGTCAACGCCTGCTACCGACTCGAAGATTTTTGTATATTCAAGTTGGTTCAGCAAAAACGGATTAAACGAGATGCCGCGTTGCGGCAGTTCCTCGTCATCGCGTGACCGTATCGCAAGCACGGCCTCAGCAAGGACTAGGACGCTGCCGTAGTTCTTTGCCGCGGTCAGTCTCTGAAACATACGTTGGTACGCGAATCCCGAAGAACTGAACTGCCTCGATAGTCGAGTCCATCCTTCATCGCAAAGCTTGGGCAGTATACGGGCGAGCTGATCTGCCGGAATGTTCTGGCATATCCAGAGAAACAGGTCGAGCACCTGAGGATTGAAGTGGTCCGCCGAAATGGCGACGGATAACATGATGTCGACGACCTTCTGAGGCTGCGTCGCGGCGACTTTCACTAGATAATCTAGTTCGGGCGCGTGATAGGAAAGTCCCGTCTGACTTTCTGGTATCTCCCAGATCGGTTCCAGGAACGTGTTATCCCGAAGCCAGTCCAACAGGTGCTCTGGAGCGATCGTGAAGAAATATCGCCTCGCGTCGAAATTCACCGCGAGCAAGCGGCGCAAAGTAGCCGCGTCACTCTGGCCATCTGATACGAAGGCATCGATGTCGGCGTGCACATCCAACTGGCGCTGGAGCGCGCGAAAGAGCACGTCCTCAAATGCCGAAAGCGCGGCTTCGAACAGCGGCGCGCGGTCGTTGCTATCTGAAACTGGCAGCGTCTTCACGATGGAGTTTTTCGCCGCTTGCTCCCATTCGTGATGCGCGACGCTCGTCATAAAGCCGTAGTGCACGGCGATTGCTTTCGAAAGCGCGTCCGCATCTCCGGCAACTCCGTAACGAGATAGTGCGTCTCGCCGTCCGACCTCTGCGTTATTTTTGAAAAACGGATAGAGCAGTTCGCGAAGCGAATGGGCGGATTGCGCCATCCAATCCGGGTTGCGGCCACGCTGAGCCGGCTGCACCACGTAGAGCGCGCTGCGGAACATATCGGACGGGATAACTCCCGTCCTATTCGCAGCCTTATAGAGTTCGTCTAGGCGGCCGCACAGCCACCGTTGCTTTTCAGTCAGCGAAAGCGTCTCTCCGGAACCCGTGCTCGGACTGGGCAGCTTCGACTGTTGGTCTGGATTGTTCATGTGACGCAGCTACTGGAGATCTGCATTGATAGGATGCCAGCCGACCGAGAATTTGATTGCCTTGCGGGGCGTTCGGCGCTGCGAATCGACGGCTAGAAGTTGACGCCGCACAATGATAACGACCGCTCTGGCAGAAGATAACATACCTGCTTTGATGCTTGGTGATTGGAGCAGCATTGTTGCGCACGGAATCGGCGGCAATCCCGTTGGGGATTGAGGGTCCCGTCCGGGGGATCGCGAAGCTATGTTCTCAGACTTTGCCGACAAATTGTAGCTCACGGTCACTCTTCGATTCTGCCATTCGCGATCCTGCTTTGAACTTCGGAATCACTCGCACATACAACGTCTAGGCGGATAACTGCGCGTCGTTAGTCTCGATCGGATGGTGGCCGATTTTGGGGAAGAGCGGCGCCGGCTCCATCTGCTTTGACATATGCTTTTCAATAAAAGCAGTTTGCGATTGATCGTGCGCCCAGACGAACCTGCGGGCGCGGCTAACGATAAACCGGTTTGAGTTGTGGACCAGCTCGCGCGGTGGAAGTGCGCGAAGGCCTTGCAGCCTACCGGGCGTGTTCACGGCAATGATGTACAGATCTAGTGCGAGCTGGCCAACCTCGGACGTCTGGATGAGCCCGTTGATCAGCCACGTGTCGGGATACTGCGAGTGCGTTCCCATGGCGAACAGGAGCCCCTTATTCGGCGTTTCCTCGCCCCAGCGGGCCTGCATGCGCTGTTCAGAGCCCTGTTTGCGGTCGCGGTGTACTCTCGCCCCAAGTATCGGGGAAGTGCCTTCATCGTCAGAGCGGGCTGCGTGCATCGCCCGTAACGCCGAAAAATTCGACAATCAAAACCCGCGGGCAGCTTCTTTCCTTTTTGTTCGCCGTGGCACCCAATCGTACGATGAGTTTATAGCCGCCGTTCCATTTCGGCCTCGCCTGAGCACGATGCTCGGGATGATCGACACGTCCGACATTTTCTCGATTGGCGAAAACGCAAGTGCGTGTACCTCATCGGGTCGCAGTGTGACCTGAGCGCGAGCGCTGGGGACAACTTGGACTATGATCGACGAAGACGAAGGTGAACAACACGCGGCTGCTGGAGAGATTCGGCCAATGCTGAGCATGAAGCAGGTGCTCGCCTTGATCCCATTCTCGCGGGCGACGCTTTACCGCGAAATGGGAGCCGGCCGTTTTCCCGCCGCTCACGAGATCGCACCTCGCAGAATTGCGTGGTTCAAGGCTGACGTTGCCGCGTGGCAGCTCGGCACCAAGAAGAGCGCTTGAGATTTCCTTCCCCCAGCCTTCCCCCGGGCAATTTAGAATAAGAAGGCATCTCCGCTAAGCTATTGTTTTTATTGGTCGGAGCGAGAGGATTTGAACCTCCGACCCCTAGTCTCCCAGACTAGTGCGCTAACCGGGCTGCGCCACGCTCCGATGCCGTTCCATTAGCTTCGATCAGGCTCGCGCGCAAGGCGCGCGAGCCGCCTCGCACGGGCCGGCAAGTGCCAGTTCCGCCCTGGCCTGCGATCAGCCCTCGTTCAGCGCCTGGTCGAGCAGTTGCCGGCAGGCGATTAGGTCCTGCAGCACCGCCTTGAGCGGAGAGAGATCGACCGCGTCCGCCGAAGCCGCGACGCCGGGAATCGGGCCATCGTCGTCTTCCTCGTCGTGCTCCGCCAGCGCAAACGCCAGCCCCACTTCGGTGCCCTCATAATCGTCATCGTCGCCGTCGACGCCGGTTGCCGCGCTGCCATCCTGCTCGCGGATGCTGAGACCGACCGCCTCTTCGACGGCGCCGAACGAGGGGACCGCCGATGCGTCGGCCAGGCGCTGCACCGAGCCGATGCCGTGCTCGCGCAGAATGCGCTGGACGCCGCGGATGGTATAGCCCTCGCCGTACAGCAGCCGGCGGATACCCTTGAGCAGGTCGACATCGTCAGGGCGATAATAGCGCCGCCCGCCGCTGCGCTTCATCGGCTTGATCTGGGTGAATCGCGTCTCCCAGAACCGCAGCACATGCTGGGGGATGTCGAGGTCGGCGGCGACCTCGCTGATGGTTCGGAACGCATCCGGCGCCTTGTCCAAATGCCCGCTCCTGTTCGGTCGCCTCGTTGAAGAAATACTTACTCGGCCTTGCCGTCGCCGTTACCGGTACTGTTGCCGTTGATCCGCTGCTTCAGGATCGCCGACGGCTTGAACACCATCACGCGGCGCGGTGAAATCGGCACCTCGGTGCCGGTCTTTGGATTACGGCCGATACGCTGGCCCTTCTTGCGCACCATGAACGACCCAAACGACGACAATTTGACCGTTTCGCCCTTCTCCAGGCAATCGGTGATCTCCTTGAGCACCAGTTCGACAAAGGCAGACGACTCCGTGCGCGATAAGCCTACCTTCTGGTAGACCGCTTCGCACAAGTCGACGCGTGTAACTGTCTTTCCGGTTCCGGTCATCGCCTGCCCCAACTCACGGCGAACAATTCGTATCTGAAATTATGAGCTTAACAAGCGACGGTCAACAGCGCACATCAATGCAGTAGCATGAAAGAACGTTGCAATGCAGAGAACATTTTAACCGGACGCTCACCAGCGCAACAGCGCCGAACCCCAGGTGAAGCCGCCGCCCATGGCTTCGAGCAGCACCAGATCGCCCCGCTTGACGCGTCCGTCGGCGACCGCGACCGACAGCGCCAGCGGGATCGACGCCGCCGAGGTATTGCCGTGCACGTCGACCGTCAACACCACCTTCTGCGGCGCAATATGCAACTTGTGCGCTGAAGCATCGATGATTCGCTTGTTGGCCTGGTGAGGCACGAACCAGTCGATGTCGTCGGCTGAGGTTCCGGTGGCCTTGAAGGCATCCACGATCACGTCGGTGATCATGCCCACCGCGTGCTTGAACACCTCACGGCCTTCCATCCTGAGATAACCCACCGTCCGGGTCGAGGACGGACCGCCATCGACGTATAATTTCGACTTGTGCCGGCCATCCGAGCGCAGATGCGTGGTCAGGATGCCGCGGTCGGAGGATTGGCCCGGCTGCAGCTGGGCCTCGAGCACGACGGCGCCGGCGCCGTCGCCGAACAGCACGCAGGTGCCGCGGTCGTTCCAGTCGAGGATGCGCGAGAAGGTCTCGGCGCCGATCACCAGCGCGCGCTTGAACGCGCCGGAGCGCAGAAAGCTGTCCGCGGTAGCCAGCGCGAACACGAAGCCCGAACAGACCGCCTGCAGATCGAACGCCGCGCCGTGGTGGATGCCGAGCGCGTTCTGCACCGCAACCGCGGTGGCCGGAAAGGTGTTGTCCGGGGTCGAGGTCGCCAGCACGATCAGGTCGATCGACTGGGCATCGATCCCGGCATTGGCCAAGGCAGCGCGCGCGGCGTTGATGGCCAGATGCGAGGTGAACTCACCCTCGGCGGCGATGTGGCGCTGCCGGATGCCGGTGCGCTGCACGATCCACTCGTCCGAGGTATCGATCCGGCCGGCGAGTTCGGCGTTGGTCAGGATCTGCTCGGGCAGATAAGAGCCGCAGCCGAGCACCACCGAACGTGTCGCAGTCACGAGACAGCCTCCTGCGCGGCCGGCGCCCGTGCGCTGCCGTCGCGATTGAGCATCTGATTGATCTTGGTCAGGAGATCGTAGCGGACCATCTCATAGCCAACATCGACCGCATAGGCAAAGCCTTCGGCATCGGTGCCGCCATGGCTCTTCACCACGATGCCGTTGAGCCCGAGCACCACGCTGCCGTTGGATTTGCTCGGATCGAGCTTGTCGCGCAGCGCCTTGAAGGCGTTTTTCGCGAACAGATAGCCGATCCTGGCACGCCAGGTACGCGACATCGCGCCGCGCAGGAAATCAGTGATCTGCCGCGCGGTGCCCTCGGCCGCCTTCAGCGCGATATTGCCGCTAAAACCCTCGGCGACGATGACGTCGGCGGCCCCCTTGCCGATGCCGTCGCCCTCGACGAAACCGACATATTCCAGCTGCGGAAGGTTCATCGCGCGCAACAGCTCCGCGGCTTCGCGAATTTCCTCGCGGCCCTTGATTTCCTCGACCCCGATATTGAGCAGGCCGACCGTGGGGCGTTCCAGACCGAACAGCACGCTGGCCATCGCGCTGCCCATCACCGCCAGCGCCACCAGGTGGTGCGCATCGCCGCCGATGGTGGCGCCGAGGTCGAGCACCACCGAATCGCCACGGGCTGTGGGCCATATCGCCGCAAGCGCCGGGCGGTCGATCCCCGGCAGCATGCGCAGGCAGAACCGCGCCATGGCCGCCAGCGCGCCGGTATTCCCGGCGGATATAGCGACGTCGGCCTCGCCCTTCTTGACGGCTTCGATGGCGAGCCACATCGACGAAGTCTTGCGGCCACGGCGCAGCGCCTGGCTCGGCTTGTCATGCATGCTGACGGCGACGTCGGTATGAACGACGCGTGAGGCCGCCTTCATCGCCGGATGCCTCGCAAGCTGGGCCTCGATCAAGGTCGAATCGCCGAACAGCAGAAATTCACTGTCGGGATGCCGGGACAGCGAAATTGCGGCGCCGGGAATGACCACCGATGCGCCGACATCGCCACCCATGGCGTCAAGCGCGATTCGAACCTTTTGCGGCATGAACGTCCCGGAAACCTGATTCTGTGCGGACTTGAAGCGCTCGGCCGCGGACTGGAAATCGCCACGGATCGCGACGATCGGCGAAGCGCAACCCTGCGCCCCGGCCGGGCCGCGACAATAGCGTGTCCTCGCCCCGACACAACCTCTTGACCGTCCCCTCCAGATGCTGCACCGCCGTGCCGCGGAATCGCAGCATGCAGATAAATCATGACAATTCAACAATTTAAGCTGAAACAGGGTGCCGGCCTCAGCTCGGTATTTGTTCCGGCAGGCGGCTGCCACGCCCGGCGAGCGCCTTTCAGCTGCCTTTGGGCTTCTTCGGAGCGCGCGGTTTTGGAGTGAGTTGCAGCGCCTTGAGTGCGGCAAACGGATGGTCCTCGGGATCGGCGGCGACCACCGGCGGCTCGAAAACCGCATCGGGCTTACGCGGATAGGGGTCGACGCCGAGGAACAACGCATCGGTCGCCACCCGGCCGAGATCGATCACGCCGTTCTCGATCGGCTCGGGCGGGTCCGGGATTTCGGCGTCGCTTTCGGCCGCCTCATCGACGAGGTCGGCCAATTCAGGGATTTGCTCAGGCGGGGCAAAAGTCAGATCGATCGCCTCGTCGATATCGTTCTCGATCGGGTCGAGCGAGACCACGCAGGTCTGCCCGATCCGGGCCCGGACCCGGCCTGCAACATGGACGCGGCCGCCGCCCTTGGGCGTGACGTCAAGCGAAGCGCTCGCCGACAGGATTTCGCGCAAGCCCGCGACCTCGGCCATCCTATCGCGCACCGCCTGGCCGGCTTCGAACTCGCGATGCAATCCGGTGTCTGGTATCTGCGCCACCACGATCGGAACGCTCCAAGGATCGGCCCTATCGGCTCGGTCTGTCATGCTGCTGGTTCTGTTCATGGCTGCGCGCCGACGTGCACCGGCGCGGGGAATGTCCAGGATGCGCCCCGCAAGGCGGCCTCGTCGAGTCGGTCCAGGGCTGCGATCGCCGCTGCGGCATAGATGGCGAGAAGGCGTGCCTTTTCGATGTCCGCGCCGTTCAGGACATTCTTGCACAACGCCTGCGCCAGCGGCTCCTCGCCGGCGGACAGCGCCAGATCGTAGGCCGCCACCCGGCCGTAGAAGGCCTCCCCGAAGGCCTGCATTCGCTTCGGTACGGTCAGGTCCCCGACCCCCATTTCGCGCAAATTGCCGTCCATGTCCTCGCAGAAGCGATCGAACAGCGCCTGGGACAGGGCCGCACCGCCCTCGAGCGGCTTCAGCCGCCGCAAAACCATCCACAAATGCAGCACCAGTAGATCGAAACGGCCATTAACCGTGTCCGGCACGGCCAAGTCCCGATAAAACAACGGTTCTCGCGCTTGCGTCACGATCATGCCATAGATGGCCTCAATGGTGCCGCGCGAAGGTATCCGGGGTTTCCTGAAGTGATTGAACGGCCAAAGCATTGTGGGTTCCGCAAGCGAGCCCCAGGGGTTTGCGTATGGGGAGCCCGCGCATGTTGCAATCCGACGTGCTGCCCGGTACGTCAACGCCTCGCTCGATGCAAGGGGACGGGACCAGTTTCGCAATGACCGAGACGAACCCGACACGTTCACGCGTGCGTTCTCCGCGCGGCTTGGCGGCGCGCTGGCGCGCCCTGCGCGCCGCCGCGGGGATCTTCGTGGCCTGCATAGCGCTGAGCGGTTGCGTCGGCGAGCAGTTTCAGAAGGGCTATATCCTGCCGGCCGGCGCGCTCGAACAGATTCCGATCGGCGCCAGCCAGGATCAGGTGCTGATCGTGATGGGAACGCCATCCACGGTCGCGACCCTCAACGGCGAGGTGTTTTATTACATTTCGCAGCGCGCCGAACGCAAGGTCGCGTTCATGAACCAGCAGATCACCGACCAGCGGGTGATCGCGATCTATTTCGACAAAAACCGCCAGGTGGAGCGGCTCGCCAATTACGGGCTGAAGGACGGCAAGATCTTCGACTTCATCAGCCGCACCACGCCGACCTCGGGCCAGGAGATGAGCTACCTGGCGCCGCTGTTCAAGCTTATCAGTTTCCACTAGCGAAACGGCACACAGCAAAAACCCCGCGGCTCGCGCCGCGGGGTTTTTCGTTTCGCTCCGACTTCGCCGCTCAGTGCGCCAGAATCGCCAGCAGCAGCAGCGCCACGATGTTAGTGATCTTGATCATCGGGTTGACCGCGGGGCCCGCCGTATCCTTGTAGGGATCGCCGACGGTATCGCCGGTTACCGCGGCCTTGTGGGCGTCGGAGCCCTTGCCGCCGTAATGGCCGTCCTCGATGTACTTCTTGGCGTTGTCCCAGGCGCCGCCGCCCGAGGTCAT
>Ga0075522_10000668_pt1 | contig 25201 bp, 23 predicted proteins | sample NGEPerA_FD_74796 | JGI IMG/M metagenome (GOLD analysis project Ga0075522, IMG submission 74796) | Arctic peat soil microbial communities from the Barrow Environmental Observatory site, Barrow, Alaska, USA - NGEE PermafrostL2-A | ecosystem: Environmental > Terrestrial > Soil > Wetlands > Peat ...
CGGCTTGACAGCGGCCAGCCGCGAGCCCGCCCGTCCCAGGATCAGCACGATTGTCACCGTGAGTATCGGGCCGATCGCCAGTACCGCCATGCCCGCAGCAAAGCCGCCCGTCATCTCACGCATCACTCCCAGCACGTTGGGGCCGACAAAGCCGCCGCCCCCCGTGCCGATGGAATTGATCAGGGCGATGCCGCTGGCCGCCGCTGCCCCGCCCAGGAAAGTCGAAGGCAGCACCCAGAACGGACCTTGCAGCGAGAGCGCGCCCACTTGCACCAGCGACAAGGCCAAAAAGATCACCAGATTGGCGTGTGAGATACTGGCCAGCAACAGGCTCACCACCATCAGCATCCCCGGCAACGCCACATGCCAGATGCGTTCGCCGGTGCGGTCGCTATGCCGGGCCCACCAGATCATGGCGATGGCGCCCGCGATATAAGGCAGCGCCACCACAAAGCCGTTGGCGAGATTGGAGACGCCCATGCCCTTGACGATCTGCGGCAGCCACAGGGCCACGCCATAGAGTCCCACCGAATAGCCGAAATAGACCACCGCAAGACCCAACACTTTGATGTCCGTCAGCGCCGCCCAGAAGTCGCGATGTTGCGATGTGTCTTCCGCGGAAAGCTCTTTGGCGATGAGGGCCTTCTCGTCCGAGCTCAGCCACGCCGCCTTGTTAGGGCCATCCGGCAGGAACATCAGCACCGCGAAGGCCAGAAGGATGGACGGCGCGCCTTCGATCAGGAACAGCCATTGCCAGCCCGCCAGTCCGTGATTGCCGCTCATGCCCAGGATCAGGCTGGAGAGCGGGCCGCCTACGATGTTCGCCGCTGGAAGCGCCGCCATGAAGATCGCCACCAGGCGCCCGCGATAGGGCCGGGTGAACCAATAGGTGAGATAGAGAATCATGCCGGGATAGAAGCCGGCCTCCACCAGACCCAGCAGAACGCGCACGGTGTAGAAACTATACGGGCCTTTGACGAACGCGTTCGAGGCGGAGAGCGCCCCCCACAAAAGCAGGATCACGAAGATCCAGCGCCGCGCGCCCACCCGCTCCAGGATGGCGTTGGAAGGAATCTGGAACAGGGCGTAGCCCAGGAAGAAAATGCTGGAACCGAAGCCATAGACGGCGGGGCCGAAGCCCAGATCGTGATTCATGGTGAGTGCGGCAAAGCCCACATTCACCCGGTCCATGATATTGACGAAATAGAGCAGGGTGATCAGCGGCACCAGCCGCCACGCACATTTCGCGAAGACCTGCTCCGGTTGGTTCATGTCGCGTTGTCCCCAGCCGCGGTCGCGGCGCACCCATCAGGAACATTAGACAAGAGTTCCCGGGAAGAATCAAAAGACACGAGTTCGCCTCACGCACGTTTCACGCTCGCAACTGCGAGAAGAAACGAAGCAGGGTTTCCGCGCATTTTGCGTGCGTTTGGCCGCCTTATATCGCGGTGCGATTCACTGTTATGAAATCATTGGAACGTAGAATGCGAGTGAGAATGGATCTTCGGTCTTGTTGATTTATTCCGTTGCGTATTTTTTACGAAGAGAAGGTCATTTCTCCTGGTGCAAATCTGATCGAACTAAGGCAAGAATCTGTCGTCAAGAAGGTTTGATCATGGCTGAAGGCGCTGCCGTTACTGTCGGATATCTTTTCAACGCTGTCACAAAAAGTTCCGGACTTTCACGCCGCTTTCGATCGCTCGCCAGCCGCTTCGGCAAAGTTCCCTATCGCTATGCATCCCTGCATGACAGGCTGAACATATTGAGCCGGCCCCATCTTTCGCGTCTGGTGGAAATGCGGCGCGACTTCCTGTTTCATGACGCGTTCGGCGAAGTGCAGCACGACGCATGGGCGCTTGAGCTGGGTCGCTTCATCAACGAGACGGTGATGCCGTATCTCGGCCCGCACAAATCCTTCGCCCAGCGCCGCTTGCTTTATGTGGCGGGATGCCTCGACGACATGGTCGCGGCGGCCAGCTAGAGATTCGTTTTCGCGCTTTTCTTCGGTGCGCTGGACCACGACAGGATGTCGTGCGCACCCTCATCTTCCAGTCCCCGCATCACGCCGCCATGATCGGCCTGATCCTTGTTCTGGCTCAATTTCCATTGGCCTTCGAGTGTATCGACCCGCAGAGAGAAGCCGACGATCGCGCGCATTTGCCTGGCGATATAATCCGCCGGCGCGTCCGTGATTTGCCAAGGCGTCTTCCGGCCGGACTCATGCGTGGCTGTAAGACGCTCCAAAAGATCGCGCAGCCGCGCTTCGTCATCAAAGAAGGTGATGTCCCCATGCGCATGGACCGCGATGTAGTTCCATGTCGGGACCACCATCCCGGTTTCCACCTTGGAGGGATACCAGGACGGGCTGACATAATGATGAGGGCCCAGGAACACCGCCAGCGCGTGACCGTCGCTGTTCTTCCACTGATCATTGGCGCGCGCCACATGTCCAATCAGCGTCAGCGGCTGGCCGGGTGAGGCGTCCAGCATCATCGGGATATGGCTGGCCCGAATTCGGGCGTCGACCGTCACCAAGGTCGCCAGATTGATGCGCTCGATCGCGGCGCGCAGGATCTCGGGCCGCTCTTCCTTGAATGCTCTGGGCGTGTACATGGCGCTGCTCGCTATTGAAGGGGGAAGGAAGTCGAACCGCGCGGCGACGCGCGCATTGGGCCATCAAAATACCGGGGGTTTGGCAGCGAAGAAAGACGACGGGCCGCCGCGCAAAGCGGCCATGCCAGGCGTCATGGCAAGCCCGCGTAGATATTTTGAGACAATTGCGCCGCCCTCGCACTGTTGACGCCATTTCCAACTAACGTAATAGTTAGTACATTAGATCGGCCGCACAGACGGCCAGCTATTATCAGGGCGGATATCCGGATCGATCCGGGCAATCGGGAAGGGAAAATCAGATGCGCAAATCAGCTCTTTGGGCCATGTCGTTGGGCGCGGCGATCGCCGCCACGCCGCTTTTGGCGCAAGTCACCGAAACCCCCATCGCGCCGACCCAGACCCAGGGCGGCCTGGTGGCGGGCAAGGTGCTGGATTCCGGCGTCAGGGCCTGGTTCGGCGTGCCCTTCGCAAAGCCGCCGATCAACACTTTGCGCTGGCAGCCGCCGCAGGCGGCCTCGTGGAAGGGCGTGTGGACGGCGGACCGCAAGATGCCGGAATGCATGCAGGTGCTGCGTCCGCACAATATGAATCATTATTTCGGGGAAGAGGCGACCTCGGAAGATTGCCTCTATCTCAACATCTGGGCGCCGCCGGGCTCCAAGGCCAGCGACAAGCTTCCCGTGATCGTCTTCATCTATGGCGGTGGCGGCACCATCGGCTCGGCCGGCAGCCCGATGTATGACGGCGAGAACATGGCCAAGAAAGACGTGGTGTTCATCACCATCGCCTATCGCGTGGGCATCCTGGGCTGGATGGCGCATCCCGAGTTGACGAAAGAGCAGGGTGGCCATTCCGGCGATTACGGCTATCTCGACCAGAACGCGGCGCTGAAATGGATTCACGCCAATATCGGCCGGTTCGGCGGCGACGCGGCCCATGTGGTGATCACCGGCCAGTCTGCGGGCGCGGGCTCAGTCGCGGCGCAAATGCATAGTCCCATGTCCAAGGGGCTTTTCTCGGCGGCGATGATGTCGTCGACCTGCAGCATCGGCACGCCGGGCGCGGGCACTTCGCTGCCGGAGGCGGAAAAAACCGGATTGGAAATCCAGAAACGCCTGGGCGCCGCCAATTTGGAAGATCTGCGCTATGTCCCCGCCGACAAGATCATCCAGCTGCAGAATGAGAACCAGCTGGGCTACAGCATCAATACCGGCGTGCGGACCGGCCCGATCACCGACGGCTATTTCACCCCCGGCTCGAAAGAGGAGATGGCAAGGACCCATCAGATGAGCGATGTGCCGTTCATCGGCAATTTCAACAGTGGCGAATCTTTCAATCCGTTGCAGAAGGCGACCACGGTTGCCGAATATAAGGAGATCGCGCAAAAGCTATATGGTGCCGACGCCGCTGCGTTCCTGAAACTCTATCCCGTCGCCAGCGACGCGGATTTGCGCGCCTTCACCGCCAAGGTGGCGCGGGAGGCGGCCATCGCCAACGCCACGCGCAATTGCGGCGTCAACCAGACGACGTACAACAAGTCGGCCGCCTATCTCGATATGTTCAACCACCGCTACACATTCCCGCCGGGCGTGAAGATCGCCGACGTGAACACCGCGACGGTAGGCGTCTATCACAATGCCGACATTCCCTATTGGTTCGGCAATCTGGACATCTTCAATCTGTTCCGCAAAACGCGTGACTTGACGCCTGACGACCGCACCTTGTCGAGCCAGATGCAGGACATGCTGGTGGCGTTCGCCAGGACCGGCAATCCCAGCACCGATCAGGTGAAGTGGCCGGCCTGGACGGTGAAGAACGACGCTTTCCTGGACATCGGTGACCACGGCATCAAGGTCGAAGCCTTTAATGAAAAGGGCATGGCATGGTTGGCCGCACATCCGCTTCAGGGCACAGGCCCCGGCGGCGGCGGCCTGGGTGCGCCGGGCACTGTCGCAGGCGTTGCGCCGCGGGATTGAAGCTGAGCGGTTCGGAAGACTGGAGCGGGTGAGGGGGTGAAGCGCGGCCCGCGAAGCGGTGAAACGCGCTCAAGTGACGAGAAAAGTTGGAGCGGGCGAAGGGAATCGAACCCTCGTCAGTAGCTTGGGAAGCTACAGCTCTGCCATTGAGCTACGCCCGCAATCCGGTGCAAATTTACACGCTGACCCACTGAACAGCAATTAACCTGCTTCAGGGAAGAACAAGCGGCCGGAGGTTTCGCCCGGCCGCTCGCTTAAGCTCGCGGCGTTCGCGGCTCGAAATGGTCCACCGGACCATTTCGCCCGCTACGCGGTCGCCGCTCACCCTCCCAAATGCTGATAGCCCCGCATCATCAGATTGGGGATGGTCATGCCGGCCCACAAATCCAACTGGATTTCAGGCTGGATGGTCTTGGGGTCGATCTTCATGCCCAGAACCGCCTGGCCGCAGACGCGGAAATCCACACCCGCCTTCTTCATCGCCTGCACCAGCGCGATGTTGGGATTGTCGGTGTTGTAGCGCTTGCGATATTCGTCGTTCAGCAGAATCGCGGGCGTGCTCTTCTGGTGGAACACCACCGCGATGATGCGGTGGCGGGCCGGGACATTGTATTTGGCCAGGGTGTTGATGAACTCGGCCACGCCGCGCAGACCCGGATTGACCTTGTCGGGGGTGTCGGGACCGCCGGCCAGATCGAACACCAGCTTATAAGTCAGCTTGGGATCGGGATATTCGTGCGCGCCAGGCTGATCCTTGGCCGGCTCGACGCCGGGGATCGGCAGATCCTGCGCCATCGCCATGCCCGACAGACCGATCAGGCCCGCCAGCAGGATTGTGCAAGCCAACAACTTTCTCATGACTACCCTCCGAGTGAATTTGGAATTGATGCGCGCCCCAAGCCTGTCGCCCAAGACCGCCCAAGAGGCGCGGGGCGGATTATAGCCAGTTCCCGGGAGGCGCGGAAGCTGACGAGCGGCGTAAAAGAAAACCGGCCCAGACCAATTGGCCTGGACCGGTGAGAAGAGAGACGCGGGCCCCGAGGGGCCCGCGAATTAACTTAAGCCGAGATCTTCTTGGTGGCGCTCGCCATGCTGTCGAGCGCGGCCTTCAAGACCTTGCGCGACGTGGCGATGTTCATGCGCATGTGGTTGGCGCCGCCCAAGCCGTAGCTGGTGCCGGCGTTCAACTGCACAAAGGCATTCTGCGCCATCCAATGCTGGACCATGTCTTCCGGCGTCTCGGTGCGCATCGCTTGCATGGACTGACGGCCCGAATAGTCCGTGCCCATTTTGGCGGCTGCTTCGTGCGCCTTCTGGTTGGCGTCATCGGCCATCTTTTTGGCGCCGATCTTGTCGGCGATGGCGGTGACGTCGATCCATTGCAGGTAGGTGCCTTCCGGCGCATTGCCCACCTTGATCATCGGAATGTTCTTCTTGATGTAGGCATTGGCGAAATCATGATTGTCGCTGATATAGCCGATGCAATCATTGAGCCAGCCTTCGCCGCCGGCATAGGCGGCTTCCGCCGACACCATGCCGAGGGTGTTGAGATCGGCGTGATTGTAGAACGCCGTCTGCTTGAACACTTCCGGGTTGGTGGTGAAGAACCAGGCGCATTTCTGGCCCGCCAGCGAGAAGGACTTGCTGACCGACTTATAGGTGATGGAATTGTTCACCAGCTTCGGATCGGACAGCGCGCTGACCGGGGTGTACTTCTGACCCTTGGACATGAAATCGCAATGAATTTCGTCCGAGAGCATCAGCACATTGTGCCTGAGGCACATCTGGGCATAGCGAGTGACTTCGTCACGCGTCCAGTTGCGTCCCACCGGGTTCTGCGGATTGCAGAAGATCGAGACCTTGGTGGCCGGATCGGAAGCGCGCTTCTCCAGGTCGTCCCAGTCGATCTCATAACGGCCGTTCACGAACTTCATCAGGCTTTCATTCGCCACCGTCTTGGTGGCGCGAATGTCGCCATAGAAGCCGTTATAGATCGGTGTCGCCATCAGCACCTTGTCACCGGGCTTGGTGTAGGCGCGCATGGTGGCCAGGATGCCGGCATGGACGCCCGTGAGGATGCCCATATTGCCTTCGTTCATCGTGGTGATGCCGTAACGCGTGTGGTTCCAGTCCACGATGCTCTTGATCCAGGCCTTGCGACCGGGCTGGGCCATGTCGATATAGCCCCAATTGTCATATTGGGTCGCTTTGCGCAGAGCCGCGCTGATGGCCGGGGCGCATTTGAAGTCCATGTCGGCAATGCCCATGCCGGCGACGAGATGGTCGACCTTCTCGGTGCGCAGTCCGCCGTCCCATTTCACGCTGTCATGGCCGACGCGATTGGCGATGTTGTCGAAATCATATTTGCCGCCAGCATCCGCCGCGGCAGCCGTGCCCGACGAAAGCGCAGTCGCCAAAGGTCCAAGAGCCAGTACGCCGCCTCCCAAACCTGCATTTCTCAGAAACGACCTGCGGTCGTGTCCCATTGTTGTTTCCCTTTCCAAAGTTAAAGCCTCCCCATTGTTGGCCGCGCACGGAGGACAGAAGGAATACGCTTCCTTCAAGTGTCCCCCAGATGACTCTTTAAAGTGCGAGCGGCAGCTTCCGTCTGGGAAGGTCGGAAGTCAATAAACCCTGCTCCCGGTGTAAAATATAAAGCGCGGTTCCTATGGAGAAACTTCGACTTTCCGCTGTGTATGTTGCAGTGCACTTTAGCCTTGGTTGGAAACTATTGCCCTTCGCTTGCACCTGTCCGCGTGCGGCCCTTAGGCTTGGTCGCGAAGAGTTCCGGGAGCCTGCATGAGTTCGCTTGCGCTGGATGAGGAAGCAAAAGCGTCCCCGGCTGCCAATCGATCGCGCGTCTTTGCGCTTGTTCTTCCGGTACTTGCCGCGATCGCCTATCCGTTCCTGCTCTGGGCGATCTCCTGGTTGCTGCACGTTTCTCAAGTCGCGGCGCCGCCCAGTCCCGCGGTCATCACAGTTACCGTCCTGGCAATCCTGGCGTCCGCTTCAGGCGTGATGGGCGTGGCGTTCGCACGCGCACTGTCCCTGGGACGTATCGGCGCAGGCACGAGCAGTTTCCGTCTTCTGGCCCATCTGGCCTTCGCCGCCCCCTCCCTGATGGTGGGATTCGGCAATGTCGCGGGGCTGTTTCATGCGCGGGGAGCGGTCGTGGTTGCGTGGCCATTGTTCTGGCTAACCGTGATGGCGCTGGCGTGGCTGATGCAGGAAGCACCGCAACGCGCGCCACTAGCCGTGTCCTCCCACCGGCGGCTGGCGGTGGCGCATGGCATTTCGGCGCTGGCGATCCTGATTCTCTTCGTCTTGCCGCATCTCGCCAATCATCTCGCCGGCATTGTCAGCGGCGCGGCGCATATCCAGGTCATGAAATGGGCGCGCCTGGATTATCGCAATGTCATCGTCGAACCTTTGCTGCTCACCTTGATCGCTTTCCAGATCATGAGCGGGCTGGTCCTGGTGCGGCGCAAGCTGACCCGCGCCAGCGATGTCTTCGGCACCTTGCAGACCATGACCGGAATCTATGTCGGCATCTATCTTCTGGCGCACATGACCGCGGCGTTTTCCGCGCGCGGTGCCGGCACCGACACCAACTGGAATTGGCTCACCTATGACGATCGGGGCCTTCTGTCCCATCTCGATAGCTTCACCCTGGTGGCGCATTACTGGGTGGGTCCCATCGCCATCATCGCCCATGTCGCCTGCGGCCTGAGGGTGGTGATGCTGGAGCATGGCGTGAGCGAACGCATGGTGGCGCGCCTGGCATGGGGGCTGATCGCCCTGGGCGCGGTCGCCTCCAGCGTGATCTTGGCCGGACTCCTGGGCGTCCATATCGCCTGATTGCGCGGCCTTGCCGCGTGATAGGATGGCTTGGCGTTATCGAGGAAAAGGGGATCCTATGCGTATTCCGCTTCTATCGCTTCTTGTCACCGCCACATTGATATTGCCTGCCGCCGCGCAAAATGCGGCGCCGATGATGAAAACCTTCACCTCATCGGCCGAGGTCCAACAGTTGATCGCCAAGGCCAAGGTGGATCGCAAAGGCGTTGCGCCCACCACGTCGGAACCGATTCTTTCGCTCGCGCCCTATCGCGCCAATCTGGAATACCGGCCCATTGCCGGCCCCGCCGCCGTTCACGACACCGAGGATGAGGTCATGGTCGTGATCGAGGGCGGGGGCACGATCACCTTGGGCGGACAGATGGTGAATCCCACCCGTCCCAATCCCACCAACCAGTCGGCCGAAAAAATCAGCGGCGGCACCGATCAGAAAGTGGCCAGGGGCGATTTCCTGATCGTCCCGCACGGCACGCCGCATCAGATCACCGCGGTCGAAGGCCCGGCATTGGTGCTGATGACCCTGCATATGCCGCAATAGATTTGGGCCCGCCCTTCGTTCTGTTCGGGCCGGCGCATCTGGCGGCGCTGGCGCTGGCGGTCTTGTTTCCATTGGCCGCCAGCGTCTTCACCCGCGGCCATCCCGGCCGTGACCGTGTGCTGCGCTGGTCTCTGGCAGCGCTGCTGCTGGGCGAATGGCTCGCCTTCTATCTGGTGTTCCGGGCGCGAGGTTGGCTGGACTGGAACAACGGCCTGCCGCTCAGTCTCTGCGACTGGGCGGAAGGCTCGCTGATCATCGCGCTCTTGTCGCGCAACCAATTCGCCTATGAGTTGGGCTATTTCTGGGGCCTGGGCGGCACGTTGCAAGGCCTGGTCACGCCCGATCTCGCTTACGGTTTTCCGGACGCGCGCTTTCTTCTCTTCATGGCCAATCACGCCGGCATCATTGCTTCGCTGCTTTATCTTACGCTGGGAACGAAACTCAGGCCCGTGCCGGCGTCGTTGCCGCGTGTGATTCTGGCCAGCCTCGTTTATCCGGTGGTGGCGGGTGTCTTCGATTATGCGTTTGGGGCCAATTATGGCTTTCTGCACGACAAGGGCGGCCATGTGAGCCTGCTCACTTTGCTCGCGCCCTGGCCCTGGTATATCGGCGAATTGGTGCTGATCGGTTTTCTGTCGATCGCGATCTATTACACGCCATTCTTTTTGCTGGATGTGTTGAGAAGGCCAAAGACATCCACGTCGTGACGGACGCCGTCGCGCAACAGATGCCCGCTCAAGCGGCCTTCGGGCAGAAAGCCCAGCGCCATCACCAGTTTTTTGGCGCGTTTGTTGCCCGCATGGATGCGTGCTTCCAGCCGCTCCAGCTTGAGCGGCCCGAAAGCGTGGGCGATCAGCGCCGCCATGGCTTCGCGGGCGAAGCCAAAGCCCCATTGGTCGCGGCGGAACAGGAAACCCACTTCGCCGCGCCGATGGCCGAAGTCCAGCGCGCTGAGATCCACGCTGCCGATGGCGTCGCCGTTCCGCCATACGGTCCAATAGAGAAACTGACCGTCCGCCATGGCGGCAAGCTGGCCGGCGACGATTTCCGATCCGGTGGCGGCGCGGGTGATCGCGGGCGTGTGCCAGAACGCCATGGCGTCCGCGTCACCGAGAATCGCCAGAAGAGACGGCGCGTCGCTCAATTGGAGCGGGGCAAGGCGCAGTCTTTCGGTTTCCAAGATCATGGGCTGATCATGCTTAATTCCCATCGGGAAGGCCCATAAAACCGTGGACCTAAAAACCGTGAGGCGGCCGGCTGCTTTCGCGCCGTAGCCGCCTCACTCTGCCCCCTTCAAGTCGGACCCTTGACCCGATTCCCCAAAATATCGAAGTCAATCTCCCACGGGGTTTCCCCAAACCGTCCATCCGTGAGCGGCGCTACTGTGCTTGTGCAGAGGCGCGACGCAACGGGGTAGCGGGGCTGCTTTGCATTTTTGACAACCCTATGTGGATTTTCGGCAACAAAATCGGTGCGCCGTCCACAGACGATTAACCGAATGGTTGCCGGAGCAGCGACCAGAACCGGTCAGGGTGCCCTGAAATGTTTGGAAAGCTTCAAATCTTGGCCCTGGTAGTTGGAACCCAGACCCGCGCCATAAGCCTGCGGCGGCGGATCGGTGAGTCGCTCGAACACCAGCCGTCCCACGATCTGGCCATGTTCCAGAATGAAGGGGACTTCGCGCGAGCGCACTTCCAGCACCGCGCGCGCTGAGGGCGGTTTGCCGGGCTCGAAGCCGAAACCGGGATCGAAGAAGCCGGCATAGTGAACGCGGAACTCGCCTACCAGCGGATTGAACGGCATCATCTCGGCGGCATAGTCGAGGGGAATGGCGACCCGCTCGCGGCTGGCCAGGATGTAGAATTCGTCGGGATCGAGCACCAGATGGCCTTGCTCGGTAGCGTCGATGGAATCCCAGAATTGAGGGGGATCAAGCGCGCCCACCCGGTCCACATCGATCAGTCCGGTATGACGCTTGGCGCGCCAGCCGATCCGCCCGGGACCTTTCAGATCGATGGAAAGGCCCAAGCCATTGTCGATATCCGGTTCGCGGTCCATCAGCGGCGCCTCGGCGTGCAGCCGGCGCAATTGCGTGTCGCTGAACTGGGGCGAGCCATGGCGGATGCGGAGCTGGTTGAGCCGCGAGCCTTTGCGCACCAAGGCGGGGAATGTCTGCGGGCTGATCTCGGCATAAAGCGGTCCGCGATAGCCCGCCTCGATCCGGTCGAAACTTTGCGCCCGGTCGGTGATAAGACGCGTAAAGACGTCAATGCGCCCGGTCGAGCTTTTGGGATTGGCGATGCCCGCAATCCGCGCCGAGAATTCCGCGCGCTCCAAAAGCGGCACGATATAGACGCAGCCGGTCTCCAGCACCGCGCCATGCTCCAGATCCACCTCATGCATGAAAACGGAGGCGAGCTTTTCTTCCACCGTGGCGTGAGGTCCGGGCAGGAAACTTGCGCGCACCCGCCAGGCCTTGGCGCCCAGCCTGAGATCGATGCTGGCCGGCTGGATCTGCGCCGGAATTATGGGCTCCAGCGCCGTGATCTCGCGGCCCTGCGCGATCAGGCGCCTCAGCACGTGGCTGGGCAGGATGCCGGTGGAGAAACGGCCATAGCCGCCGTCTTCCTCGGACTGGATCGCATGAAGTTCGGCCATGGGCGGGTTATAGGACGGCTGGTTGATCGGAACACCCCGGCAGCGCGCTTTCAGGCCAGGAAATCACGAATATCCCCAATCGCCTCGGCCAACCCGCAGCGCTTGATGGGCGCGGCCTCGGGAAAGGCCGCCAAAAGACGGGACGGCGTCGCCCCTTCCAGGATTACGAAACAGCCACGGTCTTCCGGCCCCCGGATCAGCCGGCCGAACGCCTGCTTGAGGCGGAAGCGGGTGAGAAGATCATCATAAGAGCGGCCGAACCGGGCCCGGCGCGCCTTGTGCAGGATGGTGGGCTTGGGCCAGGGCACCTTGTCGAACACCACCAGCCGCAGCGACCGGCCCGGCACATCCACGCCGTCGCGCAGCGCGTCGGTGCCGAGCAGACAGGCATTTTCCTCGGCGCGGAACAGATCGACCAGCGCGCCGGTATCCAGCCGGTCGACATGCTGGGCATAAAGCGAGAGGCCGGCATCGGCCAAAGGCTGGGCGATGCGCGCCTCGGTGTCGCGCAGGGCTTTGACCGCGGTGAAAAGCCCCAGCGCACCGCCGCCCGACGCCAGGAACAATTCGCGCATCGCCGCGGCCAGGCTGTCGGGATCGCGCCGCGCCACATCCTTGACGATGAAGATGCGCGCCTGTTGGTCATAGCGGAAGGGCGAGCCGAAACTGGCGCGCTTGGGTGGCTGTGGCAGATGCAGCGCGCCGGTGCGCACTTCGGCGCTTTTCCAGTCTTCGCCTTCGATCGCCACATCGCGCAGCGTGGCCGACGTGATCAGCGCGCCATGGGCAGGCTCCAATATCTCGGCGGCCAGCGGCACGGTGGGATCGATCCAGTGACGCTCAAAGCCAATATCGCTGTCGCGGCCTTCGTCGCGGCTGATCTCGAACCAGTCGGTGAAATCATCGCTGATTTCGCCGGTCTCCAAGGTGTCGAGCATCTGCGTCCAGGCCGGCAGCACCAGGCGCGCGCGGCGGTCCAGCCCCCGCGCCGCCGCTTCCAACCGCGCGCGGGTATAGGGCTCGAGCGTGGCACTCTTTTCGTCCATCGCCTGGCGCAGCAATTTCGCCAGCCGCGCCAGAGGTTCGGAAATGCGTTTCAGCGCCCGCGACAAATCCGTTACCGCGCGCAGCGTCTCCGCGCCTAAAGGCTGCGGCTCAGCTTCCAGTGTGTAAAAGGCATCGCGGTCATCGCTGCGGGCGCGGACATGGGTGTAGATCTCTGAAAGGAAAATCTCGCCGGGTCCGCGTGGGGCACCGCCTGTCACCCGCGCCGTCCAGCCTTCGCCGGCCAGCGCGCTTGCCGCCTGGACCGCATCTTCCAGCACGTGCTGCGCCTCTTCATGGTCGGCGATCAGATCCTTGAGCCGCTCTTCCAATCCCCGCATGCGGGTGCGGGCGCGCGCTTCCGGTCCCCGGATCCAGCGGCGCAGATCCGCCATCTCCCGGCCCGACAGAAGCGCGGCGAAACCGGAATCCGCGGCGTCGAACAGATGATGGCCTTCGTCGAAGACATAGCGCAGCCGCCGTTCGACCGGCGTGTCGGTCGTCTGGTCGGTGGCCAGCCAATCGCCCGCGGCCTGGGCGATCACCAAGGCGTGATTGGCGATCACGATCGGGGCGTGGCGGGCGCGGCGAATGCATCTATGCCGCCTGTCCCCATTACCGCATCTGTTTCATCGAGCGCGCCATCCGCCGCGCCGGTCGGTGACTTCACCCAGCGGCAGCGACGCCGCCAGGAAGGCGGGAAAACCCGCGCCGGAAATGTCGCCATCAGTGTTGGAGGAGATCCAGCGCGCGATCAGGCCCAGCGCCACGCTGCGCTGGCCCGGCGCCAGCGCGGTGCGCTTGGCGGCTTCTTCGAAATTGAGCAGGCAGAGATAATTTTCCCGCCCCTTGCGCACCACTACCTTTTCCGCGCGCTCTTCCGGATCGGGATAGAGATGGGCCATCTCCTGGACGATCTGGCGCTGGAGATTGCGGGTGTAAGTGGAAATCCACAGGCCGGGACCATTCTTCTCGGCCCAGACGCTGGCGGGCGCGAGATAGCCCAGCGTCTTGCCCGTGCCGGTGCCCGCCTCCACCAGCGCGATCTTAGGGGCGCCGGATTCCTCGCGGGGGCCGAAGGCATAGGTCGCGGCGTCGCTATAGGCTTCCTGCTCGGGGCGTGGGTGTTCCACCAGCGCGCGAAGACGGGCGCGCGCTTCGTCGGTGGTGACCGGCGTCGAGCCCGGCGTGCCGGGCAGCGCTTCATCCTCCCATTGCGGCAGGCCGCGCCAGGCTTCGAGACCGGCGATGGGCGAACCGTGCGGGACTTCGCCCAGCGCGCGTTCCAGCAGCGGCCCCCAGCGCCAGCCCGCGCGCGTCAAAGTGCCGGCCAGCGGCGCAAGGCGCGCCTTTGCCTCGACAGGAAGGTCGCGCGCTTCGTCCAGCAGGCGCAGCGTCACATCGAATAGCGCGCGGGACGAAGCTTCTTGTGTCTGCGGCAATTCCAGTCCCAACGCGCACGCCAATCCCAACGCGCTGGGGATCAGGGGATATCCAGGCCGCATGAACGCGAACAGTTCCAGCACGTCGTAATGCGGTTTGGCCGCGGGCGCTTTCAGCCGTCCCGCCACGAAAGCAGCATGCGCCACCAGGGCGTGTCCCGACTGGAAAATCTCGCGCGCCTCCTTAAGCGAGAGGCGGCGGCAATGGCCCGCGCCGTCACAGGCCGCCGCGCCCGGCGGCGCCGGCACCAGCGCGGTCAAGTTGGCAAGCGAATGATTTGCGGGAAGCATCGGGGCTCTTATAGCGAGCCGCGACCCGAGAGGGAGAGAAAATCAGGTGGCCAATGCGGGATAGAGATTGATCAGCGCCTTGCGGGCGCGCACATGTTCGCCCAGCACTTGCTGGGCGGCGTTGCGCAATGCGCTCACGCTTTCGCCGTCGCGGCTGGCCTGGGTGAAGTGACGCGCCGCCTGGCTCATCGCCGCCAGTCCGATGCCGCCGGCCGCGCCCACGATATCGTGCGCCAGGCGCGACGCCTCATCCCATTTCTCCTGGGCGCAGGCCTCCGAGAGTGCGTTGGTGAGCTGTTCGGCGTTGGCGACATAGCAGTGCAGAATCTCGATCAAGGTCTTCAGGCCCAGGGATTTCTCGAGCGTGGAAAAGGTCACCGCATCGATCGCGGCGGGGGCGGAAACCTGGTTCTCATGGGCTTCTTGCGCGCCCGCGGAAACCGAATTCAGCGCGCGGAACAGATCGTCGGCCGCCACCGGCCAGCGCAGCACGCAATCGGTGGCCGAAGGCACGCGATCGCCGCGCAACAGCACGGCCAGGATGGGCGCCTTGACGCCGGGAGAAGCCGCCAGCAGATCGGAATCATCCGCGCCGGCGATGATGGCGTCGAAATTCTCCTGGCTGGCGCGCGCACCCGCTTCCGCGGCGTCACTGGCGATGGCCACGCGGTTGCCAAATGGCTCCAGGATGTCGGCGAGGGACGCTGCCACTTCGGAGGAGGCGGGGATGGAGATCAGGATCGACAGGCCGTGCGGCGGCACCGTGGGCGTATCGGCGGCGGGACCTTGCTGGGCGGCCGCGCTGGCATGGCCGGAGACGGGCAGGGTGAACCAGAATAATGCCCCTTCGGACGTGCTTTCGAAGCCGACATCGCCGCCCGCCTGTTCAACGATGCGTTTGGCCACGGCCAGGCCCAGTCCCGCGCCCTGTTCCTTGCGCGCGTAAGAGGAATCGCCGGGCGAGAAGGGCTTGAACAAAAGATGCGCCACTTCCGGCGCCACGCCCGCGCCGGTATCGGAGACGGCGAAGCGCACCACGGGTTGGCGAAACTCGTTGCGGTCGAGATCGAGGCGAATATCCACCAAGCCATGGTCGGTGAATTTGAGGGCATTGTCGGCCATTTTGAGCAAAGCCTGGCGCACGCGGCGGGGATCGGCGGCGACGCGGGGCAGGTCGGGCGCGGACGTGAGCGATAGCCGCAGGCCTTTCTCCCAGGCGCGCGGCTGCAGCAGCCTGGTCACGGCGCGCGCGGTCTGGATGGGGTCGCAATCCTCGTCCTCGAGCGCGTCCTCGTCGTCGCGGGTGAGCGCGATCACATCGTCCAGCAGGGTCTGAAGCCCGCGTCCGGCTTCCAGCATCACCTTGACGTGATCGGCCTGTTGTTTGGGCAGATCAGCCCGCTCGAGCATTTGCGCCATGCCCAGAAGCGCGTTCATGGGCGTGCGCAATTCATGGGAGATGTTGGCGACGAAGGCGGATTTGGCCAAGGCCGAAGCCTGGGCGCTGTCGCGCGCCAGGATGGCCTCGTTCTTCTCGTTCTGCAGTCCCAGCACCAGATCGGCATTCTCGCTGCGCAGCGTCAGGCCTTCGTCGATCAACCGTCCCATGCCGGGGGCATAGCTGATCAGGACGGCGCCGAAGAATGCGACCAGCACGGCGGTCATGATGGGGAAAACGCCGCCTTGGATCAGCAGCAGCAGCACCAGGGGACCCAGCGCCAGCACGGTATGAACCGTATAGGCGGGGCGATGGACCGAACGGGCGATGAATTCGGTCGCGGTCATGCCCAGATAGGCCAGCGCCAGATAGGCTTCAGCGGGGAAGGAGCCCCAGGGGAACCAGAACAGCGCGCCCACGCCCCACACCGCTCCGGCGATGGCCGAGATCCAGGTGTAGCGGCGGGCCCAGAAATGCGGATCGCTTCCCACCGGACGATGATGATAGGCCGAGGTGAGCTGCCCGGCCGCGATCACCACCGCCATCTGCAAAAGCAGAGGCGCGAGCGCCAAGAAACCCAGACCATGACCGGCAAGAATGGTGGCGGGGACGCAGAGAACGGCAAAGGGGAGGGAGAGGTAGTGCCGTCCCAGCGAATAGAGCACGTCGATGCGGCCGGCAAAAATTTGCCGCGCATCATCGTTCTCGGCCACGGCTTTGGCGGTCATTGACGCTATCCCCTGCCAAAGCCTAGCTTCGCGCCCTTTCGAAACGCTTAAGAATAGCCCTAATAAAAGGTAAATGTTGCAGTGAAACATCTGCGGGAACAGGCGCTTGCCGCCAAGGCCTGGCCGTTCGAGGAGGCGCGTAAGCTATTGGCGCGCGTCGGCCGCCGCGCGGCCTCCGGACAAAGCGTGACCGAGATCGTGCTGGAGACCGGTTACGGTCCCTCCGGGCTTCCCCATATCGGCACCTTCGGCGAAGTGGCGCGCACCACCTGGGTGCGCCAGGCCTTCGCGATGATGTCGGACATTCCCACCCGCCTGATCGCTTTTTCCGATGACATGGATGGCTTGCGGAAAGTCCCCGACAATTTGCCCCAGCCCCAGATGATCGCCGCCAATCTGGGCAAGCCGCTCACTTCGATCCCCGACCCCTTCGGCAGCCATGCCAGTTTCGGCGCGCACATGAATGCGCGGCTGCGCGCCTTTCTCGATCATTTCGGATTCGATTATGAGTTCAAGAGCGCGACCGAGACCTACAAATCCGGCGCCTTCGACCAGGCATTGCTGCGCGTGTTGGCGCATTACGACGAAGTGATGGATGTGATGCTGCCGACCTTGGGCGAGGAGCGGCAGCAGACCTATTCGCCGTTTCTTCCCGTCAGCCCCCGCTCGGGCAAGGTGCTGCTCGCCAAGGTAGTGGAGCGTGACGTCGCCATAGGCACCATCACCTATGTCGAGGAAGATGGCAGCCATCAGACCGTTCCCGTCACCGGCGGTCATTGCAAACTGCAATGGAAGCCCGATTTCGGCATGCGCTGGGCGGCGCTGGACATCGATTACGAGATGTACGGCAAGGATCATCTGGCCCAGACGCCGCTCTATGACGCGATCTGCAAGATCGCCGGCGGCGAGCCGCCCGAGCATTTCGTCTATGAGTTGTTCCTGGACGACAAAGGCCAGAAAATCTCGAAATCCAAAGGCAACGGCATCACCATCGACGAATGGCTGGCTTATGGACCGACCGAAAGTCTGGCGCTGTTCATGTTCCAGAAGCCGCGCGCGGCCAAGCGGCTTCATTTCGATGTGATCCCCAAGATGGTGGATGATTACATCGCTTTGCTTGACGCCTATCACGCCAGCCAGAACGAAACGGAACGGCTGGAAAATCCCGTCTGGTTCATCCATGGCGGCAAGGTGCCGGCCGAGCAATATCCGGTGAGCTTCGCGCTCTTGCTCAATCTGGTGAGCGCGTCGGGCGCGCACAACCGTGACGTGCTGTGGGGCTTCATCCGCGCTTATGCTCCGCACGCCTCGCCGGAAAAGAATCCGGGCCTGGAGAAGCTGGTGGGCTATGCGCTGCGCTATTACGAGGATTTCGTGAAGCCGGCCAAGCGCTATCGCGCGGCGGACGACAAGGAACGCGCGGCGCTGGAAGATCTGGCGGCGCGGCTGGAAGCGATGGGCGGCGAACGCGACGGCACGGTGGTGCAGAACATGGTCTACGAAGTGGGCAAGACGCACGACTTCGAGCCGCTGCGGGCCTGGTTCGCCGCGCTCTATGAAGTTCTATTCGGCCAGACCGCCGGTCCCCGCTTTGGTTCTTTCGCCGCCTTGTTCGGCTGCGCCGAGACCGCGCGCCTGATCCGCCAGGCGCTGAACGGCGAATTCCTCGCATGAAGGCGGCGCTGCTCGCGCTGGCGCTGGCGGCCACACCCGCCGATTCCAGTGCGCTCTTCGCGCTGTATGCCCAGGGTCATTACCAGGACGCGATGCGGCGCGGCGAGGACAGCCATGCCGCCGAGGGCCTGGCGATCGCCGCCCGTGCGGCGCTGGCTGACGCGATGACGCGGCCGGAGCCTTGTCTCACCTGTCTGCAACGTGCGGAAGAGGATGCGCGGAGGGCCATCGCGCTGGATGCGCGGTTGGCCGACGGCCATGTCTGGCTGGCAACGTCGCTGGGCTATGAGGCGCGCATTCAGGGCGTGATGCGCGCAAGCTGGAGCAACAGTCCCGCCCAGGCCAAGGAGCAGCTTGATGCCGCGCTGGCGATCGATCCCACCAACGCCTATGCGCTGGCGGCCTTGGGCGGCTGGCACGCCGAGTTGGTGCGGGTAGGCGGCGCGTTCATGGCGGGCAACGTCTATGACGCCAGTCTGGAAAAGGGCTTAGCGCTGTTCGACCGCGCCGGGCGCGCCGCCCCCCACAATGTCGCGGTGCATTACCAGATCGCGCTATCGCTGGCGGGCGTGGACAAAATTGTTTATCGCCAGCGCATCGAAAGCGAACTGCAGGCCGCGATCCAAGGGCCGCCGCAAACCGCGTATGAGAAATTCGTCGCCGCCCGCGCCCAGGAATTGCTCACGTTGATGAAACGCGGAGATTCCGATGCCTTCGATGCCAAACTCAAAACCTTCCAAGGCTATCCCCCGTAGGACTAATCCTACTGGCTGGCCCAAATGATCCGATGCACAAAGGCGATATCGCTCATCGTGAAGACGCGATCTTCATAGGCCGCATTGAAGCTCTTGAGTTCGATGCGCTGGACGGTGAGCCGGCCCAACTGCTTGGCCATCACTTCGCCGGCCAGCGTCTTCACCACCACCCGGTCGCCGCGTCTGAGATTGGCGGAAGGCGAGACCAGGATGCGGTCGCCGTCGCGATAAACCGGCAGCATGGAGTCGCCGGCGATCTCCAACGCATAAGCGTGGGCATCGGACAGATCGGGGAAAGCGATTTCCTCCCAGCCATGGCCGGTGGGAAAACCGGCATCGTCGAAGAAGCCCGACTGCCCCGCTTGCGCCCAGCCGATCAAGGGCACTGATCGCAGAGGCGCCCGCGCGCCTTGATCGGAAACCAGGGCGACGAAATCATCCAAGCTAGCGCCGGTGGCGGTGAGCACCTTGGCCAGGCTTTCGGTCGAAGGCCAGCGCAGCTTTCCCGCGTCGGCGCCTCGTTTGCTTTTGTTGAAGGTGGTGGGATCGAGCCCCGCCAATCGGGCCAGACCGGACGGTGAAAGGCCGTGCCGGGAGGCCAAAGTGTCTATGCCGCGCCAGATTTGGAAATGAGTCAGCATCGGATATAAGACAGCATTCCGGGTTGCGGTAATTATTCCTATACCCTGGAAAGCGCTGCACGGTCGAGAGACGAGATGATTCTGGATTTGGCCGCACGGCTGCTCAGCGCCTTGCCCGCGGAAACCGCTCACGAGGCTACATTGGGACTGACGCGGGCTTTCGCGCCCATGTTGTCGCGCGCGGGCGCCGACGATCCCCGGCTGGAAGTGAAGGCGCTGGGTCTTTCCTTTCCCAATCCGATCGGCCTGGCGGCTGGCTTCGACAAGGATGCACGCGTGCCTGATGCCATGCTGAAACTTGGTTTCGGCTTTGTCGAATGCGGCACCGTCACGCCCAAGCCCCAAGCAGGCAATCCCAGGCCGCGCCTGTTCCGCTTGCGTGAGGACCGCGCCGTGATCAACCGCATGGGCTTCAACAATCGCGGCATGGACGAGGCGGCGCGCAATCTCGCCCAGCGGCGCAAGAACGGGATCGTGGGCATCAATATCGGCGCCAACAAGGAAACATCAGACCGCATCGCCGATTACGCGCAAAGCTTCGCCCGGCTGGCGCCGCTGGCCGATTATGTCACCGTCAATGTCTCGTCTCCCAATACCCCGGGCCTGCGCGGACTTCAGAACAAGGAAGAATTATCTCAATTGCTCGCGGCATTGACTCAGGTTCGGGGCGGAGGGGGGCATCCAATACTGCTCAAGATCGCGCCTGATCTAGACGCGCACGCGCTGGACGATATTGCTCAGGTGGTGATCGCCTCCCGCATCGAAGGCGTGATCGTCTCCAACACCACCATTGCGCGTCCGCCGCTTAAAAGCGGACATGCAAGCGAAGCAGGTGGGTTGTCAGGTAAGCCGTTGTTCCAGCCCTCGACCGAGATTTTGCGCCAGATGCGCGCGCGCCTGCCCCAGGACATCGTGCTGATCGGCGTGGGTGGGATTTCGTCGGGCCGCGATGCCTATGAAAAGATTTTGGCGGGCGCCAGCCTGGTGCAGCTCTATACCGCTTTGGTCTATCAAGGCCCCAGCCTGGTCGGGCGCATCAAGCGCGATTTGCTGGCCTGTCTGGCGCGCGATGGTTTCACCTCCATCGCCGCGGCGATAGGCGCCCGCGGCTAGGCCCCGGGCTGCGAAATTTCCATGACCAGGGCTTCGGTGTCGTGAAAATGGACCAAATCCACCATGCGTTGGCCGCTGGGCGTGATCGACACCACATCGACAAAGCGGCGATGCCAAAGGACTTCCTCGGGAAGATAGGAATAGCGGGCATAGATGCGGTCGGAAATGGTCTCATCCATCCCGCTCAGCGTCACCACGATCTCCATGTCATGCTCGATCAACTCGGCCATGCCCAGATTGTAAAGCGGACTGGCTTCGTCGATGGGATGCATCACCGTCCAGGACAAAGCGAAGAGGGGGTTGGAGGCGCGCAACAGCTTCAATTCCTGGAAGCGGCGCAAGGTGTGCCCTTCACGGGTGGTGTAATTGCCCGCCAGCGAGACATTCGCCGAAGCGTCCAGGATGGAATTGCCCCGCTGATTGGCGGCACGGAACATCAAAGTGGGCTTGCCGTCGAACGAGGTGACCACGGCGTTGCGTGAAAATACCAACCGGGCGTAGGGCCGCGAGAAGCGGGCGAAAATCATGCCGGCGAACAGCGCGATGATCAGGATGCCGGCGAAGCTTTCTCCTGTCACCAGGATGTTGGTGTAGAGCGTGCGTGGCGCCATCACGCCATAGCCCAGCGTTCCCAGCGTCTGGACGCTAAAGAAGAAGGCGTCGGCGAAGCTGCCGGGACGGGCGTTGCTGATGCCGCCGCGGTCGGCGACATAGAGAATGGCGAAGACCAGATTGACGGTCAGGAACAGCGCCGCCAGCCGCGCCACAAAGCCCGGCCAAGAGGCGGTGAGGACACCGTGATAGAAATCCATGAAGCGGCCGGCATCCTGGCCTTTGATGATGGCCATACGCGCGGCACGCGGACGTCTCATCAGGCTGACCGGACGGGGCCCCCCTTCGCTCATGCGTCTGCCAGTCGTTTCAGATAATCCCAGCTGTAGAGACCGCTGTCATGGCCATCGTCGAAGACGATGCGCACGGCATAATTGCCCACCGGTTCCAGGCGCTGGATTTTCACATTCTCTTTGCCGCGGATGGGCGGCGGCTTTTGGCCGCCATGACCGCGCACTTCGGCGCTGGGGGATTCCATCCGCAGCTTTTCCGCCGACAGCACGATCGCCGCACCATCATTGAAGGCGACGCGTAGCGTGTCCTTGCCGGGATTGACCCGCAATTCGGTGGGCCAGACGTTACCTGATGTCATCGCGCTCCTGATCCGTCAGCTCGCGCGCTTCGCTTGCCAGCATGATCGGCACGCCGTCGCGGATGGGATAGGCCAGGCCGGCGGCGCGGCTGATCAATTCCTGACGCTCGGCATCATAGCGCAGCATGGTGCGGGTGAGGGGGCAGATCAGGATCTCGAGCAATTTTGGGTCGGTCGCCGTCATGGTCAATTCAGCGTGCCGGGGCCGGGCGCGGTGGAAATCTCCAGCAGCGTGACCAGGGTGGTGACCCGTTCGATCCAACTGGGCGCTTCCAGCAGGGCTTGTTTCTCCGCCGGCTCGAACGGGCACATCATCGAAAGGGCATTGACCAGGGATTCCGGCGGCGCCGTCATCACGCTCTTCCAATCCGCCTTCATGTCGCGGCGGGAGAGATAATGCTTGAGGGCGGCCAGGAGCCGTTCGCGGGGAAAATCGCCGGTCTCGCTCTGCGCCAGGTCCGAGACAAAAGGCGCGAAATCCGACGCCACCTGGCGATAGGGCGAAAGCACCGGAATTTCCTCCTTCACCTTGAAGCGGCATACGCCCGCCAGGGTGAGCAGGTAACGGTTATCCTCGGTCTCGCGGTACGAGACGATCCGCCCGGCGCAGCCCACCTCAGATAGGCGGGGCTTGAGCACTTCTTCTTCGCTTTCGACCGGCTGGATCATCCCGATCAAGCGGTTGCCCGACAGCACATCATCCACCAGAGCCAGATAGCGCGGCTCGAACACATTCAGCGGCAACGCCGAATGGGGCAGCAGCACCACGCCCGTCAACGGAAAGATGGGCAATGTCAGCGGCAGGTCGGTGAGGGAGTGAAAGCCTCGCTTCATGCCAGACCTCAGGAAAACAGAATCGCAGAAAGCTTGCGTCTTGCATCAAGCGTCTTTGGATCGGTCGGTCCCATGGCCTCGAACAGCGTGACGACCTGCTTTCTTGCCGCTTCATCATTCCATTTGCGGTCGCGGCGCACAATCTCCAGCAGCTCGTTCAAAGCGCCTTCGCGGTCGCCGCTTGCATCCAGCCCCAGCGCCAGATCGTAGCGCGCCTGATGGTCGTTGGCGTCCTGGGCCAGCTTGGCCCGCAGGACTTCCGCCTCGCCACGGGGTGCCTGGGCGGCGCTTTCGCGCAATTTGAGTTCGGCTTCCATGGCGCGGATGGCTTCGTCGCCCGCGCTATCGGGGCGGACCAGCTGCAAAGTAGTGCGGGCGCGCTCGAGATCGCCGCTCTTGAGATAGCAGGCCGCCAGGCCCGCCACCGCCTTGGGATTGCCGGGATCGTCCTGCAGCACATGGCCATAGGCCTGGGCGGCGGTGCCGATGTCGCCCGCGGCGAATGCTTCCGCCGCCATCGCCAGCACCTCTTCGGCATGCCCCGGCCCGCCATGATCATGTCCACCATGCTCATGGCCGCCCTGATCGCTACCCTGGTCGCCGCCTTGGCTTAGCCCATTCACAAAGGCTTTGACCTGGCTTTCGGGCAGCGCGCCCATGAAGCCGTCCACCGGCTGTCCATTCTTGAAGGCATAGACGGTGGGGATGGACTGGACGCGGAGCTGCTGGGCGATTTCCTGATTTTCGTCGATGTTCACCTTGACCAGCTTCACCGCGCCCTGGGCCTCGTTCACGGCTTTTTCAAGGACGGGGCCCAGCTGCTTGCAGGGGCCGCACCAGGGCGCCCAGAAATCCACGATCACTGGAACCTCGCGGCTGGTCTCCAGCACGTCGGCGGCGAAGGTAGCGAGGCCGGAATCCTTGATATGCGGGCTGGAAGGGGCGCTGGCCGCTCCATCTTGCGGGGGTGAAGAAGTGACGGGCCGTCCGCCGGGTCCGATCAAGGCCATGTTGTTATCTCTCAGTTTCAGCTCCCAAAAGATGGGCATTTAGGAGCGGAAAAGAAAGCCCCGTCGCTCGGACAAAACCCCTAGAGAGGCAGTCGAGGTCCTCCCCCTCGGCGCGAAGCGCCTGCAAGGGGAGGTGCCCGTAGCACCGATCAGGTGCGAAGGGCGGAGGGGTTCAAATTTTAAGGCACCAGCGCCTTGATCCAATTGGGGAGCGCGAACGCCGCCGCGTGGATCTCCGGATTGTAATAGTCGGTCTTGAGCTTGAGGCGCTTGTAAGCCGCCTTGGCTTTCCTGATGCCGGCCGGCGTGCCCAGCGTCTTGCCGCCCTTGGTGGCCCAGGAGAGCGCCATGAAGCCTCCTATATAAGTGGGCACCACGCTGAGATAGAGGCCGGAGCGGGGAAAGAAGCGCGCCAGATCCTTGAGCGCCTCGGTGATTTCCCAGGGCTGGTAGAACGGCACGCCGGTCTGGAAAGTGGCATAGCCGCCCCGCTTCAAGGCGCCCTGGATGCGGTCATAGAAGGTCTCGCCGAACAGCGCCTTGCCCGGGCCGACGGGATCGGGCCGGTCGGCGATGATCAGGTCGAAGCGGTTCCTGGATTGCGTGCGGCCCAGATATTCGAACGCATCTGCCACTTCGAGCGTCAGCCTTTTGTCGCGGAACGCCTTGGCGTTGATCGAGGCGAAATGGGTCTTGCAGAGTTCAATCACCCGCCCGTCAATATCCGCCAGCATCACTTCTTTGACTGAGGCGTGCTTGAGCGCCTCCTCGGCGATGGAGAGATCGCCGCCGCCCACGATCAGCACCCGTTCCACCCGGCCGTGCTCGAGCATGGGCAGATGGGTGAGCATGTCGGCATAGGCGCTTTCGTCGCGGCTGGTGATCTGGACGATGTCGTCGAGCGTCATCACCCGGCCATTGGCCACCGTGTCGAAGATCCGGATGTGCTGATAGCGGCTCTTTTCGTCCGCCAAAACGCGGGTCACGTCCATCGTCTGGGCGTAGCCTTTGTGGAGGCGCTCTTTCACGTGCGTGAGCTTGGCCATAACCATTCCTTAAGTCTTGTGGCGAACGCGCGCCGTATAGGGCGCGCTTTTGGGCGTGTCTACCACGTGTCCGGAGCGGAGCGTGCTGGGCGTAGCTGCCACGCGGAGGCAAAAAAATTGGCGCGAAGGGAAAAATTTTCTTGCATGAAAGGAATGTGTCCCTATATTCCCCCCGACCCCGCGAGGAAAAAAGCGGGACAAAGCGGCGACCGGGTGACCCCCGTGCGTCGCTTTCTTCTTTAGGCGCGTCCGGAAGTCCGTAAGGCCAAGGCGCAGGTGTCAACTCCAAGACGGGTAGGTGCTTGAATGGCTCGACTTAATCTGGTGGCGGCGAACAA
>Ga0075522_10000669_pt1 | contig 25142 bp, 22 predicted proteins | sample NGEPerA_FD_74796 | JGI IMG/M metagenome (GOLD analysis project Ga0075522, IMG submission 74796) | Arctic peat soil microbial communities from the Barrow Environmental Observatory site, Barrow, Alaska, USA - NGEE PermafrostL2-A | ecosystem: Environmental > Terrestrial > Soil > Wetlands > Peat ...
GGCTGTGCCGATGATCGTTGGAGCGCGTGTCATCGGCGTCCTCGAGCTCACGACCGACGTCGCAGGCGTGGTCGACGACGCCACGCTCGACATCATGCGCAGCCTGGCCGGCCAGGCTGCCACGGCAATTGAAGCTGCTCGTCTCCACCGACGCGCCGATGAGATGAGCCACACCGATGTGCTGACCGGCCTTCCCAACCGCCGCCGCCTCGAGACCGACCTGGGTGCAGAGGTCGCTCGCAGTGTCCGCTACCAGCGACCGCTGACCCTCGTCATGCTCGACGTCGACCACTTCAAGATCTTCAACGATACCCATGGTCACCAGGTTGGCGACGAGATTCTCGCCGAGTTCAGCCATTCGTTGGCGGACGCTCTGCGTGAGACGGACACCGCATATCGGTACGGCGGCGAGGAATTCTGCGTGCTCCTGCGCGAGACCGACCCGGCCGCTGCCGCGGCTGTTGCCGAGCGGCTGCGAACCCGTATCGCAGATCGGTTCGCCGGCACAAACGGGTCTAGGGCCGTGACGGCGTCGCTCGGGGTCGCGTCCCTGCCGGCCGACGGCAACAATGCGGCGTCGCTGATCGAGGCCGCGGACCGTGCCCTGTATGCGGCCAAGGCAGCCGGCCGGAACTGCGTCGTGCGGGCGTCCGATCTTCCGCCGAGCACAGCGACTCCCGTCCGCGCCGTTCTGATCGGAGGGAAGCCCAGCGCGTAACCGCGAACGGCGGTGACGTGCGCTGGCTGCGCCCGGGTCGTGCTGGTGCCATGCGTGGCTCACTGGTGCCCAGGAAGGGACTCGAACCCGTCGGGATCACGTCCAGGTCGGGCCTGCGTATTCAGAATCGTGCCGCAGGATACCGCCCCTTCCACTAAATGCCATCCCTGTGGGGGGTCAATCTGGGGGTCACATCCGAGAGCGAAAAGGGGCGCGGGCGTCGCTCAGCGGAGGGACCTCCGACAACACCCACGCGCCCCCCGGCGCGGATGGTACGCGTCTAAAGCGCAGTACTGGCCAGCAGCCCCGCAGCGTGCGACGATGCGGAATGAGCAGTGATCGGTCAGGATCAGCTCGCGACCTTGTGGTGTGCGTGGCCTGTGGCCGTCAGCTCCAGCCGGAGATGTACACGCGCTCAGCCCACGGCCGCAAGGGTCACCATCGCTACCCGCAGCTCAAGTGCGCCGCGTGTGGCCAGCGGTACGAATGGCGGGCGTCGATCGGTTGGGTGGCTTTCGATTCCGACTCCTAGCGCCGCCTCTGGCTTGAGCCGCCACAGGACGGACAACCGTTTCACCGCTTTCGACGATGAGGGATGAGCACTGTTGCGCCGACTCCCTGGAACGAAGCAGTCGTATACGCCGCGTGCGGTACCGGTCTTCTGCCGCTGACCTACGCCCGTCCGGAGGACGATGACCTAAGAGAAGGGCGACGACCCCATCTGCAGGACATCGACCTCGTCGCTCGCCGCCTCGCCGTAACCGGCACCTCGGTTCGGCTCAGCAGACGCACTCGCGAACTGCTCGGCGTCGCCAGCGCTGAGCCGCTGCGCGGCGATCCGAAGACAGCGCGCAGTCGACGAGTCGTCGAGCTGGGGTCGCTCGCGGTCGATGCCTTGCGGGAGCATCGCCGCGACACCGCGGTCATCTCCCTCGAGGGCCGCGTCTTCACCCGTCCGGTTGGGCGAACGCTGGCCGTGCAGACCGTGTACGACAGTTGGCGTCGGCTGCTCCAGCGCTGGGGTCCCCATCGTTCGACCCCATGACGCACGGCATACCACGGCAACGCTGCTGCTCGGCCAGGGCGTGTACCCGGAGCTGGTCTCCGAGATGCTCGGCCACGCCACGGTGGCGATCACTCTCGACCTGTATAGCCACGCCACCCCTGCCACGCACCGCGAGGCGGCACGCGTCCTCGACACGCTTCCCCGGCCTCAGCAAAAGCTGGCGGGGGTCAACCTGGGGGTCAAAACCCCAGCCAAAGGCTTACGCCATATACGGAGCCCTGGTGCCCAGGAAGGGACTCGAACCCTTACAACCTTGCGGTCACCAGCCCCTCAAGCTGGCGTGTCTACCAATTCCACCACCTGGGCACGTGGCCGGCGGATTTTACTTGACGCGCCACCGCCCGACGGCCCCCTGGGGCTGCCTTGTGCGATCTAGGGCCACTACTTACTATGGATGAATCATTATCTGTCGGTATGGAGTGGGGCCACGAATGGCAGTAGCCGCCCGCGACGTCGAGACAGCGCCTGAGATCGTGTCGTCGGGCCGGCGCTCCGTTCCGCCGGCCCTCCAACGGATGATGCCCCACCTCGGCGAGGCGCTCCGCTCAACCGCCCCGCACCGCAGCACGCGCCTCGGCGCGATGTCCTCGTACCACCTCGGCTGGACCGACGAGCAGGGCCGGCCCCGCGACGACGGGGGCGGCAAATATCTGCGCGGCTGCCTGGCGCTCTGGGCCGCCGACCGCTCCGGGGGAACGGTCCGCGACGCCGCAACCGTGGCCGCCGCCGTTGAATGGATCCACAACTTCACGCTCGTCCACGACGACATCCAGGACGGCGACCACGAGCGTCGCCACCGTCCCACGGTGTGGGTCGTGTGGGGCAGCGCCCAGGCGATCAACGCCGGCGACGGGATGCACGCCGCCGCCCAGCGCGCCGTTCTCTCCGGGCGCGGCCGCCCGTCCGTCCGGCTGCGGGCTGCGGCGGCGCTCAACCGCGGTGTCCTCGCCGTGATCGAAGGCCAATGCCTCGACCTCGACCTCGAGGGGCGGATCGACACGCCGGCGTCCACATACCTCCGCCTGGCCCGCGCCAAGACGGGCGCCCTGATCGGGGCGGCCATGGAGGCCGGGTCGATCATGGGCGGTGCCGGCGCCAGGAAGGCCGCGATGCTCCGCCGTGCCGGCGTGGAACTGGGCGTCGCCTTCCAGGTCCGCGACGACTGGCTGGGGACGTGGGGCGACAGCGATGTCACCGGCAAGGGCTCTGGAGGCGACATCCAGCGCCGCAAGATCACCTACCCCGTGGTGGTCGCCCAGGCGCGTCTCCGCGGCGCCGCCCGCCGCGAGCTCCGCCGCCTCTACCGCTCTCCGGGCGGCCAGGAGGACGTGATCCTCGAGCTCCTCGATGAGGCCGGCGCCCGGGAAGCTGTCAACGAGGAGCTCGCCTTTCGGCGCGGCTCGGCGCTCCGACTGGCCGGTCTCTGCGGGCTCCCCGGCGGTGCCGTCGACGACTTCCAGTCGATCGTCGATTTCGTCGTCGAGCGGGCTGCCTGACGTGGCCCAGACCAGCCCGACCCCGAACAGCAATGGGGCGCTCACCTCGACCCGCAAGGCGGACCACCTGCGCATCAATCTCGAGGAGGACGTCTCTGCCAAGGGCGTCGGCGCCGGCTTCGACACCTACCGTTTCATGCACTGCGCGCTCCCCGAGATCGACCTTTCCGACGTCAGCACGGCGACGACCGTGCTCGGCTGGGACCTCTCCTCTCCGCTCTTCATCTCCTGCATGACGGGAGGGACGGAATCAGCCCACCGCATCAACTGCGTGCTCGCCGAGACGGCGGCCGAACTTGGCATCGCCATCGGCCTCGGCTCGGCGCGCGTTCTCCTCGAGCGGCCCGAGGCGCTCTCCAGCTTTGCGATCCGGGACATCGCGCGCGGCGTGCCGCTGTTCGCCAACCTCGGCGCCGTCCAGCTCAACCTCGGCGTCACCGCCGATGACTGTGCGCGCCTCGTGGACGTGCTCGGAGCCGACGCTCTGGTCCTCCACCTCAACGCACTCCAGGAGGCTCTTCAGCCGGAGGGCGACACCCGCTTCAGCGGCCTCCTCGAGCGCATCGAGATGGTGGCGGGGGTGCTGCCGGTACCCGTCGTGGTCAAGGAGGTAGGCTGGGGCATCTCCGCAGAACTGGTCGGCGCGCTGCTCCAGGCAGGCGTCGCCGCCGTTGACGTCGCCGGCGCGGGCGGCACCTCGTGGAGCGAGGTCGAGCGCCACCGCCTCGGTGGCCGGGCGGCGCGCACGGCCGAAGCCTTCGCGGGGTGGGGAATCCCCACGGCGGTGGCGCTGACCCAGGCACGCGCCGCGGCCCCCGACGCGGTCATCTTTGCCAGCGGCGGCGTGCGCAGCGGGCTCGACGTCGCCATCGCCGCGGCCCTCGGTGCCGACCTCGTCGGTGTGGCCGGACCGTTTCTGCGCGCGGCCGCCGGCGGCACCGACGAGTGTGTCGACCTCGGCCGTGAGTGGGTGGACGTGCTCCGCATCGCGATGTTCTGCACGGGCTCGCGCGACCTGGCATCGCTCCGGGCGTGTGGGCGCCTCGTCCGCGACGACGGGGCGCCGATGCCCGCGGGCTACGACGGCGTCACTCTTGTCACCAGCCTGATCGAGACAATCTCCGATCTCCGCGGCACCCAGGTCACACGCAGCGCACCGCACAGATGAGCGTCCTGGCTCCCGCCCCGCCGCCGGCCGAGCTGGCTCATGCGGATGCCTTCTGCCGGCGGCTGGCCCGCACCCACTACGAGAACTTCGCAGTCGCCTCTGCGGTGCTGCCCGCCGAACTTCGCGTCCACCTGGCCCGCATCTACGCCTTCTGCCGTGTGACCGACGACCTCGGTGACGAGAGCCGCGACGACGCTCGCCTGATCGCCTGGCGGGACGAGGTGGTCGCGATGCTCGGCGGTGGCTCCGCGCCGACCCACCCGGTGCTCCTCGCCCTGCGCGAGACGGTCACCGAGTGCGCGGTCCCGGCGCAGCCGTTCCTTGACCTCATCGACGCCAACCGCCAGGACCAGCGGGTCGCCTCCTATGCCACCTGGGCGCACCTCGATGCGTACTGCGTGCTCTCCGCAGCACCGGTGGGGCGGATGGTCCTGGCGGTGTTCGGCATCCGCGACGTCCGGGCCGAAGAGCTCTCCGACTCCGTCTGCGTGGGACTGCAGCTGGCCAACTTCGCCCAGGACGTTGCGGTCGACACCCGCCTGGGGAGGCGATACCTGCCCGCCGATGAGGTCGAGGCACTCGGCCTTCATGGCGCCGTCGAGGCGCTCTGCGACCGCGCCCAGTCGATGCTGGACGCCGGCCACGAACTGGAGGCCATGACCGGCGGCCGGTTGCGCGCCCAGCTGGCCATGTACCGCCTCGGGGGTACCGCCATCATCGACGCCATCCGGCGGGCGTCGTATCGGACGGACACCGTGCGGCCACAGGTGAGCTCCGCAGTGAAGATGCGCCTCGCCGCCGCAGCGGTCACCCTGCTGATCAGCGACCACCACGGCCCTCACGGTATCGTCGAGGCGGAGCACGTCTGCCGGCGCCTGGCACGGCACAACGCCGCCAACTTCTACTGGGGGTTCATCGCGCTGGCTCGTCCCCAGCGTGTCGCCATCTACGCGCTCTACGACTTTGCCCGCCAGGTGGACGATGCGGTCGACTCGCCGGCGGACGGCGACCCTCGCGAGGCCCTCGCTCGGGCCCGCCTGCGCCTCCGCCGCGCCCTCGCCGGCGAGCCCGACGACGAGGTCACCGCCGTGCTCGCGAGGGCCGTCGCGGCGTACCGCATCCCGGTGGAGGAGCTCGACGGTCTCATCGACGGGGTGGAGCGCGACCTCACCACACAGCGCTACGCGACGTGGGCGGAGCTGGCCGGCTACTGCCACCTGGTGGCCTCAACGGTGGGCAGGATGTGCGTGCGCATCTTCGGCTTCGACGACGAGATCGCCCTGCGGCACGCCGACGACCTCGGCCTGGCCATGCAGCTCACCAACATCCTCCGCGACGTCCGCGGCGACCTCGAGCTGGGCCGCGTCTACCTGCCCGCCGACGAGCTGGCGGCATTCGGCATCAGCGACCACGACCTCGGCGCCGGCCGCGCCGCGCCGCGATGGAACGACTTCGTCGCCTTCGAGGCGGCGCGGGCCCGGAGCCTCTTCGCATCCGGCCTGCGCGTCGGGCGGTACATCCCACCGCGCGCCGGGATCTGCGTGCGCACCATGGCCGGCCTCTACGAACGCATCCTCACCGAGATCGAGGAGCAGCCCGAGCTGCCGCTGCGCGGCCGCCTGTCGCTGAGCCCATCGAACAAGGCGGGAGTGCTGCTGCGAGCGAGCATCCCTCGCGGCGGACGCGCGCACCCGAACGGCTCCGGCCGCGGGGGCATGAACTGATGCGCGTGGTCATCGTCGGCGGCGGACTGGCCGGGCTCGCCGCGACGTGCCGGCTCGCCGACCAGGGGCACGAGGTCACCCTGGTGGAGCGCGGCCGCCTTCTCGGTGGCAAGGCGACCTCCTTCACCGTCGAGGGCGTGGAGGTGGACAACGGCCAGCACGTACACCTCGACTGCTGCACCGACTACCTCGACTTCGTCGACGCGCTGGGAATGAGCGACCAGCTCTGGACCCAGCCCCGCTTCCAGGTCACCGTGCTGCGCCGCCACGCGCCGTCCAGCCGGCTGCGCGCCACGCGTGGGCTCCCGGCCTCGCTCAGTCTGCTGCCGTCCTTCGCCCTGTACGCGCCGCTGGGCACTGCCGCGAAGGTGCAGGTGGCGCGCGGGTTGCGGGCCGCCTCGCGCGCGTCCGAACCCGGCGAGACATTCGGGAGCTGGCTGCGGCGCCACGGTCAGGGGCACGCTGCCATCGCCGGCTTCTGGGAGATCTTTGTCGTCCCCGCGCTGAATGCCGGCCTCGACGAGGTGGACGCGGCGGCCGCGCTGTTCGTGGTCCGCACCGCCCTCGCAGGCGACCCCGACGCCGCCCGGATCGGTTGGTCGCGCGTGCCGCTGGCGCGGATCGCGGAGGCCGCCGGGCGCCGCGCGCACACCGTCCGCATACGCACCAGCGTCGTGTCGCTGGTCGACGACGGCGTCAGCGTCGCCGGCGTGCGCTGCGCCGACGGCGAGACGATCTCAGCCGACGCCGTGGTGCTCGCTGTGCCTCCCGCGCGCCTCGCGACCATCCTCGGCGACGCTGCCGCGTACGGATTGACAGGGCTTGACGCTTTCCGCACCCGCGCCATCGTTGACGTGCACCTCTGGTTCGACGCGCCCTGCGGACCGCAGGAATTCGCGGCCGTGATCGGGTCGCCCGTGCAATGGGTGTTCCAGAAGCAGCCGGGCTACCTCTGCTGCAGCCTGAGCGCCGCGGACGGCCTTGTGGGCCGGCCGGAATCCGAGCTGGTCAGCCTGTGCCACGCGGAGCTCGCCGCCGTCTGGCCGGAGGTCGCATCGGCGCGCCTGCTCCGCGGTGCCGCGACGCGCGACCCCGAGGCAACGTTCATCCCCGCGCCGGGGCTCCGCCGGCCCGGCCCGGCGACCTCCCGCCCCAACCTGGTCGTCGCCGGCGCGTGGACCGCGACCGGCTGGCCGGCCACCATGGAATCGGCGGTCAGGAGCGGCCGCGCCGCGGCCCGCACCGTGGCGGCGAGCGCCCGTGCTGCCGCTCCCCGCCTCGAGGCCGTCCATGGCTGACACGCTGCTCCGCCGCCCCGAGACGGCCGCCCCCTCCGGCGCGAGCAGAGCTGTGCGCGCGGCGACCGATCACCTCCTCGACCGCCAGGACCCGATGGGCTGGTGGGCGGGCGAGCTCGAGACCAACGTGACCATGACCGCGGAACATGTCCTGCTCCTCGCCTTCCTCGGGCTCCCCCACCACGACATCCGCGAGTCGGCCATCCGCCACCTCCTCGGCGCCCAACGCGATGACGGCTCCTGGGGCCTCTACCACGACGCCCCCGCCGACGTCAGCACGACGATCGAGGCATATGTCGCGCTGCGCGCGCTCGGCGTCGATGCCATGCGGCCCGAATTGCGCAGCGCTCTCCGCGTCATCCTCGAGCAGGGCGGCGTGGCCCACGCGCGCGTCTTCACCAAGATCTGGCTGGCGCTCTTCGGCGCCTACCCCTGGGAGGGTGTGCCGAGCATGCCCCCGGAGCTGGTCTGGCTACCGCCACGCGTGCCGCTCAACCTCTACGACTTCGCGTGCTGGGCGCGCGGCACCGTCGCCCCGCTGCTCATCGTCATCTCACGACGGCCGTGCCGCCCCCTCCCCTTCTCGCTCGACGAGCTGGTGGCGCCCGGAACCGAGTGGCGGCTGCGCCGCGTCGAGGCCACGGGGTTCTTCGCGTGGGCCGACCGCGTCCAGAAGGTCTACGACCGCCTCAGCGTGCAGCCGGGCCGTGACCGGGCGCGGGGCCGCCTCGTGGAGTGGATCCGGGAGCGCCAGGAGGAGGACGGCGGTTGGGGCGGTATCCAGCCGCCATGGGTCTACTCGCTGATCGCCCTCCACCTCGAGGGCATGCCGCTGGATCACCCGGTGATGCGGCGTGGCCTCGAGGGGCTGCGTCGCTTCTCGCTGGACGACGATGGCGGCTGGCGCCTCCAGGCCTGCATGTCGCCGGTCTGGGACACGGCCCTGGCCCTCCTCGCGCTGCGCCGCGCCGGGCTGCCCGCCGACGCCGAGCCGGTGCGCCGGGCGGCGGACTGGCTGGTGAGTGAGCAGATCCTTGGCGGTGGCGACTGGCAGGTGCGCTGCCCGCCGGGAACCCAGGGTGGCGGCTGGGCCTTCGAGTTCGACAACGACATCTACCCCGACGTCGACGACACCACCATCGTGGTGCTGGCCCTGCTCGCCGCCGAGTCCACCCCGGCGGTGCAAGACGCCATCGAACGGGCGCGGCGCTGGGTGACGGCGATGCGCTCCAGCAACGGCGCCTGGGCCGCCTTCGACCGCGACAACGTGCGCAAGATCGTCTACCGCCTTCCCTTCGCCGATTTCGGCGCCATGCTCGACCCCCCGACCGAGGACGTTACCGCCCACGCCATCGAGATGCTGGCCGCCCTCGGCGAGCCCGTCGACGGCGTGACTCTGGCGCCGGCCGTCGCCTACCTTCGCGCTGCACAGCAGCCTCAGGGCTCGTGGTTCGGCCGCTGGGGCGTCAACCACATCTACGGCACGTGGTGTGCCGTCAGTGCGCTGGCACCGCTCGGCGTTGCCGATGAAGGGGTGGCCCGAGCTGTGGCGTGGACGCGGCGTGTCCAGAACCGCGACGGCGGCTGGGGTGAGACCTGCGCCTCCTACCGCGACGACTCCTTCGCCGGCGTGGGCGACAGCACCGCGTCGCAGACGGCCTGGGCGATGCTGACCCTGCAGGCGGCCGGCCATGGGGCCGACGCGTCGTGCGTCGCCGGCGCGCGCCACCTCGTCGACAGCCAGCGGGGGGGCACGTGGGATGAACCGCAGCACACCGGCACCGGGTTCCCCGGCGACTTCTACATCAATTACCACCTCTATCGACACGTCTTTCCGCTGTTGGCGCTGGCTTCACATGCCGGCCAAGAAGGTTAGGAGCAACCATGGGCATGCCACTCCGTCAGAACCTCCGCATCGGCGCCTACGTGATGAACCAGAAGCTGCATCGTCGCGATAAGTACGCGCTGGTGCTGGAGCTTGAGCCCCTCTACCAGTGCAACCTCGCCTGCGCCGGGTGCGGCAAAATCCAGCAGCCTGACGACATCCTGGCACGCCGCCTCAGCGTACAGGACTGCATCGACGCCGTCGAGGAGTGCGGCGCGCCCGTCGTCTCCATCGCCGGTGGCGAGCCGCTTGTTCACCGCGAGATCGACCAGATCGTCGCGGCCCTGGTGGAACGGAAGAAGTTCGTCTTCCTCTGCACCAACGCCATCCTCATGGAGAAGAAGCTCGACAAGTTCACGCCCTCGCCCTACTTCTCGTGGATGGTCCACATCGACGGGCTGCGCGAGCGCCACGACGCGTCTGTCAACCGTGACGGCGTGTTCGACAAGGCGGTGTCGGCGATCCGCGAGGCCAAGAAGCGCGGTTTCCGAGTCAGCACCAACACCACGTTCTTCGGACAGGATGATGCCACTACTGTCCGCAACGTTCTCGACTACCTGAACGACGACCTCCAGGTCGACATCATGCAGATCTCGCCCGGGTACGCCTACGAGAAGGCGCCCGACCAGGAGAACTTCCTCGGCGTCGAGCGCACCCGTGCCATCTTCCGCGACGCGTTCGCGGACGGCCGCCGCAAGAAGTGGCGGCTCAATCACTCGCCCCTGTACCTCGACTTCCTCGAGGGAATCGTGGACTTCCCCTGCACCGCCTGGGCAATCCCCTCCTACTCGGTGCTGGGCTGGCAGCGGCCCTGCTACCTCATGAACGACGGCTATGTGCGCACCTACAAGGACCTGCTCGACACCACGGAATGGTCGCAGTACGGCCGCGGTCGCGACCCGCGCTGCGAGAACTGCATGGCCCACTGCGGGTACGAGCCGACGGCGGTGATCGCCACCACGAAGTCGCTGCGGCAGACCCTGCGCGCCGCCGGTGACACGTTGGTGGGGCAGCGAGTGCGGTGATCTGCGACGAGGTCTTCCTCACGGGGGCGACCGGGTTCATCGGCGGCCATGTGCTCGACGCGCTCCTCGAGGCCGGGTATTCGGTGCGCGCGCTGGTGCGCTCCCCCGGTGTCCTCCGCGCGCGGGGAGCCGTCGTCGAGGTGGTCGGCGACGTGACCCGCTCCGGGGAGCTGGTGGACGCCATGTCGGGGTGCCGACTGCTCGTTCATTGCGCCGCGCTGTACTCGTTCTCGCCCGCCGACCGCGCCCGCGTCCACGCCACCAACGCGGCGGGGACCGCCGCCATCCTGGAGGCTGCACGCATCGCCGGTGTCGAGCGCGCCGTGGTGACGTCGAGCTCCGCAACGGTCGGTCCCGCCCGCGACGGCCGCCCTGCGACCGAGGAGGACCACGCCGACGAGCACGGCGATTCCGCGTACCACGACTCCAAGATCGCCGCCGAGCGCGCCGCCCTCGCCGCTCGCGTGCCGACGGTGCTCGTCCTGCCGACGGCGCCGGTCGGAGCCCGCGACCTCAAGCCGACCCCGACGGGGACAGCCCTGCTCACCTTCCTGCGCGGTCACGTGGTCGCCAGCGTCGACGGGGGGCTCAACGTCGTCGCCGTCAGGGATGTCGCCGCCGCCCACGTCGCCGCTCTCGAACGCGGCGAGCCGCGGCGGCGCTACCTCGTCGGCGGCGAGAACCTCAGCTTCGACCAGCTCTGGACACGCTTGGGCAGCGTGTCGGGGCGGCGTCCCCCGCGCCACAGGATGCCCCACGCGGCGGCGTTGCTCGCCAGCATCGTCGACGAGGCGCGCTGCCGTGTGGTGCGCGATGCCAAGCCCGTCGTTCCGCTGGAGGGCGTGCGCATGGCGCGTCACCACATGTACGTCGAATCCCGGCGCGCGGCGGACGAGTTGGGAGTGCGGCCCTCGAGCGTCGACCTCGCGCTGGAGGATGCCGTCCGCTGGTTCCGGGACAGCGGCTACATCGCAGCGTGAGGGGGCAGTCCAGAGACGGTCTCGCGGGCCTCGGTCCCGGGAGCCGCGCCACGGCGGACCCGGCCCCTCACAATCGGGCGCGCCGCTTCGCGGGCGGGCCTCCGCAGCGACACCGAGAGATCCAGGCCGAGGTACGTCCGGGCGACCAGTTCGGCGAGCCGGGTCACCTCGCTGACCTCGAGGTTGGCGATGAGGCCATGAAGCGACTCGCGCTGCACGCAGATGGCGCGGTCCAGGATGGCCTCGCCGTCCTTGAGCAGCCGCACGTTGACCTGGCGCCTGTCGGCGCCGTCGCGCGTCGCCTCGATCATGCCCGAGTCGACCAGTTCGCGGACCAGCAGCGAGATGCGCGATTCCGGGCGGTGCATGTCGCGCGCGATGGCTCCCTGGCCCATACCCTCGGCCCCGCCCGCGGCCACCACGAGCAGGAGCTGGTAGCGCTGCTCGGTCAGGCCGAAGCCGACCAGCGTCTGGGCCATGACGGCCTGCGCCTCGCCGAAGGCGCTGCGCAACTGGGCGACAAGAGCGATGTCGGCCAGCGCGTCGCGCGCCGACCGCACGCCGTCGGTGGACATACTCTGAATGTACACGGTGGCAGCGCCGACCGCTGTTCCGCTGCCTCGGATTGGGCGTCCAGCGCCGCGCGCCGTCGTGGCCAACGACGGTGACGGCCTCCCTCGACGGTCGCGCGGTGCTCATCACCGGTGCTGCCGGCGGCCTCGGCCGCACCATCGCGACCGCTCTCGCACGTCATGGAGCCGGTCTCCTGCTCGTCGACATCGACGCGCCGCGACTTCTCGAGGTGCGCGACCGCATCGCGTGCCATGCGCTGGTCGCGGACGTTGGCGACGCCGGTGACCGGCGCCGGGTCCTCGAGCACTGCCTCGCCGTCGGGCACGAGCCGGACGTGCTCATCAACGCCGCGGGCATCGAGAAGGCAAGCGCCTTCAGCGACCTGGGCGAGGAGGAGGTCATCCACGCGCTGCAGGTGAACCTTGTCGGGACAATGCTCCTCACCCACTCGCTGTTGCCGGGGATGCAACGGGCCGGCCGCGGCCACGTCATCAGCATCGCCTCCATGGCGGCCATCAAGCCGATCCCGTTCAACGCCGTCTACAACGTCGCCAAGTCGGGCCTGGTTGCCTTCTCACTGTCGCTGAGCAAGGAGCTTGCCGGCAGCGGCGTCGACGCCACGGTGATCTGCCCGTCTGCCGTGGCGGCGGTGGGCATGTGGGCGAGGGCCAGCGACCAGTTGTCGCGCAACCGCCTCGTCGAGGGGTCGGTGGTGCGCCCCGAGGCGGTGTCGCACGCTGTTCTCGAGGCGCTCGAGCGCCGCCCTCGGCGAATCCTCGTCGGCTCCCCGCTGGTGCGCGCCGGGGCACTGCTGTCTGGGCTGTCCACGCACATCGACCGCGCCACCGATCGGCTGAGCCACATCGAGGACGTGTACCGCGAGCGCGTCCACACCGACAGCAGTCGGCGACTCTGATCGATCACCCGCGCCGCGATCACCGGCCTACGCGGCGCTGATCGCTCCGCGACGACGTTCGCGACGCAGCCCGCGAAGGTAGGAGTGGTAGTCGATCTCCATGGTGTGCCGCGCCGATGCCACGAACTGACGGCGTCGCACCTCCTGGCGGCGGCGGATCTGGGCAAGCATCAGCCCGCGTGACGGCAGCTGATACGACCCCGCGAGATAGTCTGCGACCAGCCTGGACTGTGCCTCGGCCACGGGCATGAGGGCGCCGAAGGGTTGCACGAGCCCGACGAACGCGACGCTGGGCACTGCCGGCGAGAACACCTGCTGAAAGAGGTCGACCCGGTTGTCAACGGGGTCGATGACGTCGCGGTCGAGGAATGGGAAGCTCACCGTGTAGCCGGTGCAGTAGACGACGGTGTCGGCGTCCACCTCGGAGCCGTCGCTGAAGCGCACTCTGCCTCCGTCGAATGCGGCGATGTTCGGCTTGGGGATGACCGCCCCGGCCCGGACGCGCTCGATGATTCGCTGGCTGACGGTTGGGTGCGCCTCGCCGAAGCGATGATCGGGCTTGGGCAGGCCGACGTCCTCGGGGCGGCCGATGGTGGCGCGCACGATCACGCTGAACAGGGCCCGCTTGAAGAGCCAGGGCATCGGCAGCGCGGTGTTGAACGTGTCGATCGGCTGGCCCATGGTGTACTTGGGCACGATGTGCGCACCGCGGCGGCTGGCGAGGTACACGGTGCGTGCCACGCCGCTCAATTCGACGGCGATGTCCATCGCCGAGTTGCCCATGCCGAGCACGACCACGGCCTGTCCCGCGAAGCCGTCGGGGCCGACGTAATCGTGAGCGTGCATCTGCCGGCCGCTGAACTCGCCCGAGAAGGGCGGATCGGGCCAGCGTGGCTCACGGTGATGACCGTTGGCGACGACGAGTGCGTCGTAGGAGCGCACCTCGCCGGTGCTGAGGCGCACGTCCCAGCCACCCTCTCTGGTCCGCGTCGCGTGTTCGACCGAGGTGTTGAAGCGGATCAGCTGACGGAACCCAAAGTGGTCGACGTAGGCATCGAAGTAGGCCGCCATCTGCTTGTTGTGCGGGTACGGGGGAAACGCGCCCGGCATCGGGAAGTCGGAGAACTGCGTGCGCCGTTTGGAGGTGTTGCACTCCAACGAGGGGTAGGACGCCTGCGCGTCTGCGGCGTCGACGGACCACAGGCCGCCGACACCGTCGCGTTGCTCGAAGCACTCGAAGGCGATGCCTCGCTCGTGCAGGGCCTTAGCGGCGGCGATGCCGCTCGGTCCCGCGCCGATCACGCAGACGCGCAGCCCGGATCGTCCCGCCATCACACGGTTGATTATCCGAGGTGGCGGTGTTCTCCCGGCGGCCGCGAGGTCTGCCAATGGGACACGGGCATGGCCGCCGTCGCCAGCGAGATCCCCGCCACGATTGCGATGACCGTCACAGCGGTGCGGCGCCGGGCCCCCGATACCTTCGCCGGAGCCGTGGCCCGGGACGGGACGAGGTCGGCGGCAACCTCGCGTGGCGTGTCCCAGAGGTGGGCGAGCAGGTGCAGCCCGAGTGCCCCCGTGAAAACGATCGCCGCGCCGTTGTGGATGGTGCTCCAGGACCCGAATCGATCCGCGCCGAGGAGCATCTCCACCCCGCTCAAGAAGAGCACGACCGTCGAGAGCACGAGGATGGGGGCCGTGATGCGGGGCATCGGGTGGGGCGGTCCGTCCGCGCGAAAACCGCGGTCTCCGAGGTAGTACCGCACCGCCCGCCAGCCCGTGCCGCCGAGCTTCACGCCGAGCAGGGGGACGAGAAGGAGGCCGCTGAAGTAGTGCACCCGCCACAGCGAGTCCAGCCCCAGCGCTGACACGTACGGCACCGGCAGAAGGATCAACAGCGCCAGGCCGGACATCGCGACCAGCCGGGAGTTCGCCGCCCGCGCCGTGCGCACGCGGTGCGCCGAGAAGGGGCGCACACCCGCGAAGGCCAGCATGTCCATCGTCGACTGGGTGAGCGGGTCCTCGGACGAGTGCCAGCGCGCCTCAGGGTCGGGAGGTGGGGCGGGTTCGCTGGGCGGCGTGGTCACAGCCTAGGCGGTGTAGATGGTGCCGTCGGACGTGACGGTGACGCGGAGCCCGGGCAACGGCGTGGGTGCGGGACCCGCGATCACCTGTGCAGAGTGGGCGGGGTCGAACGCTGCGCCGTGGCAGGGGCAGATCAGGAGCCGCTGCGAGGGGTCGTACTCCACTGTGCAGCCGGCATGGGTGCAGACGGCGTCGTAAGCAACCACTGACTGGCCGCCCAGGCTCACCACCACCGCGGGGTCGCCCGATGCCGGGTCCTGGTAGGCGAGGCTCCCCGCGGACTGGACCGCGGCGAGGGTGCCGATGCGTGTTCCCGCGGGGGCGGCCGCGGTCGGGGTTGCCGCGCCCGGCGGCCCACTGGGGGTGGGCGGACCGGGCGCGACGCTGGGCTGCGGTGTGGTCGGCGTCGTGGTCGGCGAGGCCGGGAGCGACGCCGCGGCCGGCCGCGAGCGAGGCAGCAGAGCCAGCAACCAGATGGCGCCGACGCCGGCCGCTCCCAGTCGCAGCAGGAACTCGCGGCGGGCGGGGTCGACGATGGGCCGGCGGCGGTCCTCCGCCGGCCGCAGCAGTCGCTGACCGGGCACCCAGACGCCGCGGTCGCCAATCAGGGCGAGTGTGATCCAGGCCACCGCGTAGATGCTGTCCGAGCCGAGGAAGTAGGGCTGGACGTCCCAGGTGGCGCTCAGGAACAGCACCACGGAGAGCAGGGCGCCGAGGACGGCGAGGCCACGGGTCCAGATGCCGAGCAGAACGCCGGCCCCGATGGCCAGCTCCACGAGGATGATCAGCACGCCCACCTCGACGGCGAAATTCTGACCGAGCCAGCCGAGGAGGCCTCCGATCGGGGATCGCAGTCCGTATCCGGTCAGCTGCTTGCCGATGTACGTCGAACGGCTCGCAGTGAGGAAGCCGCTGTCGGTGAGCTTCTGGATGCCGGCGTAGAGGAATGTGGCGCCCAGGAAGAGACGCAGCGGGACTGACCCGAAGCGCACCCGCGGGTCGGGACGCGGAACCCCTGGCTGCGGGGTTGGCCCGGCACGGCGCTTGGGCGCGCGGCGGCGACCGGAGACCTGGGGCATGCTCGGACGATATGCGTTCAAGATTAGAGTTACATTGGAAACCCCCGCCGGAGCCGGCCCGCCCCCCTCAATCCTTGTGGTCGAGGATGAGGTCGGGCTGGGTCGTCTCATCGGTCGCGTTCTCAACGAGGAGGGCTACGAGGCGCGGTTGGAGACCCGGGGCGACAGCGGCCTCGCCGCTGCCCTGAGCGAACCTCCGGCGGCGCTCATCCTCGACGTGGCCCTGCCCGTGCTGGGCGGGCTCGAGGTGTGCCGGACGCTGCGTCAACGCGGCCTGCGAATCCCCGTCCTGATGCTCACCGCCCGCGACAGCCTCATGGACCGCGTTGCCGGTCTCGACGCGGGCGCCGATGACTACCTGGTCAAACCGTTCGCCTTCGAAGAGTTGCTGGCGCGGCTTCGGGCCCTCCTCCGCCGCGGAGTCGTCGAGCCGGACCGGATCGGTGTCGGCGACCTCGTCATCGATGCCGGGAGCCACCGCGTGTGGCGCGGCGACCGTGAGATCGCCCTGTCGGCACTCGAGTATCGATTGCTCGAGGTGCTTGTCCGCCACGCCGGGTGGGTGCTGACGCGGCAACAACTGCTCGATCACGCGTGGGGGTACGACGCAGCCCACGCGTCAAACATCGTCGACACCTACATCCATTACCTGCGGCGCAAGATCGGCGACACCGCCAGGACGCGGCTGATCCACACGGTTCGCTCCGTCGGCTACACGATGCGCACGCGGTGATCGGGCGCGCTCGCCGCCGCCTTCTGGGGGGCAACCTGGTGGTGCTCCTGGTCCTCACGTCGCTCATCGCCGCCGCCATCGCCGCCGTCGCCGTTCAGCTCCTCGAGCAGGACACCCGTACCCGGCTCAGCCTCGACGCGCAGCGGGCGATCGCCGACCTCCGCGGGCGCGGTGACACGGACTTCGCCTCCGAGCACGGCGTCAGTGCCTCCGGCACCTTCTACATCATCTGGAACGCCGCCGGGCGCGCCACGCTCGATCCCGCGCGTGCGGCGGACACGGCCCTGGCCGCCGACGCGGCGTCGGTCCTGGCCGGAGGGGGCGGACGCGTCGACCGGGTGACCACGTCCGGCGGATCGGTGCTCGTCGATTCGCGGCTGGTCGTGCTGTCAGGCGGGGTCCGCGAGGTCCTCCAGACGGCCACCAGCCTCGCCGCGGTCAACGCCGCGGACGGCCGCATCATCGCCGCCGCGCTGATCACGTCGAGCGTCGGTGTTCTCTGTTGCATCGTCGCCGCCTTCTGGCTCACCCGGCGTGCCCTTGCACCGCTGACCGCGGCGCTGGAGCGGGAGCGGCGCCTGCTCGCTGACGCCTCTCACGAACTGCGCACGCCCCTCGCCCACGCGGCGGCGGCGCTCCAGGTGGTTCGCCGCCAACCGCTGCATCGCATCGCCGACGAGGACAACGTGCTCGAGGCCATGGCCGGCGAACTCGACCGGATGACCAGGCTCACCGACGACCTCCTGCGCCGTGCCCGCGGTGAAGCGCCCGGTGCGCGCCGCGAGACGATCGCTGTCGACGACCTGGTGCGACAGGTCGTGGAGGCGGCCCAGCCCCGGGCAGCGCAGCGCGGCCACCCACTGTCGGTCCGTGCCGGCGGGGCGGGCCACCTCGTGGGTGACCCGGATTCACTGCGTCAGGCCCTGCTCGCGATCCTCGACAATGCGCTGACGCACACGCCGGCCGGGACGGCGGTGGTTGTCGGCACCCACGCCGAGCGCGGCTTGTCGGTGATCGACGTCGCCGACTCGGGCGCCGGCATCCCCCCGGCGCAGAAGGCCGTCGCGCTCGAGCCGTTCGCGCGTCTCTCGGCGGGACGCGGCAGCGGCGGCTCCGGGCTCGGCCTCTCCGTGAGCCGGTCACTCGTCGAGGCGATGGGGGGATCCCTCCTCCTGCTCGACAATGAGCCCGGGCTGCGCGTGCGCATCCGGCTGCGCAGGCAGGAGACGGGCCGGATGTCAGAGGAGCGTGGGCACGCCGACTCCGACGCCGATGACAGCGATGAGCCGGCGCATCGGCTGAGGGTGTGACGTCCGCCGGTCAACCCGTGCCGTTGCTGCCAAACGCGATCATGCGGTTGCGCAGCGTGCCCACTCCCTGCACCTCGGTCTCCATGATGTCGCCGGGACGGAGGTACTCCGGGGGTGTGCGTGCGAAGCCCACTCCCTCGGGAGTGCCCGTGGCGATGAGCATCCCCGGCAGAAGCGTCATGCCCATCGATAGCCACTCGATGAGGGAGTCGACAGGGTAGATCATGTCGCGCGTGTTGGCGTCCTGCTTCACCTCGCCGTTGACGAGGAGGCGCAGTTGCAATGAGGTGGGATCGGGGACCTCGTCGGCGGTCACCACCCACGGGCCGGACGGGCACGACGCGTCCAGGCTCTTGCCCTTGAACCACTGACCGCCCCAGCCGCGCTGCATGTCGCGCGCCGTGACGTCGTTGACCACCGTGTACCCGAACACGTGGTCGAGCGCGTCCTGCCGCTTGATGCTGCGGCCGGCCTGGCCGACGACCACCCCGAGCTCGACCTCCCAGTCGATGTTGACACTGACCGCGCTGTCGATGGGGATGTCGTCGTAGGGGCCGCTGATGGTCGTGATCGCCTTGGTGAAGATGGTCGGCGGGCCCACCTTCTCGTTGAGGGCACGCGCCCCCTCCTCGGCGTGCTTCTGATAGTTGCGGCCGATGGCCAGCACGTTGCCCCGAGGCGGATCGAGGGGCGGCAGCACGGCGAGGTCGGCAAGTCTGCGCACCGCGGAGCCCTGCGTCGCGGCCGCCGACGACACCAGCTCGCGAAGACGGTCGAGGCCCTGCGCGCCCGAGTCGACGACCGCGAGGATGTCGCGGGGAACGGACTCCGACCCGGACGAGCCGGCCAGCTCGGCGACGTCGACGACCTCGTCCGGCGCCCCCTCCCGTACGACCCCAAGGCGCCGTCCATCACCATGCCGGAACATCACCAATTTCACGCGATCTCAACCTCCGAACCACTGACCGGCGTCAAGCTGGTCGAGGCTCCCAAGAACAGTTCCTCGAAGTCTTGGCGCTCGAGGAGTTCGCCTGGCCGGCCCTCCAGCCGTGTCGCACCTGAGACCAGGACGCTGGTCCACGCCGCAATGTCCAGCGCCGCCCGGGCGCGCTGCTCCACGAGCAGGACGGCCTTGCCGCGCGCTCCCAGCGCGCGCACGTGTTCGCCGAGGAGTGTGTCTGCCAGCTGCGGGGCCAGGTTGGCCGTGGGCTCATCGAGGATCACGACCCGGGGATCGAGCATCAGCACACGCCCGATGGCGAGCATCTTGCGTTCGCCGCCGCTGAGTTTGTCCGCGCGCCGCTTGAGCAGCGGCGCGAGCGCCGGGAAGACCTCGATGACGGCGTCGACCCGGCCCCGGATCGACGCCTGCGGGAGCAAGTAGCCGCCCATCTCGAGGTTCTCGAGCGCGGTCAGCGGTTCGAAGATGTCCTGCACCTGGGGCACGTAGCCGACCCCGCGCCGCGCCAGCTCTTCGGGGGAATGGTTGGTGACGTCGTTGCCCTCGAGCATGACCCGGCCGCTGCTCACCCGGAGGATGCCCACCAGCGTCTTGAGAAGGGTGCTCTTGCCGGCACCGTTGGGCCCGATGACGGCGACGATCTCGCCGGGACCGACCGCGATGGAGACACCGCGGACGACGGGCACGCCGCCATACCCGGAGGTGATGTCCTCCGCCCATAGCAACGGGGCCGGGCGGGCTGCGGGTGTCGCGGCGCTATCCGACAAGGTAGGCGTCCACGATCTCGCGCTGGCGGCGAAGCTCGATCATCGATCCCTGGCCGATGACCTTGCCCTGGGCCATGACGATGACGGGGTTGCAGAGGCGCTCGATCATGTGCAGCTCGTGCTCGACGATGAGGATGGTCAGGCCGCCGTCACGCAGCCCCTCGAGGTACCTGGCAATCTCGCCGATGATCGATGGGTGGACACCTGACATCGGCTCGTCGAGAAGCAGCAGCCGGGGCTGGAGCATGAGCGCGCGCATGATCTCGATGAGCCGCTTCTGGCCACCGCTGAGAGACCCTGCGTACTCAGACTCCTTGGCGGACAGGGAGAAGCGCGCCAGCAGTTCGCGAGCACGCGCGACCTCGCGGCGCTCGTCGGCGATCCAGTAGCGCCGTCCCAGCAGTGCCCCCCGCAGTGACTCGCCGCGGTGGTTGGGCGCCGCAACGAGCAGGTTCTCGAGGACGGTGAGCTCCGCGAACTCCGACGGGAGCTGAAAGGTGCGGATCATCCCGTGGCGGGCGCGACGCCAGGCAGGCCACTCAGTGATGTCCGTGCCGTCGAAGGTGACGGTGCCGCCGCTGGCGGGCAGCGTCCCGGCGAGGACGGCGAGTAGGGTGGACTTGCCGGCGCCGTTCGGGCCGATCAGCCCGGTGATGCGACCCGGGAGGATATCGATGGAGACGCCGTCTACAGCGCGCATGCCTTCGAAATGACGTTCGACGTTGCGCACGGTCATCATCGGCTGCGGTGCCACACCAGGGCCGGTGCCGGTCGCCGGCGCCGAGCCGGCCGTGGGTTCGAGGGCGCTAGGAGACACCGGGTTCCTTGGTGAGGCGAGCGCCGACGACCGGAGTGGCGGCAGCGAAACGCCCCGGTTTCTCGGGGAGCACGCCCTTGGGACGGAACCAGAGGAAGCCGATGATCAGCAGACCGATGGCCACCCATTGCAGTGCCGGGACCAGCCCGGGAGGGCCGAACTGGGGGAGGTACCGCGTGGCCTCCTCGAAACCCACTGGCACGAGCGCGGCCCCGAAGAGCGCTCCCCAGTTGTTGCCGCGACCGCCGACGATGACCGCCGCGAACAGGATGAGCGTTTCCGGGTAGAGCCATGTCGACGGAGCCCAGATCGTGATGAAGCCCACCAGGATCGCCCCGCTCAGGCCGGCGATGACCCCGCCGACAACGAAGATGGTCATCTTCAGCACCACCGGGTTCTTACCCAAGGCGGTGACCGCGAGCTCGTGCTCGCGCATGGCCCGCAGCGTCCGGCCGTAGGGTGACTTGACGATGCGCTGAGACACAAAGAAGACCAGGGCGCAGCAGACGAACGTTACCGCCACGTAGGCCCACAGGTAGGTCGGTGAGTACGCGTTGAACCGGTCGGAGAGAGGCTGCGGCACGAGCGACAGCCCGGCGGCGCCGTTGAGGAACGGACGCGCGTTGGTGATCACGAGGTTGGCGATGACGGAGAGGACGAGCATGGCGATCGCCTGGTAGTCGACGCGGAGGTGGCGGAGAACCACGAGCCCGACGGGCACGGAGAGCACACCGCCGACGACGGCTGCCGCTATCCATGGGATGGGGAACGGCAGCTGCGCCCCGAACACGTAGTGCTGGAACCCACCGTTCTGCGAGTCGGGTGGCAGGGCGAGCACCGCCGCCGTGTAGGCACCGGCGGCCTGGAAGACGATGAAGCTGAAGTTGACGATGCCCGAGACCCCGAACTGGAGGTTGAGGGCGAGGCAGGCGATGATGTCGACCCCGGCGTACACGCCGAGCGTCGTCAGGTAATAGGTCACCCTGCCGCTGCCAGTGTGCCCCGCTTGGCGAGCAGGCCCTGCGGCCTCAGCACCATCACGAGCACCAGGATCGCGAAGGCGGCCACCTCCTTGTACTCCGGGGAGAAGGCGGCGGCGCTGATCTCCGTGACCTCGCCGATCAACAGCGCACCGATCATCGCTCCGTAGGGGTTGCCGGCGCCGCCCAGGACCGCGGCGGCGATGATGCTGATCAGGAAGCCGGCGCCACTGGCGACCGCGAACGTGTCCGAGTTCATGCCGGCCACCGTCCCGGCGACACCGCAGAGAGCGCCGGTGATCAACCAGGCGGTGTCAATGACCCGGCGGGTGGGGATGCCACAGTTGCGGGCAAGCGTGGGGTTGGCGGAGGTGGCGCGCATCGCCTTGCCGAGCCGGGTGAGTTTCAGCAGCGAGTGGATGACCAGCATGAGGACGATCGCCAATCCCATGATCGCGAGTTGGACGCCGGTGAGGGCGATCGACCCGGCGTGGAACGTCGGGCCCACGTTCTGGCGGTACGAGACGCTGTAGTAGCCCACGATGGGCAGCAGCACGTTGGCGATCATCAGAGACGCGGCCAGCGAGATGATCACCATCCCGATCAGGGCTGTGCCTTTCTTCTGGAACGGTGCGTACAGCACGCGGTTGATCAGGTACGAGAACACCGACCCGAACACGGCGCCGCCCAGCAGCGAGACCCAGATGTTGATGCCCGCGTTGTTGAGGCCGTAGGACGCGTAGGCGGCTGCGATCATGACCTCGCCGTACGCCAGGTTGATCATGTTGCTGATCCCGAACTGCATGGTGAACCCGACCGCGGCGATGGCCAGCACCGAGGTGCTGACCAGGCCGAAGCCGAACGCGGCCAGGTACAAGCTCACCAGCAGTTCTCCCGGTCAGCCTCGGTCATCCACCGCCGGCGGCGATCACTGCCGCGGTCTGCGCTTCGGTCAGCGCGCCGTACTGCACCTCGTTGCCCTGGGCGTCGTACTTGACGAGGATGTAGCCCTGCTGCGAGTTGTTGTACTGGTTGTAGGATGTGGGACCACCGGCGCCGACCCACTTGATCGACTTGCCGCTGGCGAGCGCCGCGACCCCGGCAGCGTAGGTGTTGACCACGACGGCACCGCTGACCCCGTTGCCGATCTTGGCGATCTCGGGGTTGTAGACGGTCGGGTCGGTGCTCTTGGTCGCATCCATGGCGAGCGCCGTCTGCATGATGCCGTCATAGAGATGCAGGGTGGAGCCCGTCTCCTTGTACTTGATCGCGTCCGCGTTCTGCACGGCCGAGGCGGTCAGGTTGGCGAGGAAATCCTCGTACCCGGGGCCGCTGAAGCTGACACCGAGGTCCACCGCCTGGAAGTACTTGAGCACGTCCGGTACGCCGATCGCCCCAGTCACCGCCGCGAACCAGACCGGGTCGATGGTCGCAGAGGTGCCCATGAACGGGATCGACGAGCCGTTCAGTTGCTTGACCTCGGAGAGATACGTCGCGTCCGTCGAGCCCAGCGCCTCGGTGAAAATGGCATCGGGGTGGGTCGCCAGCATCGCGGTGACCTCGGTGCGGTACGACGACTGGCCGAGGGCGAGTGCCTGGTTGATCGTGACCGTTGCGCCCAGGTTCTGGAGAGCGTTCGTGGCGGGCTGCACGAATGCCTGGGAGCCGATGTCATTCCCGAAAACCAGGGCGATCCGCTTGTAGTGGTTGACGTCAAGCGCACTGCCGACGAGGGCGTATGCGTCGAACTCGTCCGGTGGCACGAGGCGGTGGAAGTACGTGAAGCTGGACTTGTTGAACTCGGACTGGCCGGTCATGCAGAACATGGGGACGTGAGCATGGTCGATGATCGGCACCACGCTCGACGCCTCGTCAGACGTGCAGCCGACGACTGCCATGAGGTTGGAGTTGCTGGCGATCATCTGCTGCGCGGCGGGGACGGCATCCGCGGGCTCGCCGCGGGTGTCGAACTGCTGGCAGCTGACCTTGTGACCCATGATCCCGCCCGCCTTGTTGATGGCGAGCGACGCCGGGACGCACGCTGCGTAGTAGCGAGGGCCGAGTGAAGCATCGGCGCCGGTGAACGGAGCAACGACGCCGACCAGGAGTGGCGAGCCGTTGCCACTGCTGCTGCTGCTGCTGCTCGATGGCGAGCTGCTCCCGCAGGCTGCGAGCACAAGCCCGAGCGCGGCGAGCGCCCCCAGGGACCTGGACCGACCATGGCTGCCTAGATGCATCACGCTCTCCTCTCCTCGTCCAACGGCGGCGACGGCGCATTGTGCACAATCCTGACCACAAAAGTATCGACAATTTCAAACTCGAAGAACGGCGAAGAAGGGGACGGTTCTGCCGACCATGGCAGCAGCACATGCTCGCGACGACGGTTCCCAGGCCAACCGTCGTCGAGCGGACCATTCCGAGACATATCTGCGCCTGCGTGAGGCCATCACCGGCGGCAGGTTCCAGCCCAACGAACGCCTCGTGGAGGCCCAGCTCGTCGACCTGCTCGGCGCGGGGAGAAGCTCGATTCGTGCCGCCCTCGTCCGTCTCGACCAGGAGGGCCTGGTGACGCGCCAGCCCAACCGGGGCGCGCGCGTCCGTTTGATCTCGGGGCGCGAGGCGGTCGAGATCGAACAGGTCCGCATCGCACTCGAGAAGATGCTGGCCAGGTCGGCGGCGGAGCACGTGACCGCGGACGACCTCGCCGACCTCGAGGCAACGGTGGTCGAGATGCACCGCCGCCTCGAGCAGGACGACCGTCTCGGGTACTCGGAGTTGAACTCGCGGTTCCACCGGCGCATCTGGAAGATGGCCGACAACGAGCTCGCAGCCTCCCTGCTGGCCACGCTCAAATCACAGAGCATCCGCGTCCAGTACCGAACCATCCTCCAGCCCGGCCGCGCCGACCAGTCGATGCGCGAACACGTTGCCATCCTCGCGGCGCTCACCGCCGCCGACCCGGAGGCCACCGAGGCGGCGATGGCCGAGCACCTCAGTCACGTGGTCAGCACGCTCCGGCGCGCCATCGCCACCTCGCAGGTCAGGCTGCCCGGGGCGGCTGCGTCCGTGGCGCCGGAGTCGGTGCCCTCGCCGCTCGCGGCCGGTGCCAACGTCGCGGGCGCGTAGCCGCCGGCGGCGATCAGGCGGGCGGGGTGCCGTCCACGTACTCAACGCCCAGGCTGACGGCGAGGTCGCGCAGGCCCTGTATGTCGGCGCTGAGCTCCCCCGTCGCCAGGCGCATCCGAAGGGCCGCCTCGGCGGCCAGCCGTTCGGTGACACGTGCCAGCACGGCCGACGCCGAGGCGGCAGGCACGCAGACCACGCCGTCGTCGTCCGCGACGATCGCATCACCGGGACTGACTGACTGGCCGGCACACACCACCGGGACGTTGACGCTGCCCGCGGCGACCTTCGAGGTGCCCTGGGCCGAGACCGCCCGCGACCAGACGGGGAACTCCATCTCCCGCAACGCGGCGACGTCGCGAACCCCGCAGTCGAGGATGGCGGCGACGACGCCGTGGGCACGAAGGGAGGTGGCCAGGAGCTCGCCGAGCAGGCCGTCCT
>Ga0075522_10000673_pt1 | contig 24993 bp, 30 predicted proteins | sample NGEPerA_FD_74796 | JGI IMG/M metagenome (GOLD analysis project Ga0075522, IMG submission 74796) | Arctic peat soil microbial communities from the Barrow Environmental Observatory site, Barrow, Alaska, USA - NGEE PermafrostL2-A | ecosystem: Environmental > Terrestrial > Soil > Wetlands > Peat ...
GCGGAGCGGAGTCGGTCCCCGGGTTCAAAAACAGGTGCTCCACACCGTGCTCTCCAAGCAGGAACAAAAGGTGCTCGGCAACTGTGGCCGGCTGGAAGTTGTCGTCCACGGATCCCCCTCTCGGTTCGCACGAGCCTAATGGGGGCGGCCGCGCGGCTCCTTGAGAAAGGAGATCACGAGCCGAACGAGGCGTCGCGTGGGAGCGAGGGTCTCGAACTCCTTCACCTACTACGCAGAAAAGGGACTGACCAACGGCCAGTCCCTTTTCTGAAGCCAGGCGACAGCAGCCGCCATGAAGAACCTACGACCCGGTGTATCCGCCAGAGGCGAGGCCAACGACACTCTCGTCGTAGGTCGCATGCGCCAAAGCGATATCAGCAGCCAACAGGCTCTTGTTTGCCTTCACGAAGATGTGCGTGTCACCGGGGTAGTCCGCCGGGGTCTGCAACAGCACCTCGGTCGCGACATCGGTTGCGTTCTCGTTCGCTTGATTTACGCTCCTTACGAAGGCCACGTAGTGGTTCTCTGCGGTCGTGTACCCAGGCAGCCCGACGAGCAGGTTCACCGAGGACTGCAGCGTCGCCTCACTCAACTGGAAGGTGGCAACCTGTGAAGAGATCTGGTCGGCCTCGATGGTCTCGAAGACCTGAGGCGTCAAGACGGCGTACACACGATTCTGCTTCACCATCGACGCCCGGTCGACCTTCAGCTGCGCTCCGGTCGTAGCGCTCTGGACCCTCGTGACCAGCGCGGAGATGTTGGCGGTAGCGCTGGCGATGTCCGCGTTCAAGGCGATCACGTGCGCCGGAGTGAGTGACTTCGCGGCTGTGACATCTGCGCTCAGACGGCCCAGTTGGGCGCTGCGATTGGTCAGCTGCGTCTCGAGCTGTACTTTGGCTGTGGCGAAGGTGTGCGGCCGAACCGACGCTGACGCAAGCCCGGGAAGGGCAAGAAGTGATCCCCCGGCAAGTGCTGCACCGGCAATACCGGTTAAAACTGTGCGCTTCGTGCTCATGATTTCCTCCTAGATCCTCCCAGGTCCCCCCTGGGTATTCCACCACTGTGACAGCCGGCTTCGTAAATAGCGTATCTGATCTGTAATGATAATGTTACGGGAGAGAAATATTCGTCACAGAGTGCACAGGAACCGCCCGCGACTCTCGAATGGATACTTGGGACGACCCGATCACACGCCGAACTGGAACATACGGGCCGACCACGCATCAGCAGCACCCAACGGCGGATTCGCTGGTAAATCCGCTTGGCAACCTCCGCACCTACTGCAGCCGGCGGCCTCCTTAGAGCAGCCCGCGACTTGACAACGAGCCAGTTCCGCTCTAAATATCAGGCGTGCCTGAATCAGGTGGGCCTGATATTTTCTCCGAGCAGCTCGCGGCCTCGCCGCTACGACAGTGGGCGTACAAAGGGTGAGCGTCACCGCCGTACCTCCCGCTTTGCTTCCCCCGCAAACATCACCGGCAAGCGGGAGTTACCTGCCGCCCCGAAGCGCAAAACAGTCGCGAACAGCGCTCGGATTGAGCCTGCTCGTGGTAGCCGCCCTCGCACTGCCGCTGGCGTTCTTGCTCACCGAGGCCAGTGACGCTGGACCAACAAAGGTGTGGCACCTGATCTGGCGCTCGCTCACAGCGCAGCTGCTCTGGAACACGGTCCGACTCACCATCGTCGTCACCGTCCTGTGTGCAGTCATCGGCACCCTCGCCGCGTACGGCGTTGAACGAACGGACCTTCCGGGACGACACCTGTGGGCGGTGCTCGTCGTCATACCCTTCGCGATTCCGGACTTCGTCGTGAGCTTTGGCTGGAACTCGCTCTTCACGTGGGTGACTGGATTTCGCGGCGCGGTGCTCGTCATGACGCTCGCCGTCTATCCGCTCGTCTATCTCCCGGTCGCGGCGAGTCTGCGAGGTGCCGATCCCGCGCAGGAAGAACTCGCCCGGAGCCTCGGCGCGAGTCGCCTCGCGACCTTCTTTCGAATCACGCTCGGCCAAGCTCGACGGGCGATCCTCGGCGGCTGCCTGCTGGTCGCGCTGGTCATGCTCGCCGAGTACGGCGCATTCGAGATCCTCGGCTACCGGACCTTTACGACCGAGATCTTCAGTGAGTTCAACGTCGGCTTCGACACCGACTCGGCGTGTGCCTTGTCGCTCGTGCTCGTTGTGCTCACCCTCGTCGTGTTGACCGGCGAACGTTCGGCACGCGGCGGCGGTCAGATCAGCCGAGGTGGGCCTGGCGCCCAGCGACTGTTGACGAGGCGCCCGCTTGGCAAAGCGAAATTTCCAGTGTTGCTGGCCTACGGCGCACTCGTCGCCGCCGGCCTTGGGGTTCCCGTCAGCTCTGCGGTCTACTGGATGTTCGAAGGCGGCGCGCATTCGTTGAGTGGGGTCTCACTTGGGGCCGCGACCCTCTACACCGCCGGATACAGCGCAGCCGCGGCACTACTCGCGACCGTCATGGCACTTCCAGTCGCCCTGTTGATCGTTCGCTCGCCGAGCCGCTTCCACCTGCTCTTGGAGCGCTCGACGTTCCTCGTACTCGGTATGCCTGGCCTCGTTGTCGCCCTTGCACTCTCGTACTTCTCCGAACAGCACGCCGGCGGCATCGGATACCAGCAGGCGCCACTGTTGATCTTCGCGTACGCGCTGCTGTTCTTCCCTCTCGCTCTGGTCGGGGTCCGAGCTTCGGTGCTGCAAGCGCCACCCGCGCTCGAGGAGGCCGCAAGCTCGCTTGGCGTAAGCCGGCAGAAAGTGCTTCTTCGCGTCACACTCCCGCTCATCGCCCCAGGGCTTGGCGCTGCGTTCTGCCTCGTCTTTTTGTCCGCGGTCACCGAGCTGACGGCGACTCTTATCCTGATACCCACCGGTGCCGAGACGCTCGCCACACAGTTCTGGGCGTATCAGACGAACCTCTCCTACGGACAGGCTGCTCCCTTCGCGTTGGTCATTATCGCGATGGCTGCGGTCCCGAGCTTCCTACTAGGACGCTTCTTTGACCGGCTCCCCGGCCGATCGAGGGTCGCGGCGCCCTTAACGTTGTCCACATGACTGACCTTGAGGTCACCGATCTCGCCAAGTCGTTCGGCCCTTTGGTCGTGTTGCGCGATCTGAACCTCACCATCGCGCCGGGCACCTTCACCTCGATCCTCGGACCATCAGGAAGCGGAAAGACCACACTGCTGCGAATCGTTGCGGGCTTCGAGCGGGCAGATCACGGCACGGTACGGATCGGCGGTCAGCTCGCTGATGACGGAACGCACTACCTCACCCCCGACCGCCGCCATATCGGCTACGTACCCCAGGAGGGAAACCTCTTCCCGCACCTGTCCGTCGAGCAGAATGTCGGCTTCGGGCTCGCTCGGCGCGATCGGCACGGCAAGAAGGTCGCCGAGCTCCTCGACATGGTCGGACTCGGCGGCCTGCAACGCAGGTACCCCCACGAGCTCTCCGGCGGTCAACAGCAACGAGTTGCACTCGCCCGCGCGCTCGCTGTCGAACCCGCGCTCGTTCTCTTGGACGAGCCGTTCTCGTCACTCGACGAATCCCTTCGGGCAAGCGTCCGCCAGGACGTTCGTCGGGTACTTCGCTCTGCGGGGGCAACGGTCGTACTTGTAACACATGATCAAGACGAGGCACTCTCGCTTTCAGACCGAGTCGCGATCATGACCGACGGCGCAATAGGTCAATACGACACGCCGGAAGACATCTACCGATCTCCGGCCACACCGGAGATCGCGCGGCGACTCGGCGAGTCGAACTTCATCCGCGGTATCGACCGAGGACGCGAGGCCGAGACCGCGCTTGGGATGCTGCAGCTCGAGCGGCCAACCGACCAGACCACGACCTCGCCGAACGGAGCTCAGCTGGTAATCCTCCTCCGACCCGAGCAGATCGCACTCGACGCCGAGGGATCCGATCAGAGCGTCACAGCGGTAGTAGTCGAGACGGAGTTCTACGGCCACGACGCCGTCGTAAGACTCCGCCCGAACTGGGAACGCTCAACCCTGCTCACGGCGCGCACCGGCGACGCAATCAGGGCTCCAAGCGTTGGGGCGAGCGTGGCGCTCAGCGTTCGTGGATCCGTGGTCGCATGGCGCGATCGTGCGCTCGCGGATGTCACCGAGGCTGCGTCCTCGACCTAGTACCCGAGATCAGACCCGAGCAGCCGCACGATGTAGGCGGTCGGCGCAGACGCGCACGAACTCCACCATCTCGGGCGGTCTCACGATTTCAAACGGGACGCCGAGACTGCAGAGCACCACGGTCGGCCATTCGAGAGCATCGGTGGTCATCTGCAAGCGACAACGATCGTCGTCAAGGCGCTCGACGGTGCCCCACGCTCCGAGCCGCGATCGCACGTCCTCTGCGGAGGTGGCGACGATCACCTCTACCTCAACCTGCTTCGCCACAGCCTCGATACCCATTCTTAGGAACGTCGCGGCGTCTTCGAAAGGGAGCGCTCGTGGCTCGAACTGCGCGCCGATACTTCGAGGCTCAGACAAGCGATCGAGTCGAAAACTCCGCCAGTCACTCCGATCGAGATCCCACGCCACGAGGTACCACCGCCTTCCGAGAAGGACGAGCCGGTAGGGCTCGACCCTTCGTTCACTACGAACCGCATCGCGATCGGCGTAGCTGAAGTGCAGACGCTCGGTGTCCCGGCAAGCCTGAGCTGCGACAACGAGCGCTGCTGGATCGACGCCCTTGCCTACCTCGCCCCAAACGGCTGGAACCGTCATAGAGGCAATCGCGTCTACCTGGTGGCGAAGCCGAGGGGGCATGACCTGGACAATCTTGGTGAGTGCCCGCACGGACGACTGCTCGATGCCGAGAACGGTCCCGGCCTGGAGAGCGCTCTGCAGTCCCACCGCAAGCGCTACGGCCTCCTCGTCATCGAGTACCAGCGGTGGCAGGGCTGCTCCTGGGACGAGTCGGTACCCGCCATCGACTCCTGGTGTCGCGTCGATCAGGTAGCCGACGCCGCGGAGTCGCTCGACATCTCGACGGAGCGTCCGATCGGAGACCTCGAGACGTTGCGAGAGCTCTGGGCCGCGCCAATGCCGGTGAGTCTGCAGCAGCGACAACAGCTGCAACATCCGAGCACTCGTCGTGGCCACTCCTGAAGTATCCCATTATTACGGCCAGTTATTGACCGCAATAGCTCCTACCCTTCATCTTGGTTACTCATACCGAATCTATGAAAGGTGAACCCAATGCAAGCTGATGCATCGAAACTCCCAGATCAAGAGCGGTCAGACCTCCTCGAGACGCTGGCCAAGCATCGGTACTTCCTGCGACTCACGGTTCAAGGCATCAACGACGCGCAAGCAGCAGAGCACCCGACCGTGAGCGAGCTCTGCCTGGGCGGACTCATTAAGCACGTCGCCGCGGTCGAGTCCGGCTGGGTCGACTTCATCCTCGATGGCCCTCAAGCGCTGAGCCAGGGAACAGATGAGAGCAGTATCAGTGCGTGGCTAACCCGATTCCAGATGCTGCCCGACGACACACTTTCCGGCCTGCTCGAAACCTACGAGCAGGTCGCTGCTCGTACCGACGCCGTCGTCACCCAGCTGGTCAACCTTGACGACGGGCACGCCTTGCCGGAGGCCCCGTGGTTCGAAAAAGGAGCGCGTTGGTCGGCTCGGCGCGTGATCCTGCACATCATCGCGGAGACATCCCAGCATGCAGGTCACGCCGACATCCTTCGCGAGTCCATCGACGGTGCGAAAAGCATGGGATGACAACTGCACTCGCCGCGGTGCCTCGGCTTGGAGGGTGGACTCGGCTCTCCGTTCTTTCTCGATCACGACGTCCTGGTCGCGGTCCGCTTCGAATCCGGCATCCTCGGTGCAGCTTTCCTCTACGTTCACCGGCGCAAAAGGGTCGAGTAACGCGCGTAACAACGCCGCTAGCGCGCGAGAACTACACGCCGTCTTCGACCTGGGACGCCCAGAACTTGTACGGGCCAGACGGTGCGCCGACCTGGCGATGCGGATTGCCGGAAGCCGCTGCGGGAATCGAGCCCTGAAAGTGCGGAAGTTCGAAGAACTGCGGATTCGATCGATTCTCGATCACCATCTCCGGCGTTATTCGGGGGTGGTCGACCCCCATGGCGAGCAGTGCCCAGTAGTTCATGCGGGCCTGCTCCTCGAGATTGAAGATGTTGCTGATCGACTCTGAGATCGACACCCCCGTAGCAATCGCCCCGTGGCCGACGAGCAGAGCTACCGGCCAGTCGCCGATCGTCGCCGATAGGCCCTCACCGTCCTCATCAGTGCTCACGAGACGCGAATGCGGCCACACGGGCACCGGTCCGGCGACGAGCTCGAGACCCTCTTGGCACATCGGCACGAGCGGTACGCCGAGCACGCTCATAAGGACGGTGTATCGCGGGTGCACGTGCACCACGGACTTGATGTCCGGGTGGTTCTTGTAGATCGCTGAATGGATCTTCACCTCGTAACACTGAGTGCCCCCAGGTGGCCCTTCGATCATGTTGCCATCCAGGTCGCAAACGATCATGTCCGACGCAGTAACCGCCGGGAGGGCGTCGACCGCGTAGCCGCGGCCCTTCACGATGAAACGATCCGGGTGGTCCGGCACCCGCAAGCTGACGTGGCCAAGCGTCAGTGTCACGCCTTCCGCCAGACCGATGTGGGACAGCACCCGATTGCCAATCGCTACTTCTCGCTTCGTCTCTTCGAACGCCACGTATTCCTCCCGAGTGAGTCAGATATCACTGCCATGAACAGACCGCCGCGCTCGACATCGACACCAGATCAGGCCGCCTAACGAGTGGCACAACAAGCCCAGTACCGATAGCGGCCAGCCGGACTGAATTTGGGTCGAGCGCGCGACAACCTGAATCCGCAGGCCGGCGGAGAATCTCCACGCCGACCCGCCTCGAACTTTCCCCCCGAGTCGAGTGCCCGAAAATGCTACCGAGGTTCCGGCGCGAGGGCCATGGAGACTGCGTGGTAGACGGGTGATAACGACGTCGCTGATCAGAGACGGCCACGACGGTGACCCTTCTCGCCAGTTCGAGGGGATTTGGTACCAGTACCTCGCCGAGGACCGACGATCGAGGGCACGCGCTCGAGGCCCGCACCTACCTGAGGGCGGCCGCGGCGCTACTTCGAACAGTCCGCGCCGATCGCCACGAGACCCAACCTCGACCAACGCCGTAGCAGAGCGCACTCAGAGATCCGACGAAGAAACCGACCGGCCAGTTCGTTAGGTAGGAACTGGCAATCGCCGCCCAGACCGTGATCAGTGCCAGCCCTACCGAGAGCACGATCGCGACGAAGGGCCGATCAGTGAACGAGCGCGCCGCCGCCGGCGGGCCGATCATCAGACTGAAGATAAGGAGTGCGCCCACCACCGGCACCGTCATCGCCGTTGCCAACGCGATGACAACGAGAAACCACATCTCCGTGGTGTGCGCGCGGACGCCTCTCGCTTCGGCGACCTCAGGGACGACGGAGGAGAGCATCAACCGCCGGTAGAGCACGACCACTGCGGCGATGCACCCAACCCCGAGAGCCGCGACTGGAAGAATCTCGGTCGAACTCACGCCGAGAACCTCCCCGAAGAGCAGCGAGAAGATCTGCGGCTCATACTCGCTGCTGCGGCTCAAGAAGAGCGCGCCGAGTGCAAGCATCATGACGAGCGCAAGAGCTGTCACCACATCGTGTCGACCGCGACGACCCAACGAGCCGATGCCGAGCGCCGCGAGCAGTGAGAACACCGCTAGCCCGACGAGAGGGTTCACGCCGATCAGATTCGCCCCTGCCGCGCCGGCGAAGGCGCCGTTCGGGATCGCATGGGCAGGAAACGCCGAGCCACGTAGAACCACGAAGAATCCGACCACGCCACCGACGACCGCGACAATGGTCGCCGTCGTCCAGGTATTCATCATGAATCCAGAGAACACGAATCATCTTTCCGAGATGCACCCTGCCCGCGCGAAGGCCGTCTCATCTCGCGACGTTCCCCGCTCGTAGCCGCGTCGTGCGCAGCACCTTCTGGCGAGCCAAACGCGCCGGCAGCCCGGAGGCCAGGTATGTAACAAACACGACAGCCACGATGAAGAAACTGACTGGCCAGCCATTCTGGCTTGAGCCCCAGTAGTAGCTGTCGTACGCGAGCAGCACACCGAGCCACGTCGCGCCGACACCGACTAGCACGGCTAGGACGATCGCCCGGTTCATCCGACGCGCGAGGCGCAAAGCAGCACCCGGCGGTCCGATGAGCAGCGCGGTAGAGAGGATGGTCCCGATCACGAGCGACGCCAGTCCGACCGATAGCGCCAGCGCCAGCATGTACGACGCGCCGACGGCGCGAACCGGGATGCCTCGCGCCCTCGCAATGTCGTTGCTCAACGAGCTGAGCAGCAGCGGCCGGTACAGCAGACAGATCAGTCCGAGCGTCACGACACCGAAGGCGATGACGTAGGGGATCGTCGAGGACGATACGACGAAGATCGAACCGAAGAGAATCTGTTGTGAAGCGCCGGTGGTGGCGCTCGTCGTCGAGTCAAGGTAGAGAAACAGTGCCGCCAGTCCGGTCGCGGCACCGAGCACGATGCCCGTAGCCAGATCTCGTCCGCGCGGTCGACGAACACCGATCGCCTCCATCACGCCCGCGCCCGCGACACCGCCGACGACGAATCCCGCGATGGGCGCAATCCCGATCAGCAGTGCTCCCGATCCGCCGGCGGTCGAGACATCGGTGAGTGCATGACCGCCGAAGGCCTGACCTCGCAGCACGGTGAACACTCCGACCACTGCGGAGATTGCGGCGATAAATCCGCCAAGGAGCAGCGCTACTCGTACTGGTCCGTTCGAAAAGAACCCGGGCTCGATGACCCACCTGAACAACGAACCCACACGGTCAGCTGACGACGAGATCAGGACTCGTTGCGAGGACCTCTTCGTCGCCGCTCCCGTGCCCGGCCACCACCAGTACCCGACCATGGACATGCAGAACATCGACGTGGTGACCGTAGAGCTTTCCAAGGACGTCTGCTCGGACGACCTCCTCCGCGGTTCCACTCGCGGCGCGCCCCGCGGCGAGGTAGACGATTCGGTCCATCACCGGCAGCAGCGGGTTCATCTCATGCGCGGAAAGGAAGACCGCGACGTTCTGGTCCTTCGCGATCCGGTGAAGGAGCGCGATGATCTCGTAACCGCTGCGGATATCGAGATTTGCCAGCGGTTCGTCCAACAGGAGAAGTCTTGGCTGACTTATCAACGCGTGAGCGATGAGCACACGCTGCTGCTCTCCCCCAGAGAGCTGTCCGACGCGAGCGTCTGCGAATCGCTCGGCGGCGACCGCTCGCAACATCTCGTCGACCAATGCAGTGCGCTTTCTTGACCTAAGCGGAATGCCGAGTCGATCGCCGTCGATTCCCAACGCGACAAGGTCACGGGCGCGAAGCGGTATGTCCGGATCGAGCGACGCCTTCTGCGGCACGTAGCCGATTGAACGGCTAGGGCGCTCGCGCGCCGCGCCGTCAATGAAGATGGTGCCGGAGTTTGCCCGCTGTAGCCCGAGGATGACCCGAAAGAGCGTCGTTTTGCCCGCACCGTTAGAGCCGATGAGACCAGTGAACTCGCCAGGTCGCAGCTCGAATGAGACACCGTCGAGAATCTGACGACCAGAGAGCCAGACGTCGATGCCGTCGAGTCGAAGTACCGCTTCGGCCCCGAGCTCAGCGGCTCCCCGAGTCACAGGTTCACCGTCGAGGTCTTCCCCGAGACCGCCTTCTCAATTGTCTGGACCTCGGCGAGCATCCACGACTGGTAGTCATAGCCAGGCGTCGGCATGGTCTCGTAGACGCCGACAATCGGAATGCCTGCGTGTACAGCTGCGCTCTTGAACGAAGCCGTGAGTGAGTCAACGACCTGCTCGTTGTAGATGAACACTCTGACTTCATGTTTGCTAAAGAGATGGTCCTCGAGGGCGATGTCCTGAGGGGATGGGTCCACGCCGTTCATGATGTCGGCCTGCATGCCAAACGGGGTGCGGTTGTTCGCGCCGAGTGCCTGGAGTAGGTAGTCCGCAACCGGTTCCGTCGTTGCCACGGAGACGCCCGGATTCCTCGCGCTGAAAGCCACGATGGCGCTTAGCCACGGTGTCATCGACTCGACGAACGTTTTGAGATTGGCCTCGAAATACGCTGCTTGGGAAGGATCGAAGCCAGCCAGGTCCCTGGCAAGAGCGAGTGCTACCACCGGCATGGTGGCTGGGTTGTACCAAAGGTGCGGGTTCGCTGTGTCATCGGGAAGCCCGAGCAGATCTTGGACGACAAGTACCTTCCGACCCGTGCGGGAGGTCGCAGACTCGAGGTTGTTCATGAAGGTGTCGTAACCGAGACCGTTCTGAACGATCAGCTGAGCAGAGTTAATTTCGCTCGCGACGCTCGGGCTCGATTCGAACGTGTGTGGATCGATGTTGGGATTGTTCAAAATAGAGGTGACGCGGACAAAACGCCCACCGATCTGTCGAATAACGTCCGCGTACTCGTTCTCGGCTCCAACGGCGGTAATTACCCGTGCGTTACTGGCGACCGTCGACCGTTTTGTCGAGGCCCGCAACTGCGTTGCGCCGACAGGTACACCGAGTGCGACCGCGAGCAGTGCGGAGATCGCGAGCGTCTCGAGGACGCCGAGCACGACGCGGTGCGCGCCCGGAGGGAAAGGGCTTGCACGCCGTGCCTGGACCATGCCAGAACCTTAGACTGAGACTAAGTCTCATTTCAAATCTCTGTCCGCGGAGCAATCACTGCCAGACTCGAGGTGATGGTGTGCCCAGATGATCTCGACCGTGAAGTGTTCTATTACGCCATTTCGCAACAGCGATGACGTTGACGCGGCGCGGCCTCGAACTCGAACTCGAACTCGTACGCTGATGGTGCCCGAACCCGTCGGAGCTGGGTCACGGACGAGTCTCGGAGCCCGGTTCGCAGTTCGGAGCTGTGTTGGTAGCACCGTCCTCCCCCCTGCAGTGCGCCATCATGTACACGGCGATCGCAGTTAAGGCCTACGAGAGCAGCGAGACAGTATGCGAGCTCACCAAGTCGATGATGACCTGCACGCGATAGTCGAGACGCGACTTCGACGAGCTGACCAGCGCTATACCCATGGACGCCGCGCGATTATCGAGCTTCTCGAAAGCGTCGGGCATCCGGTAAGCATCGCCGAGATCGCCGAACGGATTCCCGATCTGCCACGAAGCTCCGCCTACAGAAATCTCGTCGACCTCGAATCGGCAGGACTGGTGCGACGAATCGCGGCCCACGACGAGTTCGCACGTTTCGAGCTCGCCGAGGACCTGACCGAGCACCACCACCACTTCCTCTGTATCAACTGCGGAAAGGTCATCGATTTCACGCTGACGTCGAAGCTAGAAAACGACGTTATCCGGGCGATTGACCAGCTCGCGGGCGCCGAAGGATTCCAGTCACATAGCCACCGCCTCGACGTTCTCGGCATCTGCGACACATGCGCCTATGCCGTTGCAGCTGAGTGAGCAATGGTGAGTCCACTCACGCTGCACTCCTCACGGAGTTGTTCGGTCCAACACGATTGCCGGACCTCCCTTTCGCGTGTCTTCGCCAGCTGCTGAGCACGGCTCAGTCTGATGCTCGGCTCCACGCTTCACCGGGGCTCTGACTGAACCCAGGCTCGCCAGTCGGGCGAGGTTGATCGCGGCATTGTCGTCGCGATGATGTTCGGTGCCGCACTGCTCGCAGATCCACCTTTCGGCCCAACCGATCTCCTGGACGTGACCGCAACTTGGCGTGGAGCACGTCTTGGTGGAAGGGAAGAACCGGTCGGCCACGACGAGCGTGCTCCCATACCAGGAGCACTTGTAGGAGAGCTGTCGTCGCAGCCCACCGAGCGCCGCGTCGGAGAGGCCGCGCCTTCGCGCACGTGCGCCCGGCAAGCCTTTCTGTTGCAGCATTCCCGCAGCGTCTAGTCCTTCGACGACGATCGTGCCGTGGGTCTTGGCAAGGTTGGTCGCAAGGACATGGACGTGGTGTTTGCGGATGTTGCCCACCTCGGCATGGAGGCGGGAAATCTTGTGGTTCGCCGCCAGGTAACGGGACGAGCCTCTGTTTCGACGCGAACGCTGGCGGCTGAGCCGTCGAAGCTCGGAGAGTCGCTTCGCGAGCGGAGCCGGGTTCAAAACGACCGCCACGACGCCGGCGGGCGTCGCCACCGTGGCGAGGCGTCGAACACCGACGTCGACACCGACGACTGAAAACGGGTCCGCTGCCAGACCCTGCTGAGGACGCGCCAGCGCCACTCAGAAGGCGGCAATCAACCGGTCGCCGTGACGCGATACCGTCACCGAGAGCACCTTCGCCCGCCCGGAGGTGCGAAGACGCTCGATCCGCCGGGTGTTCTCGTGCGTGCGGATGGTCCCAAGCACCGGCAGGCTCACATGCCTGCGGTCGTGCTCGAAGCGGAGCACCCCGGTCGTGAAACTGCACCGGCCTCGGTCCTTCCCCCGCTTCTTGAAGCGGGGGAAGCCCACCTTTCGTCCCGCAATCTCACCATTTCGCGACTTCTGCCACCGCCAGTAGCCGTCGACGGCTCCTTTGATGCCGTCGCCGAACACCTCCTTGGAGATCTCCGGCCACCAGACCTCTCCGGTCTCGCTGTTCACGTACAGCTCGGATTTGACGACGTTCCACCTCTTGCGAAGACCGTAGAGCGAGGGCTTGTCGGTCTCGACACCAAAAGCCCTGTGCTCGTCGATCCCGGCCTTTATCTGCTCGAGTGCCCAGTTGAACGCTTTGCGCCGTGCGCCGAAGAAGCGCGTGAGCATCGCTTTCTGCGCTGGCGTTGGGTCAAGGGCGAAGGTAAACGCCTGGACCGTCCAGCCCTCAGGCGGAGAGTAGTTACGCGACATCGGTGTCGTTCGACGCGGCAGCAAGTGCCTTCGCCGCACGATTGGCCACGGCGCGCTTGCCATAGAGATGGGCACAGAACGAAGTCAGTACCCCGGTCCTGTCCCGCACCAGGTCGTCGTCCACCTCGGCATCGTCGACCACGACCAATCGTCGGCCACTCGCCTCAAGCGAGGCGGCAACGTACTCCGAGCCGAACCGGGCGAAACGATCCCGGTGCTCGACGACGATGGTCGTCACTGCTTGATCGTTGAGCAGCGAGAGAAAGCGGCGGCGCTTGCCGTTGAGGCCGGAGGCGACCTCGGTGATGATCCGATCCACCGATAGGCCGTCCCCGATGGTCCACGCGCTCACCCGCGCCACCAGGCGATCGAGATCCGCGCGCTGATCGGCGGACGACACCCGCGCATACACAGCCGTGATGTTCCGTCGCTCGGGCTTTATCTCGAGATCCCCGACGAGGATGAGCTCGCCCATTTTTCGTGCTGGGACCGGCAACGTGCTGGTGCGGAACCACCTATAGGCGGTCTGCGGGTGCACGCCTTGCTGGTCCGCCCACTCACGAAGGTTCATCACCGCTCAGCATTGCGCAGGAGTGTATCGGCAGTGCGCAACCCCTGTATTCTTGCTGGCGTCAAGGAAGCTCGATGCCTATCCCGAAGTCGGGAGCGGCCTCACCCTTGGACCCGACGCCAGTCCCGATCTGCTCGTGCAGTCGCTAGAGCCAGCTACTCGGCTGCTCGTGGCCGTCGTCAACGACGCCGATCCAGAGGTGCGCGCTGTCATTTTCCGGCGACCAGAGATCATCGTCGCGGCCTCTTTAGACTTCGTGCCTCAAGGAGCGATGGAGCTGAGCCTTCACGCGCATGACATGTGCACCGGCTTGAAGGTCGCCTTCGAGCCGCCGGCTGAGCTCTGCTACCGGCTACGCGAAGACACGCGCCATGGCCCATGTGGACCGTCGCTTGGAACGGCCTTTGCCGTACCGAGGATCCGTGGGGCGACCAACTCACGAGTTCGGGCCGGCAGCGTCAGATCGAAGGTTGACAGCGCACGCGCGAGATTCGTCCTCGCCAGTGAGGGCTCCGTGCTTCGTCGGCGCGGGTTGCACCGATTCGGATTGAGCCTCGGCGGCACAGCTCCTCGAAGTGGTTGTAGAGAAGCAATAGCGTCGGGAGAATGACGCGGCCTCTGGCACGCTATTCGTGGCAGCGAAGCGAGATCCGTCCTCACTGTCAGCCGCACTGAGCGTGGTTAGCTCTTCGGCCCCGATGCTTCGCTGCTTTCGGTCTCTTCGCCATAGTCGGCGTTTTTCAACATTCTGCGCAAGTCGACGACCTGCTGAGTCTCGATGTCTTTGTCCCGCGGCCGCTCGAACGTCTCGGTTTCGGCTCCAACGGTTACAAGATATTTGCCATCAGCAAGCTCGGTGACCGAGCCCACAGCTTCCAGCAGGGAAATAACGGCTCGCCACTCTATGTTGTGGCCAGCCGGATGCTGGAGGATCTGCGTCAGTGTGTCGCCGTGGTGATTGTTCAAATGCATCGGTTCGGGTGTTGTGGACAACGGGACTCCTCTCTGTATCGAGGCTAATCCGCCATCTCGCGCGATAGCTCGCCGTCAGAGCTCCTTGGTCAGGGATTCGCCAATAGGAGTTCAGGACAACTCGCGGCTGTAGTAGAGCGCGGGCTCGGCATCATCGCCATCGACACAGCTAAATCCGTGCCGCTCGTAGAAGCGTCGAGCGTCTCTGTCCTCTCCGTCGACGTTGACCTCCATCAGCTCCACCCCACGGGACCGAAGGAGTTCGAAGCTAAAGGCGAGTAGATCGGTGCCAATGCCTTGGGCACGCATCGCCGGCACTACGTAAAGCTCGTCAATCAGCGCCACGGGACCGTCGTACCAGACATTGGATCTCAAAGTCAGAAGTGCCAACCCAACGGTCGGTTCGCCAGCCAGCAAAGCGACTGTATTGTCACCAGCAAGGAGGCGGCTTAGGCGGCCAGCCAAGGCGAGTGGGCCTGGCGATGGCTCGGTGAACTCAACGTTGAACGCGTGGAGAAGCGCCGCGATCGTTGGCACGTCCGCCAAAGTTGCTACGCGCGCCGCCAAGGGCCTCACCGGCCGCCTCTCGTCCATCAACGACATCATCGCTGACCCACACGACCCCCGTGCCGCTACACACCAGGCCACGCGAACGCGAGGTGATACTTGAACGGTTCTGAAGCAGGACCTAATTCGACGAGCTCGAGCAGAGGTCCACTTCTCGTGCGGGTTCTAATGACCCCAGAAGCCACTCCCGAAGAGGTCGCGGCTGTCCGCGAAAACCTCAAGGCCAACACTGCGGTTGCCCGTGTGGCATACCTAGATAGGGCCCAGTCTTTCGAGGAGATGCAGAGAATGTTCTCTCGTGAGCCGGATCTGCTTCGCCATGCCACCGAAGAAGGCTCGCCCACCTTTTTCCGGTGCACTCTTACCGATTCGACGATCCGCCTCCCTCGAAATGCTTCAAACGTTGAGTGGAGGGCTCCCAGGTGTCTACCGCGTCACGATTGAACCAAGAGGCGTCAGGCCCCAGTTTCGATTCGCTTGGATAGAACGCTTCGCCCAACGCAGCTGGGAGAGAGATTTTGGCTAAAACGCCAGGTCGTGGGAGTAATACGGGGTCGACGTGGTGCGGCGTACTGGGATAGTCACACCGAGATCTGACTTCGCTTGGCTAGATCACAGTTGCAACCAGCAAGGCCACGAGCGCTAGCACCAGCAGGATCGCTAAAGCACTCCGCAAAGGGCGACGACGCGCTGCAGGCTCGTCCTGATCATCGCCCCAATCCCATAGATCGGGGTCGTTGGGGTCCGCAGGTGGCGGCCCCACAGGAGTGGGCATCTGCTAAGCGTAGGTTGGGATCTGGGGACCGCCGGCGGCGGCTGTGACGGCTCAGAGAACCGCGGCTGCCTGCCATATGCGCGGCGCGCGTTGCGGCGCAACGGTCGAAAGGTCGGCTAGAGGCTTCGTTGGCGTCAGAGCGAGCGTGCCTCCGCCAAGGCCGACGCTCTCGATGCCAGCGAAGGGGCGTCGATCTCGGCGCAGATGGTCACGAAGTCTTCGGTCGGCCCCCGCCACCTGAGCTCGTCGACCGAACTCAGCAACGCGCGATCAATTCGCAAGGTGGCGAGATGCTTGAACAATCGGGCCGCTTCGGCGTTCACTTTCAGTGTGGCCGAGAGCTTGGCGGCGCTTCGCAGGTCAACCTCCCACATCGAAGGGTCCTCGGGGATTTCCTCTATGTGACCCCACCGAGCAAGGACAGCCGATGCTGATTTTGCACCCCAACCAGGCAAGCCCGGGAAGCCATCGGCACTGTCACCCACGAGGGCAAGGTAGTCAGGGATCGATGCCGGCGCGACGCCAAACTTGGCGACAATCCCTTCCTCGTCCAAGAGCAATGACTTGCGCCGGTCAAGTTGGACCACCCGGGTTCCTCGCACGCACTGGCCGAGGTCCTTGTCGGGTGTGCAGATGAGTACCTGATCGACGGCGGGATCGTCACACGCGACGGCAGCTGCGCTGCCGAGGGCATCATCGGCTTCGACCGCGACCATCGGCCACACCTTTACTCCCAGGCCGACAAGGGCGACTTCCAGGGGCCAGGCTTGGGACCACAACTCGGGGTCCACGCCAACTCCGGTTTTGTACCCGGGCCACAGCGCGTTGCGAAACGATTCGATCACATGATCGGTCGCCACCCCGATATGGGTCGCGCCGTCGGTCAGCATCCCGAGCACCGATCCGACTGCGCTCCGGACAGCTGCCACCTCATGGCCTTTCGCGTTGCGATGCGACGGCGCGCCGAAGAAGTGGCGGAAGAGCTCGTAGGTGCCGTCTACGAGGTACACCTTCATGGCGCGGCGCTTCTCTGAGACTCGGACGATGCTCGACTTCGCACCGCGCCAACCTAGGGGTAGATCGCGGTTCAGGCCAGCCATGATGCGGACAGCGTCACGCAGAAGTCAACGCAGAAGTCCAGCTCCCCGGGTTCCGCGGTCGAGGCGGATCTTCGAGCAATGGTGAACCAACTTGAGGAGCTCGCATGGCTGTAATTGGTGATCGCCGCTGCTCGTCAGGGGGCAGCGAATCTCCTTTGCGCGCGTGGCTTGCCAAGAGTGAGCGACGGTGCAATGAGAATTACCGACGCTTGCTTCCATGGCGTGGACCCACGTCGCCGAAGTAACAGCGGCGATCGTCACCAGTCAGAATGCTGCGCGGCGCGGCCAGTACGTCGCGCTCGGCAAAGCCGAAGGAGATCGCAACGTGACCGATGTGAGCAAACCAGACAGGCACAGCGTGCTCGGGCTCGGCGGCGTCTTCGTCCGAGCTCGCGATCCGGAGGCTCTCGCGGCCTGGTATCGCGAACATCTCGGCCTCGATGTGCACGACTTCGGCGGCGCTTTCGGGGCAATATTCAATTTCGTCGAGGACGAGCCCGGCTATCAGATCTGGACCGCGTTCCCAGCCAACACGCCGTCTTTCGGCAACAACAACCAGCCACAGATACTCAATTTTCGCGTGGCCGATCTCGATGGCCTGCTGGCTCAGCTGCGTGCCGACGGGGTCGCGGTCGACGAGGAGGCCTAGCGTTCGGAGTACGGAGCGTTCGGCTGGTGCGTGGACGGGGAGGGGAATCGGGTCGAGTTCTGGCAGCCACCAGATGCCGGGACAGCAGGCTAGAAGTCATCGGCCACGCCGCCGGCCCGCGCCGGCGCGATCCGCGGTAGCTGCTCAAAAGCCCTCACTGTCGGAATCGATCCTGAACGCGCCACGTTTGTGACGCCATTTCGGTGCCTGTCGCTCGGAAGGAGACACGTTCGACGACGTCGAGCACTCCGTACTTCCTAAGAGCGATGAGCGCGGGGGCGGTCGGTTGAAGCACTAGCAAGGTGGTGCCCTTTCGAACGCTCACCTTGACCGAATCGAAGACTTTGGTCACCGTTCGCGACGTCAATCGATGACGCACAACCGTGGTCTCTTTTACCTCGTAGCTGGCAGTCAACGTTGCCACCCCGGATTGCAACGTGGTCACGGCTGTCGCGATCGCTCCCATTCTGTCGACCGACACGATTCGTGATCTAAGCCACGCCGTCGAGGTAGCCGCTTCGTCGTCGCTCGCGCCCGGGGATGTAGTGGTGGTGGCCGTGTCCGGGATCGTCGCGGTGGTCGAGTTAGGGATTGCCGTGGTGGCGTTGGGCAGCGTCGTGGTGGTGGTGTTCGGCACCGTGGTGGTGGTGGTCGTCGTGCTGTTTGGCACCGTCGTAGTAGTGGTCGTGTTTGGCACCGTCGTAGTAGTCGTCGTGGTAGTAGGCGGTGGGTCGTCGCCGGTTCCACCCGCTGAGCCATCGTACGTAGCGTCACCGGAATACACCGCTGTGAATGGACCGGACAATCCGGTCGCCGTACAGCTGGCCTGGTCGGAAGCGTTCAGCTCGACAGGAGGACAGTCGGCGATGGCCGCTCCGTCGTTTAGAACTGTGACCGTGCCTGTCGGCGGCTCATTCGCTCCAGCTTGCACCACGCTGTCTTGACGTGAAGCTGAGAGCTCAGTGGGTGAGACCGTCACGGTCAGCTGCTCAGAGCCGGATGTGTCTAGTTGCGTCGACGTTGGACTCAGCGACCCGATTGCGGCCGATGACTCGAGCACCATTGCGGTCTGCGACGACTCGGTGTTCTGGTTGCCAACCGCCATGCAGGCAGCGTCACCGGAACTCGGCGCGCATGCGTCTCCATAGAGTCCAACGCCTGGCTCACCGTCGGGATCGATGGGCGCCGGCGTCGGAGTGATCGACCATCCAGTGCCATCCCACGTCTCCACGATCGCTTGTACCGGGTACATGAGCCCGCTACCGTCGACACCGGCGATGGCTTGGCCGTAACCGACCGCAACGCATGCCGCAGTCGAGGCACACGAGACACTCATGAGGATGCCGCCCGCGCCGCTGGGGGAATCGGGAGCGACTACCGGATTCGGACTCGACGAGAGGGACCACGAGGTTCCGTTCCAGATCTCGACCAAGGTCAAACCCCATCCAATACCTGGAAACGAGGCAGACCCCGCCGCGATGCAGAACGACGCGCTCGCACACGACACCGAGTAGAGGTAGTTCTGAGAGCCTGGATTGACGGTGGGAACTCCTGTCCACGTGGCGTTCGACAGGACAAATGAATACAGACCTGTCGGTCCGGCCCCGACCGCTACGCAGCTCGTCGTCGACGCACATGAAACGGAATTGAGTCCGTATCCCGGGTCGGAAACGTCCGTGGCCCAGCTTGAGCCGTTCCACGAGTCGACGAATGCTCCGTCGGTACCACCGTTGCCCGTGATCACGCACGACGTCGTTGACGGACACGAGACACCGTAGACGGCGGAGTTAGTCACATCGGCCTCCGGATTGGCAATCTCCGTCCACGCAGATCCATTCCAGGTCTCGGTGATCGCAGCCTGTTGAAACTCTGTATGGCCCATAACAGACACCGGAGTCGTAAGAACTCCTCCGGCCATGCAAAACAAGCGGGACAAGCACGAGATGCTGTTCATCTGCAGCATCCCACCCGGATTTACGAGACTCGCAGTCGTCCAGGACCCAGGGCTCCAAATGTACGTGTTGAGGTCGTACTGACTCGGCGGAAGCTCGATGCAAAACGTCGCGGTAGGACAAGCAACGGAGTTCGACCCCTCTTCCCCCAGGCTTGCTGGTCCCCCGTCCACGGTCCAGGTAGCCGACCCGCTTGCCGAGGCCGAAGCCGACCGTGCAAGAGTTGGCACGATCGCCAGAGCCATGAGCGCGCAGATCGCCATCGTGCACGCGAGCAGTCGAGCAGGGTATTTGGCTCGCGGCGCAACGGCTCTCATGTGAGAGGTTCCCCCACTGTCACGCGTGTGACGGTACGGGAGAAGATGACGAGCGGCGTTCCGGGTGACCGAAGGCGACGGCATCCGACCCGGGTCAGGTTGCCCAATCCAGTCACCAATCCTCCACTCGGTCGCTCGCGGGCGCTGTGCCTGAACGCTGCACAGCTCTTTGCGGACTCGCCTTCCGCAGAATCCTATGAACCGCCGAAAAACTCTGGGACTATCACTCGACAACTCTCGCCCAACAGTTCGCCTACGTTTGGTCGCCTTCACCGACGACCGCTGCGGCCACCCTTCCCTGAAGATCGATAACAAGCAGCCGACAAGGTTGGAACGAGTACCAGCCCCGTCCGGTCGAAATCAAGCGACGGAGCTCGATACAGTCACCGCGGAGAACCGCTGTTCCTCAACGCCGCGCGCGCCTTGGCCCCGAAAGTCCTACTGGTCTTTGAGCCAGTGCTCTCGACCAAAGAGTCGGCCGAAGTGTGCTGAGAGCGACGATCCGGCATCCTGGAGGGGGTCAGCGTGATAGTCCGAAGTGCCACTAGGTGCTGGCAATTGAGCCGCGTCGGCATCCGAAATTGAGCAGTGCACCGCTGAGGTGGTGATTTTGGCGATTTGGTCGCGATCGACGAATCGCAATCCGTGATTTGCCTTAACGACGATCCCGTCGAAGAGGTCCTCCTCGGGGAGCTGCAAGACGTGTTCAACGGCTCCGAACTCGGTACCCGAGGAAGTCAGCGTTGGAGTACCAACCTCGAGTGCCATGTACGAGATCTCCTGCTCGTCAGCCATCCGGTCCTCCATCTGGTGAGCTCGATCACCGACGCTATCCGAGCGGCATGGATCCGACGGTCGAGCATCAACGCAAAGAATGTGGGAATGTTCGCCGAACGAGATCGCTCGAAGGGCTAGTGAGACCGACTGAGCGCAACAGATGGGGGACGTAATGGGTGAACGACTGGCGGGAAAGCGCATATTGATCACAGGCGCAGCAGACAACATCGGCAAGGCCTGTGTGGCGCACTTTATTACCGAGGGCGCGAGGGTGGTCATCGCCGATATCGACGCGGGAAAGGCGGCCGCGACCGCAAAGGAGCTCGGTGCGGGATTCGTTGAGGTCGACGTCGCCGAGGAGGCCTCGATTGTCGCCATGGTCGACGCCGCCACCAGCGATCTCGGCGGACTCGACGCGCTCTGTCAACTTGCGGCCATCCAAATCGTCGGCGCACTCGAGACGCTCTCGGTCGAGGAGTGGGACCGCTGCTTCGCCGTGAACGCCCGCTCTCAGTTTCTCGGCGCGAAGTACGCCATTCCCGCCCTTCGGTCGTCGGGGCGCGGCTCGATCGTGAATTTCTCCTCCCAGGCGGCACGTTTAGGCGGCGGCGTCTACGGCGCGACGAAGGCCGCGAGCATCTCAATCACCCGGACGCTCGCGCGCGAGCTAGCCCACGACAATATCCGGGTCAACGCGGTGCTACCGGGGTGGGTGGACACGCCGTTCAACAACCCGATCATCGGGCTCATGGGCGGCAAGGAACGCCACGCGGAGATCGTCGAGCGAGGCGTTCCGCTCGGGCGCCAGGCAACGCCGGACGAGATCGCGCCGATGGTCGTGTTCCTCGTCTCGGACGAGTCCTCCTACGTCACGGGTCAGGCAATCAGCGTCGACGGCGGCGCGACGATGGCGTAACGGTACCCCGTCCGGTGCGAAGCGCGCCATCGACCGGCGTCACTGGAGCGACGCTCGGGTCGAACCATCTCGCGACTCATCAGCGCCACCCGCCCACCGTCGATCGCGACGGGTCGTAAACCGAAGGCGGCGAGCCAGGAATTTCGGATCGCTGAGACGCCCAGGCATCGCGGGTCGTAGCGTGGTGAGCCCAAACGGAGACCGATCCGGGCACGTGCCGTGACGTAAGTTTCCGATCGTGGCTGGCTCATACGACCCGGAGTGGACATCGAGGTTTGCGCGTCGCGCCCGGATTGTCGCGGTCGCGGTTCTCGTCGCAGCCGGGTGTGGCGCGCTCGCGCAGTCGCTTGCCGATCACCTTGGAGAGAGTCCTGCTTCGATGGGGCCCCGGGCTTGGACCTCCATGAAGACAGGCAGGGTCGGGCCGTACGTCATGCCCGGATATTTCGGCCTCCTTTCAGGCGACGAGCTGTGGGCTGCGAACGGGCAGTACCTCTACCTCTCTCATGATGGAATGACCTGGCAGTGACGAAGGTCCCCCATTTGAGTGGTGACCTCGCATCCTCGTTGCTGGCGGTGTCGCCGGCCGGACCTGGAACATACGGGATCGCTATGACGACGGCACGAGCATTCGGGACCTGCGGCCACTTTGAGGTAGGGGGTGCGAACGTCCCGGAGTTCCAGCTAAGCGCGGTGTCGGTCACTTCCGATGACGGGCGCGCTTGGGCAACCGCGACGATGCCGGAGTGCGGAGTTGTGACGTCGCTCTCGCTCGTCAACTCCCACGACGGTTTCGTGCTGACGAGGCCGGGCGGTGGGTCGTCGTCAAAGCCGACCCTCCTCGACTCGACGACCGACGGCGGAAGGACGTGGCAGGTCATCGGACCTGCACCCCGGGTCAGCGAGGTGTTTTTCTCCTCCGCGAACGTAGGGCTTGGATTTTCGACCCTCGATCAAACGCGTGCCGTGATCGAACGGACGACGAATGGTGGGCGCACCTGGGCCGCTGTGGCCCTCCCACTGCCCGCGGGATACCGAGGAGGAGAGGTCGCTCTCGGAACGCCGACGCTATTTGGTGCCGAAGACGGTGTGGTCGACGTTGTCGCTCAGACGAGCGGCCATCAAGGCGTCGACCGACTCGTGGTTGACGTCACTCGCGACGGCGGCAGGTCCTGGACGACGGCTCCCTCGCCGACGGATGTAAACCTGGCCGGCTACAGCCCGGGGCCGGACGACGGGCCGATCGCCGATCAGGTCGTCCCGTTCAGCGCTGCGAGCATGACGACGTGGGTCCTCCTTCTTGGACCCACGATCTACGAGACGGTGAACGGTGGAGGGTCTTGGACCAAGGTGAAGCCCGACCCGTACTGGCCGGCGGGAACGGTCATGAGGGTTGCCTTCACCAGCGCGAGCCGGGGCTGGGCCTTCGGGGCCTTCACTGGCACACAGACGGGATCCGGAGAGGTGGTGGCCACGACGGACAGTGGTCGAGTCTGGCGGGCGATCACGACCTCGGTCGCAAGCTGAGCCAGGTCGCTGGCCAGCTCGGACCGCGCGCCGTGAAGAGTCCGAACGCTCGCCCGATGTGCCGGCATGTGATGCATCTATCCCTCGATCGAGGGCGGAGGTCAAAGCCCGGGTTCGCTACTTCACGATGCCCACGAGGTCGAGATCGGAGTTCACTGCGGAGTGATGAGAAAGACTTCCTAATTCAGGTGGTTGCCGAGGAAGACCAACGACGGTGGCTCTTGTTCGACGAAGAACGATTCGCCATGGCAGCCCTTCGAGAAGTTGACGACCGATCCCGACGGCAATGCGAGATCGAGAGCCTGGACACCAGCGTGGAACGGATCGTCGACGCCGGACGCCACTCGTATCGGAATTCCTGCCAGCGCCGAAGTGTGGGTCACGGCGTCGGCCGCGGCAAAATCCTCCGCCGAGGCGTATGCGCCGGCATTCGCTCCGTGCGCTTGGTCGTAGCTTGTCCAGATCGCCGGACTTATCGCGGCCACGGCGGCGAACATGTGGGGATTCTTCTCGGCAAGTAGCAGAGCTCCGTATCCGCCCATCGAGATCCCCATTGTCGCGAGGTGCTCGGGTCGTCGCCCCAGCCCGAGGCGCGCGCAGCGCGGAATCAGTTCATCGATCACCATCGCCATTGGGTCATCGCCAGGATGGGGATTCCAGTAACCGTCGCCGCCATCCACTGTGACCATGGCCATCGGTGCAAGTGGTTTGTCATCGACGATGAGCGCGAGTGCTTGAGCGGGCGACATCCCAGCGACCGCGGTCGTATGGTTTTCGCCGGATCCGTGGAGCATCACGACGAGCGGGAGCTCGTCGCCTGGTGTGTGACGCGGCGGGTAGGCGATGGTGTAGCCCACCATCCGACGTCGATGGGCCGAGTAGAACCGGCCGGAGCTCGAGGGTCCCACGTCGGAGAACCGAAGGACGGTCTCTGGTAAAGAACACGCCCCTTCGAACTCGTCGAGTCTGAGCTTGCCTGGAAGGACCCCGTGCGAGACGAGCTCGATGCCGCCCGCGCCCGCAGCAATTACGGCGACGAAACCCCCTATGCCAGCTGCCAGCACCCGACGACGGGTGAGCCTTGGCTGCTGGGTTTGGGAACTACTAGGAGCCGAGAGTTCATCCACGATGTGGACGATTATTCCCGCTGGTCGCCTCATGAGCGTGTCGCCCACCGGTGCGCGGACCGTTGCGCCGCCAGCTGCGGACTGCGATTTTCAGGGGCTCGGTCGGCTAGGGCATACGAGGAACCGAAGTGCGTAAGGGGCTGCGGAATAGCGCGAGAGAGTCGGCCTCGTGTTTCGCCGGGAGGCTCGAGGCGTGACTAGGAAATTACTCGCCGACTCATCGCCGTTTCTCCCGATGGCTGGTGGTCGTTGATCGAGGTGGTTCTCGGCGGTAGCCGCGTTTGGTTCGCCGATAGCGGCAGGTGTCGATTTCGCGGCGGTTCATTCGTCACTCCGGTGACAGAATCGATACGCGATCTGGAAGGACGGCAACTATGCGCTACACACTCCTACTCCACTATCCCGAACCAACCGCCGAGCAACTCGGTCCCGAGGCCCTTGCCGAGGGGATGCGCGCGTTTCAGGCGTACGCGAAGGCGCTTGACGACGCTGGACTGCTAGCCAGCGCCGAGGTGCTCCAGAGGTCGAACCTGACCACTACGGTCACGCGTGCGAGTGGTGAGCTCGTCGTACAAGACGGTCCTTTCGCCGATACCAAGGAGCAGCTCGGCGGCACGTTCGTCATCGACGTCCCGGATCTCGACGCCGCCATTGAGTGGGCCGGACGGGCACCCTCGGTGTCGTGGGGTCACGTTGAGATCAGACCGACCGCGACTCGCTACGTTGACGGCTCATGGCAGGGTGCACAGCCGGTCACATGACCGACCATGAGACCCGCGTCCTCGCCGAGCGTATTGCGCGCGCGTCC
>Ga0075522_10000676_pt1 | contig 24930 bp, 22 predicted proteins | sample NGEPerA_FD_74796 | JGI IMG/M metagenome (GOLD analysis project Ga0075522, IMG submission 74796) | Arctic peat soil microbial communities from the Barrow Environmental Observatory site, Barrow, Alaska, USA - NGEE PermafrostL2-A | ecosystem: Environmental > Terrestrial > Soil > Wetlands > Peat ...
GCATTGGCGTGGAGAAAATCGATTTCATGGAAAAACAATTCAGCCGTGATGACCTGGACGCTATGCAAATGTTGCGCCGGGTTTTCGATCCGGACGGTCGTTGCAATCCGCACAAAATGTTCCCGGGTTCGAAACGTTGTTCGGACTTCGTGCCCAAAAAACAGATCGCCGCATGACTCCCGCTCTCGAACATAGTCCCGAAGACATGACCGCAACGGCGGACGCCGGCCTGACTCTGGCCGCGTTGCAAACCGACTTGGCCAAAGGCGGCCAATGGCTGCCCATTGACCCACCGTTCCCCGAGAGCTTGAGTCTGGCGGATCTTCTGGCCCACGATCGGAGCGGCCCGCGCCGCTTCGGCTACGGGACGATTCGCGATTACGTGATTGGCTTAAAAGTCCGGCTGGCGGACGGGCGGGTCATCAAGACCGGTGGCAAGGTGGTAAAAAACGTGGCGGGTTATGATTTGCAAAAACTGTTCATCGGCGCAAAACACGACTTGGGATCCATTGTCGAGGCGACGTTCAAGTTGAGGCCGCTGCCGGAGACGGAACAATTTGTGCAGCGACGCTGTTCTTCACTGAGCGAAGCCGCCGTGATGATTGACACCATTTTGGATTCTCCGCTCAATCCCACTGTCCTCGATCTCCACCCCTGCGCGGTTGTGCTGGGCTTCGACGGTTCTCGAGACGAGGTGGAATGGCAACTGGCCAAGGCGAAGGAGATGGGATTTGTGGAACAGGCTAACCTGAACTACGAGCGAAGGTTTTGGGCGGACGATCCTGGAACCATTGGCAAAATCTCTGTTCTCCCTTCCCGGCTGATTGAAACCATTCAGCAACACGGCGGGAGTAGCTACGTCGCACGAGCGGGTAACGGTATTCTTTACTGCCACAACGCCATTCCCTCTTCGGACGAGAGCCGTCCGCTTCACCTGCTGCAGCGCGTCAAACAGATTTTTTCGACTGTGCCGCCATGAACTTGCCCGCCGAGCATTTCTTGGACGAAGACAAGGCGCTGGCCTGCATTCATTGCGGGCTGTGCCTCTCCTCGTGCCCCACCTACCTCGAAACCGGCAACGAAAATGAATCGCCGCGTGGACGCATCTATTTGATGCGCGCGGTCCAGGCCGGGCGGCTGCCGGTCAACGGCACGGCGGTGGCGCATTTCGATTCGTGCCTTGGTTGCCGCGCTTGCGAAGCAGTCTGTCCGAGCGGTGTTCAATATGGCGGCTTGCTCGAACATACCCGCGATCATGTCGAGAAGAATTATTCCCGTTCTTTCGTGCAACGTTTCCTCCGGCGTGTCGTGATTGAGAAGATTTTCCCTTTTCCGCTGCGGATGAAAACCGCCCTGCTGCCGGCCCGATTTGCGAAATGGGTTCACATAGATCCCCTTCTTCCCAGATTCGCGCGAGAAGCGTTGTCGCTCGTTCCCACCGAAGCACGCGGGGCTTCCTTGCCGGAAGTTTCCCCTGCGACCACGGAAACGCGGCGCGGACGGGTTGGATTTATTCGCGGCTGCGTGATGAATGTCATGTTCGGCCCGACCAACCAAAACAGCATCCGGCTGCTGAACGAGGCCGGTTATGATGTCGTCACTCCGAACAGTCAAGTCTGTTGCGGCGCGCTCTATGCCCACAGCGGGAATATGGCCCGCGCGCGTGAATGCGCCGAAGCCAATATTGCCGCCTTCGCCGAGCACGATTGCGAGGCTGTCATTGTCAACGCGGCGGGCTGCGGCTCCAGCCTCAAGGAATACGGCCATTGGCTTGAGACTGAGGCGGCGGCGCGCTTTGCCGGGAAAGTAAAAGACCTCACCGAATGGCTGCGCCCGGGCGATTTTACCCGCACGTCAAACCACGAACGCGTGACGTATCACGATGCCTGTCACTTGGCTCATGCCCAGCGCATCACCAAATCTCCGCGCGAACTGCTCAAGGCGGTCGCCGGCAACAATATTGTTGACATTCCGGAGTCAGATGTTTGCTGTGGCAGCGCGGGCACCTACAATTTAACGGAACCGGCCATGGCGGAACGGCTCCAGCGCCGGAAGGTGAAAAATATCCTCAAAAGCAAGGCAACTCTCGTGATCACCTCCAATCCGGGGTGTATGCTGCAAATTCAAGCCGGTTTAAAAAAGGCGGGATCGAACGTTCGCGTGATGCACATTGCGGATTACTTGGCAATCCAGCCGCCGCCAATCACCAAGTCGCCGTCGTAGAAAACGCACGCTTGCCCTGGAGTGATCGCCCGTTGCGCGACATGCAGTGTGACCTTCGCCTCGCCGCCGGGTTGCGGTTGAACCGTAGCTGGAGTGCCAGGATGATTGTAACGGATTTTGGCGGTCACCTGCAGTTCTTCGGGAGGGACATCGAAGGGAATCCAATTGCAATTGCGCACGGTAAACTCAGTGCGATCCAGATCGGAATCCTCCCCTACCACAACCCGATTGCGCGGCGCGTCCAGTTCAATGACATAGAGCGGCCGGGGGGTAGAAAGGCCCAACCCCTTGCGCTGGCCGATGGTGTAAAATTCAATCCCCTCGTGGTAGCCGAGAACCTGCCCTTGCAGGCTGACAATCTCGCCACGATGCCGATGCACCAAGCCCGTCGTGGAGAGAAATTTGCCGTAATCCTTGTCGGGCACAAAACAGATTTCCATGCTCTCTTCCTTGTCCGCGGTTTTCAAACTGCATTCGCGCGCGACTTGGCGGGTGTCCTGTTTGGTTTTTTCGCCGAGTGGAAAGAGAGCGCGGGCCAATTGGTTTTGGCGCAACGAAAAAAGAAAATAGCTCTGGTCCTTGCGGGTGTCGCAACCTTTTTTCAGCAGCATCCGGCCTTCCGGCGTTTTCTCAATTCGCGCGAAATGGCCGGTGGCGATAAAATCTCCGCCCAGTTGGCGGGCGCGGTCGAGCAGCGTGCCGAACTTCAATTTTTCGTTGCACATCACGCAGGGGTTGGGCGTGCGTCCGGCTTTATACTCTTCGGCGAAATAGTGGATGACTTGCTTTTGAAATCCATCCGCTTCGTCAATCAGATAATAGGGAATGCCCAGCTTGTGGCAGACACTGCGCGCATCCATCACCGCCTGCGGGCCGCAACATTTGTCCTCGGCGCGGGAAACGCAGTCTTGCGGCCACAGTTTGAGCGTGATGCCGACGACGTCATAGCCCTGCTCCAAAAGCAAGGCGGCGGCCGCGGAGGAATCGACTCCGCCGCTCATTCCGATGATGACCCGTGTTTTCCTGGCTTCCGGCACGGGAGCAAGATACGGGCGATCACGGGGCGCGCCAAGTCGTGAGTTTGGAGGCGACCAAGGTCAACCGCTGCCACCACCAGACAATCTTCCCGTCTTCTTCGGACGGCTGAAAGAGGGTGCGGGCGCCAGCCGGAGCGCGGGCGATCAATTCAAGGACCTTGATCCGGTTCTCATCGGGCGTGGCCGCCGTTTCGAAATACCAATTTAAATCCGGTTGCTTAAACGCCAGGATCTGCGCGCAGCGAACTTCCAACCCCCGCAATTTGCAAAAGGCCGACCAAGTGCGCGGGGTCAGAAAGCGGTTGTGACTGGGATCGCGCAACTTTTCCACGGCGTGAATCCAGGCCCCGGCTTCCGGCTGATCGTCGGCCACCGTGCCGTCAATCAACAAGAACCAGCCGCCCGGTTTCAAAACGCGGGCCGATTCGGCAATAAACTTTTCGGGGAAGCTAAAATGATGGGCGGCTACGCGGCAAGTCACGAGGTCGAAAGTTTCGTCCGCGTAGGGAAACTGCTCGGCCGGATGCTGCAACGTTTTCACATGGAGGCCGCGTTGGGCGGCGGTTTTGGCGGCTTTGTCGAGCATGGGTTGAGCCAGGTCACACAATGTCACTTCGTGTCCAAGCGAGGCCAAAAAAAGGCCGGTGTGGCCGGCCCCGGTGGCGACATCGAGCACTTGAGCACACGGGAGAAGGTTCATGGTGGCCACTGCGGCTTGCACATCCTCGATATTTTCCAAGATATGTCCCTTGCCGTATCGCTCGCTTTGCCGGGCGAATTGCTCCTGCGCGGCAAGCTGCACTGGGTCCAGTTTCATACAAGTCCAATATATGATAAGCTGGGGCATGGCGCAAAAAGTTGCTGACGCAAGTCCGCTTATTCCGGCAAAACCCACCCTGCCCGCTCTGCGCGCGGCGGCGGCGGATTGCCGTGCGTGTCCGCTATGGAAAACCGGAACCCAAACTGTCTTTGGAGAAGGATCGCCGGAGGCGCGGGTGGTCATGGTCGGCGAACAACCCGGCAACGACGAAGACTTGGCCGGCAAGCCGTTCGTCGGGCCGGCGGGGAAGCTGCTCGACAAGGCCCTCCAGGAGGCAGGCATTGACCGCCGGCAAGTCTATGTGACCAACGCAGTCAAACATTTCAAGTGGGAACCGCAAGGCAAACGCCGCATTCACAAAAAACCCAACGGCCGGGAAATCGCCGCCTGCCGGCCCTGGCTGAATGCGGAATTGGCGGCGCAGGCGCTGCTTGGAAAAGACTTCCGAGTCAGCCAGCAACACGGTGCGCTCGTTCCATCACCCCTTGCTCCGAACGTGATGGCCACCGTTCATCCCTCGTCGATTTTACGGGCGCCGGATGAGGAATCCCGCCACGCCGAGATGAAAAGTTTCGTGGCCGATCTGAAAAAAGTCGCCAAAATCATTGGAAGTTTCCGGCAAAGGCAGTAGATAATCTCGCCCTCGTGGAATGCAACATTGAAGATTAAGTTATGGCAGCCAAGAATTCACCCGAACAGCCGGAATTGCCGATTGAGCCCGCGCCACCTGTCAAACCGAAAAACGGCGATAGTGAGATGCATGTGCAGGCGGAGGAAGTGGAGGCTATTGTCCATCCGCCGTTTGCGCCGCGCAAAATCGATTTGCTGTTGCATCGCCGGGTGGACCGCAATTTTCTGGATTACGCCTCCTACGTCATTCGCGACCGCGCCATACCCAATCTGAGCGATGGCCTCAAGCCCGTGCAGCGGCGCATCCTCTGGGCGCTGCATGATATGGACGATGGCCGGCTCATCAAGGTTGCGAATGTGGCGGGCCACGCCATGCAATATCACCCGCATGGAACTGTGTCGATTGGCGATGCGTTGGTCGGGTTGGTCAACAAACGTTATTTAATCGAAGGCCAAGGCAACTTCGGCAATATTTTCACGGGCGATCTCGCGGCTGCCCAGCGTTATATCGAATGCCGCCTGACAGAATTGGCGCGGTCGGAATTGTTTAACGACGAAATCACTGACTTTGTCCAAACCTACGACGATCGCAACAAGGAACCGATCACCCTCCCTACGAAATTGCCCCTGCTGCTTATGATGGGCACCGAAGGGATCGCAGTGGGAATGGCCTCGCGCATTCTGCCCCATAATTTTCCCGAATTGCTCTCGGCGCAGATTGCCATTTTGAAAAATCAAACGTTCAAGCTGTTGCCCGATTTTCAAACCGGCGGGTTGATGGACGCGCGCGAATATCGCGACGGCACGGGACAAATTCAGGTTCGCGCCAAAATCAAAATCAAAGATGACTCGACCGTCTTGATTAAGGAGATTCCGCCCACCACGACCACCGAATCCCTGACCGCTTCCATTGAGGACGCCTCACGGAAAGGGAAGATCAAGGTCAAAAGCATCAACGATTTCACCTCGGAGGAAGTGGAAATCGAGGTGCGCGCCCCCAACGGCGTCAGCGCCGAGCAATTGGCCGATGCGCTTTACGCTTTCACCGACTGCGAAGTGACCATTGCCAGCCGCATCGTGGTGATCAAAGACAATCGGCCAGTGGAGTTGACCGTGTCCGAGGTGTTGCGCGAAAACACCAAACAACTCCTGGCCACATTGAAGCGCGAGCTGGAGTTGAAGGAGAAGAAACTGCAGCGGGAACTTCATTACAAAACGCTGGTGCGCCTTTTTATCGAAGAGCGCATTTACAAAAAAATCGAACAAGCCCGCACCAATGAAGCGGTCATTGCCGCGATTGAAGAAGGCTTCAAGCCCTTGCGCCGGCAAATGTTGCGCGACTTGACCCCCGAGGACGTGGAGATGCTTTTGGGCGTCCGCATCCGCCGCATTTCGCTTTTTGACCTCAACAAACATCGCGAGGAAATGGACAAGGTCAAAGCGGACCTGGAGGAAATAACCAAGCACCTCAAGAACGTGACGAAATACGCTGTCAATCATCTGGAAGGATTGCTGGCCAAATACGGGCCGATTTATCCGCGTTTGACCAAATCGAGCCGCTACGACGAAGTGGACGCCAGGGAAGTGGCGTTCAAGGCGTTCAAAGTCGCCTACGACCGCGAGACCGGCTATATCGGCTACAAGGTTTCGGGCGAGGAATTCAAAGCGGAATGCACCAAGTTTGACAAGCTCCTCTGCATCTTTCGCGACGGCCATTACAAGGTGACGGAATTGCCGGAGAAAATGTTTGTCGGCCCGGACCTGGTTTACAGCGCTGTGCCCGACCGAGAGCGTGTCTTCACCCTCGCCTACACCAACCGCGAGGCGACGTATTTGAAGCGGTTCACCTTTGGCGGAACGATCCTGAACAAGGAGTACTTCTGCATTCCCCCAAAATCGAAAATCCTATTTTTTGAGCCAGGGACGCCGAAGGAACTGTTTATTCGTTACAAGCCGGCCGCCTACCAAAAGATCAATCAACAGACCTGCGTGCCCGAAAAAGTGGAAGTCAAAGGGCCCAAAACTCGCGGCCGCCAGATTTCAATCAAAGAAGTCGCCGCCATCAACAGCAAACCGCCGCGCGGCTGGGACCCGGAAGCAGTCACGACTAAATTGGAATTCGCATGAACTTTCAAAGCGGCTTGTTGTGGAGCTGGGCGTGGGCGGCGGCGATGAAGCCTTTGAAAAGCGGATGCGGCTGGTCGGGCTTGCTTTGGAATTCCGGGTGGAATTGGCAGGCCATGAAAAAGGGATGGCCGGGCAGTTCGATCATCTCGATTAGTTTGCCGTCGGGCGAAGCGCCGCTGAAGGAAAAACCGGCCTTCTCAAAAGCTTCGCGATACTCGTTGTTGAATTCGTAGCGATGACGGTGGCGTTCGTTGATGACAAAGGCGCCGTAAAGGCGGTTGGCGGCGGAGCCAACGACCAACTGGCAAGGCTGCCGTCCCAATCGCATCGTGCCCCCTTTGCAGGTGACGTTCTTTTGGTCGTCGAGCAGCGCAATGACCGGATGCGGCGTGTGAAGATCAAATTCCGTCGAGTCCGCGCCTTCCAATTTCAAGACGTTGCGGGCGAATTCGATGGTGGCCACTTGCATGCCGAGGCACAGGCCCAGGTAGGGAACTTTCTTTTCGCGGGCGTATTGGGCGGCGAGAATTTTCCCCTCGATGCCGCGCTCTCCAAAACCGCCGGGCACCAGGATGCCGCCCAGTCCTTTGAGCATTTTCTCCGCGCCGAATTTTTCAATTTGTTCCGCTTCGACTTTTTCGATTTCCACCGCGCAATCATTGGCCACGCCGCCGTGGATGATGGCTTCGTAAACCGATTTGTAAGCGTCGTGCAATTCAATATATTTGCCGACCACGCCGATGCGGACACGATGGCGCGGAGCAATCAGTTTGCGAATAATTTCCTGCCAGTAGGACATGTCGGCGGGCGGCGTGTCCAGATGCAGGAGCCGGCAGACGAGGTCGTCCACCCGCTCGCGTTGCAGCATGAGCGGCACTTCGTAAATGGTGTGATCCACATCCTTTTCTTCAATGACCGCCTCGTAGGGAACATTGCAAAAAAGCGAAATTTTCTCGCGCAACTCTTTGTCGAGAGATTTTTCGCAACGGCAAACCAAAATGTGCGGAGTGATGCCGATTTCACGCAGCTTGGCGATGGATTGCTGGGTGGGTTTGGTTTTCAGTTCGCCGGCGGCTTTGATGAACGGCACATAGGTGACGTGCATGAAAATGGCATTGTTGTAACCCACCCGCAGGGCAAATTCCCGGATCGCTTCCAGGAAAGGCAGCCCTTCGATATCGCCGGTCGTGCCGCCGACTTCGGTGATAACCACATCGCTCTTGGAATTTTCGGCCAGCAATTGGATGCGATGCTGAATCTCGTCGGTAATATGCGGGATGACCTGAACGGTCTTGCCCAAATAATCCCCGCGGCGCTCCTTGTCCAAGACCGTTTGATAAACCTGGCCGCTGGTCAAGTTGTTCATGCGCGAGAGCTTGACGTGGGTAAAGCGTTCGTAATGGCCCAAGTCGAGATCGGTTTCAGCGCCATCGTCCAGCACATAGACCTCGCCGTGCTGGTAAGGATTCATCGTGCCAGGATCCACGTTGAGGTAGGGATCGAATTTTTGCAGCGTGACCTTGAGGCCGCGGTTTTCGAGCAACGTGCCGAGTGCGGCGGCCGTCAAGCCTTTGCCCAATGAACTCACTACGCCGCCCGTGACAAAAATATATTTAACCATGATTAACCGGCCTTTGCTAAAATTTGTTCGACGCGCTTGATGTCCGCCGGCACATCCACTCCCACGCCGTCATAATTCACCTTGACAACCGCGATTGGCAAGCCATTTTCCAGCGCGCGCAGTTGTTCCAGCTTCTCCGCCGCTTCCAGGGGAGAAACCGGAAATTTCACCAGGCGCAACAAAGTCTCCCGGCGATACCCGTAGAGGCCGAGATGCTTCAAAAATGGAAACGCCGCCACTTGCTGCGCGCCGGTTACGGCGTCCCGCACATAGGGAATAGGCCGCCGGGAGAAGTATAAGGCGCGCCCGGCGGCGCTGACAACGACTTTTACCACATTGGGATTTTCCCACTCGGCCGCTTCGGTGATGGCGGCGGCGGCGGTGGACATTTCCTCACGGGCCAATGCCCCGGCCACGGCATCAATCACGCGCGGATCGATCAAGGGTTCGTCGCCCTGGATGTTCATCACGCCATCGCACGCGCAATTTTGGACTACCTCCGCAATGCGATCCGTTCCGCTGGCGTGCTCAGGGCCAGTCATTTCAGCGCGGCAGAAATTCTGGGCGACTTCCCAAATGCGCGTGTCATCCGTCGCTACGATAACTTCCTGGAGAATCCTGGATTCCTGGCAGCGTTCCACGACGTGTTGAATGAGAGGCTTGCCGGCGATGAGCGCGAGGGGTTTTCCGGGAAAACGAGTCGAGGCGTAACGCGCGGGAATAATTCCGAGAATTTTCATAGGGCGGTTTCGGATTCAGTCTTGATGATCCAGGCGGCAGCCGCGGCGAGGTCATCCACGATTACAGCGGCGGCGATGCGGTCCCGCTCTTGCGCAGCAACTTTCTCTCCATAGCCAGTGCGGACCAGGATGCACTTTTTGACGCCCGCATTCCAACCGCATTGCAGGTCGCTCAACTTGTCGCCGACGACATAGCTTTGACCCAGGTCAACTAGAAATTCATCCCGGGCATCCCGCAGAAACTGAGGTGAAGGTTTGCGTCCGCGGCTCGGCTGGCCGGGAGCCTCGGGCGCAATATAGACCTTGGCAATCCTTACGCCTTCACCCTGCAATTCCTCGGCCAGCCGGGCATTAGCTCGATCGACGTCCTCCAAGGTAAAGTATCCCCTGCCCACCCCCGATTGATTTGAGACGATAAATAATTTAAATCCCGCCTCGCTCAAGCTGCGTAAAGCCGGTCCGGCCCCGGCCAGGATCACCACCTCTTCAGGCCGAGACAGGTAGTCCTTGTCCTCGATAATGGTTCCATCCCGATCCAAAAATACGGCGCGGTCTGGCATGGCCTAGTGAGTGCGCATCTCCAGCCAGCGCTGAAAAACTTCTGGCCCCAATATTTGCTCGATGGATTGCTGCTGCTCGACTTGGGTCTGCGCGATGGCTTCAACTTTTTCGTCGCTGCTCAAGGTCGTGTCCTTGCGAATGCGATCCAGTTCGGATTGGGTGGCGCGGTTGATTTCATAAATGGGCATGACTAATGTTTGGGCCATGCCCAATTGTTCGGCGGTGGCCTGGGAAGCCCGATAGAGTGGGTCCTGGTTTAATTGATAGGCCGCATAAAATTGATCGCCCATCGTTTCCTTGATGATGGCGTCGCTCTGGGACTGCAACTGCTTTTGCGCGGCCAAGAGTTGCGGATCAGCGCCGTTGTAATAGAAAACGGGCTGGCCATTGATGGAGCTGATGGCATTGAACAATTCACGAAATTGATCGGCGCTCAACTCAACCGAACTCATTTGGGCGCGCAATTGCTCCGCGCTGGGCGAGTAGCGCAAGGCGTATTCGGCATATTGCGGCTGAGTCAAAACGGCGGAGAGTAGGGCCAGCGGCTCTTCGCGCAAACGCACCATTTCCATCGGATCGACCGGCTTGTTTTGCAGGCGTTGAGTCTCCTGGTATAAATCGATTTTCTGCTGGGCGCGCGCGGCAATGCCATAAACGGTTTGCTTGGTTTCGGGCGAAAGTTCGCCCAATATCGGCCCGGTCAGCGTCACGCCCCCATTGGCGGCGATCAACTCATTATTCTGCGCGTCCCAGCCTGTGCCTAAAAGAGAGGTCAAAAATTGGCGGCGTTCGCTTTCCAATGCCGCCAATTTAGTGGAAGCCGCCTGCACAATGGCCGGGTCGGGCTTGGAACGCCACCATTGGTAATTGGGATAAACCACCTCCTCCAGCCGGCGCTTGGCGAAAACCCGGTCCACCTCAGAGGTAATGATATCGCGAATAATCGGCTCGGGACAGCCGATGGCGCGCAGGTTTTTGATGAAGGTAACGAAGTTGGGGGATTCGATTTGCTCCCAGGTAAAATTTTCCTGCCGAACCACTACATTCGTTCTTATATTGGGACCATTATACGCAGGCGCAGGAGGAGGCGGCGGCTCGCCCAAAGGTTCCATGGCAACGTAGAAAGCCGCGGCCAGGAACAGGTTCAAACCCAGGGAGGCGATCAGCCATGGGCGCGCGCTCATAAAAAAGCCGTCCTATTTTCGCTCCACCAGGATCCATTCAAAAATGATCTTGACGTCATCACCGCAACGCATCAATCCCAACCCGAAACTGGGGGCGGGCGGCGTCACGCCAAAAGAGGTCATCTTGAGCGGAACAGTCCCGCTGACCTTGATCTTGTCGGACTCGACGGGTTCAATCGTGATCGGAAAGGTTACTTTGTTGGTCGTCCCGGCGATAGACAGCTCGCCAGTCGCGTCAAAGGCAAAAGGAGTGCCGATGGCATGGGGCGATTTAAAAGTCATGTCTGTCAAGGTGAATTCGATTCGGGTGAATTGATCGGCCTTCATCGTCTCCTGCATCAAATGATCCATGACTTCGGGAAGATGGTCCGCCTCGCTGTGCATCGTGCGAACGGGAATAAAGGCGTGCGCTTTCACCGGCACTTTGCCGCCTTTAAGACCGGGCAGAGCGCTGGCGGCGGGGTCGAATTTAACGTCAGGACCCAGCTCAATGAAGCCCCCGATAATGTTGCCTTTCATCTCCCAATCGTGGGCGGACGATGTGCCTTCGATTTTGACTATATTGCCGCGAGGCTGGGTGGTGTAGTGAGTTTGAGCGCGGGCCTGGGCCGCCAAGCCAAGCCCCAGCAGCAAGCTCGTCAGACTGGCGAAAAATTTCGATAATTTCATAATTCAAACAAGTCTTTGTCCACCGCCACTTTTTGTCGTTTCACCACGGCCTCATTGGCTTTGATGGCCAAAATAGTCGCGTCCAAACCTTCCTGCCAATTGGCGGCGGGTTCAACCTTCAACGTTTTCAAGCTGTCGGTCATGGCCTTCAGGTCACTATCACCATAGCTGTCAAGATAATCCTTGATCGCGCCGCCGATCTGCCCGGCGTTGGCGGCAAAGGCGAGCAAGGCGTAATAAAGGGAATCAAAAGGGGTGGTATTCCCAGCCGTCGCGCTGGTTCCGATGGCCGTCTGCTTGGTGGCGTTGGCGACCAGGGCGATGCCAGTCTCGGTATAGAAGAGATCCTTGCGGGCATACACTTCCCAGCCCAGCAGCGGGGCGTCCGCCTCTTTGAAAATCCAGGCTTTGGCATCCCGCACCATGACGGCGGCATCCGAGCCATAATACATTTCGTAAGCGGAATCAAAGGAGTTGCAAAGCGTCGCATCATAAACCAGCCGCACGCCTTCGGGATATTCGAAAACCCCCTGGACTGTGTCGGCCACGTCGCGCCCATCTTTCCAGAGAATGTTGGAGCCAAAACCAGTGATGGCGGTGGGGCGCCCTTTGAGGAACCAAGTCACGGCGTCAATCTGGTGAATGCCAATTTCGCCCATCAAGCCGGTGCTGGTGGCCTGATGCAGACGCCAGTTGAGCGCCTTCTCGTGTTCGGGATTGGAAGAAGTGCGCAGCCAGCTATCTTTTTTGTGCCATTGCGCGCGGGCCATGACATTCTGGCCAATTGCGCCGGAGCGTAGAAAGGGCAAAAGAAAATGCCGTTGCGGATGCGACCGTTCCTGCAAGCCCGCCTGAAAAACAACCTTGAAGGCATCGCGCGCGGCGCGGGCGATGGCTTTGGCATCTTCAATGGTGCCCGCCAGGGGAACTTCGCAATAGACATGTTTGCCGGCTTGGAGAGCGGCGAGGACGATTTCGCGATGGTCCGGCGTGGGTGTGGCGATGACGACTGCCTCCACCGCTTTGCTGGCCAGAAGTTTTCGGTAGTCATCAAACCTCTCCGCTTTGGGCGCATCGGCCGTGCCGACGCGGCGCAGGGAGGAAGGGTAATTATCGCAAATCGCGACGACTGGCGCATTGGGCAGAAGCGCCAGGCGATTGAGCACTTCGCGTCCCCATGTGCCGAGGCCAATAACCCCAAAATGGACCGGCGGAGGAGGGGGAATGGGCGTCAAGGCGGGTTCACTCGAGGCGGCCGGTTTCGCGGCTTCTTCTGCCCGCAATTCGACGCCCCCCATCATGGCCATGACCGTCGCCAGGGAAGTGTTTTTAAGAAAGCTCCGGCGATTCACTTCCGGGAGATTATCGTTTTTGTTCACAGTGGGTCTAAGCAAGCCATGAAGAGGCAAGTTTAATCAAGCAGGAATTCGTACAGCATGACATTTCTGGCGAACAGCCAGGCGTTGCATGCGCTTACTTTGAATCCAAAGTCCCAGCCGGAGCCGTGGCATTGAGTTCTTTGAGCAGCGCATCGGTCAGATCGTTGACGCCGGTGGAAAAGAGCACGACCGGCGCCATGTTCGCGCTTTCTCCCGAAACATCCAGCACCATAGTGTAGCCAGCCGCCTTGGCGTCCCCGTTCAACACTTCTCGGATGGATTTGACCAAGTCGTCGCGGCGCTGGCGTTGTTTTTCGTTTAACCGGGCGGAGGCCACGCGGTCATATTCGTTGATGGCGTCGTCGCCGGATTTGAGATCGAGGAATTTTTCCTCGGCTTCTTTTTTGCTCTTTTCGCGCTGTTCGGCGGAGACGGCTTGGTCCTGGGCTTTGTCGCGGAGCACTCGCCAGTCTTCTTTGCGTTTTTCCTGGGCCTCGACCATGCTCTTTCGTTCCTTTTCCATATCGGACGCCTCGAGCTTGAGGGCCGCATTGGACTGAATGGTTTTGTAATATTTGGCGAAGACCTTGGCCAGATCGACGGTGGCGATTTTCTGGTCGGCGGCAAAAGCCGCGCTAGCCAGACAAAATAGAACGAGGCTTGCCGCCCCTTTGGCGAATAAACGTTTCATAGTCATTAAAAGTTGCGTTGAAAACCCACTCCCACTTGGACACGTCCCGTGGATCCAAGGCTCGGATCATGCTGGATCGGGATGGCGTAATCGATCCGCAAGGGCGTGCCCGCGCCGCCGCCAATGGGCAATGTAATAATCAAGCCGACGCCCGCGTCGTCGTCCAGCAAACCGCGGCCCGGGCCGGGATCAAAGCTGTAAGGCGCGGAAAAAACATTTCCCACGTCGTAGAACATGGCGAAGCGAACCATTTTGATGACCGGGATGCTGTACTCGGCATACCCGAAGAAATAAGTGTTGCCCCCCAGCGGCTCCCCGTATTGATCTTCCGGCCCGACCGTTTGATAGCGATAACCGCGCAATGAGTAAAGGCCGCCCAGGAACCAGCGCTCGAAAATTGGCACATGCTCCGAGTCGCCGTAGGTCGAAACCACGCCGCTGCGCCCACCGACTTCCAGGATGTGGCCTTTTCCAAAACCTTTAAAGAACCAACTGGAACGCAATTCCAGTTTATAAAAATCGGTGTTTCCCGGAGACGTCGCAACGTCGGCGGTCAGTTGTGTGAGCGTCCCGTGATCGGCCAATTGCAGGTTGTTGCGCGTATCGTAGGCCAAACCCAACTCGAGTTGGGAAACCAAATAAGTGCCACGCTCGTCATATATATTGGTGGAAATATTCGGGTAAGTGAGAGAGTTATTATTATAGAGGCCACCCGGCGCGCCGGAATAGTTGGTCGTTATATTGGTGTAGAAACCCGAGTTGATCGCAACATGGGCGTCTTCAAACGTGTAGCTGATGGTGCCTTTTAGCCGCTGGCTGCCGAGCGCCTTGGTCAGGCTGAGGGTGCCGCCGTCGAACGTCTCGGTGTACATGTTGTTCAAACTATTGTAGTAAACATCTCTGTGAAAAAGGTCCACCCCGAAGGCCAGCCTTTTGCCAAGGAACCAAGGCTCGACGAAAGACACTTCGTAATCTTGGAGCAAGGTGCCGACGGAGGCGCGAATCTGGAATTTTTGTCCCGCTCCCGTAAAGGTCGGAGGATTGAAGAGATCGAAATTGCCCTGTTTAAGCTCAATGAATCCGACAATGCTTTCGATCGAATCGAAGCCAGCGCCCACGGTGACGTTTCCAGTCCCCTTCTCTTCCACGCCCACCACGAGGTCCTTGCGGTTGGGCACATCGGTGTCCGCGGCCTGGGTATCGACCTTCTCGAAATAGCCCATTTGTTCGAGGCGCGATTTGCTGACTTTGACGGCGACCATGTTATAGACCTCGCCGGGATAGACGGCCAACTCGCGCCGTAAAACCTTGTCTTTGGTTTTGGTGTTGCCTTTGATTTCGATCTTCTCGATATAGCACTTCTCGCCTTCCTCAATATCATAGGCGAGGTCAATGGTGCCGGTCGTCGGATTAGGGGTGCGGGTGGCAGTGATCCGCGTGGTGCCCCCCTGCTCGCTTTCCAAGTAGCCGCGCGAGCCGTAAATGTCCCGCATGGTGTCGGTATCTTCGGCGAACACGGACGGTTTGAAAATGGCGCCGGGAATCAATTTCAACTTCACTCGCGTCTGGCCCACTGAGACGCCCTTGAAGAAATCGTTTGTGGTAAAAAGTTTATTGCCCTTGATATCGACCGTGCCGACTTTGTATTGACGCCCCTCCGAAACGACGAACCGAATGATCATCCAAGTCGGACTGACGTAATCGAACTTAATGTCTTGAATGGCGAAGTCGATATATCCTTCGTTCTGGTAAAACTCGACCAGCTTGTCTTTATCATCCTCGAACTCGTCTTCCTTCAACACTCCCGAGCCGGTCAGCCAGGAAAACATCCAGCGGCGGCGCGTCTTGAGGACCTTGCGCAACTTTTTCTGGGGAAAGTCGTGGGCGTTGACGAAAACGATGTCCTTGATTTTGACTTTGGGCGTTTCGTGAATCCGAAACGTGACGGAGCCGCGGCCCGCCATTTCATCGATCACGGGCGGTTCGGCCACGACGGTCGTTTTTTGGTAGCCGGCTTTTTCGTAAAGCTTCTGCATCTCCTGGGCGTCCTCGAAGAGCTTGCGTTCGTCCAGCGGCTGGTTGATTTTGGACGTGAGCTTCTTCTTCAATTTTTTGAGGCTCATCCTTTTATTCCCGACGATTTTGATGTCGGCCAGGATGGGTTTGCCTTGCACCACATAAGTCAGGTCCACGCCGTCCACCGTGTTGCCTTCACCCACCCGGATGGTGAAAAAATAACCGGTGGCGTAAAGGTTCTTGATGTCTTCATCGACGGTCGAACGGCTGAAGGCCTCTCCGACTTTGGTGCGGATATTGGCGCGAATAAACTCATCGCTGACGGCGGGAGGGCCAACGTGGCGAATCGAAATGCTATGAACGCGAGGCATGACGACACCCTGCCCTCGGACGGCAGGAATCCAGGCGAGCCATGCAACCCAAATGAACAACGCCAGACGGAAAGGAATTTTCATCTTTTAGGATTCGGGCGGCATGTCCTCTGGGCCGACCTTGGCCGCGCTCTCGAACCTGGTGTAACTCTTGAGAAAAGTCAGGTCAACGTCCCCGGTGGGGCCGTTTCGTTGCTTGGCGATAAAAAGTTTCACAGGAATGGCGTCTTGCTCCGCTTCGTTGCTCTCTTCGTCTCCATCTTTATTTTTCGTTTCACGATATAGCAAACCAACCAGATCGGCATCCTGCTCGATGGCGCCGGACTCGCGCAAATCAGACAAGCGCGGACGCTCGCCGGGGCCGCGTTTTTCCAACTCGCGGTTGAGCTGGCTCAACACGATAATCGGCACCTTCAGTTCCTTGGCCAGGGACTTCAGGCCGCCGGAGATGTCCGCAATCTCCTGCTGGCGGTTCTCTGCGCGTCGCGAAGTAGAATTGAGCAACTGCAAGTAGTCAATGACAAATAGCTTGATGCCATACTGTTGCCACATCCGCCGCGCTTTGGCGCGAAGCTGCAAAATAGACAACCCGGAGCTGTCGTCAATGAAAAGCGGGGCTCCCGCCAGCTTGCCGGCCGCGCCGGTCAGCTTGGGGAAATCGCGCTCGGCCAGGAAGCCGTCGCGGATGTTGCGCAGGTTCACCCTCGAGCGCGAACACAACATGCGCAGCACTAATTGGTCGGCGGTCATTTCCAGGCTGAACACTCCGACCGGGACCTTCAACTCCAGGCTGACGTGCTCGGCAATATTCATGGCCAGCGACGTTTTGCCGACGGACGGGCGAGCGGCGATGACGATCATTTCCCCTTCGTGCAGCCCCGTTGTCATTTTATCGAAGTCGGTAAAGCCGGTGGAAATGCCGGTCAGCATCCCTTGGTTTTGGTGGTACTCTTCGATTTTGGAGATGGCGCGGTTGACCAGCTCCTTCATCGTCGAGGTGGCGCTGGTGACGCGTTCCTCGCTGATCCGCAAAATATCGCGCTCGACCTCATCCAGCAGCGCCTCGACCTGCCCTTCATAATCAAAGACCCGGCCCACAATGGCGGTGCAAGTCTGGACCATTTTTCGCAGCAAATACTTTTCGAGGATGATCTCGAGGTAATATTCCAGATTGGCGGCGGAAGGAACAGCATCGGGCAACGAGGACAAATAAGCCAGCCCGCCGACATTTTCGAGTTGCTGGGCATTCTTGAGCCGCTGCTGCAAGGTGATGAGGTCAATGGCCTGCTTCTCATCATACATCTCCGTCAGCGTCTGAAAGAGGGTCTGGTGTTTAAGATCGTAAAAGATCAGATAGCCTGATTTCAGTTTCTCGATGCACTCGCCCATGCAATCGTTGGGCGAAAGCAAGACACACCCCAGCACGCCTTGCTCCGCCTCGATGGAATGGGGCGGGAGGCGATCGACTTTGGCGATGCCGGCGGTCGCCGAAGTTTTGCGGCGGGGTTTCTTGGCCTCGGCGGCGGCGCCATTTTCGGGATGGAGGGAATCAATCATGGTAGAGCAGGCAACTTTTAATTTGAGGCAAGACTGTGGGGAATTTTCCACCCGCAATCAAGAACGGAGCAAATAAACTTGTACGCAAGTTCTTAACAAGCGCCCCGGAACCGCTTCAAATTCGCGCAGCGGGATGGCCTCATCCCAAAAGGGTAAAACTGCCATGGGCTTCTTGGTCTCCGACGTTTCTGCTCCAACAATGGGTATGAGCATTATAGCTCCAGCCCCGCTGGGTAAGCCCTCGTGAAAACTCTTCCCGTCCGAGGCTCAAGCAACCCAGCGCCCGCCGATGCCATAGTTCCATGATTAACCGGTTAAACAACGCCTCACTGGTAAAGCTTCCAACGCCGTTCGCCAGGCAAGCATCAAAAACCTCTGACAGAACTACCGCGGGATCGCCATCAAAAGCACGACTTGGAACCACGGCCTTGTTCCGCGCCTGCTTTGGTTTGTAGAAGGTCAAAATCATTTCCCCAGCAAGAACACTGGCGGAATTCTTTTTTTTGTGCATCGACCAGATAACGTCACCCGTTTGCGTGATCGCGGCTTTTAGTTCCGCCCCGCCTTCGCTGGCTGTTTCCAAAATCACGGAGAAATAGCTGATATCCCAATGTTGAAAGACAATCGAAAACCATCGATCTGGCCGCAACAACCGCAGACTGGCTTCGATGCTGCGGGCCAAACTTCGCTTATAGTGCTCTTCGGAAAGCTCGCACCCCCCGCCCACAATCGTTTCACGGCCCCGGTCGTCATCCGATATATGAAAACCGAGCCAGTGATTCCACAGGATAGATAAGTCCAGATAGGTAATGAATGCGCCGTAAGGCGGGTCCGTGAAAATATAGTCAACGCTGGCCGGTTTCAACACTTCGTCCAGCGTGGCCGCGTCATGCGCCAGCACTTTAAAATCCCGCTGGCTATTGAGCGGATGCTTGCCGCCCGAGCGCAACTTTCGAAAGTAAGCCAGCTTCCACACTTCCTCTTTAGCGGCCAGAACATTGAGATAACGGCCGTGAAATGTTTCCCAGATGGGAAGCTCCACGCACTGGGAGGCGAGCTTGTAACGATAGATGCTAAAAATACTCGACCCGCCCCGGCTTTCGGCGCGTCCCTTGGCCGATAGAAAAGTCTTGTTTAATTTCGCCAGCGAGGCGGACCACGCCAATAAAAGCAAATCGCGAACCCCCTTGGCCTGACGATCAATCGATTGTTTAATCAACGCCAGTCCGGCCAATTGACCGGTCGTAAACATTTCGTAAAAAAATTCCGCGTCGGAATTTCGCGGCAAACGAATATTTTCCGGCAAGGGAAGCCGCTTCAACCATTTCGAGGCAACCTCATCGCTGCGCTCTATTTCATGCAACGTGTCCTGACAAGCCAGCCGAACCTTCTCGAAAGCTTTTTGCAGAGGGAGGGTCGAGACTACAGCGGTGTCGGCAATACTCCGGGCGATGAAATTCGCAAAAGGGTTCAAATCGTTCTGAATCACCTTTCTCCCAATCAGGAACCCTTCGATCGCTGTCACCCCGGTTCCGCCAAAGGGATCAAGCACGACATCGCCCTCGCGCGAATATCGCTCGATGTAGGCGCGCACCACGTTGGCCGGACGCCGAGTGAAATAAGGATGGACCCCGTAGTGCCTCGCGTCCTCCTGTCGCGCGGCAGGAATGGCTTCAAGAATCGGCTGAATGTCCGCGCGTGTCATCAAGGGCAAAGATAGTCTGCAAGGGCGGACAACTCCAGCACATCAATATGCTCCGGCGGGTTTACCAGATCATGCTTCATGCAAAAGACAACCGCCCTTGGAAGCTCAGTGTAGCGGGTGATCTGATAACTGAAGTTTGAAGAGCGCTTCTTGATCTCGACTGGGCAGGCATAAGGCGGCAGTCCCGAGAAACAAAAACGGGTTTCCGGACAATCGTACCCGCTGGTCAAATAGGGGCTTAGATTCATCCCCAGGAGCGACAACGCGCCCGCTGCGCGCAGCAAGTCCGATTCATTCACATTCCGCGTATTAACATGGCGGTTTTCATTAACGATGCGTCGAAGTTGAGAGCCGGCCCACGATATATCATCGGCACATTCTTTCCGCACCGCGGCGATTTGACTCTTCCAAAACTTGCTCTGATAATCTCGATGAAAAGCCAATGGACTTGCGATCTTTTCCAATATTTTCGATCTTTTCCCTCCGCGCATTAATACGGAAGTCGGGGTGACAATGAAATGGCCCTCAGGATGAATAATCACTTCAACGTCGATCCGCTCGAAATCGGGCTCGGTTTTTAGACCGTACCAAAATCGAATTGACTCTCCGATGGACTCCCGCCCGTGCGCAGCCTGGATGCGGTCATGCCCCACTTTTCCTTTTACCACATCCTCCTTTTTATTCAGCTTGTGGTCGCGCCCCACGGCGAGAAAGGGGCTGTTTGTAATTCCATAAGGCGTTTGTAACACAACGGGACATGAACCGCGCCTTCGGATAAACTCCTTCACAGATACAGGCAACTCATGAAAGTAGTACTGCGGGCCACCAGTGGCCCGGCTGTCAACTTTAGTTTGCTGCAAATGCATATAGTTTAACTAAGTGCCTCTTGCCGCGCCCACGCGTCGGCGGCGAGAATTTGTTTCAGGTCGGGATGCTGGACTACGGTGTGGCCATCCATGACGCGGCCCACGATTTCGCTGATTTGGGGAAAGTTGATCTGGCGGTTGAAGAATGCGCTGACGGCAGCTTCGTTGGCGGCGTTGAGGACGGCGGGCAATGTTCCGCCGACTTCGCCGGCGCGGCGAGCCAGGTTAAGGGCCGGGAAACGTTGCGGGTCCGGCTCTTCAAAGGTCAGTTGGCCGAGCCGGGCGAGATTGGTTTGCACGCGCTCGCTGCCAACGCGCTCCGGGTAGGTCAGCGCGTATTGAATGGGCAGGCACATGTCGGGCGCGGACATTTGCGCCAGCATCGAGCCATCCACAAATTCAACCAACGAATGCACCACGCTTTGCGGGTGAACGACCACTTTGACCCGCTCCATTTCAATGTCGAAGAGCCAGCGCGCTTCGATCATCTCCAGGCCCTTGTTGAAAAGGGTGGCCGAGTCAATTGTAATTTTCCGGCCCATCACCCACGAAGGATGTTGCAAGGCGCGCTCGACGGTGATGGCGGGAAAGTCCTCGCGCGGCGTGGTGCGAAATGGGCCGCCGGAGGCAGTCAGCCAGAGGGCGCGCACGGAAGCCGAGGGCTTGCCATCGAGACATTGGAAAATGGCGGAATGCTCGCTGTCCACCGCCAGGACGCGCACGCCGTTTTTTTGCGCTTCGCGCATGACGATCTCGCCCGCCATGACCAGAATTTCCTTGGAGGCGACGGCGATGTCCTTTCCGGCGCGAATGGCGGCCAGGGCAGGTTGCAACCCGGCCGTGCCGACGATTGCAATCAAAACAATGTCCGCGCCGGGCAAAGTGGCCAGTTTCATCAGGCCTTCCTCGCCGGTATAAACCTTGGTCGAAGTGCCCAGCGTGTCCTGCAATTCCCGCGCCTTCGCTGGGTCGCAAATTGAAATGGCTTGCGGACGGTGGTGAAGAGTTTGCTGGAGGAGCAGTTCGGCATTATTGCCCGCCGCCAAACCGACCAAATGGATATGATCGGGCAGGTCTTCCGCTACTTTGATGGCGCTGGTGCCGATCGAACCGGTCGAACCGAGAAGAACAACGTTTTTCATACTGCTCTCATTTCGTCAGCACATGGCGCAAATACAAATACATGAGCGGGGCATTGAACAGTAAACTGTCCAGCAAGTCCAGAATTCCGCCAATGCCGGGGAAGAGCCGCCCGGAATCTTTCAGCCCCGCCTCGCGTTTGAAAAGGGATTCGATCAAGTCGCCCAGGACCGCCGCCATGCTCAAGATCACTCCTAAAATAATGGCGTGCGGCAAGGTCATGCCGGCCAGGTGTGCCCCGGCCAGCCGCGCGAAGATAACACTGGCTGCGGTCGAGACAACGACGGCGCCGCAAAAGCCCTCCCACGTTTTGCCAGGACTGATGCGCGGAATCATTTTATGTTTTCCAATCAATGACCCAACCAAGTAAGCGCCGCAATCGCTAAATTTGGTGACGATGACAAAATACAAGACGTAGTAGTGCCCCTCGACGCCGGGCCCGAAGAAGTTGATTTTCTGAATGAAGTTCAGCAGCCACGGCACATACATTATACCGAACAGTGTGGTCGAAATGGCCACAATCCCGGTGGTGACCTGGCGGGAAAGAAATTGACGGACGCACAAACCGAGAACGAACAGGACAAAGAGGCTGTTCTCAAAATCATTAATGCGCGACGGAGAGGCCGCGAAGCCGAATTGGCCGGAGATATGAACGAAGGTCGAGATCAACAGCAGCACGCCTGCGCCGATGCCCCAACACGAGTAGCAGGCATGCCCAAGTTTGGAAACCATGCCATAGAACTCCATCAGACCCGTCACCGCCAGGAAAATCATAATGGCCAGAAAGACATAATCAGACACCGCTTTGTTCCCGGAAAACAGCGAACCCAGCACGACCGTCCAAAGGATGGCAAAACTCAGCAGCCGCCGAAAAAAAATCGCGCCTTTGGAGAGAGGCGCGGCCGGTGACTTGCTCGGTTCGGACATGGGAGGAGACGTTAGCGGACGCTCACGCAGTGTCTAGCCCATTTCACACCAGGCCAAAACGGCGGTCGCGGCGGCTGTATTCTTCGAGCGCCGCAAAAAATTGGGCTTTGCGAAAATCCGGCCAGAGGGTCGGCACCACGACCAACTCCGCATACGAAATCTGCCAAAGCAAAAAATTGCTGATCCGCATTTCGCCGCTGGTGCGGATCAGAAGGTCGGGGTCAGGATAATGTCGTGTATAAAGATTCCGGGCAATCACTTGTTCGTCGATCTCGGCGGGTTCGAGTTCGCCGTCCTTGATCTTCTGCCCAATATTGCGCATGGCCTCGACGAGTTCCGTGCGCCCGCCGTAACTGAGGGCGAGGATTAACGTCAGTCCGTTGTTCTTGGCCAGGGCGGCCTCGGTTTTTTTCAACTGCTCCTGGACGAATTCCGGCAGGCGATAAATCTGGCCGATGGCGTCAAGACGAACATTATTCTTGTTCAATTCGCCGATTTCGTTTTTGAGGAAGCGGGCGAGATAACGCATCAACGTATCGACTTCGTCTTTGGGACGGTTCCAGTTTTCGACTGAAAAAGCATAGAGGGTCAAGTACTTCACGCCCGACTCGCCGGCGGCCCGGACGACGGCGCGCACCGATTCCACCCCATTGCGGTGACCTTCCACGCGCGGAAGGTGCCGTTGCTTGGCCCACCGCCCGTTGCCATCCATGATAATGGCCACATGCGTAGGGGCGGTGGACTGAGTTTGCGGACTTCGCGAATTCAAGCTTCCATCATAGGCGGGTAGAGCATTCTTGGAAATCAAAATCAGGTTCCCGCCAACGGCCCGGCGGGTACACTTTTAGATCATGGGTGCGATATGGAAAGGTTCGATTAGTTTTGGGCTGGTCAATATTCCGGTGGCTCTTTACAGCGCGACGCGGTCGGGAAATGACATCAAGTTCAATCTTTTGCGCAAGAGCGATCTCAGCCCGGTGCATTATGTGCGCGTGGCCGAAGCGGATGGAAAAGAAGTGCCATGGGAAAATATCGTCAAGGGCTACGAGCATCAAAAAGGCGACTACGTGGTTATGACCGACGACGATTTTGAGCGCGTCCAACTGAAATCCAACCAAATGATTGACATCCGCGAGTTCGTGGACTTGGATGAAATCGACCCGATGTTTTTCGACCAGCCTTATTTTCTCGCCCCGGAAAAAGGCGGGGAAAAAGCCTACGTTCTTTTGCGCGATGCGCTGGCCAACTCAAAAAAAGTCGGCATCGCCAAAGTCATTCTGCGCAAGCGTGAACACCTCGCCGCCCTCAAGCCGCTCGGCCACGCGTTGGTGTTGGAGTTAATGCATTTCGAAGACGAGCTGGCTGATCCCGAAAAACTCGATATTCCCACTAAAGTCGAAACTGGCAAAAAGGAACTGGCCATGGCGGCCACCTTGATCGACGGCATGACCGACAAATGGGATCCGGAAAAATATCACGACCAATACCGCGAAGTGCTTCTCAAAGTGATCGAGGAAAAAGTTGCGGCAGGAGGCAAGGAGTTGCCCAAACCCAAGGCCTCCAACTCCAAACCGACCAAAGTCATCGACTTGGTTTCCGTCCTGCAGGAGAGCTTAAATCAAGCGCAAGCCGCCAAAAAGCATTCCGCGAAAGCCGCGCCCCGGCACCGCAAGGCAGCATGAATTGACCGGCTTACGGCACCTTGTTGCGGCTTCGGACATACGCGGTTACGGCAAACATTGCTGGCATCCCTGCCATCTCACTGGTAAAAGAAGAACGTGAAAACGATCCATGCAGTCTATGAAGGCGGCGTTTTTCGACCACTGGAAACAGTCGAATTGCCGGAGCGCACCGAAGTGGAATTTGAGCCACGCCCCGTTGCGCAACAGGAAGATCGCAACCAACATCTGGACAGCATTTACGCGATATTGTCCGAAGTTTACCAATCAGGCGAACACGATGTGGCGTCCCGCCATAATGAACACCAGCCGTGACCGCCTTTCTGGATACGGTCGGTCTCTTGGCCGTTTGGGATGAAAGCGACCAATGGCATCGTGCGGCGCGGGCATGTTTTTCGGAGTTGCTTCGTTGTCGCGCGGATTTGGTCACAAGCAGTTTCGTGTTGCTTGAATGCGGCAACGCCGCAGCGCGCCGGCCATACCGTTCCACAGTCAGCCGATTGCGCAAGCAGATGGAACCGGGCCATCGTCCTATCGTTCCGACCATGGAGGACTGGCAGGCGGCATGGATAGCCTATGAGCGTGGTGAGGCCGATAACGCCGGAGTTGTTGATCATGTCTCGTTCACGATCATGCGGCGGCTCGGAATATCCAAAGCATTTACCAACGACGCTCACTTTCGGGCAGCTGGATTTGAGGCGCTGTTTTGAGGGTGCATCACCATAAGGCGAAAGTGGAGTATAGGATCATTCAGCCTCAGGCTCATTGTTCGGCCATGCCCGAAAATGGACGCTGCTAAAGCGGTCTTGATAATCGTATCAGCAACTCGCGCGGTGTAATAATTTGAATACCGAAGGACTTTTCCAGCACCAACAAATCGGCATCCCTAGTGTAGTGTCCCGGAAATGACTAGACATATAAAAATCGTGGATTACGAGGGAAATGGCCCGAACCAACGAAGCCGTCCTCTGATAATATGTCTAGTTA
>Ga0075522_10000677_pt1 | contig 24927 bp, 25 predicted proteins | sample NGEPerA_FD_74796 | JGI IMG/M metagenome (GOLD analysis project Ga0075522, IMG submission 74796) | Arctic peat soil microbial communities from the Barrow Environmental Observatory site, Barrow, Alaska, USA - NGEE PermafrostL2-A | ecosystem: Environmental > Terrestrial > Soil > Wetlands > Peat ...
CTCGATCTGGCAGCGAGCAAGGAGGAACTGCAGAATCTCGCGCGCGCGCATGGCTTTGATGCCATCGGCGTCACCCACGTCGAGCTTGAAAATGACGAAGGTCATCTTCTGGATTGGCTTGCCGCGGGCTTTCACGGCGAGATGCAGTACATGCAGCGGCACGGCACCAAGAGGAGTCGGCCGAGCGAGCTTGCGCCGGGCACGCTGACTTGCATCAGCGTGCGCATGAACTACTGGCCGCAGGAGGCGCGCGCGGCCGATGAGGTGCTCGGCGATCCGTCCCTCGGCTACGTGTCGCGCTACGCACTTGGGCGCGACTACCACAAGCTCATGCGCCGCAAGCTTGCGCACTTGGCCGGCGCCGTTGCCGCGCGGGTCGGACCGTTTGGCTATCGAGTTTGCGTCGACAGTGCGCCGGTTCTGGAGAAGGCGCTCGCGCGCAATGCAGGTTTAGGCTGGATCGGGGCGCACACGAATCTGATCGCACGCGATGCCGGCTCGTTCTTTTTCCTGGGAGAAATTCTTACCGATCTGCCCTTGCCGGTAGATGCGCCCGCGACGGCCCATTGCGGTACCTGCAGTGCCTGCATCCCCGCCTGCCCCACTCAGGCGATCATCGCCCCGCAACAACTCGACGCGCGCCGCTGCATCGCCTATCTCACAATTGAGCACCCGGGCAGCATTCCGGAGGAGCTACGCCCCGCACTGGGCAACCGCATCTACGGCTGCGATGACTGCCAGCTTGTGTGTCCCTGGAACAAATTTGCCCAAGCGGCAAGCAATCCCGACTTCAAAGTGCGGCATAAGCTTGACGCTACGCGTCTCGTCGATCTTTTCGTCTGGAGTGCCGCGGAATTCGATGAGCGGATGCGTGGTTCGGCCATTTATCGCATCGGCTATGCGCGCTGGTTGCGCAATATCGCCGTGGCGCTCGGCAATGCGCCGCGCTCGCCGCAGGTCACGGCCGCACTTACCGCGCGCCGCGAGGACGCATCGGAACTCGTACGCGAGCATGTCGCCTGGGCGCTCGAACGGCACGCGATCGTCAATTGACCTTGACATTGTCGATGAGCCGTGCCCTGCCGAGGCGCGCTGCCGCTAACACGACGAGCTCAGAGGAGCCGGCTTCTGGCGCGCTCAAATCGCGCGCATCACGGATTGCAAAGTATTCGCGCTCAAACCCCGCGGCATCAAGCGCGGCGCTTCCAATGCGCTCGATTGCGGCAAAGTCCGCCTCCGCAGCGCTGAGGCGCCGCGCCGCGCTCTGCAGGCTCGCATAAAGCCGCGGCGCAAGCTTGCGCTCCCCGCTCGTCAAATATTGATTGCGCGAGCTCATGGCAAGCCCGTCGGCTTCGCGCACAGTGGGTGCCGCGATGATCTCAACCGGAAAGCACAGATCCGCGACCATGCGCCGGATGATGGTCAGCTGCTGATAGTCTTTTTCGCCAAACACGGCAATATCCGGCGCGACGATGTTGAAGAGCGTTGCGACCACGGTCGTGACACCCTCGAAGTGCCCGGGACGAAACTCGCCGCACAGGATGCGCGACAATTCGGGTACCTCGACGCGGGTCGCGCGCGCCGCACCGTGCGGATAGATCTCCTTGGCATCGGGCATGAACATGAGATCGCAGCCCGCTGCCGCCAGCATCTCGGCATCCTTCATGGCCGTGCGCGGATAGTGGGCAAAGTCCTCATTTGGCCCGAACTGCATCGGATTGACGAAGATGCTCGCCACAAACCGGCGCGCGCCGCGCCGTGCCGCCTCGATCAAACTGATGTGGCCCGAATGCAGGTTGCCCATGGTGGGTACGAAGGCAATGCGTTCGCCGTTGCTGCGCCACTGCGCAAGCTGCGCGCGCACCGCGGCAATGGTCGTGACGGTATCCAAGGCTTAACGTCGCGCGGTCAGAAGCAGTGATCCGCGCCCGGATACTCGCGGCGCTTCACCGCTTGCACGTAGTTCTTCAGCGCCTGCAGATTGCTTCCCGCGTCGCTCATGAAATTGCGCACGAAGCGCGGCTTTCTGCCGGTCGTGATATCGAGCACGTCATAGAGCACGAGAATCTGTCCGTCCGTCTCGGGGCCAGCGCCGATGCCGATAACCGGCACGTGCACGGCAGCGGTCAGTTGTCGACCCAACTCGGTCGGTATGCATTCGAGCAGCAGCATATCGGCGCCTGCCGCCTCGAGCTTCTTTGCATCCTGCAGCATGCGCTCGCCGGCGTCGTGGTCGCGGCCCTGCACGCGAAAGCCGCCTGATTTGTGCACCGACTGCGGCCGCAGGCCCAAATGCGCACAGACGGCAATATCGTGCGAGGCCAAGAATTCGACGGTCTCGATCTGTGCCGCGCCGCTTTCGAGCTTCACCATTTTGGCGCCGCCCTCCTGCATCAGGCGCACCGAATTTGTCAGCGCCTGCTCCTTGGACGGATAGCTCATGAAGGGCAGATCGGCCATCAAAAATGGCCTGTTCAGGCCGCGGGCCACGGCGCGGCAGTGATAGACAATGTGATCCATAGTGACGGGCACCGTCGTGTCGTAACCCTGAATCACCATCCCGAGCGAATCACCGACCAGGACTACATCAGCATCGGCCTCATCGACGAGCGCCGCAAAACTTGCGTCATAACAGGTCAGGCACGCAATCCTCGCGCCGTCTTCCTTCATGCGCGCAAGGGTGGTGAGCGTGACCGGGGGTCGCGTGGAATCGCGCAATTGCAGATGGGTATACATGCGTTAGATCGAGCGGTTGCGCAGTGGATTGTAGTAGAGCCGGCCGCGCTGCATGCGGCCGATCGCGGCCGCGAGCTCATCGTAATCGGCTTGGCTCGTAATCGGATCGATGGCGGCGGCATTCACGATGAGCAGCGGCGCCGCATCGTATTCGTGGAAGAAGCGCGCGTAGGCCTCGTTGAGACGCGTCAAGTAGGCGCGCTCGATGCGCTGCTCAAAATCGATGCCGCGCCGCGCGATACGCTCGAGCAGCACATCGACCGGTGCCTGCAAGTAGACGACCAGATCGGGCTTGGGAGGATGGATATCAAGTTTGGCATGCACCTGTTCGTAGAGCGCATATTCGGCTTCATCAAGCGTCACGCGCGCGAATAGCCGGTCCTTCTCAAAGAGATAGTCGGCAACCCGTACCGGCGCAAACAGGTCCTGCTGCACGAGCGATGCGAGTTGCTGCGCGCGCTGAAACAGAAATGCGAGCTGCGCCGGGAAAGCGCCGATGCGCGGATTTTTGTAGAAGCGCTCCAGGAACGGATTCTGCTCCGCCTGCTCCAGCACGAGTTCAGCCTGCAAGGTCACAGCCAAACGCTGCGCAAGACTCGTCTTGCCGACGCCGATGGGTCCCTCGACCACGACAAATCGGTGCGGAGCTGCAGCTTTGGGCGCCGCGCTCTTCTTCATAGCAACCAGATGCCCGCGGCGCTCGCCCGCGCCGCAAGCCCGGCGACCCGGCCGATGCCGGGGACGTTCAGATCAGGAGCAACGTCGGCGAGGGGTCGCAGTACAAAATTACGCTCGCCAATACCCGGGTGCGGCAGCACGAGATCAGCAGCACTCGAATGTTCGCGCCCGTAAACGAGGAGGTCCAAATCAATCACCCGTGGGCCCCATTTCTCATGCTGGACGGGCCGGCCGAGGCTTGTTTCGAGCTCCTGCAGCTCGGCAAGCAGCGCGCGCGAGGCAAGCTGCGTAAGTACACCGGCGACTGCGTTCACGAAGTCGGGCTGGGCAACGGGCCCGAACGGCCGCGAGCCATATAAAGATGAGACGCGCACGACGCGTGTCGCGGAAAGCTCCCCGAGCTTTGCAACCGCCCGCAGAACCTGCGCACTGGGGTCATCGACATTGCTGCCGACCCCGATATAGGCGGGCTGCCAGACGCTCACCACGGCGCCTCACGCGGAGCCGATATTGCGAGGCCGGCGCCGCCCGCGCGCGGCGCGTCGTGGTCCACCGGGCGGCCGCGGCGTTTGTCCGTCGGCTGCGGCCGTCATCGTTTCGCGCTCTTCAGGCGAGACCCCTTGCAGGCGAGTCCACCAGTCGGCGCGCTCCTGCAGTGCCAGCCCTGCCTGCACCCGCAAAAGCAAGAGGTCATACGCCGCGCGGAAGCGCGGGTGCTCAAGGACACGCAGGGCGCGCCGCCCGCGCGGGTGCTCCAATCGCGGCTGCAAGGCGAACATTTCGCGCAAGCCCAGCGAGAAGCGTCGTGGGATTAGGATGTGCTCCTGAGCTTCGCGCACAGCGCGGTCGCAGGCATCCAAAATTGTTGCAACGTCGTGCCAGCGCTCCGGCGGCGCAGCCTCAATCACGCGTGCGATGGGTCCGTACAGTAGAAGCGCGAACAGAAAACTCGGCGTGACTGCTTTGCCATCGCGCACCCTCAGATCCGTGTTGGCAAGCCCGCGCATGAGAAGCTTCTCAGCCGCAGCGCCGCGGTTGGATTCCAGGTACGCATCAACCGATGGCAGGAGCGCGGCCAGTAGCCCGCGCTCGCGCAGCACTTCGAAGCTGCGAACACCGCCGCCGTTCAGGAACAACTTCAGCGTCTCATCAAAGAGGCGCGCCGGCGGCACGTCCGCCAAGCGGCCGCGCAACCGTGCCAGCGGTTCAGAAGTGCCCGGGTCAAGTTCAAAGCCGAGTTTTGCCTCAAAGCGTGCGGCACGCAGCATACGCACCGGGTCTTCGCGGTAGCGTGTGGCCGGATCGCCAATGAGCTTCAGGCGCCGCGCAGCGATATCTTCAAAACCGCCGACATAGTCCCACAAAGAAAAATCGGCGATGTTGTAGTAGAGGGCGTTGGCCGTGAAGTCGCGCCGCCACACGTCCTCATCGACCGTACCGTAGACGTTGTCATAGATAATGCGACCGGTCTTATCGAAGAGGCGATCCGTGTCCGCATCGCCAAAGACCTCGGGCTCGGGCTCTTCGCCCTCGGCGTCCTGCGCCTCAATTTGCGATTCATCCTCGCCTTCCGCGTCCGGATCGGGCAGCGGCTCCTCGCCAGGCGCGGGCGCGGTGGCCGCACGGAAGGTCGCAACTTCAATGATGTCGCGGCCGAAAAACACATGTGCCAGGCGAAAGCGCCTGCCGATGAGGCGGCAATTGCGAAACAATTTGCGCACCTGTTCCGGCAGCGCATCGGTTGCGACGTCAAAGTCCTTAGGCTCGATGCCAAGCAATAGGTCGCGCACACAGCCGCCGACAAGAAATCCCTGAAAGCCACCCTCGCGCAAGCGATACAGGACCCGCAGTGCATTGGGCGAGATACCGGAACGGGAGATCGTATGCTCAGAGCGCGGGATGATCCGCGCGGTGGTGGCGAGCGCCTGGAGCGACGCGGGAGGTGAGTTCAATTTGAGTTCTTTCGGCTTGAGCAATTAGCGTGGGTCCCTATAATACCGCGCTCGCCTGCCATCCCCTCGGCAAACGCTCCCATCGTCTAGAGGCCCAGGACATAGCCCTCTCAAGGCTAGTACGCGGGTTCGAATCCCGCTGGGAGCGCCAATAAATCAATGACTTACGACAAGGATAAAGTCGTATTGCACGAAAAGAGCTGCCAGGTTATAGAAATCTGCGAGTGTGATCGCCTGGGTACTTTGTACCGAAAGCAATACTGAGGATGACGTCGATCCCAACCTCGAGCTGTTGTTCCTCTCCGCCGTACGGGTTACTACTTTAGCCGGCGCTTTTTACGGTTTGCGAGACCTTCGGACTTTCCCACTACTCTTTTCGGATTATCAAGCTTCGGTGGGTCAGAAAAGCCCTCGAAGGAAGTGCCAGGTTGCCAGCCTGGAAGATTATAGACACGTGCTTCTCGCAATCCGGCAACACCCTCATTCCATGTGTGCAGCATGCGCGCGCCAATTTCATTGAACCCGTCGTATTTATCCATGGCGGCTCGTACTTGGGGCGCTGTATCTGAGATGGCGTCGCTGATCGCCTCAACCGTCTCCGATTGCACTTTCAAGGAAGTGCCGAAAGTCGCCGCAATGAAGTTTCCCAAGGTCTTCCCTGGAGCCCACGTCTTCCGCCCCAAGAAGCTGATACCCGGTGGATTAAGCTGATAACCCGCATATACGGTCGTGGTGATCACGTCGTAGGCCGGCGAAAGGTGGACGTCGGCGCGCTTCGTGTACAGCAACGCAAGGTTTTTCGAATGGCAGTCAGCGTTCCGCAGAGCGTAGGTCAACAGCAACAAGGTGGTGAGGTGACGGAATGTCTCAACCTGGCTTCCGCCCGGCACATGGTCACGGATTGCCTTTGCTATACGCTCCCAAGTCGTATCGTACTTTGCAGCGGGGCGCAGCCCGAGCAACGCGCAGAAATCCTCCATACCCCAGCGAGGTTGCCCATTTCCGTCGACATCAAAACGATCGACGACGAGTGCTTTCCCGTCGTTAGATAGTTCAGTTTTGGCCACAGGCAACACTCGTCCAGCAACTTGCATGCACAGGTGCTCGTTGAGAGAAACGTATGGAAGTCTGCCCGTTGAGCCCTTAATGATGTGCCTGTGAGTAAACAACGTGGTCTTGTTGTGTACCGGCGGCGCGGCGAGTTCGTTCTGCGCATCGAGAAACTTGGGAACGATTCCGGAGACTCCACTGATTGCATGCTGGCGGACGAGTTCGGCAAAGGCCTGCTCCGAGTTGTCCCCTTGGAGAAGGGCTGCGAGCTCGATAGGTTGCATCGGCACTGCGAGATTCGAGCCGGGCGCCGCGACTTGAATGCGGCCAACCATATTTCGGCCGATCACAGAGAGAAGGGCCATGGGACTTCCGGTGACCTGCGGCCCCAATTGCTCCTGCAGAACCTGAAGCAAGTAACCCTCAGGAAGATTCATCTGAAATATTGGATGCAGAACGTCATCCCAAATGTAGGACTCGGTACGCACGGGCATCGTGAGCGATACGAAGTCATCAGTTGCGACGTTAGCGTGGTAAGTGAGTACGCTGCGGAAGTCGCCGTCGGGCTCGAGAGCGGCCACGTCGCGTCCAAGGACGTATACAGACAGCTTCACGAGTTGGCTCGCTCACGCCGCAATTCGTCAAGTGAACCGGAAGTGCCCATTTCGGTAAATTGCAGCTCCATGCCCAGTACGGCGAGAACAGAGAGTAGTTTTCTTGAACCGAACTCCGATGCGTGTCCACGCTCAAAGCGCGACAATGATTCGGGAGACAGCCCAGCGCTGAGTGCAACAGTGTGTTGCTTAAGACCAAGTGTCTTGCGACGAAGCGCCACTGTCATACCTAATTCGCGAAGAGTCTTCATATTGATAAATACATCAAGATATTGCCACATGAAGCCATTTATTGACGTAAATGTCAATATCTCTAGGGTATGTATACCCTAGAGATCAGGGGTATTGCCGTTCTCCCCCCGACCGATCGAATCCATTCGCCCGCTGAGGTACATACCCAGCAGGCGAATGGAACCTAACCAATGCCCCGCCGCAACCAATTGCGATCGCGAAGCCAGACATCGTCAGCTGCTTTCACGTCGCTCCGAAGAAAGTCTATTCCTGGAAAGAATCAGCGCGCGTTTTGGACGGGAAGCGCCAAAACACTGCGAAGCCACGTCCGGCGGAGCGCTTTGGTGTGATGACCCCTCGGGGCATCCGGACATTTTTAAGACTGAAAAGGCGCAGTAGAAGGAGCGGCAGCGGCTGTTCCGCATCATCGAAGAACTCGTTAAGTGGGAGAACACCACCAACGAGAAGGTGTTGCGGCAGGCTCGCGACGAAATCTGGCAAAGCTGGCGCTACACCTGCGCCGAGAACCCCGCCCATCCGCGAGCCAAGGAATTCTTCGATCGTTACAAGCTGCCCGCTTTTCACGATCCGTTCGCTGGCGGCGGTGCACTGCCGCTGGAAGCGCAACGGCTGGGCCTTGAGAGCGACTCGGTCAGAGCATTGAGCTCACATTCGAGTTGCCAAGTAATCGCAGCCTCGCCGGTTTCCACGAGGATGCCGCGGCAGTAACGCTTGCTGCTCACTGCGACACGAATGCCAGAGGCCTGCTCCCTCCGCGCCGCGTCCACCTCGCGCGGCGTGACCACTGCCTGACATCGCTGTAAGCTGCAAGCGGATCAAATATAACGACGCCGAGCTCAAAGCCGCGCTAGCGGTTGCGATATAACAAGAATTAAAGGAAGTCTCATGAAATCAACTATCGGCTGTTTCCTGATCGCATTTTTCGGCGTTTCCACTTCAGTAAACGCAACACCGCCCGCCTACGCTGTGACGGACTTAGGTCTTGCGCAAGAAGTCGTCAGCATCAATAACAGTGGCGAAGTGCTGGCCTACAATGAAGCAGGCCGGGTTAGCGTGTTCTGGAAAGGCGGGTTCACGCGCGACCTTAATTTGCTGCCTACTTTTTTGACGACCTGCCAGTACACCGCGGCAGACAGTCCGTTGTCGCTCTCCACCGGCGGCCTGAACGATCGCGGCGCTGTAGTGCTGACCGCGCAGCCCATCCATGATCCGTTCAGCGACTGCGTCGTGGTTTATGAGCGCAATGCGCTGCAGTATCAGCAAACTCTCGGCAATGGCGGGCTGGCAACCGGCATCAATAACGCAGGACAGATAATCGGTCTATTGACGCAGGAACCGTTTCTTGTCGGGTTCGGTCCCGCCTGTGATTTCATACGCTCGGGCAATTTCATCACCGCAGAGGCCATCAATGACAGCGCACAGATCGTCGGCAATAGCAGCGCCGGGGCAGAACTTTGCACCAACGCCGTCTGGCAGGTGATCCCGGCGCCGCCCGGTGCAACTTTTCTATATGGCCGCGCGATCAATAAAAAAGGGCAAGTCGTCGGCGATGCCGATGTAGCGGACGGTCCACATGCATTTCTCTACAGTCACGGCAAGACGCGCGATCTTGGCACTTTGCCCGGCGCGACTTACACCTCGGCCGGGAGCATTAACGCGCGCAGCCAGGTAGTCGGTGTGAGTGGCACTGCAACCGGCTCTACTGATTTCATCTACGAGGACGGCAAGATGTACGATCTGGCGGCGCTTGTGAGCGCGACGGATCCGTATAAATTTTTCGTGCTCGAAGGCTTGGGCGACCCGCACATTGACGACTTGGGAGTGATCGCGACGACCGGGCCCGACGCCCTCGGAGCAAGCCACGTCTATATTCTGACCCCCATCCGATGAAGGCGCACCGCGATCCGGCCATTATTTGAGCCGCAAAAATTCTGCCACGCGCTCAAGCTCAGCATTCAATTCACCGCGAAAGATCCGCTCCTTCGGCTTGCGCCCGGGCAGATACCCTATGTCTGCAGTCAATCGATTCTCCTTGACCGACAGGTTCCCCCAGCCGATCACGTTATCGCGCCACAACAACGGCAGCGCGTAATAACCCAGCTTGCGCTTGCAGGGCGGCACGTACGCCTCAAAGCGGTAGACCCATCCCCACAACTGCTCAAGCCGGCGGCGATCCCACACCACCGGGTCGAATGGTGTGAGCAAGCGCGCATTCGGATGCAAATCCGCCGTGTAGTCGGCCGGTACTTCATTGGTGGGCCAGTACCACAGAGTTCCATCTACGGTTGCGCATGCAAACATCTCTTTGGCGCCATCCAATGCGACCTTCAGCTCTTGGCTCAATTGCGGCGACGCCCGGCGAAGCATGCTCGCAAGCTGGCCAAGGCTCGCCCTTGGCAGCGGCGCGTACAGGCGGACGACTAGCTGCAGCAAGGCATTTGCCTGCGCTTGACGGCTGAGTACGCCCGGCAAGGAATGCGAGCCTCGCCTCACTGAGTAGACCCGCGTGCCGTTGTCGCGGCGCGCCACGCGCAGCAGCCCCTCGAAGTGCATTCGGTCTAAAAGGTGCGTCGTGGCGCGAGACGCACCGCCCCAGTAGTTCATCACTCGGCCGTGTGCGAAATGCGTGGCGGCGTCGCGCGGATGCACTTCCTCCCGATCCCCCGCGTAGGCGAGTAGGTCCGCCATTCGTTTTCGAGTACGCAAGTCGAGCCGACCCCCGAGTGTTCGTGGATGCAGCAGGGCAACATGCCTATTCGGCAAGAAACCGTAATTGACGAAATAATCTTCTTCGATCGCGAGAGCCGGATAGCGGCGCTCAAGCTCGGCGACCCGGTAGCCGCGCACGCGGTGACGAAGAATTAAATCCTGCGCACGGGCGGGAGCCCGAATCGGATCAGCCTGCAGAAAGCCCAAGCGTTCAATGGCTCGCTGCAGCGTCGTCGGCACAAACAGTGAACGACCAACGGCGAACCGGCGCAAATCCACGAGTCCCGGTTTCGGTGGCATCGCGGACTACGCGCGCAGATAGAAGGCGACGCGCGGATCATGGATCCATACGCGCTTACGTCCGTCACGCTCTTCTTGGCGCAGGAGCTCAAGCTCCAACAGGCGGCTGAGCGCCTTGTGCACCGCCCCGCTTTCCTCGCCCAGCGCGCTCAAAGTCGCTTCCGAAAACGGCTGGGTCTGGGGATGAGTCGCAAAATGCCGCAACAGCCGCGCCTGCAATCCTGGCAGCGCCGACACCTTGGGAAGAAACAGCGGAATGGCGTGCGCGACCACCGAGCGCCAGCCAAATTCAATGTCCGCCGGTGCAATGGCACGGCCCTTTGCCTCCTGCACCCAGATCTCCGCAAGGGTTGCGATCAGATCCTCGGTGATGCCTTCGGTCAACTCGAACAACCGCAGCATCGCGGCCGCTTCGATCACCCGCTTTTGCGTTCGAAATATCGCCCCTGCCCAGCGGCTGAGCTGCTCGCGCGTAAACGCCTGCAGCGAGTACTGCAGCCGAATGCCCTTAAAGAACGCAGCACCGGAGGTTGCGAACAAAGGCGCAAGCAGATGCTCGGAGGAACCCGCCAGCACCGGAGTGACGTGCCGCGTCATCTGCAGCGCCGCGCGCAGGCTGCGGGTCGCTTTGCGGCCTTCATCCGGCAGCAGTGCCAGATCCTGAAACTCATCGATGAAGAGCACGGCGTTCTTACCGGCCACGCGGTGGTCGAAGGCGACGATGACATCGCCCCAGGAAACCGGATCCGCGTGCTCGGCGCGGCTGGTAGAGAGTTTGACCCCCACACCAGTGCCGGGGATTGTCGCCGATACTTCCGGCTTCAGGCGCGCGAAAAAGCCGTGCGACTCCTGCTGCAGGAAAAAAGCCCAGGCCCAGCGAAATCTCTCCAGGATGTCCGCATCGGAATTAACTCCCATAAGATCCACATGCAGAATCGGCCAGCCGGCCTGCACGCAGCCGGCAATCGCGGCAGAACTCTTGCCCATGCGCCGCTCGCCCACCATCAAGGTCCACAGCTGGCCGGCCACCGCCCGCCGCAATACTTCGGCAAGCTCCGGGCGCGGGCAAAACGCCTCCGGCGCGCTGTAGGCGCGGGAGATGTTGAGATCGAACGGATTGATCGGCGCGGCGGGCACGCGCTGCCTGAATTTTAACCTACCGGTAAAGTAGCTTACCCCCCGGGCTAAAATGATGCCAGTAGCAGCGCCTGCACAGCTGCCCGCAGGCTCAACGCCAAGCCGCTGCGCGAATCAGCGCGTCTTCTGCCCGAGTGGCAGCGCAGCAAGCTCGCCTTGCGCGTTCGGCACGATCTGGTAGCTATTGCCGTCCTTGCACGTCACGAGGTAGTCGCGCTCGGCCTGAGTACTGATGTGCACGATCTTGCCGCAAGGCAAATTCTGCGCAGCGAGCAGCGCCGCTAATTCCTTGTCAAGTGCTGCCTGATCGGCGGCCAGCGCCGGCGTCGCAAAAAGCGGCACAGCAAGCAGCACCACGGTGCAGAACGGCAAATATTTCCTCACAACTCCTCCCAATCGACACCACAAAGCTCATCAGCGCTTGAAGACATTGAAGAGCCACTGGCCGAGATAACCGAGCACGGGCGGCAGCAGTACCCCCGGGATGAAACGCGCGAGTGTCAATGGCCAGCCCAAAAGCGGCGCCTCATAGGTGAACATGCGTATTGGGCTTACGAGCGTCTTCGCCGTCAGGAGCGCAATTACCGGACCCGGTTCGGCGCCGGTCCGGATGAGATTGGCCGCAATGGGAAAGAGCATGTAGGGGCCGCCCGGCAGAATAAGCCCTGCAGCCCAGCCGACGAGAATACCGCGGCCGAGGTTTTCACGGCCGAGCCACTGCGCCATCGCCTGCGCCGGCAGCAGCACTTCAAGCAAGCCGGCGAGCAGAAATCCCAGTGCAATCTCGATCCACACGCCACGCAGCAGCCGGCCGCTGGCTTCAATGCCGGCGAGCGGCAGGCGCACGTCCTTCGCGAACGCGAATACCAGCGCCACGAGCACGAGCGCCAGAAGAATGTAGAGGCTTGCATCCATTTTACGGCGCGGGCGTTTCAATCGCGGGGCCCGCCCGGTCCCCAGGCCGGATCGAGGTACGCTGCGTAGGTGGTATCGAGCAGGTGCCAGAGGACTTCGGTTTTGCGGATGAGAGCTGCAACGCAGCGGCTCTGCAGCTCGTAGCTCGTGGCGTGGGTCGTGACATACTCAAGTGCTTCGCCGGAATCTTTCTTCGCTCGCGTCACGCGGGCACGAAAGTAGGCGAGCATTTCCGGCGCCACCCATGGGTAGTGCGCCTCCCAGGCAACGATGCGCTTTGCCATGATGTCCGGTGCAAAAAACTCCGTGAGCGAGGAGGCGACCGCCTCAAGCAGCGTTCGCTCGCGCACCAGCTGCACGTAGGCATCGCAGGCAAATACGACCCCGACCAGCACCGAGCGGCAACTGCTGACTTCCTCTACATCAAGTCCCACGCCTGCGGCGAGCCGCAGCCACATGGCAAGGCCGCCCTCGCCTTCGGTCGTACCGTCATGATCCTGGATGCGACGGATCCACATGCGCCGGAAACCCGGATCGTCAGACTTGGAGAGAATGAGCGCGTCTTTGATCGGGATGCGCGTCTGATAGTAGTAGCGGTTCAGGACCCACTGCTGCAGCTGCGCCTGAGTCAATTTTCCCGCGTGCATCAGGATGTGATAGCGGTGATGGTCGTGATAGCGGCTCGCGCCCTCGCGGCGCAGCCATTCGGTGAATTCGGCGACCGAGAGCGGCGCCGTCACAGTTCGAACTCGAGCCCATCATAGGCGACACGCCAACCCGCTGCGCTCACCGCCGCGTGCTCGGCGGAATCCTCGCGCAGAATGGGATTGGTATTATTGATATGAATGTAATAGCGCTGCGGCACGTTGATATGCGCAAGCTGCGCAAGGCTTCCGGAAGCGCCGCCGATCGGCAGATGCGACATGTCCTCGGCGCGCTTGTCGCCAAGGCCGAGCGCGATGAGCTCATCGGCAGCCCAGAAAGTGCCGTCAAAGAACATGCATTGCGTACCATCGATGGCCGCGAGCACTTCCGGTGTAATCGCGGCGACGCCCGACAAATACACAAGCGTGCGGCCGTTGGCGCGATCACGGATGCGAAAGGCGACGTTGTCTTCCGCGCTTGGCGCAAAGCGCGCGCGCAGGTGCAGCGGCGGCTGCCCCGGCACCGCAACTGCGGTCACTTCAAGTCCACTCGCACGTCCGTCGAGGCGCTTCAGGTCCTGCGCCTGCCCGAGCTTCAAGTCGCGCCAGGTGGTTTGGCCGGCAAAGCGCTCGAGCGTCGCGTAGAGCGAATTGCCTTCGCTGAAGCCGCGGCGCGTCTGCTCGGTCGCATAGATCTGCAACGGGTGTGATTCGCGCAGCGACAAAAGGCCCAGGCAATGGTCCATGTCGCCATTCGTCACGAGGATGCCCTGAATGGGCGAATCGCGCGCGGCGCGCGGATGCAATCCGCCAAAGCTCTCGATTTGCGCGCGGATCTCCGGGGAAGCATTCAGCACGAACCAGGAATCGCCATCGGCACTGACCGCGATCGACTCCTGCGTGCGCGCGCGCGCTTTAAGTGTGCCGTCGCGCACGCCGCGACAATTCGGACAGCCGCAATTCCACTGTGGAAATCCGCCGCCCGCCGCTGATCCCAATACTTTTATTTTCATGCGTGTCGCAACGAGTTCGCTTCACCCTACGAGCTGCAAGGATGAGCGTCAAGACCTAACCGACCCGCCTCGCGGCGCTAGGCGTTGCCTGCGCGCTCAAGGGCGGCGTCGACCGTATTCGACAGCAAAAATGCGATGGTCATGGGCCCGACCCCGCCCGGCACCGGCGTAATGGCGGAAGCGACGAGTCGCGCCGCCGCGAATTCGACGTCGCCCGTTAACTTGCCATCCTTGCCCTTGTTGGTGCCGACGTCGATCACGACGGCGCCCGGTTTGAGCCATGCGCCTTTGATCATGTGCGCGCGCCCGACTGCGGCGACCATGATGTCGGCGCGCGCAACCGTCGCGGCGAGATCCGGCGTACGCGAGTGCGCAATGGTGACGGTCGCGTTCGCCTCGAGAAGCAGCAGTGCCATCGGCTTACCGACGAGGATGCTGCGCCCCACCACCACAGCGTGTTTTCCGGCTGGATCGCAGCCGGCCTCTGCGATCAGCCGCATGCAGCCGCTGGGCGTGCAGGGCCGCAGGCCGGGGCGTCCGACCATGAGAAGTCCCGCATTCTTGGGGTGCAACCCATCGACGTCCTTTGCCGGATCGATGGCGTCAATGATGCGATTGGAGTCCAAATGCTTCGGCAGCGGCATCTGCACGAGGATGCCATCGACGCTTGCATCGCTGTTGAGTGTTGCGATGAGCGCCAGGAGCTCATCCGCACGCGTCGTTGCCGGCAGATCGTGAGCGAAAGACTCGATTCCCGTCTCGAAGCAGGAGCGGCGCTTGTTGCGCACATAGACGGTCGATGCCGGATCCTCGCCCACCTGCACTACCGCAAGCCCCGGGCGGCGGCCGAATCGGGCGCCGAAGGAGAGCGCGCGTGCGGCGGCCTCCGCGCGCACCTTTGCAGCCACGGTCTTGCCATCGAGCACCACCGCGGGGCTACCAGGCGCGCTCACGCTCGACACCGAAGAGTCCCGCTCAGTATCGATAGTGATCGGGCTTGTACGGGCCCGATTTATCCACGCCGATGTAGCGCGCCTGCACGTCGGTAAGCTTCGTCAGCTCGACATTCAAGGTCGCAAGTTGCAGCCGCGCGACCTTCTCATCAAGGTGCTTCGGCAGAACGTGCACGCCGATCGGGTAGCGCTCCGGATGCGTAAAGAGCTCGATCTGCGCAATCACCTGATTGGCAAATGAGGAGCTCATGACGTAGCTCGGGTGTCCCGTGCCGCAGCCCAAATTCACAAGACGCCCTTCGGCAAGCAGGATCACGCGTTTGCCGTCGGGGAAGACGATGTGATCCACCTGCGGCTTGATGTTGTCCCAGGTGTACTGCTTCAGGCTTGCGACATCAATTTCGTTGTCGAAGTGGCCGATGTTGCAGACGATCGCATTGTGTTTCATGCGCTGCATGTGGTCGTGCGTGATCACGTGAAAATTGCCGGTCGCCGAGACGAAGATGTCCGCCTTGTCCGCGGCATAGTCGAGGGTCACGACGCGGTAGCCTTCCATCGCCGCCTGCAGCGCACAGATGGGATCAATTTCCGTCACCCACACTTGAGCGGACAGCGCGCGCAGCGCTTGTGCGGAACCCTTGCCCACATCGCCGTAGCCTGCGACCAGCGCGATTTTGCCGGCGATCATGACGTCGGTTGCGCGCTTGATGGCATCCACGAGCGACTCGCGGCAGCCGTACAGATTGTCAAATTTGCTCTTCGTCACCGAGTCATTGACATTGATGGCGGGGAAGGCAAGTTTGCGCTCCTGTGCCATCTGGTAGAGGCGTTTGACCCCGGTCGTGGTCTCTTCGGTCACGCCTTTGATGGCCTGCAGACGCACCGAATACCACTTCGGATCACTGCGCAATTTTGCCTTGATGGCAGCGAACAGCGCCTCTTCCTCCTCGGACTGCGCTTTGGCGATGACGGAGGGGTCGCTCTCGGCGCGCGTCCCAAGGTGCAGCAGCAAAGTCGCATCGCCACCGTCATCCAGAATCATGTTGGAGTAATTGCCGTCCGGCCATTCAAAGATCTGATGCGTGTACTGCCAATAATCCGTGAGTGATTCACCCTTCCAGGCGAATACCGGAATGCCGGCAGTGGCGATCGCAGCGGCCGCATGGTCCTGGGTTGAGAAGATGTTGCAGGAGGCCCAGCGCAGCTCGGCGCCCAGCGCCTTCAAGGTTTCGATCAGCACCGCCGTTTGAATGGTCATGTGCAAAGAGCCCGAGACGCGCGCGCCTTTCAGGGGCAGGCTCTTCGCGAATTCCCTGCGGATCGCCATGAGACCGGGCATCTCGCCTTCGGCGATCGTCATCTCTTTTCTGCCCCAGCCGGCGAGATTCATGTCGGCGACGCGGTAGTCGCTAAAGGTGCTGGAGGGCGCTTTTAAGTTGGCATTCATCAATCGTGTTCCTTAAATTCGCAAGGTGCTCAGGCAGCGCGGGCACGCGCGGAAGTGGCGCTCTTGGCGTCCGCCGCAAGTTCGGCCGCCTGCTCGGTGCTCTCCCAGGTGAAGTCACTCTCGGTGCGGCCGAAGTGTCCGTAGGCTGCGGTCTTCTGATAGATCGGGCGCACCAGGTCCAACATTTCCCGTAACCCATAGGGCGTGAGATCAAAGTGCTTTCTCACGAGCGCCGTCAGGCGCTCGTTCGACACCGTGCCCGTGCCAAAAGTCTCGACCATGATCGAGGTCGGCTCGGCGATGCCGATGGCATACGACACCTGCACCTCGCAGCGCGCCGCAAGCCCGGCCGCAACGATGTTCTTGGCGACATAGCGCGCGCCATAGGCTGCCGAGCGATCGACCTTGGACGGATCCTTGCCGGAGAACGCACCGCCGCCGTGCCGCGCAAAGCCGCCGTAGGTGTCGACGATGATCTTGCGGCCGGTGAGGCCACAGTCGCCTACCGGTCCGCCCACTACGAATCGGCCGGTCGGGTTGATGTGGTACTTGGTGCGTTTGTCGATCCATTTGGCCGGCAGCACGGGCTTCAAGATTTCCTCCATCACCGCCTCGCGCAGAGTCTTCGTGGAGACCTCCGGGCTGTGCTGAGTTGAGAGCACGACCGCTTCAATGCCGACCGGCGCATCATTCTCGTAGCGCAGCGTGACCTGGCTCTTCGCATCGGGACGCAACCAGGAAAGCTTGCCTTTCTTTCTGACGTCGGCCTGCTTTTTGACGAGGCGGTGCGCAAGCGTAATGGCAGCGGGCATCAGCACATCGGTCTCGTTGGTCGCGTAGCCAAACATGAGGCCCTGGTCGCCGGCGCCCTGTTTCTTCTCGTCCTTGCGGTCGACACCCTGCGCAATGTCCGGCGACTGTTTGCCGATGATGTTGACGACGCCGCAGCTTGCGCCATCGAATCCCATGTCGGAGGAGTCGTAGCCAATGTCGAGTACGGTCCTGCGCACCAGTGCTTCCACGTCCACCCACGCGGTCGTCGTCACTTCGCCCGCGACGATCACGACACCGGTCTTGACCAGCGTCTCGCAGGCGACCCGGCCGCGCTTATCCTGAGTCAGGATGGCATCCAAGACGGCGTCGGAAATCTGATCCGCGATCTTGTCGGGATGCCCTTCGGATACCGACTCGGACGTAAACAAATAGCTGTTTCCCATGTACCTGTCCTGCTGTGGAGTGGGTTCAAATAACTGCGCTTTGCGCTCGCGCGAATCGTGCCTGCGCGTGCTCTGCCGGCAGTGCCATGCCAAAACTCTGGTGAAAGCGGCTCGCAAACTCCGCCGGCGTAAAGCGGTGGTTCTGCGTGCCGCGGACCTCGATCTTCAAGGCTCCCATGAGGGATGCGATGCGACCGGTCACCTCCCAGTCAAGACCGTGCATGAGACCATGAATGATACCCGCGCGATAGGCATCGCCGCAGCCGGTCGGATCGACAATGGCGCGCGGCGTGGCGCTTGGAATCGTGAGCTCGTGTCCCTTCGTATAAATCACGGAGCCCTGCGGCCCCCGGGTCACAATGAGCGCGCGCACGCGCTCCACAACGTCCGCGACGCTCCAGCCGGTCTTCTGCTGCATGAGCTGCCATTCGTAATCGTTTACCGCAACCCAGCTCGCCTGGGCTATGAAAGTCTTCAGATCCGGCGCCTCGAACATGGGCAAGCCCTGCCCCGGATCAAAGATAAAGGGGATGCGCGCCGCTGCGAACTCGGCCGCGTGCTCGATCATGCCGCGCCGGCCATCGGGCGCGATGATCCCCAGCGTCACATCACGCGCGTCGATGACTCGATTCAAGTATGCATGTTGCATGGCGCCCGGATGAAACGCCGTGATCTGATTGTCATCTTGATCGGTTGTGATAAAGGCTTGCGCCGTGTGCTCGGTATCGATGATTTTGACGTAATCCCGAGGCACGCCGTTCTTGGCCATCCACTGCGCGTAGGGCTCGAAGTCGCGCCCGGCGGTTGCCATCGGGAAGCCCGCGTCGCCCAAAAGCCTGAGGTTATAAGCGATGTTGCCCGCGCAACCGCCAAACTCGCGTCTGAGCTCGGGCACCAGAAAGGCGACATTCAGCATGTGGATCTTGTCCGGCAGAATGTGTGCGGAGAAGCGGTCGGGAAACACCATGATCGTGTCGAATGCGAGCGACCCGCACACGAGCGCGCGACCGGGTTTTTTGAAGTGGGTGGCTGTTGTCATGGGTCCTGAGTGCGGAAACAGCCCGCTCAAGGCAGGCGCCCGTCCGAGACGGACTAAAAGTGATAATCGCTGCGATTTGCTGCCGACAGCCCCAAGCCTAGGCCACAACGGCCCGGCCCTGCAGGCAATGAGTCAGGATTTTAGCACCACGGCAGGGCTTCGCGCAGCGACGCCGCGCCGCGCCGCGCTTAGGACTGCAAGATGCGCGCGTGGTGGCGCAAATGGTCTTCCATGAAGGTTGCGATGAAATAGTACCCATGGTCGTAGCCGCTCTGATGGCGCAGCGTCACGGGATAGCCAACCTTTTTGGCCGCCGCCTCGAATAGATGCGGATGCAGCTGTTTCTCCAGAAACTGATCACTCGTGCCCTGATCAATGAGGATCGCAGGCCGGCGTGCCGCATCTTTCACCTGAGCCACAAGCTCGGTCGCATCATAGGCACTCCACTTTGCCTTGTCGGTGCCGAGATATCCTGTGAATGCTTTCTCGCCCCACGGACAGCTTCTCGGCGCGGCGATCGGTGCAAAAGCGGACAGCGAGCGGTAGCGCTGCGGATTCTTGAGCGCCATGACGAGCGCACCGTGGCCGCCCATCGAATGGCCAAAAATGCCGACGCGCGTCGGATCGATTGCGAATGACGCATTGACGAGCGCCGGCAGCTCCTGCGTCACATAGGAATACATGCGGTAGTGGCGTGACCACGGCTCTTCAGTCGCGTCGACATAAAAGCCCGCGCCCACACCGAAGTCCCAGCTGTCATTGTCGCCGGGAAGTTTGACGCCGCGGGGACTCGTGTCCGGCGCGATCAGCATGAGACCCAGCTCCGCCGCCACGCGCTGCGCGCCCGCCTTCATCATGAAGGTCTCTTCAGTGCAGGTAAGGCCCGCCAGGTAATACAGCGCCGGCACGGGGCCCTTTTCGGCCTGCGGCGGCGTGAACACGGAAAAACGCATCGAACACGCCGTAGTGGCGGCGTCGTGGCGATAAAAGCCGACGACGCCGCCAAACGAGCGGTGCTGACTGATGACTTCGAATGCGGGTGAAGCCATAAGCGTGCGCCCTAGGCCGCCAGAGTGCCTTTCTTCTTGGCAGCGTCGGTCGCGAGCAGATCCATGAGCGGCGGCGACAGGCAGTCGTACGGCTCAAGACCCAGTTCCTTCAGGCGCGCGCGAATGCCGTCCATCTGGCTGGGTTTGATTCCTGATTCGATGACCGAGGAGACGAACGCGGCGAACTGCGGTGCCGCCCAGCCCTTCTCCTTCGAAAGCTCGACGTGAATGAAGTCGAAGCCGTAGAGCGGGTGCGACTTGTTCTCGATGCGGCCGTACATGTGCACGCCGCAGACGCTGCAGGCATGACGCTGAATGCCGGCGGACGGGTCGACGACCTTGAGCTTCTGCCCATTGGCGGTAACAGAAAGATCCTCGCGCTTGACGACGCCGACGACTGACAACGTCGCGCCCTCGGGCTTCCAGCACTTGGTGCAACCGCACGCATGATTGAAGGCAACGTCACCCTTGATGGCAACGGTTACCGGGTCTTTCGTGCATTTGCAGGTGAGCGTGCCCCCGGCGAAATTTCCCGTGCCTTGCTTTACGCCCTGATCGACGGACGGATGAATAGAAACAGCCATGATGAACCCCTTATCTCTGAACGATTATTGCCTAGATCGAACTCGCGCGCGCCAGCACGCCGTGCTGGCGCGCGCCTTGCCCCAAATGATCCGTTAAAACGTCACGACGCTGCGGATCGATTCACCGCTGTGCATGAGCTCGAAAGCGTCGTTGATCTTCTCGATCGGCATCACATGGGTGATGAGGTCGTCGATATTGATCTTCTTGTCCATGTACCAGTCGACAATGCCCGGCACCTCGGTACGGCCACGGACACCGCCGAATGCCGTGCCTTTCCAGACGCGCCCGGTGACGAGCTGGAAAGGCCGGGTGCTGATTTCCTTGCCGGCGCCGGCGACGCCAACAATCACAGATACGCCCCAGCCACGATGCGTGCACTCGAGCGCCTGACGCATGAGGTCGACATTACCCACGCACTCGAAGCTGTAATCGGCCCCACCGTCGGTGAGTGCAACCAAGTGCGCGACGAGGTCACCAGCAACTTCCTTGGGATTGACGAAGTGCGTCATGCCGAACTTGTGCGCGAGCGCCTTTCTTTTCGCGTTGATGTCGACACCAATGATCTTGTTCGCGCCAACCATATGCGCGCCCTGAATCACATTCAATCCGATACCGCCCAGGCCAAATACCACGACGTTGGCCCCGGCTTCGACCTTCGCAGTCTTCAGAACCACGCCGACGCCGGTCGTAACCCCGCAGCCGATGTAACAGACCTTCTCAAACGGGGCGTCCTCGCGGATCTTGGCAAGCGCAATCTCCGGCAGCACGGTGTAGTTGGAAAACGTTGAGCAGCCCATGTAGTGGTGCACCATCTTGCCGTCGAGCGAGAAGCGGCTGGTGCCATCGGGCATGACGCCCTTGCCTTGGGTGGCGCGAATGGCGGTACACAGGTTCGTCTTGTGCGACGTACAGGATTTGCACTGCCGGCATTCGGGCGTGTAGAGCGGAATCACATGGTCGCCCTTCTTGAGGGTCGTGACGTTGCGACCGACGTCGACGACGACTCCGGCGCCTTCGTGGCCGAGGATCACCGGAAACAAGCCCTCGGGATCTGATCCCGAACGGGTAAATTCATCCGTATGGCAAACGCCGCTTGCCTTGATTTCAACCAGAACCTCGCCGTCCTTTGGACCGGCAAGATCAAGGGTTACGATTTCGAGGGGCTTACCGGCCGCATAGGCGATGGCTGCTTTGGTCTTCATATTCGAACAGGCCTCCAAAGAATCAACTGGCTGCGGTTTCCCGGGCGGGGAATGTACCGCGAACGTCCGCGCGAAGAAACTCAAGTGCCGCGCCCGGGCGGCGAAGTGAGTCATGTGCGTCACACCCCAGATCGCGAACAGCTCAAGCTAGAGTGTTACGCCACAGCAATCACTAGATCAGTAACTTGCGTGCGCCTTCGATGCGTATCTGGCTGTCGCCCTGCGCAACCGGCGGCGGCACTGCTTTGCCGCGAACCACCGCCGCACGCGCGGCAATGCGATCGTGCCAGCGCTTAAGGTGATCAAGACCGTCAAGGCTCACGCCCGACCACTCATGACCCTGCACCCAGCTCCAGTTGGCGATATCGGCAATCGAATAGTCACCGGCCAGATATGTATGGTCGGCGAGCCGCCGATCAAGTACTTCGAAGAGCCTGCGCACCTCGCGCTGGTAGCGCTCAATCGCGTAGGGGATCTTCTCCGGCGCGTAACGAAAAAACACGTTTGCCTGACCCATCATGGGGCCGACCCCGCCCATCTGAAACATGAGCCACTGCATGACCTGCGAACGCCCGGGTACGTCCTGCGGCAGGAGCATGCCGGTCTTCTCGGCAAGGTAGACAAGAATTGCGCCGGACTCAAACACGACGAAGTCGTTCATATCGTGGTCGATGATGGTCGGGATGCGCCCGTTCGGATTCAGCTTCAGGTACCAGTCCTGCTTCTGTTCACCCTCGGGAAGATGGATGTGCCGATACGTGTAGGGCAGCGCCATCTCCTCAAGGGCGATCGACACCTTGAAACCATTGGGCGTGCCCGCCGTCAGTAACTCGATCATTTGTTGTTCATCCTTAAGACGCGCGCCAGCGTGTAAGGTACGTGAGCGCGCGCCGGGCGCTCGAGATTTACGCGGCACGCCCTGGTCCGCCGCGCATTGATTGTATTCATCAAGGTTGAGGAATCTTCTGTATGCGCATGAAAAAGCTGGGTGGCACGGGCCTCGTGGTCTCCGAAATCTGCCTGGGGACCATGACATTTAGCACCAGTAGCGAAGGCTTCTGGGCGGCAATCGGCAATACCGACCAGGCAACCGCGACCGGGATCGTCAAGAGCGCCTTCGATCAGGGTGTGAATTTCATCGACACCGCCGATGTGTATTCGAACGGCACGGCCGAGACCATGACCGGCGCGGCGTTGAAGGATCTTGGGTTGCCGCGCGATGCGATCGTCCTTGCAACCAAGGTCCTGGGGCGCATGGGACCGGGCGCCAATCAGTCGGGCCTGTCGCGCGCACACATCCTGCATTCGGTCGACGCAAGCCTGAAGCGCCTGCAGCTTGATTACATTGATCTTTATCAAATACACGGCCGCGATCCGCTGACGAGCCTCGAGGAGACGCTCGAGGCCCTCGATGCGTGCGTGCGAGCCGGCAAGGTGCGCTACATCGGCCTGTGCAATCTGCCCGCCTGGGAAATCGCCAAGGCGCTCGGGATCTCCGAACGGCGGGCGCTGGCGCGTTTCCAAAGTGTGCAGGCTTATTATTCGCTCGCCGGGCGCGACCTCGAACGCGAGATCGTGCCGCTGTGCAACGAGCAGAATCTTGCGATCCTACCGTGGAGCCCGCTTGCGGGTGGTGTGCTGTCGGGTAAGTTCTCACGCGACGGCGCAAGCCCGGCGGGGGCGCGGCGCGCAACATTTGATTTCCCACCGATCGATCGCGAGCGCACGTTCCGGGTCATTGACGTCATGCGCCCAATCGCCAAGGCCCACGCGACCTCGGTCGCGCGCGTCGCGCTCGCCTGGCTCCTGCAGCAAAGCGCCGTGACCTCCGTCATCATCGGAGCGCGCACCAAGGAGCAGCTCCTCGACAACCTCGGTGCCGCGGATCTGAAGCTCACGAGCGAAGATCTGAGCGCGCTCAATACCGCATCGGCGTTGCCGTCGGAGTACCCGGGCTGGATGCTCGAGCGTCAGTCGGCAGATCGCGCCGCGGTCGTCAAATAAGACCGCGCTACAGGCGTTCAAGCACCATGGCAATGCCCTGTCCGACGCCGATGCACATCGTGCACAGCGCGTAGCGTGCGCCGCTCGAGGTCAATTGAGACGTCGCGGTGGTGGCGAGGCGCGCACCTGACATCCCAAGCGGATGCCCGAGCGCGATCGCGCCGCCATTGGCATTGACGTGGGCCGCATCGGCCGCGAGGCCTAATTCGCGCAGCACTGCAATTGCCTGCGAGGCAAAGGCTTCATTCAGTTCGATAACGTCGAGCTGCGCCAATTCCAGCCCCGCCAGCTGTAAAGCGCGGCGCGTCGCGGGCACCGGCCCCATGCCCATGATGCGCGGCGCGACCCCGGCGGTGGCGGCTGCGACGATGCGTGCGCGCGGCGTCAGGTTGAACTCGACGATGGCCTTATCCGATGCCACGAGGAGCGCGCAAGCGCCGTCATTGATCCCCGAGGCATTGCCCGCGGTAACCGTGCCATTGACACGAAACGGCGTCGGCAGCTTTGCCAGCTGCGCAAGCGTCGTGCCGGGCCGCGGATGCTCATCGACGCTCACCATGACCGGCCCGCCCTTGCGCTGCGCAACGGCGACGCTCATGAGCTCGGCGGCAAAGAAGCCGCGGGCCTGGGCCTTCGCATAGCGCTCCTGGCTGCGCAGTGCAAAGCGATCCTGCTCCTCGCGGCTGACGCCGAATTCTGCCGCAACGTTCTCGCCGGTCTCCGGCATCGAATCAATTCCATACTGCCGCTGCAGACGCGCATTCACGAAGCGCCAGCCAATCGTCGTGTCGTAGATCTGCGCCTCGCGGCTGAAAGCCGCATCCGCCTTACCCATGACGAAGGGCGCACGCGACATCGACTCGACTCCGCCCGCGATCACGATGCGTGCCTCGCCAGTCTTGATAGCGCGCGCGGCAAAGGCGATCGCATCGAGCCCGGAACCGCAGAGCCGATTCAAGGTCACGCCGGGTACTTCCACCGGCAGGCCCGCGAGCAGCGCCGCCATGCGCGCAACGTTGCGATTATCCTCACCCGCCTGATTCGCGCAGCCCAGCATCACCTCATCGATCGCCGCGGCCGGCAGAGCCGGGTTGCGTTTCAACAGTGCAGCGATCGGCAATGCCGCAAGATCATCGGGGCGCACGCTCGCGAGCGCTCCGCCGTAACGCCCGATGGGCGTTCGCACGGCATCGCAAATAAAGGCTTCTGGCATTTCTCCCGCACCTCTTACGTTAAACTTGCGCCATGTTCAATTCGCTGCCGCCTGCCACCCGCGCCATCATCGCCGCGAACGTCATCATATTCCTATTGCAACTGGCGATCGGCGCGCCGATGGAACAGCTGTTCGCGCTCTGGCCGCTGCATACGAACTTTGAGCCCTGGCAGCTCGTGAGCTATGCATTCCTGCACGCTCGGTCTTTCTATTTACAT
>Ga0075522_10000678_pt1 | contig 24915 bp, 21 predicted proteins | sample NGEPerA_FD_74796 | JGI IMG/M metagenome (GOLD analysis project Ga0075522, IMG submission 74796) | Arctic peat soil microbial communities from the Barrow Environmental Observatory site, Barrow, Alaska, USA - NGEE PermafrostL2-A | ecosystem: Environmental > Terrestrial > Soil > Wetlands > Peat ...
ACGCCGAGCAGTTCGGGAATGTAACTGCTGACCATCAGAACGGCCTTGCCGCGCGCCGCCAGTTCGTCAATCAACTGGTAAATCTGCGCCTTCGAGCCGACATCAATGCCGCGCGTCGGCTCGTCCAGCAGCAGCACATCAACGTCAGCATACAACAGCCGGGCGATGGCCACCTTCTGCTGGTTGCCGCCGCTCAAGCCATTGATGCGCTGCTCCGGTCCCTGGCATTTGATCGGAATTTTTTCGATCCATGGCCGGCACGCGGCGCGCTGGCGCGACGGCAGCACGAGTCCCAGCGGCCCCAGTCCGCCCAAACGAGACAGGGTCAGGTTGTCCGCAATGCTCAAGCCCAGCGCGAGACCCTCGGTCTTGCGGTCTTCGCTCACGAGGCCGACGCGCTGCGCCCAGCGTCTGGCCGGCGAGGCGGCTCCGGTGAAACCATTGACGCGGATTTCGCCGCCCGCCACGCGGTTCAACCCAAAAATGACGCGCAACAATTCCGTTCGTCCCGCCCCGACAATGCCGGAAATGCCCAGCACTTCCCCGCGCCGCAACTGCAACGCCGCCGCCCTGGGCTTGATGACGCCGCTCAATTGGTTCACCTCCAGAATCACTTCGCCCGGTGCGCGCGCGGAACGCGGATAAAGCTCGTTCACGTTGCGCCCAACCATGAGCGCGATGATTTTTTCGTTGGACGTGTCCGCCGTCAAGCCGGTGCCGACCGTTTCGCCGTCGCGCAGAACCGTGAAACGATCCGAGATCACGCGGACTTCTTCGAGAAAATGGGAAATATAGACGATGGAAATATTTTTGGCCTTGAGCCGGCGGATCAGCGCGAACAGTTTTTCAACGTCCCTGGCCGCCAGCGAACTCGTCGGCTCGTCCAGCACCAGCACGCGGCAGTTCAGCGCCACCGCGCGGGCGATTTCCACCAGTTGCTGCTGCGCGATGGGAATTCGGCGCGCCTGCGTTTCCAGGGAAAGATTTTCAAGGCCGACTTCGGCAAGTGCGGCGGCGGCGCGACGTCTCATTTCCGCCCGTTTCAAAAGCGGCCCGCGCGTTGGCTCGATGCCGAGCAGGATGTTTTCCATCACGGAGAGATGCGGCGCGAGCGCGAGTTCCTGATAAATCATCGCCACGCCGGACTGGCGCGCGTGGAGCGGATTGCCGGGAACATAAGCCGCGCCGTCGAGAAACATTTTGCCTTCGTCCGGCGGAATCGCGCCGGACAAAATTTTCATCAAGGTGGATTTGCCCGCGCCGTTTTCGCCGACGAGCGCCATGACTTCGCCGGGCGCGACGGACAGCTCCACGCCGCGCAACGCCTTCGTCGCGCCGAAGCTCCGGCGCACGCCGCGCATTTCGAGTCGGGGGGAAGTTGTGGTTGATACAGACATCACATCATTTTGTGGTCAGTCCAAAACTTAAACGTGCTTCCTTGCGAAATGATTGGCAGGTTGCCAGTGCGCGTCGGGCTTCCGTCTTGGTGGTGAAACTGCCGGGATAACGCGGCACGACCGCAGCATCGCTCAAGCGTTTCAACGCCGGACGGAACGCCGCCCACAACGGTTCGATGGGCAAAACGTGATTCAATAATTGCTCCAAATCGTGCGTCCGATGAATGGCGACAGAAGCTTCGTTCAACCGGGCCTTGAGATATTTCTCCACGCACTGCTGCGCGTGAAAACAGACCGGCGACCAGAGCGGCTTTTTTCGTGGCCGGGCCAGGACCGTTGCGGCGGCGAAGTCTTCCTCCGCCTTGGCCACCCATTCACGCGTGCTGGCTTTCATACATCACGCGGCCCCGTGCCATCACGGCTTCCACAAACATATCGCGCTCGCGCAGGCGGGTCGCGATGAACTCCGGTTTGCGCACCAGCAAATCCATCGGAAACGGCGTGTCGAAACGCGAACGGATTTCGATGGCCTTGGCCGTGTCGTTGCCGCGAAACGGCAGGATGACGAGCAGATCCACATCTGAATCCGGCGTCGGCTTGCCGCCGGCATACGAGCCAAAGAGGATTATCTTTTCAGGGCGAAATTCGCGCGCCACGTCGTCGCAATAGTTTTGAACCAGCTTGCGGCTGACCAGGCGCGCGCCGTTGCCGGGCCTTTTCGCCACCGCTTGTTTTTGCGTCCTAGGTTTCATAGCCGTAACTGTGCTGAAGTTTTTTTCGGGAAGGCTGTTCGCCGGCCTTGGCGCGAAGCGTTTCCATTTTCCGCCGCCGCCCGATTTCCGCGTCCAAATCTTCCGCGTGGTCAAAATAATAGGCGAACGCCGAATGCACCTGCGCCAGCGAAAGGTGCAGATGCTGCAAATGCACTTCCTCCGGGCTGTGGCCGTAAGCCAGATGGTCAAGGATCACCTCGACGACTTTGACGTTGGTGTCATCAATCCAAGCCGTGCCGGATTTGTCCAGGCGGATGTGAGTTGTAGGTGCGACAGCAATCATGTGGCGTAGCTTAACTTCATCAAGCCGGAAAAACAACTGCCGCCGCGCAACGCCTTCGTCGCGCCGAAGCTCCGGCGCACGCCGCGCATTTCAAGTCGGGGGGAAGTGGGCATGGCGAATTATCGGATTGCTAAACTCCTCTGTTAGGCCACGGGTTTCTCATTTTTTCTTCGACTGTGATAAAAAACAGCGATCAATGCGGATGACGAAAGACAAATCAATAGTGGAATTCCAAAAGCAAAGAGAAAGAATACTATCGGCGGCCAAGATGTATTATCCCAAATGTCATTCCAAAAACGACTCGTAAATATGTCCGAGCCGAAGACGCACACGAAGTCAATTACTGTGGCACTCAAAGCACTAAAGCAAACCGTCCAAAACGAAATAGGTTTTTGACGTGCAATTTGATGGCGACAAAATAGAACCGTGAGAGTAACGGCCAATGCCGACGCAAAACCTATGTAGAGCAATGTATCCATATATGCGATGTGGCCTAATAGGAAACCGGCACGCCATCACAATCCCACCAGCTTCCGCACGGCGGGATCGTTCGCCAGCGATTCCTTTGTGACGAGCACCGTGCCGGTGTCAATCACGGCTGGAACTTTTTCCTTCTTCACGACCTTGTAAAGCGTTTCCACGGCGAGGTAGCCCATCTTCTCCGGGTTTTGCGCCACAAGCGCGTCAATGTTTCCAGCCTGAACGTCCTCAATGAGCCGCTTGGAAGTGTCGAAGCCGACGAATTTCACGTTCACCTTCACGCCGCTCTTTTTCAAATCTTCCAGCGCGGATTCCACGCCGATGGTGGAATACAGGTTCGCGGCAAAAATCCCGTCGAGGTTGAGCGCGCCGTCCTGCACGAATTTTTCCAGCGTGTTTGCGGCGGTGGTTTTGCAGCCTTCAATCGTGCCGGTGTCAGGATACGGATCGGCGGCGACCGTGTAACCGGCGGCCTTGGCCGTCTCAATGAATCCCTCCGAGCGCGCCTCGGTGCTGCCGGTGCCTTGCACAAACCTCATGCACATCACCTTCGCGCCTTTTTTGCCGCCGATGAGCCGGGCGAGTTCCTTGCCGCCGATGACGCCGCCGTTGCGGTTGTCGGTCGCGATGAAACAGGACTGCGCGTCGCCGTCCACGGCGGAATCAAAAATGACGACGGGAATTCCCGCGTTGACGGCGTATTCCACTTCATGGCGCGTGGCCTTCTGGTTCAGCGGCGCGAGCGCGATGCCCTTGACGCCGAGGTTGACCATGTTCTCGATGATTTTGTTTTGCTCGGCGATTTCCGTTTCGGTGACGGTGCCTTCCCATTTGAGCGTCACGCCGAGGTCTTTGGCGGCCTGCTGCGCGCCACGCGCGACGGTTTCCCAATACTCGCCGCCGGAGCTTTTCGGAATACACGCGAGCGTGAGCGTGTCAGCGGCGCGCGACGGCACGGCGGCAAATCCGGCGCAGGCCGCGAGCATCAAGGTGAGGAATTTTTTTGTTTTCATAACATGGCGGGCTTTTGACAGGCATTAAAATGTTGCGTTCAGTTTGGAATGGGCGGCGTTCAATATGCAGAATTATTTCAATTTCCGCAACCAAAACCCGCTGGAACCAACTGGCAGGGCGGGAAATGGAGCCAATGAGTGGGATTGAACCAAGGCGTTGACAGGGGGCAAGCCCGACGAGGTCGAGCGGGTGGAAGCCGACGAATGCCGGACTTATGTCGGCCAAAAAAAACGGCCGCCTGGTTGTGGCGGGCTGCTGGCGTGCGCCGCTCCGCAGCTTTTGGCGGACGTGGAAATTATGGCGAAAGTTTTTCGCGGTGCGGCTGGTGGTCGCGGTTCCAGCGGGACAAGGCGGCGTCGCTGGTGTCGGCAAAAAGAAATGGCAGCGTCGGCGATTCGACGTGGCCGTCGCAAAATACCACGTTGGCTTTGCCTTGATGACGTGTAAGCGTGTTCCCGTATCTCAACCAACTATTCAAATCTTCACGCATAAATTCAATGCTTCCATCAAAACAGTCGCCAATCGCCATCATCTCACCCGGGTTAGCCACTTCTGATTCGGCAATGGGAACACGCATATTTGAATTTAAATCTTGGTGTCCAAACAAGCCAAGCGCGTTGGTATGGTTTCCAATGGGAAGAACACCGTAAGCATTGTAACTATAGGAACTCATCTCATCAGCGGGCATATTCGGAATATGCCATTCGACTGACGGGCATAGCCAGACACCTTTTGAGTAGAAATTTGTTTCAGGTTTAGAAATGCCAAAGCCTTCTTCTTCCAGTTGTTCCATCCAACTTTGATAACGACCATCAATATTCCCAATAAACAAAGGATAGCTGTGATTATCCGCAAGAATTATATGCAAACCGACACCTTGTTGACGCAAATTGTTTGCACATTGGATTCTTTGCGCTCTTCTTTTGGATTGAGAAATTGCCGGAAGCAAAAGCGCAGCAAGAATTGCGATGATGGCGATGACCACCAGCAGTTCAACCAGTGTGAACGCAAAATCTTTTTTATCCGTGTTCAATCTGTGTTTCATCCGTGGCTGGTTCATTTTGAGAATCAAATCAGCGGCTCGATTTTTCCAATCACCTGGTCGCCGCGCGCGGCATCCCAACATTGCGCCAGTTCATTTTCATGCAGCGAGGCCCATTCGATCACATAACCGAGCACGCGCGGCGGCAGCTTGCCGTTGATGATGGCCGGATGCTGGATGGAAATCTGCGCGGCGAACTCGTTGTAAATCGCGTGAAAGTGCGGCGGCAGATGTTCGTCCCGATACATCCGGATCGAGATGCCGAGGAAGCGGCTGATTTCAGGCATGGGCGAGTTGCGGGTTTTGATCCAACAACGCTTCCGGTTTTTGGCCGGTCACCTGGAGCCAGAGCGAATCGGGACAGAAATCAATCTGGTCGTTCCAAATCAATTCACCAGAATCACCGACGCGCGCCTTGCTAAAATTTTCACGGTCGTTCCAAAAAGCAAAAACACCCGTGCGCGGTTTTGAAGAAAAATCAATTTCACCTTCCGCGCCGTCGTTGAAGCGCAGCCAGACGCGGTAATCATCCAAAACTTTGACGGCGGCGATTTTTTTCATCACGCTTTCAGCTTACGACAATCAGGTGATTTGCTCAACCTTAATAATCACGGCGAAAGTTTTTCGCGGTGCGGCTGGTGGTCGCGGTTCCAGCGGGACAGGGCGGCGTCGCTGGTGTCTTCAAACAGAAATTGCAGCGTCGGCGATTCGACGTGGCCGTCGCAAAAGACCACGTTGGCTTTGCCTTGGTGACGGGCGTTGGCTCTCTTGTCGCTTCCGGCACTTGGATATATAAGATGTGTAAGGTCGTAAGTCCGCCACAATTCGGTTCCATCTTTGATTGTCCCATTCCCGCCAGCGAATCCATCGCCAATGGCCATCATTTCGCTTGGATTGACAACTTCCGTTCCGCTCACAGGCGAAACGGGATCATGTCGAGTGTTGCCCGGAGATAAGGACAAACCGTAAGCGTGATGTCCGCCAAGCCCAAGTGAATTGGTATCCTCCCATGAACTCATGCCCACCCAATTGTAACCATAACTGAAATAAGCTAACTTTTTCTGCCAGTTAGCTGGTTTATTTGCGGCGGGACATTGCCAAATTCCAGTAGTGTTAAGGCGAATGTGAGTCGTCAGCACGTCATCCAATGTATGAATCCAATCAAATTTATTTTCAGAATAACCGCCGTTTGCATATTCTGGATTGTAATATAAAGGATAGGCGTTGTTGTCCGTCACGAATGTTTGCAATCCAATTCCCAATTGCCGCACATTATTCGCGCATTGAATTCGCAGCGCTTTTCCTTTCGATTGTGAAATTGCCGTTAGCAAAAGCGCCGCAAGAATTGCGATGATGGCAATGACGACCAGCAGTTCAACCAGCGTGAACGCAAAATCTTTTTTACCCGTGTTCAATTTGTGTTTCATCCGTGGTTAAAATTATTTCAAGACTTCCCAAAGGCGGCGTAGCGGCTCCTCGGCAGAGAGCCGCATCTGTAATGTCTTTGAAAATGCGGCGGTCTGCCGACACGCCGCTACGACAGCTTGGTTTGCAAAGGAGTTCATTTCAGATTTATTTACCTTTCTTTAATTCCGCGTGAGAAATAGTTCCTTCACTGCGTCGCTTTGCAATTGTTTGCGAATCGTCAAAATTTTCCACGAGCGTTTCCGCAATTTGAATGAACGCCTTGCCCGCCGCGTGGTTCGGCGTGGAGACCACAATCGGCATTCCCCGGTCGCCGCCTTCGCGGATTTCGGTGAAGATCGGCACTTCGCCGAGGAACGGAACATTTTGCCGCGCGGCTTCGTCCTTGCCGCCGCCGTGACCGAAAATTTCCACGCGCTCGCCGTTCGGTGCGGTGAAATAGCTCATGTTTTCCACGATGCCGAGGATCGGCACGTTCACTTTGCGGAACATCGCGATGCCTTTGCGCACGACGCCGAGCGACGCTTCCTGTGGCGTGCTGATGATGACGCCGCCGTCGAGCGGCACGGTCTGGCAGAGCGAAAGCTGCGCGTCGCCCGTGCCCGGCGGCAGATCCACGAGCAAAAAATCCAGTTCGCCCCACTCGACGGCAAGGAGAAATTGCTGGATGGTTTTCGTGATCATCGGCCCGCGCCAGATCACCGGCTGGTCGTCCGTCAGCAAAAGTCCGATGCTCATCACCTTGACGCCGTGATTGGATGGCGGCACGAGGCGCGCGGCTTCGTTGACGGTCGGTTTTTCGTGAACGCCCATCATCAGCGGAATGCTCGGCCCGTAAATGTCGCAATCCAGCAAGCCGACTCGTGCGCCGAGATGTGTGAGCGCACAGGCGAGATTCACCGAGCAAGTGGATTTGCCCACGCCGCCCTTGCCGCTGGCGATGGCGATGATGCGTTTCACGCCGGAAACTTTATTCTGATTCGCAAATGGATTTGTCGGCGCGGCTGATCCGGCGGCAGGCTGGCGCACTTCGACGTGAACGTGATTCACGCCGGGAAGATTTTTCAGGACGCGTTCGCTTTCGACTTTGATTTGTTGCGCGGCTTCGGGGTTCGGCGAGGTCAATTGCATCGTCACGCTCACCGCGCCGTTCGCGGCGGAAATTTCTTTGACGAGGCCGAATGAAACGATGTCGCGCGAGTAGCCGGGATATTTGACAGCCTTCAGCGCGTTTTGAATTTCTTCCTGTGACAACATGGCGACAGGTTGCCAGCTTCGCGCTCGAAAACAAGTTTGCGGAGCGCGGACGGCTTTTGTTGGAGTTCAGGGTTTAGCCTGCATCGCACGAAGACAAGCTAAAGCTTGAACTCCAACGCGCGGACAAGCTGTCCGCGCTCCGGTGAAGCGCAAGCTTGCACGCAACGCGATTGCGTGGAAAACTGTTCGTTCGATAGAAAGTTGACTATGACGCAAAAAGCAAACAACGGGACGGAATTGTTAGTTGGAAAATTTTCGCAGCTTGAATCCACATCGTCGCAGCCGAAATGGCTCGCGCCGCTGCGCAAGGCCGGCATCGCCAGTTTCGCCGACCAGGGCTTTCCGACGTTGCACGACGAAGACTGGCGTTTTACCAACGTTACGCCGATTGCAAAATTGAATTTTCAACTCGCCAAGGAAGTTTCCGTGAACGGCGCGGAAACAAAATTGATTGATGAATCGGCTTTTGCAAAATTGTCCGGCCACCGCCTTGTGTTCGTGAACGGATTTTTCTGCGCGAAACTTTCCAGTATCAAGCCCGTTGCCAGCGGCGTGCGGATTGAAAATCTGGCGGCGGCGCTGGGTAGTGGGGCAGGCATCTTGCCTGCCCAAAACAGGCTGGAAGCCTGTTCCACTATCGAAAAGCATCTTGGCAAATACGCGCACACGGCCAACAACACCTTTGCCGCGTTGAATCAGGCGTTTTTCACCGACGGCGCATTTATTTTTGTTCCCGCTGGCGTGGAAGTCGCCGAGCCGGTGCAGTTGATTTATATTTCGTCCGCAAAACAAAATGGCGAAACAATTTTGCCACGCAACCTCGTCATCGCCGAGGCGAACAGCAAATTGACCGTCGTGGAAAGTTACATCAGCACTGGCAACGTCGCGTATTTTACGAACGCGGTGACGGAAATTCTCGCGGGCGACAATGCCAAAGTGGAACACATCAAGTTGCAGGACGAAGCAGTGGACGCGTTTCACATCGCGACCATCGCGGGCGAATTTGGCCGCGCGAGCAACGTGACCGTCCATTCCTTCGCGCTCGGCGCAAAACTGTCGCGCACCAACATCCGCACGAAACTCGCGGGCGAAGGTCTGGAATGTATTTTGAACGGACTTTATCTGACGCGCGGCGAGCAGTTGGCCGACCATCACATGATTGTCGAACACGCGCAGCCGCATTGCGCGAGTCACGAATATTTCAACGGCATTCTTGACGACAAATCGAAGGGTGTTTTTCACGGGCGCATTTACGTTCATCCCATCGCGCAAAAAACCGATGCGAAACAGACGAACAAAAATCTTCTGCTTTCCGACGACGCGACGGCGGACACGAAGCCGCAATTGGAAATTTACGCCGACGACGTGAAATGCACGCATGGCGCGACCATCGGCCAGTTGAACGACGAATCCATTTTTTATCTGCGTTCGCGCGGCATCGGCACGGACACGGCGCGGCAGATGTTGATTCACGCCTTTGCCGGCGAGATCATCGAGCGCATCAAGTGCGAGCCGGCGCGCGAGGTGATTGACAAGCTCGTGTGGGACCGGCTGGAGGCGAATCCGCATTTGATTGGAAAATAATTTTAACCGCAGAGACGCCGAGGCGCAGAGTTTTTAGCTGCGAATAAAAGTTTTTCTCTGCGTCTTTGCGTCTCTGCGGTAAATTGATTTATGTTCGACGACGTCAACGATCTTTATCAGCAGGTGATTCTGGATCACTGCAAGCAGCCGCGCAATTTCCACGAAATGCCTGCGGCGACCTGCACGGCGCAAGGTTACAACCCATTGTGCGGCGACAATCTGAAATTGTTCCTCACGCTGGACGGTGATGTGATTAAAGACGCAAGTTTTGTCGGCTCCGGTTGCTGCATTTCCAAGGCGTCGGCGTCGTTGCTGACCGACAACGTCAAAGGCAAAACCAGGGCCGAAGCGGAAAAAACTTTCGAGCAAGTGCGCGAAATGGTCACGACCGGTAAAGTGACCGGCGATGTCGGCAAGCTGGCGGTGTTCGCGGGCGTCCACAAATATCCGGCGCGCGTTAAGTGCGCGATCCTTTCGTGGCACGCGCTCATCGGCGCGCTGAAAGGGAAAGCACAACCTGTGACGACGGAGTCGGAACAGAATTGATGCTTGTCAGTTAAATTTTTCTTCCTTGATTCATTCCCGCGGAGCTTCTTGAGTCTGAAAATTGTTCCAACGAATTCACTCCAAAATCGCCGGGTCGCCGTAGAGCGTGAAGGAGCCGGTGCGCTCGATCTTCACGTCCATGAGCTGACCCTGATGGCGGGTGCTGCCGTCGAACAGCACGATGCGGTTGCAGCGCGTGCGCCCGGTGTAACGCGCCGCGTTTTTCCTGCTCGGCCCCTCAACTAAAATTTCCACTTGCCGCCCGATGAAGCCGTCGTATTTGCGCGCGGCGATTTCATTCACGAGTTCCAGCAGGCGATGATTGCGTTCCTCGCGAACGGATTGCGGCACCTGGTCGGGCATTTCGGCGGCGGGCGTGTCGCGGCGTTGTGAGTATTTGAAAATGTAGGCGTTGTCGAACTGCGCTTCGCGCGCGAGTGACAGCGTCAGTTCAAAGTCTTCCTCGGTCTCGCCTGGAAAGCCGACGATGATGTCCGTGGTGATGCCGATCCCCGGTTTGGTGCGACGGAGTTTCTCGACGATGCCGAGGAAGCGTTCGCGCGTGTAGCCACGGTGCATCAGTTTCAGGATGCGGTCGCTGCCGCTTTGCAACGGAAGGTGCGCGCTCTCGCACAATTTCGGCAGCCGCGCGTAGGCGTCAATTAAATCGTCGCCGTAACCTTTCGGATGCGGCGAGGTGAAACGGATGCGTTCGAGGCCGTCAATTGTGTGAACGGCTTCGAGGAGTTTAACAAACGGTGACAAGTGACGGGTGACGGGTGACAAGATTTTCGTGTCGCTCGTCACTTGCCACTCGTCACGCTTTTCGCGTTTGCCGAAGCTCGTCACAATCTGGCCGAGCAGGGTGATTTCGCGCACGCCGCGCGCGACAAGTTCGCGGCATTCGGCGACGATGTCGTCAATCGTGCGGCTGCGTTCCTCGCCGCGCGTGTAAGGCACGATGCAAAAGGTGCAGTATTGATTGCAGCCTTGCATGATGCTGACGAACGCGGACACGGAAGTTTTGGCGCTGCCGTTGAGCAGATGTTCGCGGATGGTCGCCTCACTTTTCGCTTCGGTTTCGACGTCCACGATTTTTTCGCGTTTGCCGGCGAGCAGTTCGTCGAGGTATTCCGCCGCGCGATGAAATTTCTGCGTGCCTAAAACCAAATCCACGTCCGGCAGTTTCTCGATGAGTTCCTGACCGCGACTTTGCGCCATGCAACCGAGGTAGCCAAGAATCTGGTCGGGATTATTCTTGCGCGCGGTGCCGGCGAGATTTTTCATCTTGTTCATCGCCTTCTGCTCGGCGAGATCGCGCACGCTGCAAGTGTTCAACAAAACCACGTCGGCGTTCGCCTCGGACTTGGCGAGCGAATAGCCCTTGGCCACGAGCTGGGCGGCGACGGCTTCGCTGTCGCGCTCGTTCATCTGGCACCCGTAAGTTTTGATGAAAACACTCGGCATTTTTCAGGCAGACAGGGTAGCATGGCCGGTGGCGTTGAAAAGTTGAAACGTAAAAGTGTTTTGCAACGCGCTTGCGGGAATTCGCGGACACTGTATTTTTTACCGACCGGAGCGGGCGTGGAAAACGAACCTCTAAAAATTCTGCTGATCAGCGGCGATGAAAATCTTTCGCGCCGCATCGGGGAGCTGTTGCGTTCGCCGGCCGGCGACATGGCCGTGACGGTCGGGCCGTCCGTTGATGCGGGACTGGCGATGCAGGCGACGAACAATTTCCACGTCGTGATCTTTGAGGTTCCGCAGGCGAACGCCGCCGCGCTGTTTCAAATCACCATGTTCACCACGAAGGCCGCGCGGCTGCCGATGCTCGTCATCGGGCCGGGCGAGGACGAAACTTTTCTGCCGGAGGCGATCTACAGCGGCGCGCAGGATTACCTGGACCGCGACCGGATGACGGCCGCCTCGCTGCGTCACGCGGTTCAATGTTCCATCGCAAGCCATGAGCAGCGGCTGGCGCTGGTCGAGGAAAAGGAAAATTACTACGGCATCTTCGACCATCTCGTGGAGGGAATTTTCCGCACGACGCCCGGCGGCCATTATCTGCTGGCGAACGTCGCGCTCGCGCGGATTTACGGCTACAACTCGCCCGTCGAACTGATGGCGAACATCAAGGACATCGCCAACCGGCTCTATGTTGACCCCGGCCGGCGCGAGGAATTTGTCAGGCTCATGCAGGAGCACGACACCTTGAGCGGCTTCGAGTCGAAAATTTTCCGCAAGGACGGCAGCATCATCTGGATCGAGGAGAACTGCCGCGCCGTGCGCGACGCGCAGGGAAAACTGCTTTATTACGAAGGCACGGTCGAGGACATCACGCAGCAACGGCAGACGGAGGAGGCGTTGCAGCGCTCCGAATCGCTTTATCATTCGCTGGTGGAAACGATGCCGCAGGGCGTTTTCCGCCGCGATCTGCAGGGGCGGTTCACGTTTGCGAACCAGCCGTATTGCAAGCATGTCGGCCGCAAGCTGGAAGACATTATCGGCAAGACAGATTTTGACTTTTTCAGCAAGGATGCCGCCGAAAAATACTGGCGCGACGATCTGGTCATCGTGGAATCAGGCCGGACCATGGAAATCACCGAGGAAACCCAGCCCGTGGGCGCTTCCGAAAAATTGTATCACCATGTCATCAAGACGCCGTTGCGCGACGAGTCCGGCAAAGTCATCGGCCTGCAGGGGATGTTATGGGACGTCACAGAAAAAATCCGCATTGACGAGCAGATCCGCCGCACCACCGCCGAGCTGGCGCGCAGCCGCGAGGAGTTGCAGGCCAAGAACAACCTCATGCTCGAAAATCTTCAGACCGCGCGCGAAATCCAGCTCGTCATGCTGCCGCAGCAGTATCCGGTTTTTCCGCCCGGCGTCCCGCCGGAACAGAGCGCGTTCCAATTCGTCCATCGCTACCAGCCGGCGGAATCCGTCAGCGGCGATTTTTTCAGCGTCTCGGCCATTTCCGACACCGAGGCCGGCGTGTTCATCTGCGACGTGACCGGCCACGGCGTGCGCGCCGCGCTGGTGACGGCGATGATCCGCGCATTGTCCGAGGAATTGAAACCGTTCGCGCGCGAGCCGGGAAATTTTTTGCGGAAATTAAATTCCGACCTGTGCGCGATTTTGAAAAACACCGGTTCGCCGATGCTCACCACCGCGTTCTACGCCGTGGCCGACTGCCGCACGGGCCGGTTGCGCTACGCCAACGCCGGGCATCCCAAGCCGCTGCTCGTCCGCCGCTCGCTCGACCGCGTCGAGCCGCTGGCCAACGTCTGCGGGCGCGGCCAGCCCGCGCTCGGACTTTTTGAGGAACCGCCTTACGAAACGAGCGAGACCAGGCTCGTGCCCGGCGATTTTCTGATGCTCTTCACCGACGGCCTTTACGAGGTGCAGGGACAGAACGAGGAGCTTTACTCGCAGCAACGCCTCCTGCTCGACGCGAAAAATCTTCTGCATCATCCGCCGGGAATTTTGTTTGATGAACTGCTGCAAGTCGTCCGTATGTTCGCCGCCGGCGGTGAATTCGAAGATGACGTCTGCCTTGTCGGGATGGACTTCATCGGCCTGCCGATGGAGTGACGAGTGATAAGTGACGGGTGACGGGAAGAATTTTTCTGCGGCTCATCACTTGTCACTTGTCACTCATAACTTTGACTTTAGCCGTTTCCAAAGTAAGTTGTGCCATCGTAAGTGCCAGTTGAAGGTTGAAGGTTGAAAGTTGCAGGTTTTTCAATTTCCAGCCTGCAACGTTCAACCTGCAACTTTCAACCAAATTGGAACATGACGTGCTTTATGGAGTGACGAGTGACAAGTGACGGGTGACGGGAAGAATTTTTCTGCGCTCATCACTGGTCACTTGTCACTCATAACTTTGAAAAAAATGCTGAAAACAAAACAAGTGACGAGTGGCGAGTGGCGAGTGACGGGCAAAAAACTCATCGCTTGTCACTCGTCACTCGTCACTGTCCTGCTGGTTCTGCTGTGCGGAATTTGTCCCATTTTTGGCGCGGATTTGAAGGTGCTGCCGGGTCATGTGCCAGACGTCATCGCCAGCCTGACGCCAAAAGGCCGGCTGGCGGCGACGAACCAGTTGTGGCTGGCCATCGGGCTGCCGTTGCGCGATGCGGCGGGACTGGACAGTTTTCTCGCGCAGCTTCAAGACCCGGCCAGCCCGAATTTCAGACACTACCTGACGCCGGAAGAGTTCACCGCGCGGTTTGGTCCGACGGAACCAGATTACGAGGCGGTGAAAAATTTTGCGCGGACAAACGGCCTGGCCGTCACCGCGACTTACGGCAACCGGCTGGTGCTGGACGTGACCGGCCCGGCGGCGGCGGTGGAAAAAGCGTTTCACATCACGCTGCGGACATACCGGCATCCGTCAGAGGCGCGGGATTTTTTTGCGCCGGACACCGAGCCGACGGTGGCTGCGGCGCTGCCGGTGGCGGACATTCAAGGCTTGAGCGATTTTTCGCGTCCGCATCCGAAATTCCACCGGCTTGACGCAACGCAGGCTGCGGCCGCGCCCAAAGGCGGCACGTCTCCAGACGGCGTCGGCGCCTATTTCGGCGATGATTTTCGCAACGCTTATGCCTCTGACACAACCTTGACTGGCGCAGGCCAGATGGTCGGCTTGCTGGAATTTGACGGTTTTTATGCCAATGACATAGCGGCTTACGCGGCGGCGGCGGGCGGCGGCCGGACGAACATTGTCATCCAAACTGTTTTGACCAACGGAGTCAGCGGGACACCTGGTTACAGCGGCATTAAGGATGCGGACGTTGAAGTGTCGCTGGACATTGAAATGGCGATGGCCATCGCGCCGGGGCTGGCAAAAATCGTGGTGTTTGAAGGCAGCAAACAGAACGACGTTTTGAATTCCATGCTCGCCTTCGGCAGCACGGTGAAAAACTTGAGCAGCTCTTGGGGCTGGAACCTCGGGCCAAGCACAACGACGGACAACATCTTCAAAAGCATGCAGGCGGCGGGGCAGACTTATTTCAATGCTTCCGGTGACAGCGACGCTTTTACGACGGGCGCAAGTTCGGTCAACGGCGTTGACCGGACTTCGCTGGAAAATGCGCCTTCCAGTTGTCCTTACATCACGCAGGTGGGCGGGACGACGCTGGCGATGAGCGGCGGCGGCAGTTCTTATTCTTCAGAAACGGTCTGGAACTGGGGCAACGGCCAGGGCAGCAGCGGCGGGATCAGTTCTTACTATGCCATCCCCAGTTGGCAGACCAACGTCAGCAATCTGGCCGGGCGCGGAGGTTCGGCCAGCAACCGGAATATTCCCGACGTGGCGCTGACGGCGGACAATGTTTATGTGGCTTACGGCGGCAACGGTTCAAGCGAGGAAGTGGGCGGGACGAGTTGCGCCGCGCCATTGTGGGCGGGCTTCACGGCGCTGGTCAATCAACAGGCCGCCGCCAACGGGGAAACGTCCGTTGGCTTCATCAATCCCGCCATTTACACCCTCGCTGCCGGCGCAAACTACGCCAGTTGCTTTAACGATGTCACGACCGGCAACAACACTTCGAGCAGCAGCCCCAGTTTGTTTTATGCCACGGCCGGTTACGACCTTTGCACCGGCTTGGGCACGCCGAACGGGATGAATCTGATTAACGCGCTCGCCAGTCCGGCCGACCCGCTGGGCGTTTCGCCATTGGCGGGTTTTACTGTAAATGGACAGGCAGGCGGGCCGTTTGGCGGCACGCCGCAAATTTTCACGCTGACCAATTCCGGCGCGTCGTCGCTGAACTGGAGCCTCATCAACACTTCGTCCTGGCTCAACTGTTCGCCCGCCGGCGGCGTGCTCGCGGGCGGCCAGCAAACCAGTGTCACGGCAGATTTGACTTCGGCGGCGGACAGTCTGCCGGTGGGAAATTATTCCGCGAACGTCTGGTTCACCAATCAAACCACGGGCATTGCCCAACTCCGCCAGTTCGCGTTGCAAGTTCTGCCGCCGCTGGCCGTTTTGCCGGCAACCGGCTTCACCTCCGCCGGTTTGGTCGGCGGACCTTTCAGCATCACTTCGCAAGATTTCGTGCTGACCAACATGGGTTCGGCCGTGCTGAACTGGAGCGTCATCAACACCTCATCCTGGCTGAACGCCTCGTCGTCCGGCGGCACGTTGCCGGCGGGCGGACAAACCACGCTGACGGCCAGCCTGAATGCCGCCGCCGGCAGTCTGGGCGCGGGAACTTACACGGACAGCCTGGTGTTCACCAATCAGGGCGGCTGGACGATCAGCCTGCCGTTCACGTTGCAGACGGGCCCGCTGGTTCAGAACGGCGGATTTGAGACGGGTGATTTCACCGGCTGGACGTTGAACGCCAGCAGCACTTACAACATCGTTACGACCGGCAGCAGCCTGGTTCACTCCGGAAGTTATGGCGCGGCGCTGGGCCAATACCCTTCTTTGGGCTATCTTTCCCAAACTTTGACAACTTCCCCGGGACAAAATTATCTGGTTTCCCTGTGGCTGGACATTCCGAGCAACCGTTACGGCGCGACGCCCAACCAGTTTTTCGTGCAATGGAACGGCACGACGATCTACAACTCCACCAACGTGCCATACACCAGTTGGACCAACCTTCAGTTCTTTGTCACCGCCGCAGGCGCGAGCACGGTTCTTCAGCTTGGATTTGAAGACACGCCCTATTATCTCGGCGTTGATGACGTCAGCGTGACACCGCTTTTGCCGCCGGAGTTCAAATCGGCGCAAAGTGAAAACGCCAGCTTCAATCTCGCGTGGAACGCGGTCTCCGGTCTGGTCTATCAAGTGCAATACACGACGAACCTCACGCAGGCCAACTGGATTAATCTTGGCAAACCGCTGATCACCACCGGCGCCACCTTGACGATTTCAGACACCAACGCCGTCAGCTCCGCGCCACAACGGTTTTACCGCCTCAAGCTTTCGCAATGATCCGGCTGCTTGCCCGCCGCGCGAAAAAAAAGCAAGATGGCCGCGTGAGCGAATTCCTCCAGCGCGTCGAAGGCGAAATCCACGGCCGCCGTCTGCTTTTGCGCGGACAAAAAATCCTCGTCGCCGTTTCCGGCGGCGCGGACTCGATGGTTTTGCTGCACGTTTTGAATTCACTCGCAAAAAAGAACCGCTGGAAAATTTCCGTCGCGCACTTTAACCACCAGTTGCGCGGACGCGCCAGCGACGCGGATGAAAAACTGGTCCGGCAGACGGCAAAAAAATTGCGGCTGCCGTTTTCGACCGGACGCGCGGACGTGAAACAGTTCGCCGCCCGGTCAAAAACCTCCGTGGAAATGGCGGCGCGGAAACTGCGCCATGAATTTTTTGCGCACGCGGCGCGCGAACAGAAAACCTCCGTCGTCGCACTCGCGCACCACGCGGACGACCAGGTTGAATTATTTTTTCTGCGCCTGCTGCGCGGTGCCGGCGGCGAGGGATTGGCCGGGATGAAATGGCGTTCGCCATCGCCCGCCAGCGAACGAATCATACTCGCCCGCCCGCTGCTCGGTTTTTCAAAAGGCGAAATTCTCGCCTTCGCCCGCGCGAACAAAATCCCGTTCCGCGACGACGCCACCAATTTTTCCGCAAATTTTCTGCGCAACCGGATCCGCAACGAACTGCTGCCGCTGCTGCAAAAAAATTACCAGCCCGGCCTGGCCAGGGCCGTTTTGCGCGTCATGGAAATTGTCGGAGCGGAATCTGAATTTGTCGGCGAAACGGCCCGGCACTGGGAGCGCCGGCATCCCGATGGCACGGCGCCGCACAAAAGGCGAATTCACGCCAGCGGGATGCCGGCGCTCCCGAAAAATGGTTTCGACAAATTGCGCGTCGTAGTTCAGCGGCGCGTTTTGCAAATGAGACTCGTGAAGCTTGGTTTGGTTGCGGATTTTGAACTGATTGAACAATTGCGGGAAGCGCCGGGCAAATTCGTCAGCGTCAGTTCCAGTCAGGCGGCGGCGCGTGATGAAGCCGGGCAAATTAAATTGCGCAAACGCTCCATCACTGGATTCAACGCGGCTGAACTCAAACTGAAACTGCGTGGCCGGGCAGGGCAGGCTGAATTTGGCGGTAAAAAATTCCGCTGGCAAATCCAGCCGCAGAAAACTTTCAAGCTGCCGCAGAAAAAAGCCGGCGTAGAAATTTTCGACGCGGACGAGATCGGCGATGAAATCATTTTTCGGCACTGGCGCGCGGGCGACCGTTTTCAGCCGACCGGAATGCGGTCGCCTGTGAAGTTGCAGGATTTGTTTGTGAACGCAAAGGTCCCGGCGACGCAGCGGCGGGACTTGGTTTTGGCGGCGACGGCGCGCGGTGAAATTTTCTGGGTCGAAGGTTTGCGGATTGGCGAAAAATTCAAGCTGGCTCCCGCCGTAAAAACGCGCCTGCTCTGGCGTTTTTGATCACCGTGCATTGACGAAGGAGGTTGCCATCTTGCTTGATTCTGACATAGTGCGTGCGAGCAGCGACGTGTCGCTCCAAGTTTGACACGCCTGTCATTTGAGAACACCGAAAGACGGCTTAAAGCCTCAAAAGGGTGTTCAATCAGGGTGTTAATGAACATGGAATTTGTTGACGGAGAGATGGCCGAGTGGCTGAAGGCGCTGGTTTGCTAAACCGGTATACGGTCAAAAGCCGTATCGGGGGTTCGAATCCCCCTCTCTCCGCCACTTTTTATTGGGAAATCTGAAGATGACTCCCGAATAGACTCCCAAAATTCAATCCCTCCGTGTCCCGACCTGACACGAATTGTCACGGCTTGGGATAAACTTTCGGCCCCACTCAAAGCAGCGGTTCTCGCTATCATCAATTCAGCGGAGGGCCAGCCATGAACTTAAATCCGGCTGCGGTGCTAATTTTCTGGACGCCTTGATTCAGAATTACGGCGTTTATTGTTACCTCGTGTTCGTCTGGCTGTCCTTGGCGGTGATTGCCTGGGTGTTGAGCGGCGGCTTGCGGCGGAAACGACCACAGGGAAACTCCGCCAAGATTATTTCCGGCATCATCATCACGCCACGACCGCCGATGCACCAACCACCGCCATTCATCATCGCTGATGTTGACCCGGCGCGGAATGACGACAACGAAATAATGGACGAACCATGATCACATTTCTTTCCCAGCAATCAAACTGCGCCCGGCACGCTTGCAAAAACGAAAACGCCGACACGGTTAATTTCACCCCACAAATTGCATCGTTAATTTGCACAGCCTCGAATCCTTCACGCGGGCCGCGCATCGCCAAGATTGAACTTCTCCCGCCGGGTGAAAAATACGATTAGATGTCGTTGACAACAGTGGGAAATCCCACCATAGTCCAGTCATGCCGACATTAACGCAGAAACAACCCCTCACGGTGGTGGAAGATTACGACGTTGCCGCCGATGCAAAACGACGCATCAGTCTGCGCAGCGCCAAGACGAAGTATTTTCACGTCAAGGCCCTGTCAAACGGCTGCTTTTATCTGGAACCGCGCGTGCTGGTGTCGCCCCAGGCCATTTCTATCCGTTCCTTGAAGATGCTGGACAAATCCGTGGCCAATCTAAAAAAAGGGCTGGCGTCCGCGCCGATTGACCTGGCTGCATTCGCCGGGGCTTTAAAGGGTTCCAATGGCTTTTAGGAAAACGCAAACCCCTGCAAGACGAACTGTTCATACCCGCGGCAAAACTGGGCACCGGACCCGGGCATCCATTTTATGCCAAGCTCAACGAGGTGCTGGGGCAAGCGCAGTTTGACGAGTATGTTGAGAACCTCTGCGCACCAGAATGCCGCCGAGCGAGTGCGTGACGAAATCTATCTTCGTCGCGCCGTCACGCTCGCAATCCGCGACCGCCTGGCCGACGGCGGTTTCGGCCAGTTGTGCGATGGAGGCGGAGCGCGAAGGATAATCCACGTTGCGAACCGTGTAGCCGGCCAGCGTCAGCGCCTTTGCCATCGGGATCATCGAGCGGCTGGTGCGGCAGAGGCCGTGCAGCAAAATCACCTCCCCGCGCGCCTCAAGCGATTGGGAAAGCAGCGGCGCAATTGCCATAAAAATTAAAAGCCGCTGGAACAAATGATTCCTGATGTTCCGCATAACATTTTCAAAGTTATCTTCTTTGACGTTTCCTTTGTCCAGAACAATTCTTCTGGAAAATCTCAATTCACTGCCCGGCATAATACGCATCCACCTTCGCGCCGACGTCGCGGTAGCCGATGTCCGTTTCGTAGATGATCTTGAACTGCTCGATGGCCTCCTCTTTTTTGCCCATGCTTTCCAGCACGCAGCCGAGGTTGTAAATCAGGTCCTTCTTTTCCTCGTCAAAGCCGGGCTTTTCCTTGATGGCGTTCTGCAACGTGCGCGCCGCGAGGTCGAACATTTTCCGTTTCGCAAAACATTGCGCGAGATAACTCATCGCGGCGAGCCGTTTGTGCGGATTTTGCTGCGCCTTCTGAAACTCCGCCGTCGCCTCGCCGATTTTGCCGGCCTGAAAATAAAGCACGCCCAGCTCAAAACGGATGGCGAGGTCGGTCGGATATTTTTCCACGCGCTTCTGACATTCGGCGAGCTGGTAATCCAGCTTCTTTGCCTGAAGCTGCGCCACCTGCTCCGCGTGTTCGGGCGCGAACGGATTCAACTGCGCGATGGCAAAATCAAACTTGCGGACGGTCGTGGCTGCAATGGCCTGGTCGAGCGACGAATCGTTGCCGAGTTCGGTGTTTTTGAGGCGCGCGTAAATCTCCAGCGCCTCGTCGAACTTGTTTTTCTGCGTGTAAAGTTCCGCGAGATTGCGCTGGTTCTTGAGGTTGTCCGGCTCGGTTTTCATGCGCGCCTCGTATTCGCCGATGAGCCGTTCGGCCACGTCCTCGGATTTTTGCACGCGCTTTTCCTGTTCCAGCGAAACGGCCTCGTCCTTGTTCCGCAAAATGTCGCGGTAGGAGCCTTCGCCGCCTGCGAGCGCGCCGTAGCCGCCCTCGTTCATCGTCTTGTGCGCGGAAAGATTTTTCGATACTTGCAGCAAATCCGTGTCGTAGGGCGACGTGCGGATGAGTTCGGCCAGGATTTTTTCGGCGACGCCCGCGCTGCTGCCGGTCTCGGCCACCGCGTTGGCAAATTCCAGGACCAGCGCCTTGTCCTTCGGCGAATTTTTAGCCATCGTCTCCAGTTCAAAAACCATCGTCTGCGGCATCTCCAAGGCCTGCGCCGCGTCGGCGATGATGCGGTGCGCGGCGGCGCTCGTCGGGTCGCCGTTCAAAACCTGCTCGGCAACCGCCATCGCCTCGGCGGGATTTTTTCCGATGATCATTTTGGCCCTGGCGATCTGCGGCGACGAACCCGCGCCGCTCAGCATTTTTTTGAAAAACCCCGTGCTGGCGACGCCCGCCTTTTTGAACTGCACCGCGCGCAGCTCCTTGCGACATTCAAAAAACCCCGGCTCTTTTTCCAGAATCTGGCAGAACAGCGCGATGGCGTAGTCCGCGTTTTCCCGCTGCCCCGCCTCGACGGCCTTCGTGTGCATCCGCCGCAGGTCCTGGGAGATTTCGCTGATGGTTTTTTCCGGCATAAAATAATCTTCGCTGAATTCAGGGAAATTTCAACCGCATTGCGCCTTGTGCCGCAGCGCGTGATCCACCAGCACCAAGGCGGTCATCGCCTCAATCATCGGCACGGCGCGCGGCAGCACGCACGGGTCGTGACGGCCGCGGCCCTTGAGCGTCGTGTTTTCAAATTTTTCGTCAACGGTATTTTGTTCGTGCATGACCGTCGCGACGGGCTTGAACGCGACGCGGAAAAAAATTGTTTCGCCGTTCGAGATGCCGCCCTGAATGCCGCCGGAACGGTTTGTCGTCGTGAAAACTTTTTTGTTCCGCGCGCGAAAAGCGTCATTGTGCTCGCGGCCCGTCAGCAAAATGCCGCCGAAACCGGAGCCGATTTCAAACGCCTTCGACGCGGGCAGACTCAACATCGCCTTCGCCAAATCCGCTTCGAGCTTGTCAAAAACCGGCTCGCCCCAGCCCGCCGGCACGCCGCGCGCGATGCCTTCGACGATGCCGCCGACGGTGTTGCCTTCGCGCCGCATTTTTTCGATGAGCCGGATCATTTTTTCCGCCGCAATTTTGTCGGGACAGCGGACGATGTTTGATTCGACTTCGGAAAATTTCACTTTGTCCGGGTTCACGTCCGCAATGATTCGCTGGACTTGCTTGACGTAAGCCAGAGTTTCAGCGCCGAAGCGTTCCCGCAAAATTTTCTTCGCAATCGCACCGGCGGCCACGCGGCCAACCGTTTCGCGCGCGCTCGCGCGGCCGCCGCCCGCCCACGCGCGGATGCCGTATTTGGCGAAGTAAGTAAAATCCGCGTGCGACGGGCGGAATTTCGTTTTCATTTCCGAATACGCTTCGGGCCGCGCGTCCTCGTTTTTCACCCAGAGACAAATCGGCGTGCCGAGCGTCTTGCCGCCGAACGTGCCGGAAAGGATTTGCACCGTGTCGGATTCCTTGCGCGGCGTGACGATTTTGGATTGGCCGGGACGGCGACGATCCAAATCCGGCTGGATGTCCGCTTCGGAAAGTTTCAGGCGCGGCGGGCAGCCATCCACGACCACGCCCACGCCGCCGCCGTGTGATTCGCCCCACGTCGTGATGCGGAACAATTGTCCAAAGCTGCTTGCCATGCCGCAATTGTGCAAAATTTTTGCCGCGCGGTCAAATCCGCTTGTGCCGCCGAATTAAAATTACCATGCGAAGAAGGCGAAGCAACCTCGGTCAATCAAGTTTCCCGGCAGGCCAGAACTGCCATGGAAATAATGTAGCGGCGTCTCGGCAGAGCGCCGCATTTTTTCTTCAATCAACGGCGCTCTGCCGAGACGCCGCTACGATTTACACGTTGTAAGTGCTGCTGCTGGTCGTGCCGCCGCGGCCGGTCCAGTTCGTGTGGAAGAATTCGCCGCGCGGCTTGTCCACGCGTTCGTAGGTGTGCGCGCCGAAATAATCGCGCTGAGCCTGCAACAGATTCGCCGGCAAAACGGCGGAACGATACTGGTCGAAGAACGCCAGCGCCGTGCTGAACGCCGGAGTTGGAATTCCCTTCTTCGCCGCCGTAGCGACGATATTGCGCCAGCCTTTTTGCGAGCGTTTGATTTCGCCGCGAAAATAATCGTCGAGCAGCAGGTTCGTGAGCTTCGGATTGTTGTCGTAGGCTTCCTTGATCTTGCCGAGGAAACGCGAGCGGATGATGCAGCCGCCGCGCCACATCAGCGCGATGCCGCCAAGGTTCAGATGCCATTTGTATTCCGCCGCCGCCGCGCGCATAAGCATATAACCTTGCGCGTAGGAAATGATCTTCGAGGCATAGAGCGCGCTCATGATGTCGGTGATGAAGGTTTTTTTCTTTTCGGGATGCGCGGCGATGCTCGTGAGCGCGGGACGCGGGCCTTTCAATTTCTTCGCCGCCTTGACGCGCTCGTCTTTCAACGCGGAAACGCAGCGCGCATAAACCGCCTCGGCCATGAGCGTGATCGGGATGCCCATGTCCAGCGAATTGATGACCGTCCATTTGCCGGTGCCTTTTTGCCCGGCCGTGTCGAGAATTTTGTCCACGAGCGGCGTGCCGTCCGTGTCCTTGAACGCCATGATGTCGCGCGAAATTTCGATGAGATAGGAATCCAGTTCGCCCTTGTTCCATTCCGCAAAAACTTCATGGATTTCCGGCGCGCTCATGCCGAGGCCGTTTTTCAAAATGTTGTAAGCTTCGCAGATCAACTGGATGTCGCCGTATTCGATGCCGTTGTGAACCATCTTGACGTAATGACCCGCGCCGCCTTCGCCGACCCAGTCGCAGCAGGGAACATTGCCTTCGACTTTCGCCGAGACGCCTTGGAAAATTTCTTTGACGTGCGGCCACGCGGCGGGCGAACCGCCGGGCATGATGGACGGACCATGCCGCGCGCCTTCTTCGCCGCCGGAAACGCCGGTGCCGACGAACAAAAGTCCCTTGCCCTCGCAATACTTCACGCGACGGTTCGTGTCCTCGAAAAGTGAATTGCCGCCGTCAATGATGATGTCGCCGGGCTCGAGCAGCGGCAGCAGATGTTCGATGAATTCGTCCACCGGCTGGCCGGCCTTGACGAGCATCATCACGCGGCGTGGTTTTTTCAAAAGCGAAACCATTTCCGGCAACGAGTGCGCGCCGATGACTTTTGTGCCTTTCGCTTCGTTGGCAATAAAGTGATCAACCTTTTCAACGGTGCGGTTGAATGCCACGACGGTGAAGCCGTGGTCGTTCATGTTGAGGATGAGATTCTGGCCCATCACGGCCAGCCCGATCAATGCGATGTCAGCTTGAGGTTCCATAAAAAATTTACGTTATACGATTTACGATTGACGCGAAAGTTTTCGTTTCAGTGAGAACCCAACTGCAACCGCGAATCTGATTCCAGCAACGTTTTCAGGTTCGGCCAGCTTGCCTCGTTCATGTCATTGAACGCGTTCAGATAGACGGCCACGACTTCGTGCGGGTATTTGGCGAGCAGAATTTCAATCGCTGATTTTAATTTCGCGTCGTCCATCGCCGGCGGCAGATTTTCCACCACGCCGTTTTCATTTTTTATCTCCAGCGCGTTGAGAAAATCCCCCAGCATGGCCGTGTGTTTTTTTACGAGCCAGGCGCGGAGCAGCGCGGCGGCGGCGGCGTCAAGGTTCGGCCGGGTGAGCGCGGCCAGCATCGCGGTGTGGCGTTCGGCGCGCGGCTGATGTTGCAGAAAAACCGGCCGGACGTGCTTCGCCTGGGCGACGGCGGCAAGCGTGGTCTTGTAGGCCGGCTTGTCCGATTCAAAGGTGAAGCTTAAAATGTCGTTCGCCAGTGCGGGCGACATGAAACCGAGGAGTTCGTGTGATGTGAGCATTTGAAAATTCGTTGAAATGTTAAACGGTTGAATCGTTGAATGGAAATCATTTCATGGAAAGTAACGGTAAATTTCTTTGCGATGAAGACAGCGCACAAATCGGAATCGAAGGATTCGCGGAAGGCGGTCTTCACGCGGCACGGGCGAGACGCTGGAAAATTTTGGCGCGGCTGACGGGCCGGGATTTTTCGCCGGACTGGATGGCGCGGAGCATGGCGGCGTCTTCCA
>Ga0075522_10000681_pt1 | contig 24886 bp, 26 predicted proteins | sample NGEPerA_FD_74796 | JGI IMG/M metagenome (GOLD analysis project Ga0075522, IMG submission 74796) | Arctic peat soil microbial communities from the Barrow Environmental Observatory site, Barrow, Alaska, USA - NGEE PermafrostL2-A | ecosystem: Environmental > Terrestrial > Soil > Wetlands > Peat ...
CTCTGTGGACTGCTAAGCACTCACCTGAAGGGGGTCGGAATTGGACGCGAAAAGGGGGTCGCAGTTGGACGCGATTTGACAGTCCTAGATCAGAGGCTGTCGGCAGAAGCTGTCTCGCTGATTGTGAAAGAGCGAGTGGCGGCGGCTGGGTTCGATCCGGTTAGATACTCCGGGCATAGCCTGCGTGCTGGGTTTGCCACTAGCGCCGCGCAGGCCGGAGTCTCGTCCTGGAAGATCAGGCAGCAGACGGGTCATGCTTCGGAAGCGATGTTGGCCCGCTATATCCGGGATGGAGAGCTTTTCGGAGACAGCGCCGCCGGGGCGCTTCTGTGAGTTCTAACTCGTGATAACATTCGATTATCACGAGCTATAAACGCGAGCTCTAGGCGCGGGCACGGTTATGCTGATTACTTGAGTGCAATCCAAATGTATCGGCGGCGTGCCGGACCGCGATTTCGAAATTTGTGAGACTAGTAAACAGTTCCGAATGTGGCACCGGCCCAGCGAATATCTTGCCGCCGTTCTTTAGTGCCGGCACCTCGATCATCAAATTCTCAAAAAAACCGAAGTTCTCGATCTCTAATCCGTTTTCGTCGACAAGTAAGCCATTCTGTTTGGTAGTATTACTCACCCGGTCAGCCAATTTTGCGACGAAGTTAGTGTAACCGAAGATAGGCAGACCCTTCGCGGCGCAGAATCCCACCTCAAAAGCAGTACCCACATCCATTGATGGTCCCCGAAAGGGGGTCATATTCGCGATCAGCAAATCAGCCTTTTTCATCAGCCCCACATTTGCCGAATAGATCGCTATCGCTATCTCGGCAGATGAACGCCCTACTGGTTCGATGACCTTATCTAGGGGGAAAAGTCCTGCAAATCCGTAGGTCTCGCAGATGCGCTTCTTCCGGTCGCCTATATCCATTGCGTTCGGGAGAAACACCTCCGGACCAGCCAGGTACACTTTCCGCATTGATACCTCGTATGGGGCCGGTACTTACCCACAATACATAGTAGAAATATAAGGTGTTGAGTCGATAATACAACAATCCTTGTGGATAGGGCGCAAATCAGTACCTGACGCCGCAATTGTCCCGCCAGCAGTGGTTAAAACCCATAGGGGGAAGCTGATGAGTAGCGAGACGGAATTTAACTCCCTTCGCACCTTCGAAGCTGATTACGACCGCGCCCAAGGCCAGATACGCCAGGCCGCCTCCGTTTGGGTGCTAGCTGGGTTTGCTGCCGTTGCCTATTCATTGTCCAAAGACCTTCCTGATGGTCTGCCCCGACCTATCTTTGGAGCTTTGGTCTGCTGGGGCTCCGCATTCGGCCTTTTTATTTTGTGGATAATAGATCAGAGGGTTTATCAACGCCTTTTGCATTCTGTTTTTGTCCAAGGCCTTTTCCTTGAGTGGAAAAGCCAATCTACCAGCAATCCGCTCCCGCTAATTCGAACAAAAATCTATTTCGACACGCAGAATATTTCGTTCAAACTGAGCCTCTTTTATATCGTTCCAGTAGCCGCGTTCTTTTGCGTGCAGACTTACTTCACATTCTTTAATGCTGGAATCCCTGTGCTGCTCACTGGCGCAGGCTTTGTTGCTTATTCCCTTCTTTTTTCACACGGCGTGGTTGCCGTCTGGATGTATTTGGTCAGCCTTGAAAATAAAAATTTGGTCGACCAGCACGGGGCGGCCTATCCCGAAGCTTTCCAGAACTATCTGCGCAATAAGAGCTACGCTTCCGAACTGAAGGTCTGGCTCGCCAGATAAAACTGTATTCTATCGCCACAAATATTTGAGATAGCCATGGGCACGAAACTAGATTGGAATAAGTTGCTAAGCCCTAGACGGTTTGCGGACGATCTGCGCGCCACGCCCCCTAAGAAACCCCGCCCAGATTGGCTTACGGACAACCGATCAGAAATTGAGAGAGATTATGATCGAATACTGTTCTCCACTCCTGTTCGGAGAATGGCTGACAAAACTCAGGTATTCCCCTTAGAGAAAAATGAAAGCGTCAGGAGCAGGCTTACTCATTCGCACGAAGTTTCCAATCTGGCTCGTTCCATTGGCATGTCCATCGCTTATGGGAAGATTGGAAAGAAAATTACTGCCGAACTTAATGGCGATGAATCACAAGAACGCGTTCAACGCGACGTTCCGGCTATGTTGGCCGCGATTGGTCTCGCTCACGACCTAGGCAATCCACCCTTTGGGCATCAAGGCGAGATCGCTATCCGTAATTGGTTTGATAGCAAGAAAGAGTTGTTCAATCACATCGAGACTGACCCTTATAAAGACAAAAACGATATTGCGGCGGCAGGGAAAGAAATCACTCGCCCGCTCACTTCATCCGAACAGAACGACTTTCTAATGTTTGAGGGCAACGCCCAAACTCTACGGGTGCTTACACGGCTGCAGGTCGTACACGACGATTTAGGATTGAATCTGACCTATGGCACGCTTGCCGCAGTGATGAAGTACTCTGCATCCTCATGTTCAGTTTCCGCCCTAGGCAACGCGTCTCTGGAGAAAATAGGCCACTTTGCAGCCGAACAGGCGATTGTTGATGCGATATGGGCCGAAACCGGACTTAAAGAAGGCGTTCGCCATCCTTTGGCTTTCATAATGGAGGCTTGTGATGACATTGCCTATCTGATCCTTGATGCGGAGGACGCCGTCAAAAAGCAAATAGTCTCATTTTCTGACCTTATCGCTGGTCTCGAGCTTCTTGTTGATGACGATGGACTTGCCAACTATGTCGTGAAGTCAGCGTTGGCTGACCACGCAAAATATAGAGAGACTAAAGAGCTTTCGCCGGCAGAACTCAACGACGTCTCAATGCAGAAATTTCGCGTGTACGCCATACACGCATTCATGTGCGCCACGTTGGAGGTATTCGAAGCGCAATATGACAGCATTATGGATGGCGAATATCAGGGAGAGCTGTTGATGAGTGGCCGAGCGGAAAGGCTCGCCAAGGCGCTTCGAACATTTGACAAAAACCATGCTTATTTGCATCGGCGGGTCAAAGAACTGGAACTTGAAGGGTTTAATGCCTTGAACGGACTTATGGATTTCCTCTGGCGCGGAATAAGTGAAAGGAAGTCCTTTTTGAAGCCGCGAAGTTCCCGCGACAAGCCGTTTCCCGCCTTTGCCTATCAAAGCATTTCTGAAAACTATAGACGTGTGTTCGAGGGGTGGCATCATCCGATTCGCAAAAACGAACCTACGCTCCCGATGAGATATAGAGAACTTCAGTTGCTGGCGGATGCGGTTAGCGGAATGACGGATGGATATGTCATCGATTTGCACAGCCAACTTCAAAAGTATGCCATCGGTGCCAGCAATGGCTAGGAACACGGAAAAAACTCAAAGATGGAATTTGCAGAGAAAGATTCAGTCTTTCTTGCAGCCAGTAGGCGCTGAACGAACTGAAATACATAAATTTGTGCAAACGGGTTCCAAGCGATGCGACCTTTTTATCGTAGGGGGGCTACTGAGGGATTTACTGATACACGGACGAAGGAAATTTTCCTCCGATATTGATTTGGTGGTCAATCAAATCAGCCCAAATGACTTTGACATTTGGATGAGCGAGTTTCGAGGTGTGCCTAATCGTTTCGGGGGTTATTCCATTAACGTGGGCCCCGCCAAATTTGATTTGTGGCATTTAGAAAGAACGTGGGCGCATGTTGCCGGCCATCATCATGTGCAACAGCCAAAGGATTTGCATCAGACGACGTTCTTCGACTGGGATTGCATCCTATATTCGGTCGGAAATAGCAGCATTATAGCTGACGTGGGTTACTTTGGGCGTGTGCGCAGTAAAATTCTGGATATCAGGCTCGCTCAAAATCCTAATCCATTAGGGAACGCAGTTCGAGCCCTGCGGTATGCATGTAAATATGAAGCAAGGTTTAGTAGCCAACTAGTGTCGCATGTGGCGAAGGAAATGCGAATTCATGGCTGGGATAGGTTAGTCAGCTACGAAGCGCGCTCCTTTCATACTCGCTATCTTCAAATGATAAATGGCGAATTGTTATATCGCCGTCTCACCGAACACGAACGTGATGTTCCTGATCACGCTTTTCAGGCCGCGACTACGACTGAGCAATTGGCATTTAGCAACCAAGCTTTAGATGGCTGAAAACAGCAAAATTGAATGGACACATCACACCTTTAATCCCTGGTGGGGATGCGTAAAGCTGTCTCCGGCATGCAAGCACTGTTACGCTGAGGCTTGGGCAAAGCGCGTCGGTGAAAAGGTGTGGGGGTTGAAGGCTGAGCGTCGTTTCTTTGGTGACGACCACTGGAATTCTCCAATTAAATGGGATCGCGAAGCGGCAGGGGCAAGCGAACGCCGCCGAGTTTTTTGCGCCTCAATGGCCGACGTATTTGAGGACCGGCGCGATCTAGACGGCGCAAGAAACCGGCTGTGGAAATTGATCACCCGCACCCCGAATTTGGACTGGTTACTTCTAACAAAGCGGCCTCACGCAATAGGCAAACTTGTTCCATGGAAGGATCAATGGCCAGACAATGTTTGGCTTGGTACTACCGCCGAAGATCAAAAATGGGCCGACACGCGAGTTCCTGAGTTGATTAAGCATCCTGCCAAAGTACGCTTCCTGTCCTGCGAGCCACTACTTGGCGCGTTAAACCTTGAGCCGTGGCTTGCGCACAAGATTAACTGGGTTATCGCGGGAGGAGAAAGCGGCGGTAAGTCACGGCCCACTAATCCCGCCTGGGTTCGCAGCTTGCGAGATCAGTGCGAACAACGGTCTGTTCCGTTTCACTTCAAGCAGTGGGGTAATTGGGCACCCCTAAATGAAGTTCGAGAGAACGCCCGTGTTAAACAATTTGCCAGCGGAGAGCGCCTAGTGCGAATGGCGAAACGGTCTGCTGGCAGGTCGCTCGATGGAAGAGTGTGGGATGGAGCACCGAGCTGAAAGTAGTGCAAACAGAGTTATTTCCGTTTGAACTACCGACAATGGTCCGGCGAGTTCCTCATTTTGGCGCTATCAGAACACAGATATGGAGCGAGCAAAAGGCAAAGCTCATAGCGCGGTATCTTAAGTTATTTGTATTCATCACGCATCACGGCACGTACATCGATGGATTCGCAGGGCCTCAATACGCCGATAGAGAGGATGCCTGGACGGCAAAATTAGTGCTGGAGAGTGAGCCGCGATGGCTGCGAAGTTTCTTTTTGTGCGACAAGGGACAGCCGCAGATCGCCGCCTTAAATAAACTTGTAACTGCGCAACCAGTCGTCAAGAAACGCCTCATTCAGGTTTTGGCAGGAGATTTCAACACCTGTGTCACACAAGTTCTGTCGTCCGGTCATGTGGAAGAAGGTATCGCAACTTTCTGCCTTCTGGATCAGCACACCTTTGAGTGTGAGTGGAAAACGGTAGAAGCGCTAGCGAAGGGAAAAAAGGAAGACAAAGTCGAGTTAATGTACTTCGTGCCGACTGGTTGGATCGGTAGAGCGATGGCTGCGCAAAAGGATACGTCAGTTATTGAGCGATGGTGGGGTCGTTCAGATTGGCTCAGTCTTCGGGGGATGCAAAAACACGAAAGAGCGGCAGCATTTTGCGAGCGCTTCAAAAAGGATTTGGGTTACGCATACGCTCACGCTTGGCCAATCTTTGACCGCGAGCGGGGAGTAGGGCGAATTATGTACCACTTGATCCATGCGTCGGATCATCCGGAAGCGCCCTACCTGATGGCCAGAGCATATCGTACAGCCACGAAGGCATTACCTCCCGAAAAGCAACTGGAGATGGAGCTTGCTGAGTTGCAGAGAGAGTTGCGCACGACAGGCTGAATTCTGGTTTCCACGGTCATACAACCGTGCTACACATTCATTATTCGCAGGGCGCTAACGCATTGATTTATAGAAGCTATCTGCAAAGCTAGTTAGCTTCACGCAGGCGGCACCATTTTCAAACCCGGTTCGCCGTGGTTTCACCGTTCATCGCCATGCTAGCCAAGTCATTCAGAACTCGTTTCGCGGAGAAACTGCGCTAGGCTTGGGTCATGGGGATCAGGACGATCTTGGCGGTGAGCGGCCTGCTGCTGGCAGGTGTGGCCGAAGCTGCGCCCATCCAAATCACGCCCGTGCCGCTCAATGCGCCGTCGGTGGAGATCACCAACGGCCTGATCCGGACCAAAATCTATGTGATTGATGCGCAGAAAGGCTTTTACCGCGGTCAGCGTTTCGACCGGGCCGGCGTGGTGGGAAGCCTGACCTATGACGGTCAGGAATTTTACGGTCCCTGGTTCGACCGTGTCTCATCCTCTGACATGGACAATCCCGATACGCCGGACGGCTTGGCGGTGGGCTATCACAGCGCCATTTCCGGGCCGGTCGAGGAATTCGCGCCCAGCGGGTTTGACGAAGCCGGCGTCGGCGGCACTTTTCTCAAGATCGGGGTGGGGCGCCTGCGCAGGCCCGACCGCAGGGATTACGACCATGCTCGCGACTATGAATTGGTGGATGCCGGCAAGCGGAGCATGATTGCGACTGCCTCCAACATCATCTTCACCCAGGATGTGGCGGGCGGCTATCGTTATGTAAAGACGCTGAGCCTGGTGGCGGGCAAGCCGCAGATGCGCATTGAACATGTGCTGACCAACACCAGCCCGGCGCCTTTGATCAGCAATGTCTATGACCATAATTTCGTCCGCCTCAGCCCCGGCAATGGCGACGTGACCGCGACATTTCCCTTCGCCATCACGCCCGACATCATGCCCAATCCGGCCCTGATGCGGGTCAGCGGTCATTCCTTTTCCTTCGTTCATCCGCTCACAGGCGACGAGCGCGCCGCCTTCCTGATCAGCGGCTTTGGCACGAGCCCCAGCGATTACGACGTGGACGTGAAAGACACCAAAACCGGCGCCGGCGTGCGGGTGACCGGCGACGACCGCCTGGTGCGGCTTTATACCTGGTCCATCCGCACTGTGATGGCGGTCGAACCCTTTGTCGGCATTGATCTCAAGCCCGGCGAAACCAAGCGCTGGTCCTATACTTACACCTACACGGCGCCGCACAGGTGAGCGCAGTCACGCAGGCGGCACCATTTTTACGCTGATCATTTCTTGGCGGCTTTAGACGCCTGATATGCAGTGGTAGAGCTTGCGGTCTTCGCACTCTTGTCCTGTTTGGGCTTCTTCTTCTCGCGGTTGCTTTTCTGCTCTTTGCTCATTTTTGCTTTTCCTCAAATCAGAAGCCTCGAATAAGATAACCCCGTTGTGCCAATTAGGGTAGCGTCAGCGTTGGGCGAACCCATCAGCAGCAGCCTTAAAGGAGAAGCCTTGTCCGTAGAGCCCAAGGATTTCGGCCGTCAGCCCTCCCGCAACGTGTTTGGAGACCCCTTGCAGGTCTGCTCGCTGTCGCCCATGACAGGGTTTCTCCGCAACGGTTGCTGCGATACCGGCCCTGAAGACGTTGGCAGCCACACCGTGTGTATCGTCGCCACCGCCGAATTCTTGCAGTTTTCCAAAGCCATGGGCAACGACCTGTCAACCCCGATGCCCGACTTCGGCTTTGAAGGGCTCAAGCCCGGCGACCGCTGGTGTCTTTGTGCGCCACGCTGGAAAGAAGCTTTTGACGCCAACCAGGCACCGCGCGTCGTGCTGCGTGCCACGCATCAAGGGGCGCTCGAATTCTGTTCGCTCGCCGAGCTGAAAAGCCGCGCCATCGATTTGGCGTAAGCGGGCCATGTTAGGTTTCTCGACCCTGTTCATGTTTGGTGTTGCTGTCGTCGCTCGCCAGCCAGTATCTCCTGAGAGTATCTGTATCTGGGATCATATTGCTGGCATGCTACAAACCCCCATTAAAGACGGAGATCCGCGCAATGAGTAATGTCCGATCTGTCAGCGATATTTCGCCAACTGTCTGGTACATCCTTTGAGCGAGCCCTGGCGCCTGCCCGTAAAACGGCCGCAGTTCGACTTTGGCAATCTGCAGTCGGGCACGATTGGCGTGGTTCTAGCCGTCATCGTACTGCTGCTGATCGTGTACTCGACCTATTTCACCATCGATCAGGGCGAACGCGGCGTCATCTTGCATAACGGCGCCATTGTCGGCGAGGCGGAACCGGGACTGCATTTCAAGATGCCGATCATCACGACAATCGCCAAGATTTCGGTGCAGATCCAGAAAGAAGCATTTGAGAAGAGCGCCCAGGGCGACACACGGATGCAAGCCTATTCGCGCGACCAACAACCCGCGACTATTGCGCTGTCGGTGAACTATCATGTTACGGATGCCTCCGCCGTATATGCGCAATATGGCTCGCTCGAGAACATGGAATCGCGGATCATCAGCCCCAAGACATATGAGCAACTGAAGAATGTCTTCGGGCAGTTCGATGCTGCAGATGCCATCCAAAAACGCGCGTCCCTGAACGCGGAAGTCTATGCCGCTATCCGTGGTGCCGTACGCGGCCCAATTGTGATCGACAGTGTGCAGGTCGAGGATATTACTTTCTCGACACAGTACGAAGATGCCGTAGAGGCGCGGATGCAGGCTATCGTCAAGCAACAGCAGGCAGAGGCGGACAAGCAGAAGCGCATCATTGATGCCGACGCTTCCGCCTATGAGGTGAAAGCGGCGGCCGATGCCAAGGCGCACCAGATCGAAGTGCAGGGCGCAGCTGAGGCTGGCGCAATCAAGGCCCGAGGTGACGCCCTGCGCGACAATCCGGGCCTGCCGACGCTCACCGCCGCCGAGAAATGGAATGGGGTGCTCCCCACCACGATGGTGCCGGGCAACGCCCTACCATTTCTGAACCTCGCAAAATAATCGCCGTTGGTTCTTGAGGGTACAGAGTGGAGAGAGTGAGACTGGATCAAGACGAGCTAAAGGCGATCGCCGGCCGGACCCTCCGGCACTACGACCACAATGCTCAGCAATTCTGGGAAGCCACGCAAGATCACGACGTGAGCCAGAACATCCAGGCTCTTCTTCAATATATCGAGGGACCAAAGCCTTTCACGATCTTGGATTTCGGTTGTGGCCCTGGACGGGATTTGAAGACATTCACTGAGCTTGGCCATGTCGCCATTGGTCTGGATGGATCGTCCAAATTCGCTGCAATAGCCGGGACTCAGGAATTTGAAGTGTGGGAGCAGAATTTCCTTCAGCTCAATTTGCCCAATGAGCGCTTCGATGGGATATTCGCCAACGCATCCTTGTTCCATATCCCGTGCCAGGAATTATCCCGTGTCCTAAAAGAATTGAAGGCCACGCTGAAGCCGCGCGGGGTCCTATTCAGCTCCAATCCAAGGGGATCAAATCAAGAAGGCTGGTCAGACGACCGTTACGGCGCATTCCACGATTTTGAAGCGTGGCGAAAATATGCGACGGGTGCTGGCTTCACCGAGCTCACACATTATTACAGACCTGCAGGACTGCCACGCCATGAGCAACGATGGTTGGCCAGCGTATGGCGAAAGGTCTGAGAAATCTTCTCGTCCGGCAGGATGGTGGAACTTACCTCGCCACGTTCTTGCCGCAGGATGATGTTTTGCTCCAGGCAGCTTTCTGGAGTTGCGATGAGCGGAACATTGAGCGCGCCGCCGGAAAAGCGCCCTGAAAGACCGGTGCTGCCCGGAGGTCCGAGACGTTTGAGCGGCCCGCCGGACCAGCGGAAGAGCCGCCTCATGGCCGGGGCCTTCACCGCCGCAGTGCACGTGATCATGTTCGCCGCATTGTTCTGGCCGCGCACTGCCAGGCCGCCCTCTCACACTGTGCCTCCCCTGCCGCCCTTGCAGGTCAGCCTGGTGGAGACGCCCAAGCTCATGCCGCCGGGGCCGCCCGAACCGGCGATGCGCCAACCTGACTCTGTTGATGTGGCGGCGCCGCATTTTGCCGTGCGCGCGCCGACCCCCTCCGCCAGCACAGTGTCCGACACATCGAATCTCTTGAGCGACTCCCAGCTCGCGAGCGCTGCCACCGTGGGCGGCGCGGGAGGAGGAGGCACGTGCGACATGGCGCGGGCCGTGCAGCAAGCCTTGCGGCGCGATCCCATGGTGCGCGCGTCGGTCGAAGATGCGCATCGCTCAGGCAGAGCGATCATGCTTTGGAACGGAGACTGGGTACAGTCGGGCGATCAGGACGGCAAAGGCCTGTCGGCGGTGCGTGAGGCGGTCACATGGGAAGTGGCCTTCGCGCCGGAAGCCTGCCGCAACACACGGATGCACGGACTGGTGCTGTTGTCGCTGGCGGACGGAAGCACGCGCTTCGCTCTTGGTTCAGGCGATTGGCGCTGGTCGGATCTTTTGGGCTTGCGCCGGTGAGGAGCGGTTCGCGCAGCGAACGGAATGGTCCGGTGGACCATTCCGAGGGACGAACGCCGCGAGCTCGGGCGAGCGGCCGGAAAAAGGGGCCGGCCCGGTAGAACGGGCGCGGCCCCAATCGATGTCAGGCCATCACGATCAGCAGGACGCGGCGGTTCTGGGCCCGGCCGGTGCGGGTTTTGTTGCTGGCTACCGGGTCCTTCTCGCCATAGGAGATGGTGTTCATCCGGTTTAGCGCCACGCCGTGCTGGTTCATGAACAGGCGCACGGCGTCGGCACGCTCCTCACCCAATCTTTCGTTGAGCGAGGGGGGGCCGGCCGCATCCGTATGGCCCTGGATTTCCAGATAAACATTTCGGTTGTCGTTCTTCAGCTTGTCCACAAAGTCCTGCAGGCGTTGCTGCGCTTCCGGCGAGAGCTTGGAACTGTCCGGCGGAAACTTCACGGAGTCGTCCGACAGAACCATGGCGTAAAGGAATTTGCCCTCGGCCAGCTTGCCGGCGGCCTCGGCGCGGTTCATGGCGTCCTGGGTCGTCTGGTCGAGCTTAACCAAATGGGCCTGGTGTTCGTCCACTTGGCCTTGAGTGGCCTGTGTCTTGGTGTCCACCGCTGCTACATGCTTGTCCACATAATCTTCGGTCGCACAACCGCCCAGACTAAAGGCGGTGACGGCCAAGGCTGCGGCGGCGAAAATGGCGGGTCTTACTCTTTGCATCGATGTCTCTCCCGTTGTCCCCTACCCGTGGTCCAAAGCTGCGGGTACAGTGTGGCGGAAATGGGGTGTTTTGGGGCGCAAATGCGGGCATCTCTTGTCGCGTGTTTGAGTGACGCAGACGGCACCGCCCCTCGTCATCATTGTAGGGCATGATCATGGATCGTCGCACGCTTCTCGCTTCGCTGGCCGGTAGCGCGGCGCTGTTGACCGCCGGTGGCCGCTTTGCCTGGGCGCAAAGCCAAGGCCGTCCGGGCCCGCGCAATCTGATCACCGATGTGGCGGGCCTCACCGTGGGACAAGCCGACGATCCCAAAGTGCGCACCGGTGTGACCGTGATCTTGCCCGAAGGACGCGCCACCTGCGCCGCCGATGTGCGCGGCGGCGGTCCCGGTACGCGCGAAACCGATGCGCTCAATTCCTGGAACCTGGTCCACTCGGTGGATGCGGTAGTGCTGTCCGGTGGCTCGGTCTATGGCCTGGCCGCCGCCGATGGCGTGGCATCATGGCTGGGCGCGCATGACCGCGGCTATGGGATGTCGCAGGCGGCGGGCGTTCCAAAATCGCCCGTGATCCCCGCCGCGATTCTTTATGATCTGGCCAATCGCGGCGACAAGAAATGGGGCTTCAGCCCCCCCTATCGCGATCTGGGGCTTCGCGCGGTGGAAAGCGCGGGCGCGGATTTCAAATTGGGCACGGCGGGCGCGGGCTATGGCGCGGAAGCCGGTACGCTCAAAGGCGGCACGGGTTCGGCGTCATTCGTCACGCAGGATGGCATCACGGTGGGCGCCATCGTCGCGGTCAATTGCCTGGGCTCGGTGGTGGTGCCGGGGGGTAATAATTTCTGGGCCGGCCCGTTCGAGGTTGGCAATGAATTCGGCGGCCTGGGCGCCAGTGCCAGGCGCGTGGCGGGCGAAGATTGGGGCCAGAGCAAAGCCAATCCTGCCGCGCGCGCCAACACCACCATCGCCTGCATCGCCACCGATGTGGATCTGGACATCGATCAGATGAAACGCGTGACCATGATGGCGCAAGACGGCTTGGCGCGCGCCATTCGTCCCATCCACTCGCCCTTCGACGGCGATGTGGTGTTCGGGCTTTCCACGGCGAAGCAGAAGATCAAAGGCCCTTCCGCCGATTTCACGGTGGCGCGGATCGGCTCCATCGCCGCCGACGTGCTGGCGCGCGCGGTGGCGCGGGGCGTCTATGAGGCGACATTGCCGCCCGGCATGGAAGGCAAGACTTGGCGTACCCTGTGAGATCATCGGCGCGCTGATGATGTCCCCCGCCGCCCGCATCGTCGTCGGTCTGGTTGTCCCCTTCCTGTCGGTGATCCCGACAGTGCCGTTGCTCAATCACCTGTCCATCGCGCCGTTAGGCATTCCGCTGGGGCTTTTGTGGCTGTTCGCGGCCATTCCGCTGGCGTCGCTGTGCCTTGCCATCTGCTGGGTCGGCCATGACCGCAATCTGCCCGACGAAGAGATCGCCGCTGATTACGATTCAGGCCGAGAATCATGACGGCGGCTTTTCTCGGCATCATTCTTCTTTCGCTGGTGCTGGCCGCGTTCTCCCGGCGTGGCCATCTGGTCCAGAAGGCCGAGGATTTCTTTGTCGCCTCGGGCCAGTTCAACGCCGTTCTGTTTTTCTTCCTGGCGGTGGGCGAGACCTACAGCATCGGCTCCATCCTGGGTTATCCGGGCGGCGTCTATGCCGGCGGCACGGGCGCCGCCATCTGGTTCCTGGGCTATATCCTGCTCGCTTTTGTGGTGGGCTATTTCCTCAATCCCCTGATCTGGCGCGCCGGGCGCATCCATGGCGCGGTCACCTTGCCCGATCTCTTTCGCCGCCATTTCGACAGTCGTGCGCTGGAGCTGGTGGTGGCGGGCGCGGGGCTGCTGTTCCTGGTGCCGCTGGGAATGCAGCAATTCGTGGGCCTACAGATCATTCTCAAGGAATTGGATTGGGGAATCTCTCCGCTGATATTGACCTTCGCCGCCGGCGTGCTCGCCTTCATCTATATCGCGATCTCCGGCATTCGTGCTTCGGCCTATGTGGCGATATTGAAGGATGTTCTTCTGATCCTGGCTATCCTGCTGACCGGGCTGGTCGCCCTCCAGCATTGGACCGATGGTGCGTCCGCGACCACTGCACAGTTGAAGCTGGCTGCGCCCACGCTTCAGACCGACATTTTCTCCATCACCACGATCTTTTTGCAATGTGTAGGCTTCTGCCTGGTGCCGCAGACCTGCGCCTATGTCTTCACCGCGCGGTCGGCCAAGGCGGTCAGGCGCGCCCAGATCACCATGCCGCTTTACATGGTGATGTTCCCGTTTCTTACCCTGGTCGCCTATTTCGCCTTGCGCCATCCCATGGCGTTGGCCTCTTCGAATGACGTGTTTCCTGCTGTTGCGCATGCGCTGTTGCCGGCGCCGATGGTGGGATTGGTGCTGGCGGGCGCGGCATTATCGGGTTTGGTGGTGTTGACCGGCATCTGCCTCGCCATCGGCCCCCTGGTTTCGCGCAATCTGGTGCCGGGATTGAGCAACGACCAGCAGCGCCAATGGTCCAAGCTGGTGATGGCGCTTTATCTTCTTCTCTCCATCGCGGGCGCCGCCACGTCGTCCCAATTGCTTCTCACCATCAACAATTTCTTCTATTTCGGCATCACCCAATCGCTGCCCGGCATGCTGGGCATCCTGTTCCTTCGCCGCATGCGCGCCTCCGCCATCATCACCGGCATCGTTGCGGGCGATGTGGTGGCGATCGCGCTTTATGAATTCGCGGTTCCGCTTTATGGCGTGAATGCGGGCTTTGCCGGTCTTGTGGTCAATTCGGGCATTGTTTTTACGGCGCTATATTTCTTTCCGGACCGGGAACGGACTCCCATCGCCGCGCATCCCTTGAGCGGCAAAAATCCGGTCGTTAGGATGCCAGCATGATCAACGAACAACTCTTCATCGCGGGCGGTTGGCGGCCCGCGAAGTCCACGCTTCCCATTGAAGACCCCTCCACCGGCGAGACCATCGGTACCATGGCGGCCGGCACCGCCGACGATGTGAATGACGCCGTCAAGTCCGCGCAAAATGCGTTCCACGGCGCATGGGGCGCCCTCAACGCCGCCGAACGGGGCCGCATCCTGGCGCGCATGGGCAAGATCGTGGAGACGCGTATCGATGCCTTGGCCGAGATGGAAGCCCGCGACGTGGGCAAGCCATTGAAGCAGGCGCGCTCCGACGCCGTGGTGCTGGCGCGCTATCTGGAATTCTATGCCGGCGCCGCCGACAAGTTGATGGGCGAGACCATTCCTTATCTCAACAATTACACGGTCTATACCCTGCGCGAGCCGCATGGCGTCACCGCCCATATCATTCCTTGGAATTATCCCATGCAGATCGGCGGGCGCACCGCGATTGCGGCCCTGGCGGTGGGCAATGCGGTGGTGATGAAGCCGGCGGAAGAAGCCAGCCTCACCGCGCTGGCGCTGGCGCGCATCGCCCAGGAAGCCGGCATGCCGGAAGGCGCATTGAATGTGGTGACCGGCACGGGCGAAGTGGCGGGTGCGGCGCTCGCGTCCCATCCCGGCATCGATCATCTCTCCTTCACCGGTTCGACCGAAGTGGGCGCGCTGGTCCAGGGCGCGGCGGGCAAGAATGCGGTGCCGGTGTCATTGGAACTGGGCGGAAAATCACCCCAGATCGTATTCGCCGATGCTGATCAGGAAAAAGCGTTGCCCTTCCTGGTGAATGCGGGCATCCAGAATGGCGGACAGACTTGCTCGGCTTCGTCGCGCCTCCTGATCCAGCGTCCCATCTATGATGAGTTGACCAAAAAGTTGGCCGAGCGTTATCGCGCCTTGCGCGTGGGTGCGGCGCGCGACGATCTCGATGTGGGGCCGCTGATCACCGCCAACCAGAAATCGCGGGTCGAACGCTATATCGAATTGGGCCGCAAGGATGGACTCACCGTGATCGCGCAAGGCGCCATTGCTTCCAATGCACCCGCCGGCGGTCATTTCGTGGCCCCGGTCTTGTTCGGCAATGTCCCGCCGGATCACAGGCTGGCGCAGGAAGAGATTTTCGGACCGGTGCAGGTGGTGATCCCGTTCGATTCCGAAGCCGAGGCGATCCAGATCGCCAACGGTACGCCCTACGGGCTGGTCGCCGGGGTGTGGACGCGCGATGGCGGCCGCGCCATGCGTCTGGCGCGCGCGGTGCGGGCCGGCCAGGTCTTTGTCAACAATTACGGCGCGGCGGGCGGGGTGGAATTGCCGTTCGGTGGCACCGGCCGCTCCGGCCATGGCCGCGAGAAAGGCTTTGAAGCTCTCTACGCCTTCAGCCGGGTGAAAACCGTGGCTACCTTCCATGGCTGAGCGGCTCCCCGGTAAAGTCGCGATCGTCACCGGCGGCGCGTCGGGTTTCGGCGAAGGCATCGCGCGCCGTTTCGCCCAGGAAGGCGCGCATGTGGCGATTGCCGATCTCAATGAAGACGCCGCGCAAAAATTGGCGAAGGAACTAGGCGGCTTGGCGATCCGCGCCGATATTTCGCGCGGGCCTGATGTGAGCGCGCTGGTTCAGGCGGTGCGCGCCAAATGGGGCGAGATAGACATCCTGGTGAACAATGCCGGCATTGGTCACAAGCCCCAGGCGCTGGACACGCTGTCCGAAGAGACCTTCGACCGCATCCTGGCGATCAACGCCAAATCGGTGTTCCTCACCGCGCGCGAGATCGTGCCCACCATGAAAGCCAGAAAACGCGGCGCCATTCTCAACATTGCCTCCACCGGCGGCGTCAGTCCCCGGCCCAATCTCACCTGGTACAATGCGTCCAAGGGCTGGATGATCACCGCCACTCGCGCCATGGCGGTCGAGCTGGCGCCCTTCGGCATTCGCGTGAATGCAATCAATCCCGTGGCCGGCGAAACCCCGCTGCTGGCCACCTTCATGGGCGAGGACACGCCGGAACTCCGGGCCAAATTCCTGGCGTCCATCCCCATCGGCCGGTTTTCCACGCCGGAAGATATCGCGTCGGCAGCCTGCTTTCTTTGCAGCGACGAAGCGTCCATGATTACGGGCGTTGCCCTGGAGGTGGATGGTGGCCGTTGCATCTGAGCAAGTTCGCGGCCTGGATGCGGCGCTGGGCGAGATTGATGGCCGCCGGGACGAAATCGTCGCGCTTGCCCGCGATCTGATCCGCTTTCCCACCGTCAATCCGCCGGGCGAGGCCTATCGCCCCTGCGCGGAATTTCTTGGCGACCGGCTGAAGCGCCGCGGCTTTGACGTCACCTATGTGCGCGCCGAAGGCACGCCAGGCGACAATGACAAATATCCCCGCATCAATGTGGTGGGCCGCCGCGAAGGTTCGCGCCCTGGGCCTTGCGTGCATTTCAACGGCCATCTCGATGTGGTCCAGACGGGAGCGGGCTGGACGGTGGATCCGTTCGAAGGCGTGGTGAAGGACGGCAAGCTCTATGGCCGGGGCGCCTGCGACATGAAGGGCGGCTTGGCCGCCGCCGTGGTGGCGGTGGAAGCCCTGATCGATTCCGGCATCGAATTGCCCGGCGCCTTGGAAATCTCGGGCACGGTGGACGAGGAATCCGGCGGCTATGGCGGTGTCGCCTATCTGGCCGAGCGCGGCTTTTTCTCAAAGCCCCGCGTGGATCATGTGATCATCCCGGAACCCCTGAATGTGGACCGGGTTTGCATCGGCCATCGCGGCGTGTGGTGGGCCGAGATCGAAACCTTGGGCCGCATCGCCCATGGCTCGATGCCGTTCCTGGGCGACAGCGCGATCCGGCACATGAGCGCGGTGCTGGAGAAATTCGAGCATGAGCTTTATCCGGCGTTGGCGGCGCGCCATTCCGACATGCCGGTGGTGCCGGACGGGGCGCGCCAATCCACCATGAACATCAACTCCATTCATGGCGGCCAGGCGGAATCGTTCGAAGGGCTGCCCGCGCCCTGCGTGGCTGATTCCTGCCGCATGGTGATCGATCGCCGCTTTCTCATTGAGGAATCGCTGGCGCAGGTCCAGGACGAAATGAAATCGCTGTTGGACGGGCTGACGCGCGACCGCACTGGCTTCCGCTACAAAATGCGTGAGCTATTTCATGTCGAGCCCGTGATGGCGGACCGCAACGGCCCCGTGGCGTCGGCGACGGCCAAAGCGATCCGTCAGGTGTTGGGACGCGATGCCAAGATCGTCTGCTCACCCGGCACCTATGACCAGAAGCATGTGGATCGCATCGGCCGGCTCAAGGATTGCATCGCCTATGGTCCCGGCGTGCTCGATCTGGCGCACCAGCCCGACGAATGGGTTGGCATCCAGGACATGGTGGATTCCGCCAAGGTGATGGCGCGCGCCGCCATGGACCTTCTCACCCGCGCATAAGCCAAAAGAAAAGTCCCGCACGCTTGCGCGCGGGGCTCTTGTTGAAGTGAAAGGCGCTTAGAGATGCGCCTTCAAGGTCACCATCACGCTCATGGGCGCCTGGAAGATATACTGGTCCGTGCTGGTGTTCACGCTGGTGCCCGTACCGCCTTCCGTGATCGAGGTGGCAGCGCGACTGCTAGTGAGATTGTCCGCGTTGATGCCAATTTCATAGTTGGCAAACATATAGGCGATGCTGGCGCTGAGATCGCCATAGGCTGGCAGCTCATAGGCCTTGATATTGGTGACGTCCGAATATTGTTGCCCGGTATATTTGTCGATGATGCTGAACCGCCAGTTGCTGCTCTGGAACAACACGCCGAGCGCAGCGGTCCAGAACGGGGCATTCGGCTCCCAGAGATTGGTCTGTGCCACCGAGCGCATCAGAGCGCCGTTGGCAAACATGGACAGGCCGGTCACATCCAGGCCCAGCAGATTGTCGAAGGCGTAAGTACCCTCGCCTTCGATGCCTTCGTATGTCGCCCGCCCATTGTTCACGAAGCAGGTGTCGTTTTGGTCGGGCGGGGCGCAGGCCAGGCTGACATAGTTGTTGGCGATTCCGATGTAATAGAAATCGGCGTCGAAGGTGTAGTGATCGGCGTAATAGACCGTACCGACTTGATAGTTGGTGGTGGTTTCCGCCTTGGGGAATGCGGTGGTCTGGGTGCCGGCTTCAAAGGCCGAGATATCCGGCACATAGATGCCTTTGGCATATTCGCCATAGACGCTCCAGTTGGTGTCCAGCCGGTAATTGACCTGCAGGAAGGGCAGCGTGTCGGTGGTGGTGAAGGCGGCGACGAAATCCTGGCCCAGCGTATTATAAGGGGCGCAGGCCAGATCCACACCGCAGGTATTGCCCTGCTCGACCGGCGCATTCACCGAGTGATTCCAGTGGATGTATTTGACGCCGGGGGTGATCAGCAGGTCTTCGGTGGGGCGGATGTCGATTTCCGCGAAAGGCTCATACTGGGTCCAGGCGGAATATTCGTCGTCCTTGGCATAGCCCAAATTGGGAATGAAGCTTGAGCCCTTCTTGGCACCGCAGACGGGTTCGGCTTGCGTTGGGCTGTCCTGCCGGTAAACATTGGCATTGTCTGCGGCGCACTGATTGGCGTCGAAATAATATTTGTAGCGATGGGTAGCCTGGGCTTCATACCAGATGCCGGCGCGGACCTGGCCGGTGACGCCGCCAAATTTGTAATCGTCGGATACCCGCAGCACATCGCCCCACACGCGATAGGCGTTCTGCTTGTCATAGGCGAGCAGATCGTTGGGGAAGCTCAAGCCATTGTCCAAAGTCTGTTTGCCATTGTCGGCCGAGGTCCCGGCCAGAATCTGCGGCAAAGTCTGGGTCTGGCTGTTGGGGCTGAAGGTGTGATTCCAATAGGCGTAGGTATAGCCGGTATTTTGGATGTTCAACCCGCCGATCTGACCGTCCAATTTGACGTAATCGAAATCGGTCGCCTTGGTCGTGTAGTTATAGGCCTGATAGGTGGGCAGGCTGGGATTGTTCTGCTGCAAGGAGAAATTCTTGCCATAGACCAACACCTGCGCGGGGGTGGCGCCGTTATTGTCGTCCAGATGCTCGGTCAGATAGCTGTAAGTGCCGAACAAGGTAATGGTCCAGTTGGGCGCGAACGTATCCTGCACCTTAAACAGCGCATTGGTGGTGCCCAGATTCTGAAAGCTCAACGCCCCTTCTGATTCGGCATGTTGGATATTGAACAGGCCCTTGGCCTGGGTGCCGTCCAGATCGACCTCACCGCTTTGCGCATTGGCATTGACGATCCAGGTATCGAAGCTGCCATAGCTCACAAAGCCCTTGGCGGTGGGATCCTCGCCCAAGGTCTCGGAGAACAGCTTGACGGTGCCGCCATAGGTGTTGGCGCCCAGATTGCCGGCATTGCCGGGGCCGCGGTCCACATTGATCGAGCCGATGGTGGTGGCGGGGAAGTAAGAAATGTTGTGGTGGGTGGGGCCGTTGGTGTCGCCGAACGGGATGTCATCATACTGCATGGAGAAATCGCCGTCGGGCAGGCCGCGTAGCGTGTTCTTGGCGCCGCCGTCCGACAGGCCCGGACCGTTGGGATCGCCGCCGGTCATCGACGGCACGATCGACAGGATGGTCACATAATCCGCCTGAGGCGGCATGAAATTCTCGATATAGGAGCGGTTGATGATGGTTTCCGGCTCCATCGTGTTGAGCGAAGACTTTGCCGGCGCGGCGTCGGTGCTGAACTGGGCGGTGCCGGTGACGATCACGGTTTCCAGGGGCTCGCCGGTGGCATCATTGGCCGCGACCTGCTGAGCGATAGCGGGCGCGGCGAAGAACATGGTCGCGATGGTCAGCGCCAGGCTGGCGGATGAATTTCTGAGACGGCGGGAAATAATTGCGGCCATTGAGCACCCCTTGGTTGATCAAAATCCGACGGGGTGATCAGAGGCGTCAGCGCAATCGCGTTTTTTGCGAAAGCCCTGTGCCGCGTGGTCAGATGAGATGTCCCCGTCGCGCGGGCGTGAATCGCATGGCTGCTTGACGACTTGATGACAGCGGGAAAAGCGCGGGCGCGCGTGTGGGATGTGAGCGGGGCCGCGAAGAAATAGAGAATTGAAAATGCAGCAAGAAATTTCCGGGCGCGTCGGAATTCATGCGACTATAAATATCGCCAATGAAATGGTGAAAAATTAAACCCCGATCGCGCGCTAGGGCCCAAGAGTCTTGAGCGAATCGATTTCACTCGAAATCAACCGGCGAACAAATTGTGTCACTTCCGTGAACATCGAAGGCCAAGTGCGCGTCGGGAAAGTCGGCAATCGCGCAATGTCAGCCTGGCTTGGCTTTGCGCTTATACAAGCCCACGTAAAAGCTGATGGCAGTCAATGCATAAAGCGGCCATTGCACGACGTCGTTGACGGTCTCGGGCAGAACAAAAGACGCGATGCCGAAGCAAAGGCCTGCCATCAACGAGATCTGGCGCCAGGGAAACGGAATGACAGACCCGCGTTCCGCTTTCCATGCCTCGATCTCGTCATCGACGGACGCCAGCGTGACGTCAGGCGATAGAGAGGGAAGAATAGGCTCGACGGGATGGCCAAGTGCTTGCGTCACCGCGCGAGGAACAGGCGGTTGCGAGACAGCCCGTCGGCCAAAGGTGCGGCGCGATTCCATGGGGCAGAGAATCCCATGACGAGATTACCTCCTTCTTAAAGTGCTGGATGGCCTTTGAATTTCCAGGGTAGCGTCGCGGGGGCGGGGGTGTGGAACCGGGCGCGAATATCCGTCTATAGTGCGGGCGGAGGGCGGTCCGAAGACCGCTTTAGGGAAGACGATTTTTCAGGAGGGGACTATGCGTAGAACGACTTTGCTCACGGCGACAGCCTTGCTCGCGCTATCCGGCGCGGCATATGCACAAACCGATGTCGCGACCGACGTCACCAATGCCCAGGTCCAGGCGGTTCTGAACAGCGGCCAGAAATCCGTGGATCACACTTTGAAAGTGGTGGACATGGGCTCGTATCAGCTTTCTGTCGCCGTGGTGAAACGTGGACCGACGGGCCAGCGTCCGGCGGGCGCGGCAGCGCCGCAGCGTCCGGCCAACGCCGTTCCGTGCGGGATCAAGGCGCTTCCGGCCGGCTCCAAGCCGGCGGCCGCGGGCGGCATTTCGCATGACGATACGGTCGAAACCTATATCGTGATCGCGGGTTCGGGCACCCTGGTCACGGGTGGCCAGATCATGAATGGCATGCGTTCCGGCCCCGACAGCGAAGTCACGAAAATCCTCAACGGCCCGTCCTGCAGCGGCCAGATTGTGGGCAACTATGTCGCCCGCAAAGTCACGGTGGGCGACATTTCGGTGATCCCGGCGGGCTTGCCGCATGGCTGGGCGGACATCCCCGCGAGCGGCGTGACCTATCTCAGCGTCCGGCCCGATCCCAAGAAGGTCTTGGAGCACGGATACGTCAATCCAGCCATCAAGTAAGTCTTTCTGCATCGCAGCATAGATGTACAACAAGCGTCGGCTCTGTCCGGCGCTTGTTTGCTTTACCGCGTCCATTGCCAGTCCTTTCGTCCTATGAAAAGCTCACCGAATAATACCGGAGGGGCGAGGGCGCGTTCCGGTTCCTCACCCTCTCTTCATCCAAGAGGGGAATACGAATGTCTAGGAAGATTTCAGCACCGTGCCTGGCGTCGGCGGCGGCGATTGCGCTTCTGTCTGCTATGGGCACCGCATCGGCCCAAAGCACAGGCCAGCCTTCGACCGCCAAGGGCGATTGGCCGATGTATTTCGCCGATCCCTCGGGATCGCGCTATTCGCCGCAGGATCAGATCAACGGCTCCAACTTCAATCAGCTGCAGCAGGCTTGGCATTTCAAAACCGACAATCTGGGCGGGCGGCCGGAATTCAAGCTCGAAGGCACGCCGATCGAGATCAACGGCACGCTGTACACCACCGCAGGCTCGCGCCGCGACGTGGTCGCGCTCAATGCCAAGACCGGTGAACTCAAATGGGTCTATAGCCTGGACGAAGGCTTGCGCGCGGCGCTTGCTCCGCGCCAGCTTTCGGGCCGCGGCGTGTCCTATTGGACCGACGGCAATGGCGATGACCGCATCATCTACGTCACGACCGGCTATCGCCTGGTCGAACTCAATGCCCACACCGGCCGTCCCATCGAATCCTTCGGCGATCATGGCATGGTGGACTTGAAGGTAGGGGCCTATGCCGGCGTGATAGGGCAGGCCGGCGAATATAAGCAGGTCGATCTTGTGACCGGCGAGATCGGGCTGCACAGCACGGCCACGGTGGTAAACAACACCGTGCTTGTGGGTTCGTCCTTCAAGGAAGGCTCGCAGCCGCTGGAAGCGAACAACACCAAGGGACTGACCCGCGCCTTCGACGCGAAGACCGGCAAGTTACTTTGGACCTTCCACAACATCCCGCAGAAGGGAGAGGTTGGCTACGATAGCTGGAAGAACAACTCCGCCGACTTCAACGGCAACACTGGAACCTGGGCCAGTATGACCGTCGATCCCGAACTCAACAGCGTCTATGTGCCGATCGAGGATCCCACCAACGATGCCTTTGGCGGCGCGCGTCCGGGCAATGATCTGTTCGGCGATAGTCTGGTGTGCCTGGATCTCACCACCGGCAAGATGAAATGGTATTACCAGATCGCTCATCATCCGATCTGGGACTATGATCTGTCGTCCCCGCCGCTGCTGGTGAACATCACCCACGATGGCAAGACGGTAAAGGCGGTCGCCGTCCCAACCAAGGAAGCCAATCTCTATGTATTCGATCGGGTGACGGGCCAGCCGATCTGGCCGATCGTGGAAAAGAAAGTGCCGCAGAGCACCGTGCCGGGCGAGCAGACATCCAAGACCCAGCCCTTCCCCACCAAGCCCATGTCCTATGCGCGCAACGCCATAACCACGGACGATCTGATCGACTTCACGCCCGAACTGCGCGCCAAGGCGGTCGAGATCATCAAGAAGAACTACACCATGGGCCCGATGTTCTCACCCGCCGTTCTGGGCAAGCCGGGCGGCCCCTACGCGGTCATGGATATCGGCACCCTCGGCGGTGGCACCAACTGGCCCGGCGCCGGCTTCAATCCGGAAACCCATGTGGTCTTTACGCCCGCAGCCAATGCCGGTGTCTCGCTGATGGGTCTGGTCGAGCCGCCACCCGGCTTGACCGACAACCGCTATCTGGAGGGAACGGCTGGTCAGCCCTTCCGCATCAATGGCGGCCCCGGTTTCGGTTCGTCCTCCGATGCACCCAAGGTGAGCGCTGATGATGCCAAGTTGGCAGCCATTCTGGCCGCGCATCCGCAAACCGCCACGGCCCCGCCGCCGCCGCGCAATGTGGACGGACTGCCCTTCGTCAAGCCGCCTTACGGGGTCGTCACCGCCACCAATCTTGATAGCGGCGACATTGTCTGGGAGGTGCCCCTTGGTGTCACGCCGGATGAGATCAAGAACAATCCCGCGCTCAAGGGTCTCAATATTCCCAATACCGGACAGCAAGGCACGGTGGGCGAAGTTATCACCAAGTCTCTGGTGGTGGTAGGCGATCCGCTTGATTCCACCCAACCCGGTCACCCGCGCGGCGCTTATCTGCGCGGCTATGATCAGAAGACCGGTCAGCAGATGGGTGCGGTGTGGATGCCCGCGCCGCAGTCCGGCTCGCCCATGACCTATAGCGTGGATGGCAAGCAGTACATCATCGTCGCGGTGAGCGGCGGCAATTACTCGGGCGATTACATCGCTTACAGCCTGCCCTAGGCGAACTGGAACTGAAAAGCGACAGGCCGCAATCAGGCGGCCTGTCGCTTCGGTCTTAGGCGTCCTCTATTTGGGCTTCTGTTCCTTGAACAGGATCTTGGCATCCTCCTTCGCATCGGTGGAAAGCGGAGTCTTGCCCGAAGGCACGCCATTCTGGTTCAGGATGAACGCGGCCAGCGCCACGGCGGTGTCGGGATCCATGCTGCCACTATTGTCGCTGGGCCCGGTATGAATGTGGTGCACCAGGTCCGCCATGGTCTGGCCGTCCCATTCGACCATAAAACCGGGGGAGGCCAGCGCCGGGTCACCTTCGTCCGGAACGCCCTCCAGCGCCTTGCCATGACATACCGAACAAGCGGAGGGATAGATCCTTGCGCCCTGAACCGCCTGCTCATCGGTATAGACGCCGGCCCATATAGTGGTCGTGGTGGCATTGCCTTGCGCCAACGCGGGCTGAGCCGCCACGGCCAGGGCCGCCAGAACCAGCGAAAATCTTGACATGCCCAACGGCTCCTCTGCTGCCGATTTCTAAAGTCCGGCGGAGTTTTTAGATAGCGCCGCAAAAAAGCCCGCGCAAGGGATGCGTCTTTGTCGTCGGCCTTTGCCGCTCCCTCCCATTCTGGACAGGGCCAGACGATTCGATAAATTCGCCTCCCTGAGAAAGCCATGGCAAATCGTACCCACCGAATATTGATTTCCACCGCGTTTGCGCTTTTTCTGGCCGCCGCGCGGGCAGAGGCGCAATCTGTCCATTACAAGGATGGCGAATTCACCGGCGATCCGGTCGAAATCCTCTGGGGCAATGTCCAGGTCAAGGCTGTGATCCAGAGCGGCAAGATTGCCGATGTGCAATTTCTGCAGATGCCTTTCGACCGCGCCCGATCGGTGGAGATCACCGACTTTGTCAAGCCGCTGCTCAAAAGCGAAGCGATCAAGGCGCAAAGCGCCCAGGTCGATCTGGTATCTTCCGCCACCATGACCAGCCTCGGCTTCCGCCAAACCCTGGATACGGCCCTGGCTAAGGCAAAATAAGGGAGATGTGCTTCGACGCAAAAAAATAAGGACGCCGGCTGAGTGGCGCCCTTATTTGAGATCTTCTCACGCTCAGCGCGGATAGGGCCCTGGCGGTGGCGGAGGGGGATAGTCGTCGGA